>Ga0102593_1003401_pt1 | contig 10372 bp, 9 predicted proteins | sample AraplaCol_mMS_r2_2_FD_76862 | JGI IMG/M metagenome (GOLD analysis project Ga0102593, IMG submission 76862) | Arabidopsis root microbial communities from North Carolina, USA - plate scrape MF_Col_mMS_r2 (SPADES assembly) (version 2) | ecosystem: Host-associated > Plants > Roots > Endosphere...
GCTGAATCCCTACGCCAAGGGTGGACAGTATGAGCGCTTCTTTGAAGGGGACAACAATGTCGACTTCAGCAATGACTTCATTGTGATCGAGAACGAGGAACTGAAGCGCCGGCCGGACCTGCACGCCGTGGTCAACATCCTGCTGCTTTATCAGATCACGGGCGAAATGTACCTGACACGCAATAGGCGGAAGGTGCTGTTTATCGACGAAACGAAGCAGCAGCTTGGGGAGATCGGCAGCGATGATCCGATCAAAGCCGCAGTGGTGGAGGAGGCGGCTCGCCGAGCCAGGAAATATGGTGGCTCGCTGGTCACTGCGACCCAGGGTGGTGATGACTACTACGGTTCGGCGCAAATGGAAGCCGCATTCAACTGTTCTGACTGGGTGTTCCTCCTGCGCCAGAAGCCGGAATCGATTGAGCTGCTGGGGCGCAAAGGCCGGCTCTTGATGGACGAATCGAAAAAGCGCCTTCTCAATTCGTTACGGACCGAAGCGGGCGCGTTTGCCGAGATCTACGTCTCATCTCCGGTCGGGGAGGGGGTCGCCCGGCTCGTGCTCGACCCGGCGACTCACCTGCTGTTTTCGAACAAGATCGAAGACAACAAACCGATCGATGAGCTACGGGCGCAGGGCTACAGCATTGACGAGGCCATTCAAATGGTCCTCGCGGCAAGGGGGCAATCATGCATCCACTGATTCTGCAGCTAGGCATGTGCATCGCGTCGACGCTGGCCGGCATCGCGGTCTACGACCGTGTGATCGTGCGGCCAGCCACGGCGATCGGCGTGGTGGATGCGGTCCAGGTGTACCGCGAGCAGGAGGCACGTCTGGTTAAAGCGCTTTCCGCCGGGGCTGGCGACACAGAGCGGGTGCAAGCCGCCGCCAACGCTCGCCAGTTCGCCGAACGACTTTCGAGTGAGATGGCAAAGCTGGGCCAAGACTGTGGGTGCCTCGTGGTGGACCGTTCCTTGGTCGTCGGCATGCGGCCGGATGTACGGGATCTGACCCCTTTGCTTCGACAACGGGTGCTGCGATGATGCGTAATTTCTTGACGCATGCACGGCAGCGCTGGTATCTCTACCTGCCGCTCGCCCTGATCTGGGCGCTGGCCGCGGCGCGCATCTTCGTCGACCCAGTCCCGCATGTTCCACTTTTATTCAATGTGACGCCCAGCTTGCCTTACACGGTGGCCTACATCGAGCGGCGAACAGGCGTGATCGCACGGGGCGACTATGTCATCTATGCGTTCGGCGGCGCCGCGACCAGGCATTTCCCCGGTCTTGCCCGGCAGCCATTCTTCAAGCGTGTGGCTGGCATAGAAGGCGATCAGGTGCGCGTCGAAGGGCGGCGTGTGCTGGTCAATGGCGTTGACGTTGGTCAGGCCAAGCTGTCTGCGACGGTGAGCAAGCTGCCATTGGAGCCGATCGAGCCCAGCATCATTCCGCCGCACTATCTCTACATGCAGGGGACAAGTCCGGATAGCTTCGATTCGCGCTATCGCATCAGTGGATTGGTGCATGTCAGCGACGTGATCGCGGTGGTGCGACCTATTTTTTAGGGGGCTGCGATGAAACGATTGACGATGCGGTATCTCATCGCCCTGGGCTGCGGGGGCGTTTGTTGCACGGCCGGTGCCGAGTCGCTCGGCGTGGTCGGGCCGACCTATCCCATCACCGAGGAACACCTGTTGCACATGATCGAAGCGCGCCTGCGGGCCAAGGAGCAGAGCGGCGAGCTGGCGCGTATTCAAGAGCAGATTGTCGCACGTGGAAAGCAGGCCGTCCTGGCGCCACCACCCTTGCAGCTCCCAGTCGTGGCCGTACCGCGGACGTTCTATGTTGATCCGACCTACGTGCTGGACCGGAATATCGCCGATGGTAGTGGACGTCTATTGTTCGCCGCCGGGACCCGTGCCAATCCGCTCGATATTGTTTCGATGAGCCGACGTTTGTTCTTCTTCGACGGACGCGATGAGCGCCAGGTCGCCATGGCCGAACGCTTGGCCAAAGGGGAAACGGGGAGGACCAAACCGGTGCTGGTCGGTGGTTCGTATCTCGACCTGATGCGGCGTTGGAAGGTTCCAGTGTATTACGACCAGAAAGGCGTACTGGTCAAGCGTCTGCGGATCGAGCGGGTGCCGGCCATGGTGTCGCAGGAGGGGCGCCGGTTGCGGGTTGACGAACTGGTGCCGGCCTCATGACAGGGAAGGAGAGACGCGATGAAGCTGCTTTTGTCCAGGCTTATTTTTCAAGGACTGTCCGGTTCAGCGCGCGCGCTGGCGCGAGGGGGCGTGGCGTTGCTGCTCGCCTTGGTGGCTGCTACGGCGCACGCCGCGGGCGTAACGACCTGCCAAGGGCGTTTCCCGAACCCTATCACCGACATCTGCTGGAGCTGCATTATGCCCATCTCGCTCGGCGGCGGCACGCTGGCCAGCATTGGTGGGCAGGAGGATATCGGAAACCCCGGTTCTCCGATTTGCAATTGCGGTGTCAATCCGACGATCGGCCTGTCGATCGGGTTCTGGGAACCAGCCCGGCACGTGGAAGTGGTACGTCGTTCGTTCTGCCTGGTCTCGCTGGGCGGCGTTGACCTGAATCCCGGTATCGCGGCACCGGATGCCGGCCGCTATACCGATGGCACTGGCGATCAGAACAGCTTTTACCAGGCCCATTTCTACGTGAATCCAGTGCTGTACTGGCTGCAGGTGGTGGCGGACTTTCCTTGCCTGGAGCGCGCGTCGTTCGATTTGGCCTATCTCACGGAGGTTGATCCGCTGTGGAATGACGATGAATTGACACTGATCCTGAACCCCGAAGCCGCTCTGTTCGCCAACCCCGTCGCCCTGGCGGCCTGCGCGGCCGACTGTGTCGCCGCCACGACGGGGTTTGCCCGGTCGGAGTTGTTTTGGTGCGCCGGGTGCCAGGGCAGTCTTTACCCGCTGGACGGGCATAGCATCTATCACCTCGGTGGTGTACGGACTGCCGAATTGTTGATGCAGCGGCTGACAGCCAAGATGCACCGCGAACTGCTGGCGTGGGGGAGTCATGGTGCGGCCGGCCTATGCGGTCCTTATTTCCTCCCGGTGATGGACAAGGCCGCCTACAAGACCCAGTTGACCTACCCGATTCCGAGTACCGGCAAGATTCTGGGACGGTGTTGCCAGCCGTTCGGGCGAACCACCGTGCTGTGGGGCGCAGGCAAGGAGTATCCGGTCAAGGGTGAGGATTTTGCATTCATGCTCTTCAGGAAAAGGAATTGCTGTGTTGGCTACTAACCAATCTTCCGTGAAACGGTGGAAGGAAGTGCTGGTGCTCGCTGCCGCTTGCATTTGCGTCGGTACTGCGCAACCAGGCTTTGCCGGCGAGGGCCTATCAGGTGCCGCGAACCCCGTGCAGTCCGGTGCGCCGAAGTCAGGCCAGGTTACCGGCTTCCCTCGGCTTGAGCGTTTGCCGCAACCGCTGCAGAGCCGTCCAGTCGACGTCGCTTCCGGCGCACGCGGGTTCGAGGCAGCGGGCGCTTCCGCCGCCGGTGCGATGCTGGAGCAAGGGCCCCAACTGCTTGTCTTCGTCAGCTTGTCGATGCCCGAGGGGGCGCTGCGTAAGTTGATTGAACAGGCTCAACGCACGCGAGCAGTCCTAGTGCTGCGCGGCTTGAAGGACGGCTCCATGGTCAAGACGGTGGTCGCCGTGCGTCAGCTGCTCGGCGAGCGCAAAGCTGCGCTGCAGATCGATCCGCAAGGCTTCGATCGCTTCGGCGTGAACCAGGTGCCAACGTTCGTGCTGTTACGTGACGGCACACAGGTCCAGCGATGCGCAGATGCCAGCTGCGTACCCGCGTCTTCCTACGCCACGCTGGCGGGTGACGTGACGATCGAATATGCGCTCGAATGGATCGAATCCCATTCGTCCAGCGCGCAGCGCGAAGCCAAAGTGCTTCTCCAACGCTTACGGGAGTGATCATGCGCCGATTCGTTGCCCTTATTCTCGCCTGCAGCTTCCTGTCGACACAAAGCCGGATGGTGCAGGCTCAGACGGACGCGGATCTTGCCGCGGCGCGTGCGGCGAACGCCGTGGTGCGCAGCGGCGTCAACGCCACATCGGCTGCGGCGGTGGTTCCTGGCTACACGATTGCACCTCCGGAAACGGTATTGTATGGCCGCACTGACCTGGCAACGGAAGCAAGGGCACGGCTGATGCTTTGCGGCTCGATGCCGACGGACCCGATCTGCGAGGGACAGCGCAATGCCGCGACGTCGGCCGCTATTCCGCGCCCACCTGTGACGCCGGGAGATCCGCAGGTCGCGGGCGCCAGTGCCGTTGCAAGGAACCCGCTGGCAGCGGAATCGGGACTGACCGCAATGTACTCGGGGTGCCCGGCCAGTGGCCCGTGCATGCCCACCGCTTTCTGTCTTGGAGCCCGTTGTTTTGACACCTCCAGCGTCAATGATCCCGACTTTGCCAAGGCGATGAGCTACCTTGAAGCCGCCCGTGAGGCCGGCGTCTATCTCGATCCCGCCGCGATGCGCGTGTTCAGCGGGGAGGATAACCGTTGCCGGGACAGGTTGCTCAAGAACTGCTGCGGCACCGATAGCGCCGGCGCCGGGTTCCACAACCAGTCGCTATTTGGGACTGGCTCGCGGCTGGTGTTTGACATCCTGATGAACTCTAACAACCGGAGTTTCATCATGCAGGGTTTCAAATCCCTGTTGATGGGGAGCGGATTTTCGGGCGCGTTCTCGACCTACGGCGTTACCGTTGCCGTCAATGGCGCGGCACTGCCGGCAGGTTCCGTCACGCTCATGGCAGGGGATTCCATCGTTATCGCCATCACACCTTGGACGCTGGTCATCGCGGTAATTTTCTATGTGGTGATGTCGATGATGTCCTGCAATGAGGAAGAGGGGAAGCTCGCCATGAAAGAGGGCGCGCGTCTATGCCGGTCGATTGGCACCTGGTGCTCCAAGTGCATACGTGTGTTGGGCAAGTGCGTCAGTTGCATTGAGCACACGACGTCGAAATGCTGCTTTAACTCGAAACTGGCGCGCATCCTGAATGAGCAGGGCCGTGCCCAGTTGGGCATGGGCTGGGGTGGGGCGCAGAACCCGTCCTGTTCAGGATTCACGGTGGCGCAATTACAAGCGCTGGACTTTTCGCGGATGGACCTGACGGAGTTTTACGCGTCGGTCGTTCCGACTGTCCCGGCGGCGAGCACGATCCAGGCTGCGGCCAGCGCGCGCGCCCCGACTTGCTATTTTGGGAGGGGGAAATGCTGAAACTTGTGCTTTGTGGATTGATGGCGTTAATTGGTTTTTCCGCCCTGGGACAAAGCGGCGGAGTGTACCGGCGCCCAGTGGAGGAAGTGCGGCCACTCCTGATCGAGGCCATTGATGCACCAGTTGGTGAGGCCCATGGGCGCCTAACAGGCCAAATTGCGGACGCCATCGGACGGCAATTCAAGACCGCTGAACCCATTAACGTCGACGTCACGACGCTCATCCGCTATGCGGAAGAGGGATGTCGCCGCCTGTCCGTCCTGTTCTGGCAGGACGGCGTGCAATTGGTGCAGGGCGTACCCGCCAAGCGCCAAACGGTTGAATTTGGCATCAATTACTGCAGAACAGGGCTTCCTCCGCGCAGCCTGGAAAGGCCGGTGCAGCAATGAAGCGTTCTATTCTCGCCTGGCTGGTTTGCCTGCATGCTGGAGTAGTTCTGGCACAACCGGGAGTAGGGCCGGCCGCCCAGACAGCTTTCCTTAGCTTTCCCACGGAGATACCCAGCCGACGCGGCTGGCATTTTTACGATGACCCGTTGGCCGAGTTGCCTCTCAAGCCGCTACCCAAAGTTAGTCCGCGAAGCGTGAATGCTGCGCCGGCGATTCGGCCCGAACTTGAACGATTTCGCCAACTGCAGCGCGAAGTTGAGGAAGTTCGCGCGATCGCCATCATCCATCCCACGGAGGAAAATGTCCGGCGATACATGGAGCTCGAGTCGCGTGTGGTGCGCAATGCATCCCAGTTTGCCGATCTGGCACAACGTATCGCCTGGGCGAATCCCGACCTTGATCCGTCGACGCAGGGTCGGCCGGTCAATGCCAGCGCGCTGGAAGCATATGAGGAGAACCAGGCGCGCACTCGCGGCAGCACACTTTCGGCGCTCGCCAATGATCATGCGCTGATCTTCTTCTTCCGCGGAGACTGTGGCTACTGTCACAAGATGGCGCCTTTGCTGAACTCTTTCCGCCAGCGCTACGGCTTTCCTTTGATCGCGGTCAGCGTCGATGGTGGTTCGATTCCTTCGCTGCCCATGGCACGGGCGGATAACGGAATTGTGCGCGCGCTGAAGGTGGCGCAGGTCCCCGCTGTGTTTCTGGCGCAGCCCTTCACAGGCCGGATTCTGCCGGTGGGTTTTGGGGTGCTGTCGGAGTCCCAATTAGTGGAACGGATCATGACCCTAACGGACAGGCAGCGGAGCCTTGCATCGCAAGCTGGCCTGTTCTGGCCGAACTAAGGAGGTGAAATGATGGAAACTTTGAAAAGCGTTTTTGCGGCTGCGGCACTCGTCGGCACGGTGTTGCCGGGACTAAGCCAGGCTGGCGACCTCAATTCCGAAGTCAATAAGATGTTCAACGACTTGGGAGCGATCGGAAACTACACTGCGCCAGGTGCCTTCCGGGGGCAAGTGTATAACACGTATACCGGCGGGAGCATGATGCTTCGCACGCAAAACAAGACGTACCAGTTAGTTGCGATCGATTTTCCCGAGGCGCGCGCCGGCTGCGGGGGCATTGACGTATTCGGTGGTTCTTTCTCGCATATCTCGGCCACCGAGTTCAAAAATATGCTGAAGAACATAACCGCTGCGCTCCCGGGCGTGGCCTTCCAGCTCGCGCTCGAATCGGTTTCTCCCCTCTTGGGTGGGGTGACGAAATGGACCAAGAACCTGGAGAGCATGCTGACAAACGCAAACATCAGCACGTGCAATACAGCCAAGTCTCTTGTGAGTTCGGCGATGGAGGCCACCGGGGTCAGCACGGATAAAGTCTGCGAGGACCTCGCCGTTGCGATGGGCTTGGAGTCGGACTATGCGGCTGCCAGGGTGCGCTGCCAATCGAACAAGAGCTCCGTAATGAGCAGCGCGCGGAGCTCCAGCGATCCATTGATCCGGAACAAGGCGCCATTTGTAGGAAACCTCACGTGGAAGGCGCTGAAACTGGCTGGTACGAATCTCGATGACCAGGAGCGGGAAATGATCATGAGCATGGTGGGGACTGTGATCTATTACGAAGGACCACGAGACCCTAATCCCATTGCGCCGACGCTTACGTCGATCAACAGACTTCTCTATGGAAGTGCGGACGCGCCCGGTGGTGGCGTTAGGCAGGAGATGCTGAGGTGTAACAATTACACCGAGTGTGACGAAGTCTCTATCGATACCAGTTACATCCATACGCCGTTCACGGTAAAGGTCGAGCGACTGATGCGTTCGATTGCCGAGAAGATCATGTCGCGAACTCCTATACCGAATGATTCGCCGGAGATCGGTTTCGTCAATCAGACAACAGAGCCTGTCTATCGAATGCTGTCGGTAGGCGCCACCGTACCTGCGGTGAGCGTAACCGACAACCTAATCATGCGGTTCCGTGATGTTATCGCTGCAGATTACGCCTCAGTATTCCTGGAGCGAAATCTGAGAATAGGATTGAACGCCCTGGAAAAGGACTTCACGCTCAATTCGCTGCAAGCGGCACGATCGCGCGAACTCCGCCGCCGGGTACAAGACTTGATGGCTCAGCTAACTCTCGAAAAGACGGCGTTGTATCAAAAGGTCGGCTCGGTCGGCGTTGTCGCAACAAGTATCGAACAACTTGAGCGACAGCTTCGTACAAGCATGCCTCAACAGATCCAGGACCTACTGGGTCGTCGTGCGGCTTATTTGCGGTAGAAGAAGCGAATTGGAGCTTTCGTATGTGGGAAATCTATGCATACCAGAACAGCGACAGCCTGTTCGGCATCTTAAACGCAATCGCCGCCATTGCTGGCGCAAATGACTTCAAAGGGGCGCTCGCAGTTGTGGGCTTCTGCGGATTCGTGGCGGCAGTCATTGCCTATGCAGTCGCTCCACAAAAGCTTCAAGGGTGGCAATGGCTTGCGTCGGTCACCCTGGTTCTTTCCATCCTCTTCGTTCCACGTGTAACGGTTGGCATTGTCGATAAGACGGGTTCAAGTGCTGTCGCTATAGTCGATAACGTACCGTTTGGGCTGGCTGTCTTCGGGTCACTATCTAGCACAGTCGGCAATACGCTGACCGAACTTTATGAAACAGCAATGCAGGTGTTGCCGGGGCGTGCTAATCTCCCTGCCGAACTAGCCTATCAGAAGAATGGACTCTTGTTTGGGAATCGTTTAATTCGAGAGGCAAGTCGCGTCGTATTTCAAGAGCCGACTTTCCGTACTGACCTAATCAATTTCATCAACAACTGCACTATGTACGACCTCGCTTCAGGGGACATTGCCCCGGAAGCGTTCGCGACTTCGGGGGACGTTTGGCCCCTCATGTCAAATCCGAACCCCGCTCGATTCACACCAATTTCTGATTCTTCAGGCACTCCGACAATTGCCCCGTGCCCTCAAGCGTATCAGGCGCTTAACGCACGACTACCCACACAGGTGAACAGGATTCAGGCTTTACTCGCACAGCGAATGAATCCCACACTGCCAGGAACTGTCGCCGTATCGTTGATTGCAGGGCAGGTGGAGCAAGCGTACATCCGAAATGGGATCGCCACTGCAGCAGCAAGCGCCGCTGACTTGATTCGTCAGAACGCGTTGATCAATGCAGTAAACGACACTAGTTTGCTCGCGGGGCAAAGGGTCAATGACCCTGCCTCAATGCTGTTAGCCGTTGGCCGCGCGCAGGCTGTGGCTCAAACGAACGCCGCCTGGATAAACAATGGGAAATTGGCAGAACAAGCGCTTCCGGTCATAAGAAACACCATCGAAGCAATCGTTTATGCCATCTTCCCGATAGTGGTTCTGCTACTTCTGATGACCGGCGGACGCGAGACGATGATGGGGCTGAAAAATTACATTTCGGTTCTCATCTGGATCCAGCTTTGGCCTCCTCTTTACGCCGTTCTGAATTATATGGCGATGGTCCACGCTTCGCGCGAGCTAGAGGCAGTTGCTTCAGTTGGTGGTGGGGTTACAGCGTTGTCGTTGATGACTTCTTCCTCAATCTATTCAGGCGCCATCTCGGGTGAGGCAGTTGTGGGCTACCTGACGTTGAGCATTCCGGTCATAGCTTGGGCGGGCCTGAAACGCATGGAAACGTTTGGAAGTGCTTTGATTGGAAATATCCCGGCATTTCAAAGTCTGATTGGCAGTGCCACAGCGCCAGCGGCAAGCGGAAACGTAAATTTTGGGAACACGAGCATGGACCAGGTGACGGTCTCGCCCACGAGGTCCTCAGCATTCTTTGGTTCAAGGCAGGACGATACATCCGGTAATACCTACACAAGCAATGTATTGAGCGGCCTCACCGCCATGAAGGCGCTCGCTAACGAAGGACCGGTATCGAGAGTGGTTGATACCAAAGTTTCGCAGCAGCATGTAATGGCAGCAAATAGGTCGGTCTCAGCCGCCAAAGCTGAGTCGAGTGCTGCATCTAACGAAAAGGCTGCCGCGTTGAGCGAAGTATTGATGAATGCAGCAATGCGGACAACTACCCACAACGCGTCTGCAACAACCGTATCAGGAAGTACTGAAAGTGAAGGGGAACGAGTAGGAGAACTGCAGCAGATTGCTAAGAATGTATCCAAGGCGACCGGTGCAACCGAGCAGCAAGTGGCCGCAGTCGCATTTGGTGGAAGCGCACACGTAGGTGCCGGTATTCCAAGCGCAATTTCTCCAGTTGACGGAGGAGCTCTGATTTCGGCTACCGGTCGTAAGAACTACTCGGCGTCGATCCAGCGACAAGACCAACTCATCACAAATGCGCTTAGTAGCGAAGACAAGGCTAAGTTCAAGGCTTTTGCTGATACGGTCACTAAAAATACCGGAGTGGTTGATTCCCTTGTATCGGACTCTAAGAGTGGACATGAGTTATCCGCCAAGCTCGCCCGGACGGTATCCCGGTCCGAACGCGCAGATGCGAACTTGAGAAAGCAGGTCGAGTTCTCCGAAAGTATTTCGGGAGCTTATCAGCGAGGCGAATCTATCAGCAAGGACGTGGCGAAAGATCCTCGGAATATCAAAATGTTCGAGGACCTGCTTCGGTTGGAGCGTGCAGGAAGCGCGGCGGAGTTGATAAAGATGGAATCCTATATAGGGAACATCACCTCTGTTCCGCACCAACTGTCAGCGAGCAGCAGTCT
>Ga0102593_1003403_pt1 | contig 10366 bp, 9 predicted proteins | sample AraplaCol_mMS_r2_2_FD_76862 | JGI IMG/M metagenome (GOLD analysis project Ga0102593, IMG submission 76862) | Arabidopsis root microbial communities from North Carolina, USA - plate scrape MF_Col_mMS_r2 (SPADES assembly) (version 2) | ecosystem: Host-associated > Plants > Roots > Endosphere...
TCTCGTCGAGGTGCGCGCGCGGAACGAAGTCGTTGGAGAACAGCGTGCCATCGGGCGACTCGTAGACGATGACCTCGTCTGGCCCGAGGCCCAGCTTTGCCTTCTGGTCCGGAGTCAGCAGGCAGTCGGTTTCGGTGCGGAGTTCTTTCTCGATGCCCGGCTCGGCATCCTGGTGCTCGTCCATCAGGCTGAGCAGCCGCTCGTGCGGCGGGATGTCAGGGGTGTCGTGCGGCCGGAGGTCGTAGGCGGTCGATTCGTCTTCCAATGACTGCGCGATACGCACATCCAGGCTGGGCGGAAGCTCTTCACCGGGGCGCCAGGACATGGCGACCTTGCAATCGCTGCGATCCGAGAATCTGTAGTGCTCCCACCGGCAGGCGTGGGGGCCGGTCCAGTGGTCGTGAGCGATCCGTTGGCCTCCTTGAAGCGTGGCGACGGTGAACGCATGATCCGCGTCCTTGCTGATCGTCAACTCGACGCATTCGATGGTGGACGGGTCGACTCGATGGCAGAGCTCCGTGAAGACGATGAACGCGGACACCTCGCAGGTGCCGGCGCCTCCAACCATGGCATATCGGATTCGAGGCTGCTTGTCGATCAATGCCCGCTCATGTTGGCGTCTCGTCAAATGCCACACAGCACCCCCCGTGGCGTACGCGTGCCGCAGCAGATTGCCCGAATAGGGACTCAAGACCGAATGGAGCCCGCGCCGCAGTGACTCGCTCAGCCGGTAGTGCGCCCCTTCGTCGGCGCTGACCGGCACGAAGTGATAGCGCGGCGCTTGGCCATGTTCCAGCTGGTGGAGGCTTCCCATCTCGTCGAGGATTTCAGCGTCGCCTCGAACCTGCGCCGTGGGCGATGGACCGTAGGGCCCGAGGACGTCTCCGGCTCGTTCTTCGAGGATGGAAACACTGCGTTGACGACTGAAGAGGGGTTTCAAGACCAAGGCTCCGAATGGGACAGCTGGAGATGCTTCAGTGACTGAAAGCAACCCTCAGTTCCCACCAAGCCAAGCCAATGCGGTTCGGTACGAAGGCCCCTCGGGGCCAGTCCTTGGCTTGCCAGATGCAAAGCTCATCTCCGCGATTCATGCGGAGATCAGGCCTTGGATTCGCCGCATGGGCAAGACCCGCCAGCGAACACCGCTGGCGGATCGAGGCGTCAAGGTGCGGGCCGTCGCCGCCGCGGCGGCATCACGCCGAACTCGGGCACGAGCGCCTGCTGGTCGCCGACCCAGCCGACGAGGCGCTTGGCCTGGTCGCCGATGAGTTCGAGCGACGCGACGCACAGGCCGCGCATCGCGGCGTCTTGGGCGCGGTGCACGCAGGGCGGCACGCCGGCGGGCGGGGGCTTGGGGCGTTCTCGTTCATCGACTTCGAGCCACGCGGCGACGCCGTCGCTGACGTCGATCACGTGTTCCAGCAGGCGATGCACCAGGCCGGCCTTCAGCGTGAACTCGACGCTGTCGACCGAGGCGGGGGCGGTGCAGTGCAGCCGGGGTTTGAAGCGCGGGCCGTGCGGCAGGCTCGGTTCGAAGGGCGGGGCGTGGGAAGCCGACGCGGGGGATGCGGGGGAGGCGATCGGATCGGTGGCGGTCATCTTGACGGCCTCCTCGCGGCGGAGGGAGAACCCGCTTGGTCGGACTGCGATGGCGAAGCGGGAAAGGTCGGCGCGGGGAGGGCGCCGACGGGGGTACCAGCCATGGTGAAGGGCTCCTGTGTTGCGGTTAAAGCCGCCACGAGCGCTGTCAAACACGGGTGGCGGCCCAAAGCAGGGTTGACAGACCGGAACACAGGAACCGGCGAGCCCGAAGACTCCCCCACCCGGGCCGCCCAAATCTGGAGAGGCATAGGTGTGCGACGCGCAAAAGAAAAGCCGCTGTGGCGGCTGCGCGCCTGTGTGTTCAGGCTGTCAAACCTGGCCTGCGATGGGGCAGGCGAGGGGAATGTATCACTGCCGCCGGGGGCGGCTGCCGTCAGTCCCGCGGGTCGCCGAAGGCCTCGATGAACTCGTCGATGAAGCGCTGCGATCCGGTCAAGGTCAGCGTGATCGCATGCCACTGCCCGTCTTCGACATTCACCTGCAGGTCGTGATCCCAGTCCATGCCCTCGTCCGCTGGACCGTGCGTATGCGGGAAGCGGCGCCATGCCCAGTCGAGCAATTGCTGCGCTTCGGCCATCGCGGCGGCGTGATGCTCCGCCGAGGTGGAGGCCATGGCTTCTAGCGTGGTGATGCCTTCGGCGTTGTCGCTGAGGTCCAGGGTGAGGTAGTGCATCGAGATGGATGGCTGGCAGTTCAAGACCGTGGCCGCTTCGGTGGCGGCTCGCATTTGCTGAACGCATCCACATTGCAAACGAGCGGCGCCAGGTCGCTCAATTCAAGGGACCCGCTGCATTTCAGGATCAGTCCCAGGTAGACGTAGCAGCACAAGAAAAGCCACGCATTGGAGGTCACGCTGTCAGCATCACTGAAGAGGCTGTTCAGCCGGGACGGCACGTTGCCATGCACGGTGCTGTTGCGAGCTGCGTAGAGGATGCATTGCAGCGGGAAGCGGACCCAGTCCTGCTTGCTTTGCCACAGCGTGCTCGCCGTCGACGCATCGCTGTCCTCCCATGCGGCCAAGAGCCAGAAGCCCAGCGCGTCTATCAGCTTGCGGGATTTATCGGCGTTTTCGGCTTTGATTCCGAAGTGCACGTCAATCTTGTCCTCACGCTCGCTTGGATTGCAGAGGGCAAGGTACTTCCTCCCGAAGCTGGGTTCGATCTGCTCGAACAATTTTTCGTACTTCCTCTTGAACGTGCTGTAGGAGGAGGGGATGTGGATCGGCCTCACCAGCGGGCGGTCGGAAGCGTCGAGCTTCCCGCTGGCCGCTTCGATGCAATGTCCCTTCAGCACATAGCTCGCGAGGAAGTGCAGTGTCTTCCTCGGGATGGCGCGCATCAGGCTTCGTAAAAGTTCTTCGACTGTCACCGTCTGGCATGCGCCCGAATCATGCGCACCAAGGTCGATTTCTGAATCAAGCAGGTCGGCGATGCGCTTGGACGCGTGATCGATGCTCTTGCTGTCGTTCAACGAGGCCCCTGTTGACTGGGCGCTGTTCAGATACAGGTCGTTGTAGGCACTGTTCGCAGCGGACCACGTGAAGTTGAAGGCCAGGTCAGGGCGTTGAGGTAAATGGCTGTAGGCATCCAGCAACATTGTCGCAACGACGTAGGGCTGACGGCCGCCGAAGGCAGGATCCCAATTTTTGGAGGTGAGGTAGTGAAAGTCGCGGTACCAGTCATGGCGCTGGTGGTTGGCTGGCAGGAACTGGTTCCGATGGGTGGTCGAGTCGTAGTCGCTGACAAGGCGGAACAGCAACTGCTGCTTTTTTTCCTGTTCACTCATGTTCTGGAAATCGTGTCGCTCGTGGGGCCGAACTTTGTCTTTGGTCATGCAAGTCGACGTGCCGGAGTGGGCGGGGCATCCACTGGGTGGATGACAAGGTCGCGAAGAGCGTGGTGCCAAGGATCGGATCCATTCTCAATGAGAACTGGTTCGCCCCGTCACCTGCACTACAGATTGGCATTGTCGGACTCTTGTGGAATCTGAATCAACGCCGTCGTTTCGGTGGCCAGCGCGAGGCCACGGCGACGCAGGCAGTAATTCAATGCGTAGCCGAGGAACAGGTTCAGTCCTTCCAACAAGTCGCCTGCCGAGAAGGCGCTGACGACAACGGCGCCCGCTGTCCACGGTGCGGAAAAGCCGGCCCACAACACGGTGCCGGCGATCAACGCAGCGGCAAGCGCGCCCAGCGCGGCGACTTCGCGATACCAGACGACTGCGCTGTATTGCTGGCGGTCTTCGGTGTACAGGCGATGTTGCGTGCGCAGGATCATCAGGTGGCGCTTGAGCGTCAGTACACCCAATGACACGGCTGCAAGCATCGTCAACAGGCCCGTGACCTGCACGTGGTGGTCCTTCTCGTCTTCCTCTTCCCGCCATTCGTCAACGGCTGTCGAGACCGCGCTGGCAAGCACCAGGCCTTGCGCGATGAGGGTTCCCACCCGGTCGAACAAGGGTTGCTCGCCTTCCCCCGCGCGCTGCGCGACGACAGGCCCGATGGCGCGCCGCTGAGAGCGCATGCGGGGAGATTCGTCGATTGCCAATTGCAATGCGCCGAGGCGGCTGACCGAGATGCCGCCCGCCACCCGGTCGGGATGCGATGGGCGCCTCGTCGGCACAGGGAGGCTCTTGTGATCGCGCACGGCACCATCGTGGGTTTCCATGAGACCGCTCCTTGCGTCCAGCAGGCCGACCAAGGTACACAGCCTTGGGGACATCGGCCATCAGCCCAGATCTGATATGGGGACTCTTGGGACCTGAGGCGCTCTGCGGGGTTGGCCGTCGCCGAAGTGGCGCTGGATTGCCGAAAGTGTCGGAGCGCGGGGGTGAGTCGCAGTGTTGAGGTGTTCGTTCCTTGAGTGCGCGTGGGAAGCGTTGGGAGCCCCATACCTGGGGTCACCAAGCGACGAAGGGTAGTTCTCAGTTTGTCGCGCTGCAGCGAGGGCCGCCTCACATTGGTGGCCGGCCGACAACAGCAGCTTCCGGCTAGAAATCGACCTCATCACTTGGAGGCTATGCTCCGCCGTCTTGCGCAAGGATTGTCAAATGGAGTGACGGACAGCGACTGCTCGAAACCGTTGCATCATCGACTTGTTCGTTTCGACCTCGGCAATGCGTGACCGGTCCAAGCCCTATAGAGGAGGAGAAGATTATGGCGCCCAAGACGTCAACCATGAAGATGCCCGAATTCTTGGTCTTCACCAAGATGTTTGCCGTTGGCTTCGCCTTAGCCGAGACCTTGCGGCTGGCTTTCTGCCTCGGCGGCAGTTTCGCCAAGCAATTGGATGACCTTGCGCTTTGGCTAAAGTTCGCAGGGATCTCAGCCGGATTCGTACTTTGCCTGATCTACGCGGCGAAACGAAACGCGCACTTGATCGCTGCGCGCATCGGTCAGAGCCTTCGGATCGACTTGTTGGCCGCGATGGCCGTCGGAGTTTGGTCGAACGAACTTGCATCGCCTCGGTTGGAAAAAGTGCACGTGGCATTCACGTCTGCGGACCCGCATTGGGCCGCCGCAACTTTCATCTTTCTCTGCTTTGTACTTCTGTCTCCCCTTCTTCGGCAATATTCCCCAAGACCGAAGAAGCAGACTTCACAGCGGTACTTCATTGTCGATGAAGAAATCGATGGCGATAAGGACGATCTGCTTGGGGCTGAGGCGCAAGCCAAGTCGTTTGCAGAAGCCGTCCTCGCTAGTGGCGCACATTCAGGCTTGGTCTTTGGTATTGATGGCCCGTGGGGTGTGGGGAAAACAAGCTTTATCAATCTGGCTGAGCGCTATTGGACAAACGCCGCGGACAAGGTCATAGTTTGTCGATTTGAGCCGCTTCGCTATGCTTCGGAGCCTGACCTGACGGAGCGCCTTATCCAAGACCTGTCGGCCGCGATCCAAAGCAAGGTCTTCGCCCCGGAGTTCAGACCAGCGGCATCTCGATACTCACGACTTATAAAAGGAAAGGCCGACATTTCTTTCTTTGGATTCAAGCTATCAGTCGAGCCTGCCCAGGAAACGGTTGATGAACTTCTCGACGACATAGACGAGGTTCTTCGCCGCATTGACCGCCGCGTGATCATCGTTGTTGATGACCTGGATCGTCTGGATGCGAAGACCACGAACAATGTCCTTTTTGCCACGAGGCGCACGTTCAAGCTGTCTCAGGCAACGTATATCCTTTGCTATGACACCGAAGTGCTTGCGGAGAACAAGGACGACGGATCCAGGGCGCGTGAGTTTCTGGAGAAGTTCGTCACAGCCAAACTCAGCCTATTCGTCGACAGCTCTAGCCTTCGTGATTTCTTGCGGCGTGATTGGGAGCGCAGCGAAAGCCAGCTTGGTGCGGTGCCTTCAGACACGATGGTCAAGCTCGGAGCCGTACTCAACGAACTGGCAGACGTTTTGGACGGCGAATCAGCCGCGCACTATCTGCCCCTTGTTGGCGACCTGCGCAAGGTAAAGCGCTTCGTCAACGCGATACTTCTGATGCAAATTGAGAAGACCAACTTGGGGAGAACTGATTTCAACAAGCGGGACCTCATCAACCTCATCCTGCTGCATCTGAATTACCCGGGGTTGTTCCGGCGCATCTACGCTGAAGAGACAGAGGGTCGAAGCGGTAGCTTCTCACTTCAACGCAAATACGGAGAGAGGGAGTTTGAGAATGCAGAGACCTTTGCCGAACTGAGTGGTCAACTGCAGGCGCCCGCGTGGTTTTTGTTGACGCAGTTGTTTGACGCCGGAACTTTGAAGATTGGCGAAGGAAGCAATGTTGAGGAGGCGGTTCTTCGGTCCCGCGCATGCTTCAACAGCGGCGACTTCAGGAATTTGGAAGCGTATCTGAAACTAATCGTGCGGTTCGCGACTCCGGAGCCGCAGGAGACGTTTGTTCTTTACCAAGGCGCGGTAGAACGAGTTCAACAGGGCGCATCCATCGCTTCCGTCCTCACGTCGTCTGACTTTGAGTTGACCCGAGGAGAGCAAGCTCATGATCAGTTCTGGCGGGTGCTCGTCAACCAAGCTTACGGATTTAACAGCGCGCTGGCTGAAGACGCCTTGGTGACGCTCATGGAGTATTTGCCGTGTTACTCCTCGTTCAAGAACGAGGATAGGGGACTGCGTCAGCGGTCGATCTACTCCCTGCTGCGGCTGCTGGACCGTGCAGGCTGGGGGCGGACGTCCGGGCGACGCCTTCCAAACAGTGCTGAGAACGTAGTAGAAATTGCATGGCGGCTGTTTGGTGAGCATTCCTATAGAGGTAGAGGGCTGCTCGAACAGCTTGCTAGCCCTGATCGCGGAGTTCTAGGTTGGAACGATCTCATGCTGTTCAGACTTCAATGCTCCGCCGACCGTCAGGGGCAGTTGCACAATCTGCATACGGCACTCATCGTCCATCACGACAAAACGGCTGAAACGTCTGGGCTGGTAAGCAATCTCGCGTTGACAGGAATGCGAGAGATATCGCAAGAAGTGTTTGCTCTGTTTAAGCGAACATACATTGATTCCCAGCGAAACTTCCTTGCGGAAGCCAATGACGTGCGGGCTGAAGCGTTCCTCGGCAAAGCCTTCGCTCATCGTATCGAGGAGGCATCACGGGACCCGCAGTCCGAGCACAGCGATAATGCGATTTCCCGCCTCATTGCTTCCGCGCGCTCCGTTGTTAAGTCTTTTGTCATCTACCAACTTTGCAATTCGCTTCCTGCAAATGGTTCAGGTGTCGGTTGTGGGCGCTACGACGAGGATGGAAAGAAGGACGGCGGCGGTATAGCGAAGGCAATGAACGATTACATATTCGACATCTGCTTCAATCCGAGGATCAATGAAGACAATGTATTTATTTTCCTCGATCATTGCCTTTCGCAACTAAGCGCCTCCTTTTTTTCAGGCGAAGATCACAAAGGGTTCGTCCCAACCAAGGCCGAACTTCCTGGCGGGTTGGATGCAGGGGAAATAGGTCGCTATTGGCGACAACACCGCGATTTCATACGAGGGCGCAATCTGCATACCAGTGGGCGATGCGTTTTCACACCGAACTACGTGGCCTCGTATAGCGAAGATCTTGATGGCGTATTTGCCGTGCTTGAGGAACTGGCCGACGGGCTTTCTGCGTCCGAGGTGGACCACCTAGCTTCGCCTGCCCCTCAGACGCCTGGATGACGGCTTCCAAGGGTGCTGTCGCTCGCCGATGTTGCTCAACCGTCGCAGTTCAGTCTCAGCCGAACTCCACCACCGCAGACCCGACACGCCAAAGCGCCACAATTCCCCTGCACGCAAAAGCAGTCGCCCGCGTTACTTCCCATTCCGATCCGCACACTTCCCATTCGCCTTCCTGAATCCAGCTCCGCCGCGAGACCCGCATCCGCGAGAGCCTCCCGAGCTGCCGCTCCCGCCACGTCTGCTGTTGCCGCCTGAGCTGCGATTGCGTGCTTCTGCATTGCCAACAGCAAACACGCTGAAGACAACCAAGGCCCCCAGCGAAAACAATCGACGATTCATGCTGCGTCTCCCGCGTGTGCATTGACCATAGGCGACGTTGTCAGAAAGACACTCCGGGTTAATCCAGAGAGGTGCTTGCAATGGCGGGCACCTTCTCACATTCGGCGCCAATTGCTGCCGAACCGAAGTTGTCGGCAATATGGGGGATGACAAAGGTGAACCCGATGTGCTCGGCCGGCGCAATTGCCGGTTCGAGCCATCGCCTGTGCTGAAATGCTGGGATCGTGTCTACTCTCGTGTCAATCCACCCTACCCGCTTCTTTCCCATCCGTCCAATGTCCGATCCAGCATCGACCGTCTCCGGCACCTACACCTCGCGCGACATCATGTCCGCCACGTGGGTCTCCTTGCGACCGCGGCGCCTTGTGCGTGTGATCGGCGTGGCCGTCCTCCTCCTCGTCCTGTGGAGCGGCTGGATGGAGTTCTTCGGCCCCCGAGCCGAGCCAGGAGGCTGGATGCGATGGATCATTCCCTTCGCCGTGCTCTACCTCGGCTTGGTGGGCGGGGTTCTTCTTCCGCTCAAATCGCGCCGCGCCTTCGAGCAGCGCAAGGACCTGCAGCGGCCATGCTCGTTCACTGCCAGCGACGCCGGCCTGCTCTTTGCGACGGAAGGAACGACGAGCATGAAGCCGTGGAGCGACTACCTCAAATGGAAAGAGGGTGACGCGGTGTTGCTGCTGTACATGGCCGATTACGCGTACCAGATCATCCCGAACGCTTCTTCGCGTCGACCGCCGATCTGGAGGCATTCAAGGCGGTTCTGGGCCAGAAGATCGCGCACCGCGTGAGCTGACGCCACCTGCTGCGGCCGTCACATGGATCACCTCCAATGAGCCGCGATGTTCCCGCCTGACCCCTCCACCTCCACCTCACGCCATGGACACCACCAAACTCAAGCACCTGGTCGAGCAGCTCTCCGCCCAACCCGCGCCGCAGCTCATCCCCATCGCGACCTTCTTCGACGGCAACGATGACCTCGGCTCCATCGGCTGCAACCTGATGGACCATCCCGGCATCGATGCCTTCCGCGAGACCTTCGCACGCATCGCGCGCAGGCGCGATGTGCAGGCCATCTACGCGCGGATCTCTGAAGTCGACCCCGACGACGATTGCTGGCCCTTCACCGACACGGTGTTCGTCGTCGGCACCATTCACGCCGACGAACTCGCAGCGGAGTTGTCGGCGCTCGAGCCCGATGAAGTGGGCAGCGCCAAAGACTTCGGCATTCCCGATGCGCTGGCTCGCAAGTACACCGCTCCGATCCTTGTCGCGTGGTGGGATTGATGGCGGGTCACCCAGCCCGCGCCGGGCGGGATGACCCCAGCCTGCGCCAAACTCCATGCAGAAGCCACAGGCAGGCCGCGTAGAGGCCCCAATCCGCGACGAACGCCAAGGGGTCGCCCTGGTCTTCACCCACAGACAGCTGGTTCTCCACCGAGACGCCAGGCATGTCCACCAGAAAGGCCAGCGGAAACCCGCCCTTGAGCGTCGGCCTCATGCAAGGCTGGTTGTGCAACGGGCCGCACATGTCGCTGTACTGCACCAGCTCGGGGCCGCGTCGTTCAATCCTCACGGACAAAGCAGCGACAACGGCCGAGACAAACAACAGGGCGGCGAACCGGGTGAGCTTCGGCGTGCGAAGCACGGCAGAACTCAGGAGCATCCTTCAGCCGACCGGATCGCATGCTCCGCCCCGACGAACAACCCGGCGGCCACCTGGTTCCCGTCGACGCGGATCGCGAACTGCTTGTCGCCCGACACCAACACGATGCTGCGGTCCGCCGCGTTGTCGGAGCCGTGCTGCTGCACGTCCTCGATGCGCGACCCGAGCGAGCGCCGCACCTTGTCCAGGCTCGAGCCGATGCGCAGGCCCGACGGCGTCACCACATTCGGCTCGTGCGTCTCGATGCGAACGATCTTCTGGTCCTCGGTCATGAACGTCAGCTCCGGCGACGCCTGGTAGCGGCCGCAACCGACCTTCGCCACCCCGCGCGGGCTCGGCAGGTTCTTGCGCCCCAGCTTGGTTAGCAGCTTGTGGGCTTGCGCGACAGGCATCCCGATCTGCACCGGCCCGTACGAGTTCATCGTCAGAACCAGGTCGGCCGCGAACGCGTCGGACGACGCCATCAGCTGCGTTGCGACAAGAGCCACGGTGGCGAAGAATCTCATGAGCTTGCAGGTGCCGGCGGTTGGAATGGGCGCCATGTTACGGGGAGCGTCGGCACTAGGCACAAGCAAGCGATGGCGAATCTGATGGTCATGGAAGGACTC
>Ga0102593_1003405_pt1 | contig 10364 bp, 9 predicted proteins | sample AraplaCol_mMS_r2_2_FD_76862 | JGI IMG/M metagenome (GOLD analysis project Ga0102593, IMG submission 76862) | Arabidopsis root microbial communities from North Carolina, USA - plate scrape MF_Col_mMS_r2 (SPADES assembly) (version 2) | ecosystem: Host-associated > Plants > Roots > Endosphere...
AGCCGCTGATCCTCGGCGGCAATGCCGAGGCGCTGGAGATGGCCGCGGCCTTGCGCGAGCGCGGCCTGTGGGTGCCGGCGATCCGCCCGCCGACCGTGCCGACCGGCACCGCGCGGCTGCGCATCACCTTGTCGGCGGCGCACACCGAGGCCGAGGTCGATCGGCTGCTGGACGCATTGCGAGAGATCGCCGAGAGGCGTAGAACCTGTTCACCCCACCCTGAAGGAGACCCCCATGTCTGACCCGATCGTCATCGTGTCCGCCGCCCGCACGCCCATCGGCGGGCTGCTGGGCGATTTCAGCGCGCTGGCCGGCCACCAGCTCGGCGCCATCGCGATCCAGGCCGCGGTGCAGCGCGCCGGCATCACCGGCGACGCCGTCGACGAGGTGCTGATGGGCAACTGCCTGATGGCCGGCCAGGGGCAGGCGCCGGCCCGCCAGGCGGCGCTCGGCGCCGGGCTGCCGCAGTCGGCCGGCGCGGTGACGCTGTCGAAGATGTGCGGCTCGGGCATGCGCGCGATGATGTTCGCGCACGACATGCTGAAGGCCGGGAGCGTCGACGTGATGGTGGCCGGCGGCATGGAGAGCATGACCAACGCGCCGCACCTGATGTTCGCGCGCAAGGGCGTGCGCTACGGCGCGGCGCAGATGTTCGACCACATGGCGATCGACGGGCTGGAGGACGCCTACGACCGCGGCCGCGCGATGGGCGTGTTCGCCGAGGAATGCGTCGCCAAGTACCAGTTCAGCCGCGAGGCGCAGGATGCGTTCGCGATCGCGTCCACCCAGCGCAGCAAGCAGGCCAACGAAGACGGCAGCTTCGACTGGGAGATCGCGCCGGTCACGGTGGCCGGCAAGGCCGGCGACACGGTGGTGAAGTTCGACGAGCAGCCGTTCAAGGCCAAGCTCGACAAGATCCCGACGCTGAAGCCGGCGTTCAAGAAGGACGGCTCGATCACGGCGGCGACCTCGTCGTCGATCTCCGACGGCGCCGCCGCGATGGTGCTGATGCGTGAATCGACCGCCAACAAGCTGGGCGTGAAGCCGGTGGCGCGCATCGTCGGCACGGCGGTGCACGCCAACGCGCCGGAGTGGTTCACGACCGCGCCGGTGGGCGCGATTCAGAAGCTGCTGGCCAAGAACCAGTGGGACGCCAAGAGCGTGGACCTGTGGGAGGTCAACGAGGCTTTCGCCGCGGTCACGATGGCCGCGATGGCCGAGTTCAAGTTGCCGCACGAGATCGTCAACGTCAACGGCGGCGCGGTGGCGCTGGGCCATCCGATCGGCGCCTCGGGCGCGCGCATCCTGGTCACGCTGCTGGGCGCGCTGAAGCACCGCGGCCTCAAGCGCGGCGTGGCCGCGCTGTGCATCGGCGGTGGCGAGGCCACGGCGGTCGGCGTCGAGCTGATCTGAGGACGCGATGACGCAAGTCCTCATCATCGGCGCCTCGCGGGGCATCGGGCTGGAGCTGGTGAAGCAGCACCGTGAGCGCGGCGACACGGTCGTGGCCACGGCGCGCGACGACGCCAGCGTGGAGAAGCTGCGCACGCTGGGCGCGACGGCGATCAAGCTCGACGTGTCGGACGTGATCAGCATCGCGGGCCTGGCCTGGCAGCTCGACGGCTACCAGTTCAACCGCGTCATGTACGTGGCGGGCCTGTACGGGCCCAAGACCATCGGCCTGCAGCCGCCGAGCCAGGCGGACTTCGACGCCGTCATGCACACCAACGTGCTGGGTCCGATGCGGGTGCTGCCGCAGCTGCTGGACGCGCTGGCGCCGGACGCGCGCATCGGCATCCTGTCCTCGCGGATGGGATCGCTGACGCTGCGGGCGAACTCGGCGGGCTGGGTCTACCGCGCGTCCAAGGCGGCGGTGAACTCGGTGATGAAGGATCTGGCGCTGTCGCTGGACGGCCGCGCGGTGTGCGTCAGCCTGCATCCGGGCTGGGTCAAGACCGACATGGGCGGCCAGGAGGCCGACATCGACGTGGCCACCAGCGCCTCCAGCCTGCGCGGCGTGCTCGACGGCCTCAAGGCCGGCGACAACGGCGGCTTCTTCAACTACGACGGCAGCGCGCTGCCCTGGTGATCGCATGATCCTTTCCGAAGACCACCGCGCCGTGCAGGACGCCGTTCGCGCCTACGTGCAGGACCAGATCGCGCCGAAGGCGGCCGAGTGGGACAAGTCCCACCACTTCCCCGCCGCGGAACTCAAGGGCCTGGCCGAGCTCGGCTGCTACGGCGTGGCCGTGCCGCACGAGTACGACGGCGCGGGCCTGGACTACCTGGCGCTGGCGATCATCCTGGAGGAGATCGGCGCTGGTGACGGCGCGACCTCGACGGTGGTCAGCGTCAACAACTGCCCGGTGTGCAGCATCCTGATGGCCTTCGGCAACGAGGATCAGAAGGAGCGCTTCCTCAAGCCGCTGGCGCGCGGCGACATGCTGGGCGCGTTCTGCCTGACCGAGCCGCATGTGGGCTCGGAGGCCGGCGGGCTGAAGACGACCGCCGTGCGCGATGGCGACGACTACGTCCTGAACGGCGTCAAGCAGTTCATCACCAGCGGGAAGAACGGTGACGTCGCGATCGTGATGGCGGTGACGGACAAGGCGGCCGGCAAGAAGGGCATCTCGGCCTTCCTGGTGCCGACGTCGACGCCGGGCTACGTGGTGGCGCGCATCGAGGACAAGATGGGCCAGCACGCCAGCGACACGGCGCAGATCCTGTTCGAGCACTGCCGCGTGCCGGCCGCCAACCGGCTGGGCGAGGAAGGGCAGGGGCTCAAGATCGCGCTGTCGGGGCTGGAGGGCGGGCGCATCGGCATCGCGTCGCAGTCGGTGGGCATGGCGCGCGCGGCCTTCGAGGCGGCGCTGCGCTACAGCAAGGAGCGGGTCGCCTTCGGCGTGCCGATCTTCGAGCACCAGGCGATGCAGCACAAACTGGCCGACATGGCCACGCAGATCGAGGCGGCGCGCCAGCTGATCTGGCATGCGGCGTCGCTGAAGGACGCCGGCCAGCCCTGCTTGAAGGAGGCGGCGATGGCCAAGCTCTTCGCCAGCGAGATGGCCGAGCGGGTCTGCTCGGCGGCGATCCAGATCCACGGCGGCTACGGCTACGTCAGCGACTTCCCGGTCGAGCGCATCTACCGCGACGTGCGCGTCACGCAGATCTACGAAGGCACCTCGGAAGTGCAGAAGATTCTGATCGGGCGCGCGCTGGGCTGAGGCGGCGTGAACGGGTCAGCTGAACGGGTCAGCGTGAACGGGCCGGCCCGAGCGGGCCGGCGCCGTCTCACTCGCTTTCCTTCACCTCGCGGCCGTTGAGCGCCTGCACGGGACGCGCATTGCTGCCGATCAGCTTGCGGAACGCGCCGAGCTGCTGGCTCGAGAGCGTCGTCGGCGTCTTCAGCACCATCCAGTGCACGCCTTCGGAGCAGGGCGGCGTCGTGAGCGAGCCGGCGAAGTCGTAGTAGCCCAGCGATGCCGGCAGCAGCGCGGCCAGGTCGAGCGACAGCTCGTCCACGGTGATCTTCTCGCCCTTGCGCGGCAGGTGCTCGAAGACCGGCGACAGCGCCGGGTTGGCCCGGCCTGCCTTGATCAGCACCGCCACCACGCCCAGTTCACCCGCGGCGGTCTTGTGGACGAAGTGGACGACCATCGGCTGTGACTTGCCCTGGATGCGTTCCTCGCTGGGCGTGTGGAAGTGGAACTGCAGCAGCTCATAGGTCTGGTCCCCGACTTGCAGCGTGTTGCCGGGTGGCAGGTTCACCTGCACGGTGTGGCCGTTGTTCCAGATCGTTGGCGTGGCGCTGCCGTAATGGAAGACGAGCTGGGGCAGGGCGGTCTTCACCGTCCGGGTGATGTCGATCGGGCTCTGTTGATGGCCGAGCGCGCATTGGGCGAAGGACGCGTCGATCTCGCTCCAGTGGGCGGCGCCCTCGCTGCCGGTGTAGGTCCAGTGCGGCGGCGCCGCGGATGCGGACAAGGCGGACGACAGGAGGCCGATCGACAGGGCGGCGGACAGCGCGCGGGCGTGCAGGGTCATGGTGCTTCGTGGGTGGTGGAGGCGGGGAAGGGAGGCCCGGGGGGCCTCACGCCGGCCGGCAGTGTGGCACGCGCCGAAAGGGGTTTTCCGGCGTTTCGCGCTGAAGTCGAGGGCGAAACGCATGTGGCGTTTGGGTCGCGTAAAGACGATGTGCTGATTGCGTTCGCATTGAATGAAAACCAGCGTCTTCTGTCTCGCTACGTGGTGCACGAGCGTCGCCTTGACGCTACTTGGACTGCAGCGTTCAGAACGGGGTCGCTGCCGGCAACAATGTCTGCCAGCGATGGCTCCACCAGTATGTCGGGCACCAAGCCACCGGGGTTGGCCAGCTTCCCATCCGCCGACAGCACGTCGTTCGCAGTAAAGGACACAAACAGCCCGCCAGGCAGGGAAGCTGCAGCAACGTTTCCATAGGTGCCAAAGGTGTTCTGCCCGACGGTGCAGAGCTTCGTCACCGACTTCAGCAACAGCACGGAGTATTCGCCTTGGCTTTGAGTCTCTGGTCCGATCAGCGCGATGACGCGTCCGCGCCACTGAGTCACAGCACGATTGGTGGTGACGCTCTGCACCACGGCTCCTTCGCCGATCCCCTGCCGAGGCATGACGTGAGTCGGTCCTGCGGCCATGGGTGCCTTCAGCAGGCGCCCCGCGAGCGCCCAGGCTGCGCCGCGCGGATATCGGCGTAGATCGACGATGAGTGACGCCGCGTTTCCCAAAGCTGCATCGACAGTCGCAAGGTCTTCAGTCTCCGAAAGGTCCAGGTACCCCACCGATGTGGAGAGCGTTCGCGTGGATGACTGCGATGCCTCAATTGCGCGAGCAGACGTCGCCTGCATCTTCAGATCGAGTTGCTGATTTCCGCGCTTGACACGGATCACTGCGGTTTGACCCACTGGTCGCTGGCTGAGTAAATCGAGAGCGAGCAGTTCACGCGATGCAGGGGTCGCTGCGCTGACAAAAGGGAGCTGCGCCGCCACCGCCTCCGCGATGGGCTTACCGTCTATCGCGAGCACCTGATCGCCGCGGCGGGCGGCCATCGGTGCGCTGCCATCGACATCCTTGACGACGAAGCGCGATCCCACCCGTCGCAGACGCACCGGCAAGGCGCCTTCACCGACGCGTGCGCGCATCCATCGCCCCATCAACCTCGCGTGTCCGTCGTTGAGCGATGCCAGCATGCGCCGCAGAACGTCCACATACCTGTCCTTCGAAGTGGCCTCGGTCATGGCAGCGGCTGCCTGATCGAAAGCCGCATTCCATCGCGCTGCCGGGAAAGTGAGTGGACGTGACGCCGCCTTGATTGACGACCACAGTTTGATTGCGGCCATCGCTCGCCAAGCCGCGTCTGGAACGTCGGGGGGACGCGGCGACTCTGGCTCGGTGACGGCTGTTGCCATCCGGGCGAAGCCGGGGATAGGCCCCATGGATGTAGAACTCGTCCCGGCACTGGTCAAGCCACAAAGATCCCGGGACTGCGGACAAAGCTCAAAGCGGCCTGCTACCGGCAATGGTCGTGACGATGAATCAGCCGCGTCCAACGCCGGCACACGGCCGCGTTTGGATTCGTCCTCCACCTCGACGAATATCGCGATCGTGAAGCGGAACTCCCGGCCATTCCCGACCGCGACTGCCTCCATCTCTCCCACCATAGGCGGATCTCCCGAGCCGGAGATGAACAGCTCGGCCCGGCGCTGTTGAATCAGCGCCCACGCCGCTCGCGTGACGACGGTCCGTTCGTCAGCCACGATGCTCATGCGAAGCGCGCGCCCAGGGCGCTTGGCTGCCAAATCCCGCCCGCCTTCGAGGCGCATGCCAGACGACATACCGTCCATGCCATGGGCTACGTCGAAGCCACCGCGAAACGCGTGCTGAACTGCCGGCAATCGCAGCGGCTGCGTCATGAGGCGAGAAAGCACCTCTTGAAGACTGGTCTCGTCGACCATGAGCCGATCGCCAAGCGGGCGCAGATCCAGAATGATTTGGGAGACATCAGAACGGCTTTCGAGTGCGGAAAGCGCTTGCTCCAGATCCTCATCAAGACGCCCCTCAGCAGTTGAAAGCGCTTGGTCCTGCGGCAGCCGCAAGATCCAAGCACCGTCAGCGGCCCGAGTCATGCGCTGAACGTCTCGCGGCATTTGGTGCTGCGTGATGTCTACGGGCCTTGAAATCCGCGCGTTGATGTCGCGCATTGAGCCAGCCAGGCGAGCGAATGCCTCATCGGCAGCGTCGCGATCGTGCGCGCAGAGAGCTTCGAGTTCCTCAGCCATTCGCTGCTCCCACCCGATCCCCGGAACTGCCATTGCAAGTCCGTGCCACCGCACGCCATGCCAGACATCGGCTATTACTCGAAGGCGTTCTGGCGCGCAGGCTACCGCGCTCCCGGATGCGAAGGCTTCCCCGGCGAAAGCTCCGATGGGGATTGCCACCAAGACGGCGGCCCAGCGCCGGAGCAGAGTTCTTCTCATGGTTGGGAAAGCGGCGGTGTCGGCATCGGCATCGGGCCAGTCTCTCTTGAAATCACGTCGTAGGTGCGCAGATCCGACAACATGTAGCGGAGTCTCCCCTCGTCGATCCCTGACCGAGTCGGCAGATCCTCAAACTCGACAGGACGCCCGAAGGCTTGCTGGTGACGCTCGCTCGGAGCCCCGCGACGCGGGGGTTCTCGATATTGAGAGGTTCAATCCGAGTTGAAAGCAGGCGCAAGCGCCGCAGGAACGGGCAGCTCCGAGGTCGAGATCCGGATCTGCTTCAGCGACACCTCGATGGGTCGACACCTGCTCGGGAAATACTCGCAGAGCAGTACCGTCTCGCCCTGGGCCGCACGCACTGAACCATCCGTGAAAATGAAAAGCCCGGCCCCTGTGGGATATGGGAACGACACAGCTATATCAATATCCTTGCGGCTGATGGGCTCCAGCCTTTCCGCATAGCGGGTCAGATTGTTGGTCGAGCGGGTCAGCCATTCACCATGGAATGTGAAGGCGCCATGAATGATCAGCGCGGACATGAGTTTCCCTTTCCAGGGAACCGCGTTCAGCGTTCGGCCGGAGAGAGCGACGTCGGCACAGGCGGAATAACAGCCGCCGGCGACGAAGACATCCATTTCCTGAGCGCGCCACGCCAGCCGCGCACCCGAAACGCCAATGCCGCCCGGCACGTCGATCAGCCAGAGCCTTTCAATGGATGGATTGGCATCAAGCAGCGAGAGCGCTTCGTTGACCAGTTGTTCGGTCAGGATGGCGTCGCGGACGACCAAGGCATCTCCACTGAGATGCACGTGAGGATTCGGCGCGGGGGTGTATGCAGGTTTTTCTGTCGCCGCTTGGGCATTCATCACCATGAACGCCGTCAAAACCGTAGCGAGGATCTTCATTGCCATTCCTGAACTGTCGAGAAAACCAGACCAGTCTAGGAATGAATTCGCCGTGCATGTTCTGGGATATTTGCCTAACAAATATCCGCCAGTTCACCCACCGATATCGGTGGAAGGCGTCCGCCTTCAGTCGTTCAAATGAATGAGTCCGAGCCGGCTCATTCCTCCTCGGCGTTCAGCCCGCTTTGCCAGACCGGCAGCGCGGCATCGAACATCGAGGGCGCGCTTCCCAGCGCTTTCGGATCTCGAGCCAGCTTGAGCCACGTCAAGGTGTCGTGGTGGCTGCCCGGCAGCAGGTCACGCCCGCGTTCCGCGCTCAGCCACGCATGCAGCGCGGCGTATTGCGCCGCGTGACGCTGCGCCGTCCAGCTCAGCGCCAGAGGTCGCCATAACCTTCCTCGCGCCGCGTCGACTTCATCGAGAGAAACGCGCGCTGCAGATCCGCGCTCAAACCCTCCGGGGCCGGAGCCGCCGTGAATCCCGCCGGCAGGTTGAACCACGCGCCCTCCAGGTAGCGGCGGCAGTGACCCAGCTCGTGCGCCGCCATCAGCTCCAGCGCGCCGTCCTCCAGGCCCGCCGGCAGGCGCTGCATCGTGGCCTCGCCTTCCGGATTGCCGCGCAGGCTCAGCACCAGTTTGCAGCGGCCGTCCCGGAACCCCAGCGCCAGCGGCGCGGCTTCCGGCGCGTCCTGCGGCTGCACCACGATGTCCACCGGCATGCCCTCGCCCTTGGCGTGCTGCAGCACTGGTGTCATGCCGGCGATCCAGCGCTGTTCCAGCGGTGTCAGTCCGGCCGCCTGAGCCACCAGGCCGGACAGGAGCAACGCGCTGGCGAACGTGGCACGGAGGGCGGGAAACAGCACCGATTTCATGGGGACCTGCGACTTCCAGGAAGACATCGACGAGGCGGAGGGCGCGGCCGGCCTGGCGACCGCGCATCGCGTGTGAACCCCGATGGTGACGGGCAACGGCGGCCGGTGCGCGCCAGCGAGCCCATCAACCGGGGACTCCGCGTGACGGGTTGCGCGTGTCGTCGATCGGCGCGCCCGGCCTCCGCTCACGCTCCCCGGCACCGCGCCGGAACCCCGCTTCGCGCCCGGGCACTGACCGCGTCTTCCATCACGGTCCGAGCTCACCCATGACCGCCACTTCCGCCGCTCCCCCGACCTGGGTCTTCCTGCAACCCGGCGACACCATCGACGTCATCGCCCCCTCCTCGCCACCGCCCGATCCCGAGGCCACCATCGCCGCGATCCGCGCCTACTTCGCGGGCACCGACCTGAAGGTCCGCATCCCCGATGGCCTGATCGATCCCACCGAGCCGCTGCTCGCCGCCAACACCGCCGAACGGCGCGTCGCCTTCATCGAGCAGGCGCTCCATGCCTCGGACTCCCAGGCTGTGTGGGCCATCATGGGCGGCGGCTGGGCCTCGGAGCTGATGCCGCTGCTGCAGGCCATGCGCAAGCCGGCACGGCCCAAGCCCGTTCTGGGATACAGCGACGTCACCGCGCTGCACGTGTTCTTCAATCACAGCTGGGGCTGGCCCACGCTGCACGGCATCGAGCTGGGCGCCAACGGCGACATCGGTCCGGGATGGAATCGCGATCCCATCGTCGAGATGCTGGCGGTGCTGCGCGGGCAATGTCCGGTGCCCACCTACCCGCTGGCCGCGCTCAACGCGGCCGCCTCGCGACCCGAGGTGCGGGAGGGGCTCCGGGTGATCGGCGGCAACAGCCTGCTGCTGTCCGCGCTCAAGGGCAGCATCGACTTCACGGCCGACACGCGCGGCGCCGTGGTGTTCATCGAGTCGGTCGCCAACGGACCCGGCGAGCTGTCGCGGCTGTTGGATGGCTTCCTCTACTCCCCACTGATCATCGAGGCGAGCGCAGTGATGTTCGGCGACTGGGTGCAAACCGGCGGGAAACCGAATCCACCGCTGGTGCAGACCCAGTTCGACTATCTCCAGCGCCGCTTCGCCGACGCGCTCGACCCGCGGAGCATCCCGGTGCTGCGGGCCGACAAGCTCTTCGGCCACGGGCCGGTCAACCGGCCGCTGCCGCTGAACACGCCGGCCACCTTGACGCTGGGCGCGAGTCCGGCATTGGCCGTTCAGTCAGGCGGGTGCGGCGCATGAGCACCGTTCCCGGCCTCAACGCCTTCGTCGACCTGAGCCACCACAACCCCAGCGTCGACCTCGCGGCCGCGCGCGATGCGGGGCTGGCCGGCCTGATGCACAAGGCCACGCAGGGCGTGTCCTTCGTCGATCCCGCCTACGCCGAGCGCGCCAGCCAGGCGCGATCGCTGGGTCTGCTGTTCGGCGCCTATCACTTCTGCACCGCCGAGCCGGTGGACCGGCAGCTCGACCTGTTCCTGGGCACGCTGACGGCATCGGGCCGCGACGGCGTGCTGCCCTGCATCGACTGGGAGCCCAATCCGCTGGCGTCGCAGGGGACCATGACGCAGGATCAGCTCGTGGCCCTGATCGCAGGGTTCCACGAGCGCACCGGCGTCTATCCCGTGCTCTACGGCGGCTACTGGATGCTCGGCGCCCTGTCGGCGGGCCACCCGCTGGGCGACATCGGCCGCTGCCCGCTGTGGCAGGCGTTCTATTCGTCGGACTTCGGTTGGCTGAGCGACATCTGGGAGCGCTGGACCTTCCTGCAGTACACCGATGGCACGCGGGGCCCCGGTCCGCATGAGATGCCCGGCCTCGGCCCGGTCGACCGGGACACCTTCAACGGCTCGCTGGAGGAGGCGCGGACCTTCTGGCAGACGCACGCGCTGCGCGGCTGATCCGGGCGTGGCGCCGGTTCAGCCCAGCGCCGTGTCCAGCACCATCATCAGCGCGAACCCCAGCATCAGCCCCTGCGTCGCCCAGCGCTCATGGCCCTTGCGATGCGACTCGGGAATGATCTCGTGACTGATGACGAACAGCATCGCCCCCGCCG
>Ga0102593_1003407_pt1 | contig 10354 bp, 15 predicted proteins | sample AraplaCol_mMS_r2_2_FD_76862 | JGI IMG/M metagenome (GOLD analysis project Ga0102593, IMG submission 76862) | Arabidopsis root microbial communities from North Carolina, USA - plate scrape MF_Col_mMS_r2 (SPADES assembly) (version 2) | ecosystem: Host-associated > Plants > Roots > Endosphere...
AAGAGGCCGTGATGTGAGTGAGTGGCTGGCTAGCTGGCTCCTTCAGCGTGGCACACCGTTCTCGCCGTCAAGGTCTGCGCGCGCCGCTGGCGCGCTCGCGGCCTCTCGGCCGTCTTCGAACCTTGACCGCTGCGCTGCGGCGTGCCGGCGACGGTGCCGGGCCATCCCGCCCGCAACCGTTCAAGGAGAACGTCATGGCTGCTTCCAGTTTTCCCTTTCTCACCGATGCGCAGTTCGACCAGCTGCTGGCCAACGGCCGGCAGTCGCAGGTGCAGTCGGACTTCTATCCGCTGCCCGTGGTCAAGCTGTTCACGCCCGATGCCGGTGCCACCTGGCTGCTGGGCGGGATCGATCCCGATGCACCCGATATCGCCTTCGGCCTGTGCGACCTCGGGCTGGGCTTTCCGGAGTTGGGCTGCGTGAGCCTCGCCGAGCTGTCCCAGCTGCGCGGGATGCTGAATCTGCCGATCGAGCAGGACCTGCATTTCCGCGCCGACCGGCGCCTGAGCGTCTATGCGAGGGAGGCCCGCAGTGCGGGGCGCATCCAGGCCTGACGCGCTGGTCGACGCACGCCGGGGCATGCGCGTTCTTCATGTGCGTGCCTTGCGAGCGTTTTTCGCGCACCGTGTGGCGGCGCGCGATCTGCGCCAGGTGCCAGCACGCGTCCGGCGTGCGCATTTCCTGTGTCGTGCATCATTCCTTGGCGTCAACTGAATTTGGTACTGGTGGTGGAGGCCGCGCAGCGCATTGCTGGCGAGTTCGCCCGGGTGGGCGAGGCGGTCGAGGCGATGCGCGGTACCGTGCTTTCGGGCGCGCAGCAGCTGGACTTCGCATGCGAGGCGCTCGCGCTGCGGTACCCGGGGCAGGAGGCGCCGCCGGTGCAGCCGGCGCAGTGGCTCGAGCGGCGGCGCCTGGCCGACGTCGGTGACGATGTCTGGCGGACCTTCAACGCGATCCACGAGCATGCACTGCGCGGCGGCGTATGCGGCCGTACGGCCGCGGGACACGCCATGCACGCGCGCGGCATCCGCGCCATCCGTGAGACCGTGCGGCTGAATGCGGGCCTGTGGCGTCTTGCGCTCGCGCGCATCGGCCGCTGATCTGGCAGGCCGGGGCCTCGGCTGCGGCCTTTTCTTTTTCCTTCTCCTTTGCGTCTCGGCCCCGGCGGACAGCAGGCGCCGAGGCCTCTGGTTCATTTCTTGATGCAAGGGTGGTGGAATCTTTCAAGCGCCGTGCACCGATCGCCCTGGGGGCGCAGCGCGGACCTCGTGGCTTCCTTCTTTCACGTTCTCAGGAGCATGGACATCAGCACCCTGGAAAAAACCTGGCGGCTTCTCTCGCCCGCGCAGATGAGTGCACATCCGAACGCGCTGGCATGGGCCGGCAGTGCGCGCCATGCAGGCATCCTGGATGAGCGAGCGCGTGGCCCGGGCCCCGGTGCGCACGCGCCGGCGCGTCTCGCCATCGGCGCGGGCTCATGCCTGCCTGCGTCCCATGCTCGCAACTGACAACGACATGGCCCCTGCTGCCCGGGTCGTCCGGCGGGACATCCGCGACCGGCGCACCCTCGATCTACCCACCCGCGAGGGGATCCTGCGTTCGGACGATGGCCATGCCATCGGGGCGTCCTGGGCCGCCCTCGCGGATGCCGGACTCGGCCGGTACCCGCATCGCCTGTCTGTGGGCGACGATGCCGAGCACGCGCGCCTCGCGGCCGTCGCGACCAGGATCCCGCGGGCGGTCTTCTGCCTGCTCAGCGCACTGCATCTCCATGGACTGACCACACAGCCGCCGCGCGATGTCTGGATCGCGATGCCCAGTGGCAGCCATGTGCCCCGGGTCGATCACTTGCAGTTGCAGATCGTCCGGGCCTTCGGCGATGCCTATGTGGCCGGCATCGAGACTATCGAACGGGGCCATGTCCCGCTGCGCGTCCATGGTGTGGCCAAGACGGTGGCGGACTGCTTCAAGCACCGCAACAGGGTCGGCCTGGACGTGGCGCTGGAAGCCTTGCGGGAGGTGCGCACCCAGCAGAAGGCCTCGGTGGCCGAGCTCTGGCACTACGCCAAGATCTGCCGCGTTGCCCGCGTGATGCATCCCTACCTGACGGTGATCGGCTGAGCAGCGCGTCCTGCCGTGGACCTGCGCATTGTCTGCGCGAGCCTCGGGCCGTTGGCGATCTCATCGGTTTGGATCCTTTCCGGAAACGGGTCAGGTGGGGAAGTGGGTGGCAGCGCCCGTGTGTGCAGGTCGATCGAAAGCCCCAGCGCTTCCAGCGCGTTCATGTAGGCCCCCATCGTGACCGAGGGCACGCCGCGCTCGATCCTGAGCAGCGTCACACGCGAGATGTTCGCGGCTTGTGCGATCGCCTGGGCGCTGATCTTCATCGCCTTGCGATGTGCGTGAAGCCGTTGGCCCAAGGCGGCGAGGTGGTGGTTCGCCTCGGCAATGAGGACGGGGGAAGGAGAGGGCATTTGGGGTTCCTGAATCGGTCCGCAACGCAAGGCATCTTCTCATCAAGTCTGGGGCCGAATTGCTCCGTCGGTCGCGCCGCAACCGCGGCGAGGGCTCGGCGCATGCCTCCTCTGACCGCCGATAGGACGCCGCAGACTGAGCGGCTGGCGATCCGGCAGCGAAAGACGCAGCCTTACCGAGGCAAGGCATTAGGGAGTAAGGTCAGGCCGCATTGCGGCGTGCCTGCGTGCAGGTGAACAGACTGCAGGCGGGTCTTCCTTCGGGCAAGGCACGAGAAGCGCTGCTTTTTTCGATCATCGTCCTGTAAGCAGGTCAAAGCCGAGCTGCTTCTGATGCCTGATCGCATAAATGCACAGCGCTTGCTTGCTTGGCCTTGGCAGGGAAGTGAACGTAAAGAACCAAGTACTCGTCCATCACGTATTCTCGAATCTGGGCATTTCGTGCCAGGCCGGTCAGTCGAGACGCAATGCGCTTGACGATTCGTTCAGCTTCAACCGAGCCGATAACTCTTTCGAAAAACAGGCGCCCCATGCCTGGATGTCGCTCCAGATTGGGAACGACGACTTCGCTCAATACCTCAGTACGTCCGGGAGGCGGCCGTAGCCTTCGGCCAAACCGTTCTCCGACCAGTACGCCTCGATATTCTCAAGATTGAGCGCAAAGTTGGCCGTGTACAGCACGGCCGTCAGCGACTGGTCCTCGCCTGCGTGCTGCATTTCAGCCGGCAGCACGCCCGCCGGCCGCCTTGCGCGCCCGCTTCAAGGCGTTGATGCCCGCCGTGGCGTCAACGGTGCGCCCAGCCTCGACATCCGCCAAACTCTGGTCTATTTCTTCCAGCAAGAGCAAATGGATGCGCGCGCGCTCCAGCCGGTGGTAGTGATCAAGCCGCTTGGCATCGATCACCGCCACCGCGGGTTCACTGTTATTTGTGATGATCTTTTCCGCGCCATTCTGAACTTCCAGCACAAGATCAGACAAATGCGTTCGAGCCATAGAGAAAGGGACGATGTCGCGCACCGCAATGGCCATGAGATGTTCTCCTGTGAGCCTGAAATTGCTCACTATTTTGCTCATCAAGAAGAAGTCCTGCTCTTGGGGAGTGGATGGAGCATTCGTTCCTTGGGCAATGTTTCCGCTGCGCACAGTCTCTGGCCCGCGAGGCGGTCTGCTTGGAAAACGTGGACTTGTTGCGGCATTGCACTGTCAGGCTAGAGGGCTTGCGCGGGCTATCTGTACTGCTGCGCGTGCTCGCGACAGCCACGCTGCTCGACGGGAGGTCAGGGGGCGGAGTCGTCTGCGTCTTTTCACCTTTCGCCTTCCGCGAGATGTTCGGCATGCCGAACACCCCGCAAGGCAAGCGGTGCCGGCGGCCGGGCGGTTGTCGACGATCACGCTTTGCCCCAGCTTCTGTGCCAGCAGCCTCGCCTGGACGTCGCCACCGCCGCCCGGGGGAAAAGGGATCACGAGGGTGATCGCCCGGGTGGGGAAGCTGCCCTGGGCCGGGGCGGCCTGCATGCCCAGGGTGCTAAGCGGCACAGCTCATCAGCTATCCGGCGCCAACGACGTAGTAGCGATGCGCATCACGGATATGGGGATTCCGAATGCCGTCTCCATACTGAAGCAGCGGGAAATCCAGCGCTTCCAGCAGCTTGGCAATTCGGCGTGAAGCCTCTTGAGGCGGGCATGATCGCCGCGCCCCTTGGTAAACGGCTTTTCCGGCGGGGTGAGGAGAAGTTTGATGTCGACGTCCTCGGACATCCGATTGGTGAGGCTGTGCGCCTGTGACAGGCAGGTGCCGCCCGCGAATACAAGCTGAATCCCTGTGTCGTGCCGAGCTTTCTAGCCCCTCTTCATGTCGCTGAAAAAGTCATGCTCGACACGCAAGTCTCCTAGCGCGCGAAGGACCCCGTCTGGTACACCGCGCAAGCTGCGCGCCGTCCATCACGCGGATTGGTGCCCTCTGATGTTGCTTGGGAGATGAACTGCTTTTTGCATCTCTCCAGACTTGCAGCATGAGGCCAAAAAGGAGGCCCCGAGACGTGATGGAAAAGTACGTTGCTCACCTGGCAACGCATGATTCTTAACGAGCGCGGCGTAGTGAGGTGAAGTGCGGCAGGCGTGGCGCTCAGCCGGTGCGAGCTTGGACGGAAAGCGAAAGAAAGACTGGCTGCCAACCGTCGGGTTCTTGTGCGGCGATGAGGGCAGGATAGACTGCCGTCAGACATTGTCTACAGCGATGGTGTTGCGATGGCCCAGATCCCTCAATCAAGCAGCGTGATCAGTACGCGAGTGCCACTCGGCATGAGGGCGAGCTTCGCTGCGCTGGCCTCGCACCATCAACTCAGCGAATCCAGCTTGCTGGCCAAGTTGATCGACGATGTACTGACAGCCCACGGCGCAGGCGCGAGCAACATGAGCGGACGGTGGGGCTCGCGTGATGCGACCGCCGATGCCGCCGCTGCGGATCGCATCACACTGCGGCTTCGTCCCGGCGACCGAGCGCTGGCGGCGCAGCGCGCCGAGGCCCGCGGGATGAAGACGGGCAGCTACCTGGTCATGCTGATCCACAACCATGTTCGCGGCTCGACCGTGATGCCGCCGAACGAACTGGGCCAGATCAAGGCGGTCTGCGCTCAGCTGGCGGCGCTCGGGCGGCAGCTCAAAGTGTTCGGCATGCCGAACACTTTGGCTCAAAAAGTGGATTTGGAGCCGGGTGATGTGCTCGAATCGATTCGGCGAGAGGTCGAAGCTGCGCGCGAGGCCACCGCTGCCGTCGTGCGCTGGAACCTCATGAGCTGGGAAAGCGATCGCGAGGCAGGCCATGCCTAAGCAGACCGTGCGCATGGGCAGAAGCCGTGGCGGGCCGAACGGTGCATCGCGCGACATGGCGCTGGACATCGTGAGCTACGGCCGGCGCGGACCCGGCGGCACCCTGCGCCTCGGTGCCGGCGAGATCGCGCAGATCCAGCGCACGGTGGGCCGCACGCCCGAGGTGATGGTGAAGGTCTCCGGCGGTGGTCGCGATGCCGGCGGCGTCAAGGCGCATCTGGACTACATCGGACGCCACGGCAAGCTGCCCATCGAGACCGACGAAGGGCTGCCGCGTCAGGGGCGAAGCGCAGCCGGGGAGATCACGCTCGACTGGCAACTGGACCTCTGCAGAGGCCAGTACAAGCCCAGGCCGGAGCCCGGCCAGAAGGACACCCGCGCGAAGCTCGCCCACAACATCGTCTTGTCGATGCCGGCGGGCACGCCTCCGGAGAAGGTGCTGGCCGCGGCGCGCATCTTTGCGCGCGAGAACTTCGCGCTGCAGTACCGCTACGCCATGGTGCTGCACACCGACCAGGCGCATCCACACGTGCATCTGGTGGTCAAGTGCGAGCACGAGTTCGAGCCAGGCAAGCGCCTGTTCATCCGCAAGGACACGCTGCGTCAGTGGCGCGAACAGTTCGCCGCGCTGATGCGGGAGCAGGGCGTGGCGGCCAATGCGACGCCGCGGCAGGTGCGCGGGCAGATCCGCAAGCCCCAGAAGGACGCCATCCATCATCGGCTGCGTGCACTTCGGGCGTTCGGGCAACTGCCGACGGGCGAGCGGGCAGGGCAGCGGCCGCCGAAGACCTCGACCTTCATGCGCGCCAAGCTGGGGGGCGTGCTCCAGGTTCTTCGGACGAGGCGAGGCGCCTTGAATGCTGGTCAGGACGTGATGCAGGGTACCCGCGAGCAGGTCTTGGCAAACTGGCGCGAGACCGCCGAGGTCCTGCGACGGCAGGGTGAATCCGGACTGGCGGTTCAGGTGGAGCGCTTTGTCCAGCGCATGCCCTCTGTGCGGACCGATGCGCAGCGCATGGCCGAGCGCTGGGGGGAGGCGGAGAGAAACCGAGTGCAGGAGCGTGCGGATGCCAAGTTACCGGGGGCGCCTGTTCGGTGACCCTGGAATTCCTGCAACGGCCGATAGCTTTTCGCAAGGCCGTAGCTCTGCGCTGTTAGTGAGAGCCACCGATTTGGCTGACGGTGCCCTGTGAGACCAGCGTGCCGTTCACGCAGCGCGCGACAGCAGTCTCTGCTTCATTTGCTCCAGTTGCTGTCACGGGCTGCGATAGAAGATCCAATGTTGCAGCCGCATCCGAGCGCCCAAATGTCCTTGAGCTTGAAGGGCGCCTTCTGGCCGACAATCTTGCCTTTGTCCAGGGCGCGCGGCAGGTTGCAGTGTTTGCTGATCCCATGAAGGTCTCCCATTGAGTTGAGGGAGTCTCAGCATGCGCGCGCCGGAGTGCAGTTGTCCTTGATGCAGCGCTTGCTTTCCATGGCAGGCATCAGCTTTCGCGGCTATGTCTGACCCACGGCAAAGGGCACAATCGGCCAACACCTGACAGTCGAAGCTGTCCTCCAGATTTCCTGAGGAGCCAACGTGTTTTCCCACATCTTTGTGAGCGTCAGTGATTTCGAACGCGCCTTGCGCTTCTACGGCGCGGTGATGGGTAGCCTTGGTGTGGAGCTGCGCTTCTGTGAGCGAGACAGGCCGTGGGCCGGCTGGCACAGCGCAGGTGGCGCTCGCCCCTTCTTCGTCATCTGCAAACCGTACGACGGACAGCCGCACGAGCCCGGGAATGGGCAAATGGTCGCCTTTGCCGCTGCCACGAGGGCGGTGGTCCGAGCTGTGTACCAGACCGCCTTGGAGTATGGCGGCACATGTGAAGGCCCTCCAGGGCTTCGCCCGCACTACCACGACAGCTACTACGGCGCTTATTTTCGAGACCCCGACGGGAACAAGCTTTGCGCTGCCTGTCATGCTCCGCCGCCCGACGACGCATGAGGGGGTCAGCGAACGCCTCGGATGGCTACAGTCGGCCAGTACCGGCCGGCCGCCGACCCCGCTCAATTTGACTGTAAGCAGACATTCGCGACGCGTGCTCGCAACGGGTTGAGTGCGGGCCGCTCAAGCTTCGCTGGAAGCGCGCGCGGACCAAGAGCGGCCGGTCAGATGCGCGGGCCTATTTGGGAAGAAGGCCGGTGCACCATCGCTGTTCGCAAGGCACGCCATCATGGTTCCTATCCATTTGGGTGCCGGGGCAGTTCTTGAGGAAGAACTTTGCCTCAGTGCATGACGACGTCATCTGCGAGCATTACCTGCATCCGTCGCACTAGCGGCTGCCAGACAGGGGCATCGAGGCCTGCCGCGTCTTGTGACGCCACCGCAGGACTTTGGCCGCGACCTTTGAGGCGCACCGGTCGTACTTCCCATAGCTGAATGCGCCCAATGCAAAACGAAAACATCACCGCATGGTCAGGTCCAGACCGATCCACTTGCAAAACTCAAAGGTGAGGAAGAGCACGAGGAACGCAGAAGCGACGAACGCCGAGCCCACCTTGATGGATGTCAGGACCACTGCAGCTGTCTTTTGATTCTTGTACTTCTGTCCCCGTTCGTAATGCCACTTGACGGCCAAATACATGCCCACGCTGAGCACGAGAACCTTGAAAATAACAAAGGAGATAGGGATTGAATTCATGATTGAAAAGACATCAGGTGACAGACCAAGAAATGCCCGAGTGCGGCGAGCAGCTCAATAGACCGATGAAGAAGCGGAAAGATTAATTAATTGGTTGATTAATCAATCCAACGAAACGGGAACGGTCACGTGAATGGGCGTCTGCAAGACGCGTCGAAAGGCGGAGCGGTCCGCCTGCACACAGAAGCACTCTCATCGTGCTGTCGAGTGTTCATCTTCCAGTCTGATACGTACAGAACCAGATCAGCTGAAAATTTCCGTATCAGATGCAAGGAGGCCGGTAGTCGCGTCGGGCAGGCCGACGTCTGATACGACAATCTCGGGAGCGGTCCAGAACGCCCGTATCAGAAAGAGATTCCCATGAACCGCTACGAGAAGCTTGCCGACAACATCGCCCAGCGTATTCGCGCGGGTAGCCTGAAGGCGAACGATCGCCTTCCCTCCGTGCGCGAACTGAAGTCGCAAATGGGCATCAGTGCGTCCACCGTGTTCTCTGCCTACTACCTGCTGGAGGCGCAAGGGCTTGTCGAAGCGCGGCAGCGGTCGGGATACTTCGTTCGAGCGGGGGCGGAAATGCCGACCAATGAACTCGCCGCCAGCGAGCCTGTCCTCCGGTCCATGCCGGTCGACGTCTCGTCGCTTGTCTTTCAGGTCCTTGCGCAGGCTCGCGAGCGCGACATGGTCCCGCTCGGCTCGGCCTTTCCGTCGCCAGAGCTGTTTCCCTTCGAACAACTTGCCGCCGGCCTGACGCGAGCGCTCAAGCGGATGGATCCCTGGCAGACCGTCGAAGATCTGTCACCAGGAAACGCCCAACTACGCCATCAGATCTCCCTGCGTTACGGCAGCGTCGGAATGAATGTTCCTGCGTCTGAACTGGTCATCACCAGCGGGGCGATGGAGGCCCTCAATCTTGCGCTCGAATCGGTGACGCAGCCGGGCGACGTCGTGGCGATCGAAACGCCGACCTTCTATGGTGCGTTGCAGGCACTGGAGCGGCGCGGTCTTCGCGCGGTCGAGGTCGAGACCCACCCGCGTACAGGCGTAGATCTCAGCTCTCTTGCTCGGGTGATCGACCAGCATCCGGTGAAGGCCTGCTGGTTCATGCCGACCTTCCAGAATCCAATGGGCTGCACTATGAGCGACGGAGCCAAGGAGCAACTGGTCAGCATGCTCGCCACCCGCGCCATACCGCTGATCGAAGACGACGTGTACGGCGAGCTCGCGCATGGGGCTCGGAGACCGCCACCAGCCAAGGCCTGGGACCGGGCTGGCTGGGTGCTGCACTGCAGTTCCTTCTCGAAATCCCTGGCACCCGGATATCGCATCGGTTGGGTAGCGGGCGGTCGCTTCGCGGCCACTTTGGGTCGGAACAAGTTGATGAGCTCGCTGGCGACGGCACTCCCCTCGCAACTGGCGTTGCAGGAGTACCTCCAACACCGGAGTTTTGATCGTCACCTGCGCGTCCTGCGGCGTTCGCTTAGCCGCCAGCAAGCTGCATGCTTGCGACTTATCGATCGATACTTTCCGACTGGAACGCGGGTCACACGCCCCGAGGGTGGCTATTTCCTGTGGCTCGCGCTGCCAGAAGGCGTCGACTCGCTCGCACTGCACCAGGACGCTCTTCAGCTCGGCATAGGCGTAGCGCCGGGCCATTTGTTTTCAGCCGACCGCCGATACACCCGGCACCTGCGCATCAACTACGGGCATCTCGGCGACCCGCGCTTGGAAGGGGCTATAAGAAATCTTGGAGAACTCGCCAACGCGCAGCTTAAATCTACAACCGGAAAATCGGGGCCGATCTTCGAGGAGCGTTCGTCGAGACCCTAGTTGGCGTCGATGCAGGTCGAGGTTCGCTGCCTTCGACTGACTCTCAACGTCACGCGCGCCGCTTCTGTCCAGTCGTCGGCGCTTCGCCGCAAGATTGACGGGCACCTCCAAGTCTTGGAAGGTGCCCGCCGAAATGGATGCAGGGGGCACGCTGCCCGCCCACCGGTCCGATCAGCGATCCGATCACGAAACACGAGATCAGACCGACGACCGCGATCACTCATAGGCCGATTTGTGACTCATGATGAAGGTCCACGTCACCGCTACGCGCGGCGTTTCCCCGTACGACATCGGGAAGCCGTCCAGACTCGCCAGCCACCCCTCGGGGATCTGGTGAAGGGTGAGGCGCCGCGCCGTCACCAGTGGCTTGCTCCACGCAAGCATGAGTTCGTTTTCGTCCGTATTCATCGCGGCGCCCTTCATTCATGTGGGAAAGACCGATGGCGAGTCAGAAGGGCTTGTTGGGCAGGAACTTCCCATCCAGCGTGATCACTGCTCGTGAGCCGCCTTCGGGATCCTCTACCTTCTTGATGTCGAGCTTG
>Ga0102593_1003410_pt1 | contig 10347 bp, 10 predicted proteins | sample AraplaCol_mMS_r2_2_FD_76862 | JGI IMG/M metagenome (GOLD analysis project Ga0102593, IMG submission 76862) | Arabidopsis root microbial communities from North Carolina, USA - plate scrape MF_Col_mMS_r2 (SPADES assembly) (version 2) | ecosystem: Host-associated > Plants > Roots > Endosphere...
TATAGAATCGAGACTGTGTGTATCGACCATATCGCACCCTGTAGCAGTACGGAGGTGTCCGCAACAGCCGGTGCGGAAATGGCAGATGGTGCGCCGACGTGAAATACGATCGAGCCCCCGACCGGATGTCCATCCTCGGAAACCACGCGATAACTGACAATGGCGGTGCCGCTCGAGATCGACCGCGGGATCGTCAGGTCGACTTCGGAGCCTGATGTTGCGGGAAGGTTGATCGAGTTTCCTTCGCCGATCCTGATGCTTGCCCGGACAACGCTGACCGGTTCGCTGAACCGAAGCTGGACATTGGCTGGCGCTGCTTCCACGACAGCGTCATTGGCAGGTGAGGCGTTCAACAAGACGGCATGGGCATATGCGCCGGAAGGCGCAAGAAAGCCCATGCCTGCCACAAGCAGCGCGCAAGCTGCTTTTTTGAATGATAGACGTGTCGCCCAGTTACGCTTTCTAAGCCACATGGGCGATCACCTTGGATCAGGAGCGCGGCTGTTCCACAACGTCGAAATAGGGAGCCGGCTTCTCGTAGTCGTCGGACGACTTGCCCGCCGCGGGAATCTCGATCCAGCGTTCGGACGCTCCGTCGGTGCATTCCTGCACGATCGGGACGTAGACCCGCGTGCCGAGCGGCAGTTCCTTGGCCACCGTCCCGCGGAACACGAACTCGTCATATTCGTCGTCGGCGAGATTTCCACCGCTCCAGATGATCTCGGTGAGGCCTTCCTTCACCGGCTTGCCGTACAGATCATAGCTCTTTTCGTAGCTTCCCTTTATCTTCTCGACGGTCCAGCCTGCCTTCGGCATCGGCTTGGCTGACAACAAGCCCTCGGGGATTTTTACGCGAACCTTGAGGGTGGGCTTTCCCTCGCAACCGTGGCCAATCCGGACCACTGCCTTGTAGGCTTTGCCAGAGATGCCTTGAACCTGCTCAAGCGTTGCATGTGCGTGTGCGGCGCCCACCGCGAAGACGCTCAGTAGGAGGGCTGCTGCTACCTGTCTGATCATGAAAGTGGTCTCCCTGCGCGGACTGGCGCAGTGCGCCAGTCCCAGCAGTTTGGGGGTTATTGGGTAACTTGCGCGAGGTCGGCATCGAGACGCTTGCGTACCATGTTCGGTACCTTCGCGGTTTTGATCGCGTCCAGGTTTGCCGGCTTGTCGCCGACCTGGATCAGTGCCACCATGCCCATGCCGGCATGCGGCGTGCACTTGATAACGTAAGCGCCCGGAACGTCGAACTTGGTCTGAAACTGTTCACTTGGCTTGGATTTGAACTCAGCCGCACCATCAGGGATGAGACCCTTGAACGTCTCGACATTGTGGCTCTTGTCCGTGGGCACGAAAGTGATGGTGTCGCCGGGAGCGATCTTGACGAAGCCAGGTTCGAACACCATTGCGCCTTCGGTGCCCTTGTTGAGCATTTGCACCTGATGGTCTGCTGCCATGAGCGGTGCTGCAGAGGCGACAAGGGCTACCGTTGCCGCGATCAGGCCGAATTTCAAACGCATTGCATATCTCCTATTCTACGGGGCCGAAACGTTGGCCTCGGGAACGGTTCTAGGGCATGCGGTTGCTGTCTTCTTTGACGCTCGTCAAATTTGGGCAACATCGGTTGCATATATTCGCACCGATGATGAACCGTTCAGTCGATCGGTGATAAGACGGAGAGACTGGAAGGCGGGTCTCGTACTCGGCGACCGCCTTGGCCGCGTTCACTTCGTTCGGGATCACGATATCGGAGCAATTCATTGAGGCCACATCACTCGCCAGCCCGTCGGCCAACCCGCCGGCTTGACGCGTGAGGAAGGCCAGTCTTCCAGCCCTCTCGAGGCCAGACGACAGATTCGGCTAATAGTGAGAATACCGATTACGATAGGCTCTGCTGCTGAGCCTTATCCAGCATGTCTCGAACCTTGAAGGCGAGATCGCGGGCAGTGTACGGCTTGCGCAGCCATTCAGCGCCGGGAATGACTTCGTTCGTCGCCAGTGCCGGCTCCGAGTACCCGGATGTGAAAAGAATGGCGATGTCGGGCCTGAGGTCGCGAACCTCTCTGGCGAGCTCGTCTCCGGTCATCCCGCCTGGCATCACGATGTCCGTGAACAGCAACGCGACGTCATCGTTCTCATAGAGCAGTTCAAGCGCGCGGCGTCCGTTCTCGGCTTCGAGCACCTGATACCCCATGTCGGCAAGCCTCGCCAACGCCACCCGTCTTACCCGCGAATCGTCTTCGACGACCAGGATCCGCTCGGTTCCGCGGGGGAGGGCGCTTTCGACCGTGCCCCGCTCCTGGCTTCCGGCGTCCGGCCTGGCGCCGCTTATTGCGGGCAGGTAGATCCGGATCGTGGTGCCCCGTCCGACCTCGCTGTAAATCTGAAGATGCCCGCCGGACTGTTTGACGAAGCCGTAGACCATGCTCAGTCCAAGACCTGTTCCCGAGCCCACCTCCTTGGTGGTGAAGAACGGTTCGATGGCCCGTTTCTTCACGTCCTCCGTCATGCCGTCACCCGTGTCGGTCATGGCGATGAGCACGAAATTGCCGCTTCGCACCTCCGGATACATCTTCGCATAGTCGGCATCGAGGTGAGTGCGCGTGACTTCTGTTGTCAGGCTTCCGCCCTTGGGCATTGCGTCCCGCGCATTGAGGGCGATGTTGAGGATGGCGTTCTGAAGCTGGGAGCTGTCGACCAGCACATTGAAGTCGGACCCGGAGAGAACCGTGGACAGCTTGATGTTTTCGCCCAATGTTCTGCGAAGGAGATCAGAGAAGCCGGTGACGAGTTGGCCGAGGTCGGCCTGTTTGGGGCTGAGGGGCTGGCGTCTGCCAAACGCCAGCAACTGCCCGGTCAGCTTGGCGCCGTCGGCCGCCGCATCCTGCGCCTCTCGCAGGATGTCGCGCAGCCGCCCTGGCGGCAGCTTGTCCTCGATCATTTCCAGATTTCCACTGATGACAGTCAGAAGGTTGTTGAAGTCGTGTGCGAGACCTCCGGTCAACTGGCCAACGGCTTCCATCTTCTGCGCTTGGCGTAGATCTTCCTCGATCTTGAAGCGGCTGGTCAGATCGCGCACGAAACCCGTGAAGATGCGCTCGCCATCGGCGGTCGCTTCCCCGACATGAAGCTCCATGGGAAACTGCGAGCCGTCAGCGCGCCGGCCGGTGACGACCCGTCCGTAACCAATGATGCGCTTCTCGCCGGTGTGGAGATATCGGTCGATGTAGCCGTCATGTGCGTCACGGTAGGGGTTTGGCATGAGATTGCTGACATTGCGACCGCAGATATCCTCCGCGGCCATTCCGAACAGCGTTTCAGCGGCCTTGCTGAATGAAAGAACGATACCCTTCTGGTCGATGACGATCATTGCATCGGGAACGGTATCCAGGATTGAAGTCAGGTGGGCCTCTCGCGATCGCACGACCTCTTCGGCCTTGCGCAGCGCGCTCACGTCGCTATTGGCCTGGATGACCGCCGGCTCGCCGTCGGGAAGGTTGACCAGGACGCAGCGGGTCGCGACGTTGATGTAATAGCCGCTCTTGTGGCGGTGAACGACCTCGCCTTGCCAGAAACCGCGCGACTTCAGATGCGTCCTTATATCTTCCATGGGTTCAGGGAACCGGGTGTCGAGCAGCTCGTCGACACTTTCTCCGACGGCTTCCTCCCGCGCCCATCCGTACATGCTTTCGCAACCGATCGACCAGTGGGTGATCGTACCTTCAAGGCGATGCACGATGATGTCGGCCCCGTCCAGCACGTGCACGAGCGCATCCAGCTCGTGGGGTGATGCGGTGCGTGGCGCTATCAAACGATGGGGCATGTCGGCTCTTTCAAGACATCAATGAACGCTACCCCTATGACAGGTCTTCTCCGAAAAATCATCAGAATTGCCGGACAGCTGGACGAGGCGGGATTGACTGACGATCCTGAGGTCATGCCTGCCTTCCGGGATGACGATATTCTTGGCGGCGAGCTTCGAGATGGTCCGCGAGACGGTTTCGATCGTGAGGCCGAGATAGTCGGCGATGTCCTGCCGGTTCATGGGGAGGCGCAGGAGACCCTTCTTGAGTTGCGACTCGCTGCGTAACGCCAGCTTCAAGATGAAGCTGCAAACGCGTTCCTCGGCGTTCTTCTTGGAGAGTAGCACCATCTGGTCGTGGGCAGCAGCCGTCTCCTTGCAGAGCAGGTTGATGTAGGCTGGTCTCAAGGCGTCCGAGCGCGAAACCTCATCGTGGAAAGTTTTGCGCGAAACCCGACGGATCTTGCAGTCTGTAACAGCTTCGGCGGTGAACAAGAGGTCGCCTTGCAGGAAAGCGCCGACCACGTCGCCAGCGAACTGGAATGCTGTAATGACGCGGCGGCCTTCACCAATAATGCGGTGGAGCCGGACCACGCCTTCCACAATCTGGAAGAGGTGCTTGGCGGCATCTCCCTCCCAGCAGATCGCCTCGCCAGCCTCGACCGTCTCGGTGGCCGACATCTGAAATACCGATGCCAGCGGCTGGTCACAGCTCAACTTGCTTGTGGCCTCTACGTTTTCGAAAGCGGTGTTGCCCTGCATCAGCATGTTCGTGCCCCTCGTTGATGTGAGGGCATAAGACGTTGGTCCTGTCACACGGAAATGATCGGACTGTGAGAGTTGGTGCGACTTTGTAACTGTCTGTAACAGCAACGCCTGGCCGGCAGCAAAGTCGCGCTTCGTTGACATAGATCAAGGAGCATGGGTCCCCGCCATGACAGTCGTTCCCGAAAGTTCGAGAAAGGCGGTCGCGGAGCGGTCGTCTGCGCACTGGGGACGACACCATGAACTACTCTACGGAAACGATGGCGGTCGCGGTTGCAGCTTTTCTGGCACTGCTGGCCGCTGCATTCGCGCATGACCACCTTTTTGCTGTCCATATGAGCATCCTGTCCTTCTGCTTATTGGCGGGCACGGTGCTCCTGATCAGGAGGATCGACTTCTCTCCTGCGGCACGAATTGCCAAGCCGGACACCTCGGGCTATTTCGACGAGGTCATCCGGTATGGGCTGATCGCCACTGTCTTCTGGGGAGTGGTCGGTTTTCTCGTCGGCGTCGTTGTCGCCGCGCAATTGGCGTTCCCGGATCTGAACATCGCGCCGTATCTGAACTTCGGGCGGCTTCGTCCTGTACACACCTCGGCGGTGATTTTCGCGTTCGGCGGTAACGCCCTCATCATGACGTCGTTCTATGTTGTTCAACGCACCTGTCAGGCGCGGCTCTTCGGAGGAAGCCTGCCCTGGTTCGTCTTCTGGGGCTACCAGCTCTTCATCGTCATGGCCGCGACCGGATACGTCCTGGGCATCACCCAGGCACGCGAATACGCAGAACCGGAATGGTATGTGGACATCTGGCTGACGATCGTCTGGGTGGCGTATCTCGTGGTTTACCTGGGGACGATCCTGAGGCGCAAGGAACCACATATCTATGTGGCGAACTGGTTCTATCTCGGCTTTATCGTGACGATTGCGATGCTCCACGTCGTGAACAACCTCGCTGTTCCGGCGTCGTTCCTGGGCTCGAAGAGCTATTCCGCCTTCTCAGGCGTGCAGGACGCACTGACCCAGTGGTGGTACGGACACAACGCCGTGGGCTTCTTCCTTACCGCCGGCTTCCTCGGGATGATGTATTACTTTGTTCCAAAGCAGGCAAACCGTCCGATCTATTCGTATCGCTTGTCGATCATCCACTTCTGGGCCCTGATCTTCATGTACATCTGGGCTGGACCGCATCACCTGCACTACACGGCACTTCCCGACTGGGCACAGACCCTCGGCATGGTGTTTTCGGTCATGCTCTGGATGCCTTCCTGGGGGGGCATGATCAACGGCCTCATGACCCTGTCGGGCGCTTGGGACAAGATCCGGACAGATCCCATCATCCGCATGATGATCGTTGCAATCGCCTTCTATGGCATGTCGACCTTCGAGGGTCCGATGATGTCGGTGAAGACAGTCAATTCGCTCAGCCACTATACGGAATGGACCATCGGTCACGTCCATTCGGGCGCGCTTGGATGGGTTGGGATGATCACGTTCGGCGCGGTCTACTATCTGACGCCAAAGCTCTGGGGCCGCGAGCGGCTTTACAGCCTGCGCATGGTCAACTGGCACTTCTGGCTCGCGACCCTTGGCATTGTCGTTTACGCGGCCGTCCTTTGGGTCGCCGGCATCCAGCAGGGACTGATGTGGCGTGAGTACAATTCTCAGGGCTTCCTGGTGTATTCGTTCGCCGAAACCGTCGCAGCGATGTTCCCCTACTATGTCCTGCGTGTCGCCGGAGGTGCTCTCTATCTGGCTGGCGGTCTGGTGATGGCGTGGAACATCTACATGACCATCCGCGGCCACCTGCGAAACGAAGCAGCAATTCCCACCGCCTACGTGCCCCAGGCACAGCCTGCCGAGTGAGGTGAAACATGGCATCGATACTGGACAAACATCAGATCCTCGAGAAGAACGCGACGCTTCTTCTCGTCGGCTCGCTCCTCGTGGTCAGCATCGGCGGCATCGTCGAGATCGCACCACTGTTTTACCTGCAGAACACAATCGAGAAGGTTGAAGGGATGCGCCCCTACACACCGCTCGAGCTTGCGGGTCGCAACATCTACATCCGCGAAGGCTGCTACCTTTGCCACAGCCAGATGATCCGGCCATTCCGCGACGAAGTCGAACGATATGGCCACTATTCGCTCGCTGCGGAATCCATGTACGACCACCCGTTCCAGTGGGGCTCGAAGCGCACCGGTCCGGACCTTGCCCGCGTTGGCGGCCGCTATTCGAACGAATGGCACGTCCAGCACCTCGCAAATCCGCGAGCGGTCGTGCCGGAATCGATCATGCCGAGCTACTCCTTCCTGAAGGAGCAGGAGGTCACGGTGAAGGACGTCGGCATGGACCTCAAGGCAAACGAGGATGTCGGCGTACCCTACACGCAGGACATGCTCGCCAACGCCGAAGCCGACATGAAAGTCCAGGCCGACCCGAACGGCGATACCACGGCACTCCTCGAAAGATATCCGAAGGCGAAGGTTGGCGACTTCGACGGCGATCCGTCGAAGCTGACCGAAATGGACGCCCTTGTGGCTTATCTGCAGATGCTTGGCACGCTCGTCGACTTCTCGACCTACGACGACGCCACCGGTTATCGATGAGGTGAACTGATGGAAACATATACCGCTATGCGGCACTTCGCCGACAGTTGGGGCCTCCTGGCGATGGCAGCGTTCTTCGTTGGGGCCGTGATCTTCACCCTTCGTCCTGGCAGCGGCCGGACTGCGAAGGATGCCGCCAGCATTCCCCTAAAGGACGATTGAGATGTCGGAAAAACATATTGATGAAATCAGTGGCGTCGAAACGACCGGACACGAATGGGACGGCATCCGCGAACTCAACAATCCGATGCCGAGATGGTGGGTGTGGACATTCTATGTCACGATCCTGTGGGCGGTCGCATACGCTGTCGCCTATCCTGCCATTCCGATGATCACCTCGGCTACGAAAGGCTATCTGGGATTTTCCAGCCGCGCGGAGCTTCAGCAGGATCTCAATCAGGCAAAGGTCGCGCAGACGAAGTTCCACGACATGATCGCGGCAAAGACGGTCCAGGAGATCGATGCCGATCCTTCGCTTCGCGAATTCGCGATCGCGGGCGGCGCCTCGGCATTCAAGGTCAACTGTGCTCCCTGCCATGGATCCGGCGCAAGCGGCGGACCGGGATTCCCCAACCTCAACGACGACGACTGGCTCTGGGGCGGAGACCTCGATTCAATTCAGGCAACCATCGCCCATGGCGTGCGCTACGAAGCGGACGCCGACACCCATGTGTCCGAAATGCCGGCATTCCGTGACATGCTGGATCCCGTACAGACCAAGCAGGTTGCGGCCTATGTATGGAGCCTGACGAACACGCCTTCCGACGCGTCCGGCGCGGAGGCCGGCAAGCAGATCTTCCTCGATAATTGTGCTGCATGTCACGGGGAAGATGCCAAGGGCAAACTTGAGATGGGAGCCCCGAATCTCGCGGACGCGATCTGGCTCAAAGGAAGCGGCGAAGATGCCATCGTCCGTCAGGTTATGGCACCCAGGCACGGCGTGATGCCGGCATGGGCGGGCCGACTGGGCGACACTGCGGTCAAGGAACTCACGGTATTCGTCCATTCGCTGGGCGGCGGTCAATAGAGGAGATCACAATGACGACGCACGACCACAATCCATTGCTTGGCCTTTATGGTACCCCTCGCGCGGTGATCCATTCCCGTGTCTCCGCACGCACCAGCAAGACGACGAATCCTGCAAGCGAACAGGAGGACGCGCAAAAAATTGGCAATTCGATCGTCAGTTTGATCTGCCTCAAGGACCAGAAGCCGACCAGCCGTTAGAAGCACGACTGTCCAGCGGGATGTAAATGCGCACATCCCGCCCAGTAAACTCCGGCCGTACCTTCGAAGGTGCGGCCTCTTTTTTGCATCGCGTCTGAGGCCTGCCTGGTGGCGGTGGCCCCAAAAGGCAGCAAGATCGCGGATCGTTTGACCTGGCTCAAACAGAGCAGGGCCGAGCTCTGCTATGTTTGCTGTGTCTAGTGGAGGTCACGCGGACCTCCTTCCGCGATCCCTCCGGGCCACGCCACCTCTCCAAGGCGTGGCCCTCCCTTTTTCGGGAACCGCCCGGATTATTGATCTGCGTCAAGGAACCGGGATCGGCAAGATGGGAAAACGGCCGGGTGAAATTCGGACGAGCCCAATGAACCTCTACACCGCGCCAGATCCAGACAACGTCGAACGCGTCAATGCCGAGCCGGTCAATGCACGCCGCAATCGCCAGCCGCTTTATGCACCGCGAAAGAAGATATTCCCCAAGCGGGCGGAAGGTCGCTTCCGCAGGTTCAAATGGCTCGTGATGCTGGTTACCCTCGGCATCTACTATGTGTCCCCCTGGATCAGGTGGGACCGTGGCCCTTACGCGCCCGATCAGGCCATCCTTATTGACCTCTCGTCGCGACGGTTCTTCTTTTTCTTTATCGAGATCTGGCCACAGGAATTCTACTACGTCGCCGGTCTGCTAGTGATGGCAGGTTTTGGATTGTTCCTGGTTACGTCTGCCATCGGCCGCGCCTGGTGCGGATACGCCTGTCCCCAAACCGTCTGGGTAGACCTTTTCCTTGTTGTCGAGCGCGCGATCGAAGGGGATCGCAACGCTCGAATGAAGCTGGACGCCGGTCCCTGGACGCTCGGCAAGATGCGCAAGCGCATCATGAAACACACGGTCTGGCTCTTGATCGGCATTGCGACAGGCGGCGCCTGGATTTTCTATTTTGCTGATGCTCCGTCGCTCGCCGTCTCACTGTTTTCCGGCACGGCACCCATCGTCGCATACGCCACTGTCGCCACTCTCACCTTCACGACGTATGTTCTCGGCGGGCTCATGCGAGAGCAGGTCTGTACCTATATGTGCCCATGGCCGCGTATCCAAGGGGCGATGCTCGACGAGAATTCCCTTGTCGTCACCTACAATGACTGGCGCGGCGAACAACGATCGCGCCACGCCAAGAAGGCCCAGGCGGCGGGTCAGGCGGTTGGCGACTGTGTCGATTGCAACGCTTGTGTGGCCGTATGCCCGATGGGGATAGACATCCGCGATGGGCAGCAGATGGAGTGTATCACCTGCGCGCTCTGCATCGATGCCTGTGACAACGTCATGGACAAGATTGGAAAGCCGCGCGGGCTGATCGCCTATGCGACGCTCAGTGAATACGCGAGCAACATGGCCATCGCCACGGATGGTGGCAGGGCGCCCGTCCAGCCGGCGAAGGTGCGCAATGATGATGGAACCTTCATTGCCGGGATCCGCCACTTCGACTGGCGGGTCATCGCTCGGCCCCGGCTTCTATTCTACGCCTCCGTCTGGGCCTCGATCGGCCTGGCCATGCTGATCCACTTGTCGATGCGTGAACGCCTCGAGCTCAACGTCGTCCACGATCGCAATCCGCAGTATGTCCTCGAGAGCAACGGCTCCATTCGCAACGGTTACACGCTTCGAATCCTCAACATGGTTCCCGCTCCGAGGAAGATCGACCTCTCCATCTCGGGCCTGGAAGGTGCGACGATGCGCATTCCGGAACTGAGCAAAACGGAGGCCCGCAACTTCACCATAGATGCCGCGCCTGACGCGGTCACCGCGCTCAAGGTCTTCGTAACCCGAAAGCAGACCGGCGCCGCCGTCAACGAGTTTCTGTTCTCGATCGAGGACGAAGGCCATTCCGATCGCGCGACCTACCGCGCGGCGTTCAACGCACCAGGAGAGAACAGATGACTGCTCGCACCCATGGCTTCA
>Ga0102593_1003416_pt1 | contig 10325 bp, 7 predicted proteins | sample AraplaCol_mMS_r2_2_FD_76862 | JGI IMG/M metagenome (GOLD analysis project Ga0102593, IMG submission 76862) | Arabidopsis root microbial communities from North Carolina, USA - plate scrape MF_Col_mMS_r2 (SPADES assembly) (version 2) | ecosystem: Host-associated > Plants > Roots > Endosphere...
CGCGCTCTCGGGCGCCAAGCGCTCGCCCTTTGCGCCCAACATCCCGACCTTCAAGGAAGCCGGCCTCGACCTGGCCGCCACCGGCTGGAACACCTTCTTCGCGCCCGCCAGCATGCCCAAGGAGAAGGTCGAGCGTTTGTCCAACCTGATCCGCGAAGTCATGCAAGACGCCGACACGCAGCACAAGTTCAAGGACGCCGGCATGACGCCGGTGGTGAGCACGCAGGCGCAGACCGCGGCAATGCTCAAGGCCTACAAGGCGCAGTGGGCGCCCGTCGTGCAGAAGTCGGGCTATCAGCCTTGAGCGAGAACCTTCCTAGCGATATGAAAAGACCCAACATCATCTTCATCGTGGCCGACGACCTCGGCTATGCCGACCTGGGCTGCTACGGTGGCCGCGATGCCGTTTTCGGCCCCGTGTCGCCCGTGCTCGACGGCCTGGCTGCGAATGGCCTGAAGCTCACGCAGGGCTACTCCAATTCGCCCGTGTGCTCGCCCACCCGCTTTGCGATGATCACTGCGCGCTACCAGTACCGTTTGCGCGGCGCGGCCGAAGAACCCATCAGGAGCAGCAGCCGCGGCAGCACCACGCTCGGCCTGCCGACCGACCACCCCACCCTGCCATCGCTGCTGAAGGCCAGCGGCTACCAGACCGCGCTCATCGGCAAATGGCACCTGGGCTACCCGCCCAGCTTCGGGCCGCTGCGCTCGGGGTATGACGAATTCTTCGGGCCCATGTCCGGCGGCGTCGACTACTTCACCCACTGCGACTCCACCGGCGCCCACGACCTGTGGTTTGGCGAAGAGGACAAGAAGGAAGAGGGCTACCTCACCGACATCCTCTCCAAGCGCGCGGTGGACTACGTGGAGCGCATGGCCGTCAAACAGAAACAAGAGGAAGCCCCCTTCTTCCTGAGCCTGCACTACACCGCCCCGCACTGGCCCTGGGAAACCCGCGACGACGCCGAGAAGGCGCCGCTGGTGAAGGACAACCTCTTCGACCTGGCCGGCGGCAACATTCACGTGTACCGCCGCATGATCCATCACATGGACGAAGGCATCGGCTGGATCATGGCCGCGCTGCAAAAGCACGGCATGGCCGACAACACGCTGGTGGTGTTCACCAGCGACAACGGCGGCGAGCGTTTCTCCGACAACTGGCCGCTCGTGGGCGGCAAGATGGATTTGACCGAAGGCGGCATCCGCGTGCCATGGATCGCGCACTGGCCCGCCGTGATTGCCAAGGGAGGCGAGAGCAAGCAACTCTGCATGACCATGGACTGGTCTGCCACCATGCTAGACGCGGCCGGCGTGCAGGCCGATGCGGACTACCCGCTGGACGGCGTGTCGCTCATGCCCGTGCTGAAGGATGCAAAGCACAGCTTCCGAAGGCCGCTGCACTGGCGCATGAACCATCGCGGGCAAGAAGCCATGCGCGATGGGGACTGGAAGTACCTGAAGGTGGACGGGAACGAGTACCTGTTCAACATTCCGGCCGATGAGCGCGAGCGCGCGAACCTGGGGAAAAAGGAACCGGAGAGGCTGGCTGCGATGCGGGCGGATTGGGCGGCGTGGAATGCGACGATGCCTGGGATTCCGGAGGATGCGACGGTTAGCTTGGGGTATTCGGTGAAGGATATGCCGCAGAGGTAGGTGGCGCACGCAAGCTGTCGCAATTCGCTCTCTAGGCAGCCCCCACAAACTTGCAGATCTCGCTCGAATACTCTTGCAGAAACGCTTGCTTGTTGGGAAGTGGCTCCGTGGTGTGCGGCGGTGGAACGTCCATGAACGAGAAATGGCCAGCCCCTTCGGTGATGCGGACATCCACAACGTTCCAATCGTGCATGGCACGTGCAAGCCATTCTGTTTGGCCTGGCGGTGTGATGCTGTCCGCCGACCCCACCCACGCCAAAACTGGAATTCGCACGTCATCAAGTGCGGCCGGAGCTTGAAAGAATCCAGTTGGTGGTGCCAAAAGGGCGAGACGAGCCAAGCGACGGTCCGGTGCGATGCCGACACGCCGGCTTGGCCCCAACCACAGTTGAGCTCCAGCCATTGCGACGAGGGTGGCAGCACCAATCGAATGCCCCACGCCTATCGCTCTTGCGGAGGGCTCAACGAACGCGTCGAGTGCAAGGGTGAGTCGTCTGGCCCGGAGGGTCAGTTCTTCCTCTGTTGGGGTGGTCGATGCAAGTCGCTCGAAATGTGGTGCAACGACCGTGCAACCAGATTCAGTCAAGGCGTCCAGGAGCGTAGAGAGCCGTTCCGGCTGACCGCCCGATCCCACTGAGAAAAGAACGACCGAAGAACCTGCGGCGGCTTTGCGGACTGAGACCTCGAATGAATCACTCCCGTCTTGCAGTGTCTGCGTCAGCATTGGAAATTGCTCCTCGTGGCAAGTGATTTCGATATGGATTTGTGCATGGATTGGACGTCACGATCAAAGTGACTAACGCCCCCGCGTCTGTTTTTCGCCGCATTCTGCACGGATGCTGGAGCCCGGCCTTGGCCGACTACGGCAGTACAACGAGCAAGCCGGCCAGAACCCCGGCTTGTAATGACGTGAAATGGACTGGCGCACGAAGCGGCGCCAAAGTGCTCAGGTCCGGTATCCGGCATCTATCCACTCAAGCAAGGAGCACAGCCATGTCTTTCAAGATTCTCTGCTGCGACGGCGGCGGCATCCGCGGCGTCATCACTGCGCTGCTGATCCAGGACCTGGACCGAAGCTTCGGCATCGTCCAAAACGCGGACGGTTTCGCCGGCACTTCCACGGGTGGCCTGATCTCTCTGGGCCTGGTGAGCAATGTGGGCATCGACGACATCGTCAATCTCTACCAGAACGAAGGTGCGACGATCTTCGAGCCCAACGGCTGGTGGATGGACGCACAGGCCAAGCAGCAGGACCGTGAGCCGGCGGAGTCGACGGCAGAACTGCTGGGCAGCGGCCCTGGCATCTTCAGATGCCAGTACGTCAACACCGGCTTGCAGGCAGTCGCCCAGAAATTGGTGGGTACAGGCGCAATGTCGTCGGCGAGCCGCTTCGTGGCCGTCAACTCCGCGCGGCTATGGGACGCGAGCGACAACAGTTGGGCGCCGTGCACCATCTCCAACGGTCCGAACAACACCTACCGGGGCATCAGCATGGTGGACGCCGCGCTGGCCACGTCGGCTGCGCCGACGTACTTCCCGCCGTACCAAGTAGGAGACTTCGGCTACTTTGCCGACGGCGGCACCTTCGCCAACAACCCCTCGATGACGGCGGTCGTGGAAGCGATCTACCAGGGCTATGCCACCGCCACGTCGGACATCGTGATGCTGTCGCTGGGCACCGGCGCCAATCCGGTGGGCGTGCCGCCTGGTTCCGTGTCCAATCCGCTGGACTGGGGCATCACGCATTGGCTCTGGCCATTCAGCGATGGCGCAGTGCCGGCCACGGCGCTGCTCAATCTCACCATGGATGCCACCGCGGAGTTAGCTGCTATCCAAGCCCAGCAACTGCTCGGCGGCAACTATATGCGCGGCAATGTACCGCTGAGCCAGCCGTTCGGTCTGGACGACTACAAGAACGTAGGCGAATTGGTAAGCGCGACGCAGAGCTACATAGAGACCTCGACCGAGTGGGCGGCGGTGCGCAGCTGGGTGCAGCAGAACTGGACGTGAGCGAGCCGGCGCGTAAGGGGCTGGGCGAAGGACGCAGCAGATCAGCCACTCATCCCCGCCAAGCCTCCATCCATTTACACCGAAATGGAACTTGCCGATGCACCGGCCTTCACCGAGGGCCCTGCGGAGGCAATGTCTGCCCGAGCACCCGCTTCCAGCGAACACCATGCGGCTGCAGGTTTATCTGCCTCAAGCGAGCACCAAGCAGCTGCTGGCTTGCCAGCCTCCAACGAACACCATGCAGCTGCAGGTTTGCCTGCCTCAAGCGAGCACCAGGCAGCCGTTGGCTTGCCAGCCTCAAGCGAGCACCACGCGGCAGCTGGTTTATCTACCTCAAGCGAACACCAAGCAGCTGCTGGCTTGCCCGCCTCCAGCGAACACCACGCAGCCGCCGGCTTGCCCGCCTCCAACGAGCACCACGCCGCTGCAGGTTTGCCCGCCTCAAGTGAACACCAAGCAGCCGCATCCTTGCCAACCCCACGTTGAGGTGTCGCAGGCGTAGCCTCGCCAAACTCCTCAGTCGTCAATCGCTGCATCTCTTCAAAAGCTGCTTGCAGCGCCTTGGCATCGTCTTCGCCGCGGAGGCCAAGGTACGGAAAGTGGTGCAAGAAATAGCCGAAGGTGGTTTCGCAGTCAGCGGCGTACTTTCTCGTGTCCAGAATGTGCATGTGCCAGAAGCGGTCGACGTCCTGCTCGGGAGCGAGCGTCAGGTCGGGGTGCTTGGCGTGCAAGATCAAATAGCGCTTGTAGGCCACTTCCATCTGGTTCGCATAGCTTGGGGACCAGCCGTAGCCGTCCTCTTTGCGGCATGCCTTGAACTTGATGGGCGTGAGGTCGAGCGCCTCGATGGCGCCGATGGTTTGGTCGAGTGTCTTGCGTTGGGCCGATTGAGTCATGAATGAATGCTCCTGTGGAGTAGCTGCAATGTCCGAGCGAACGTGCCCGGTGACGATTGCTTCAAAGGTTCGCTTGTCAGGCAGTCACCGTTGGAGCAAATTGGTTGCGCAGATGCTGCGCCATGAAATTGCGCACATCGTCGGCGGGCACGGGCTTGCAGAGCCAATAGCCCTGGGCCTCGTCGCAACCGCGGCTGCGCAAGTAGTCGAACTGGGCCGTGGTCTCGATGCCCTCGGCCACCACCTTCATTCGCAGCCCGTGGGCCAGGGTGATGATGCCGTCGATGAGCGCGCGCGCGTCGGCGTCCTGCGAAAGATCGTTGATGAAGGAACGGTCGATCTTGACCGTCGACAGCGGAAAGTGCTTCAGGTAAGAGAGCGAGGAATAGCCGGTTCCAAAATCGTCGATCGCAAGTCCAACGCCCATGTCTCGAATCGTCCGGAGCAATTGGGTTGCACGCTCGGGGTTGGCCATCACCGCGCCCTCGGTAATTTCCAGCTCCAGCAACGACGGGTCCAAGCCCGAGTTTTCCAGGACGGACCGTATGTCGGTAATGAGCGTGCGGCTTTCGAATTGGCGCGGCGACAGGTTGACGCTCATCAACACCGCCGGCAAACCGAATTCCTGCCATGAACGCGAATCGGCGCAGGCCTTCTCCAACGCCCACTTGCCCAGCGACACGATCAAGCCGATCTCTTCGGCAATCGGAATGAACTGCACCGGTGGAATCATGCCCAGGATCGGGTGGTGCCAGCGCATCAGCGCTTCGACACCGACGATGCGCTGGGTCTGCAGATTCAACTTCGGCTGGTAATGCATTTCCAGCTCGCCGCGCTCCAATGCATGGCGCAGCGCGCTTTCCATCATCAGCTGCTCGGTACTCTGCGCGTTCATCTTCGCTGCGTAGAACCGGTAGGTGTTGCGGCCTCTTTCCTTGGCCCGGTACATCGCGGTGTCGGCGTTCTTCAAGAGCGCTTCGGCGTCACCGCCGTTGTCGGGGTAGACGCTCACGCCAACGCTGGCGGTCACGTGCAGCTCGCGCCCCGCAATCATGAAAGGCTCGGCGCAGCAAGCGAGCACTCTTTCGGCCAGCACCGCGGCATCGTTCGCGCTGGACAGGTTCTCCAGCAGCAGCACGAACTCATCGCCACCAAAACGCGCCACGACGTCAGCCTCGCGCAGCAGCGCCGTGAGGCGCTCGCCGCAGATCTTGATCATCTCGTCGCCCACGCCGTGCCCCAGCGTGTCGTTGATGTGCTTGAAGCGATCCAGGTCGACGAATATTACCGCGAACTGCTTCTGGTGACGGTTGCTGCGCTTGATGGCGCGAACCAGCTCGTGTTGCAGCGCGGCGCGGTTGAACAGCCCGGTGAGTTCGTCATGGCTGGCCATGAAGCGGAGACTTCTCTCGGCGAGCTTGCGTTGCTTGTACTGGGCGATCTGCAAGGCAATGACTCGCAGCGACTCCATCGTCTCGGCTTCGACAGCGTACGGATTGGAGCCAAAGAGCTCCAGCGCCGTGGTCGAGCCGGTAATGATCATCGGCACCACGACGCCGACAGTCAGCCCGGCCTCGCTGGCGCGCACATCACGCGCAAAATCTTTGGGCGCCGCCTGCGCGTCGATCTGGACGATGCCGCCTGTTTTCCAGGCGCGGCCCAGCGAGCCTTCGTCGGCCCGGTACTCGAGCAAACGGCTGTCAGAGACGAACTGCTGCACTGCCAAGGGAATGTCGTTGGCATGCCAGGCGGCGGTACAGCGAACCATGCCGTCCTCGCCGACGCTCCACAGCGCGCCGCAGTCCCAGCGCAAGTCGGTGCATACGGCTTCCAATGCAAGCGTGATGACCGTCTCGGCCCGGCCATCGCCGGCAAGCAGCCGGGCAATCTTGTATTCGAGCTTCTGGCGCAAGGCATCCTTGCGCGGCCGTGTGGCGTCGCGCACGGTGCCGCGCACCAGCGTCTTTCCATCCTCCACGGCCGACTGTGCGATGACGTGGAGCCAGCGTTCGGTGCCATCGGGCAGGCACAGGCGGTGCTCGAATTCGCTGCGCTCCATCGACTGCGAGGCCAAAGCGATCTGCTGTTCGACCGCGGCGCGTTCCGCCGCTGGAACCCGCGAGAGCAGCGCGGGCAGGTCCGGCTGCGAAGGGCCGGGTTCGAAGCCCAGGATGCGCCGAGCTTCATCGGAGCATTGCAGGGCCCCAGTTTGGGTATCGAGGATCCAACTGCCCAGGCTTGCCAGGTGCTGGGCCTCTTCCAACTGCCGCTCGCTGGTGCGCAGGTGAACGGTCATCTTGTTGGCCAGAACCTGGGCGCGGCTGCGCGAGGTAGTCAGCGAAAAAACGATGCCCGCAAGCAGCATGCTGGTGGCCAGCCCGCCAAAGACGATGAACCACGGGATGGCCCGGTCGAGCGGGCCGAAGATCTGGCTTTCGTCCTGGGCGACCTCCACGAGCCAGGAATGGCCGCCCAGCTCGAAGCCGAGCATGCGTTCGAGACTGCGCGCGGGCACGGCAGCAGCACTGGGCTTCGCCAAGGCCACGCTGTCGAACATCAATTGCCGCTCGCCGAATGAGGTTGGCGTTACGAATCGGGTCTCGACGCGTGTGCCGATCGCCCCCTTGCCCGCCCCGGCATCGATCAAGCGCAACCGGAAGGTCCTTGCGGCAGGGGCACCCACCACGTCGCTCAGCATCCCTGCGATGCTGAAGCCCGCGCCCACCGAGCCGATATAGGCACTGCGCCGCTGCTCGAGAGTATCGAGCGGTTGCCTGGGCCGATAAACCGGCAGCCGCATCGCCAATCCGATGTCGGACTCGCGGCCCGCGATGCGAACCTTGCGGCCAGACATGACGAGCCCGCCGGTGTCGCGCCCCTGCTCGAGCGCGTCTCCTCTGTCGGGCATCGCGCCCAGATCATTGCCAATCAGCCTCTCGTTCCCGGCCCGCGGTTCGATATAGACCAGCGGGTAATAGGTGTCCCGCTCACCGGGTGGCTTGATGGCGAATTTGGAGGCAACCACCGTGTCGAGGCTGGCATCGCCACGCACCTGCTGCTCGAAGGCCTGCTTGTCGTTGGCCGCAATGCGCGGCGCATAGTTGACCGCCTGGAAACCGGGGTAGGCGCTGGCCAGGTTCAGCCCCGCGACGTAGTCGGTGAAGTCGCTTCGCGTCACGGGCTCGGAGGTGTTGAACCGCGCACGCAGGCCGATCAGCACGGCAATGTAGTCGTCGAAACGGGCTTCGACCTTTCGCGCCAAGTCGAAGGCGGCTGCGTCGAAGCGCGCCTGGGCACTGCGTCCGATCTCCTGTCGGGCGGAGACAGCAAGGGCAACCGATAGCGCCGCGCCGGCAACGAAAATTACCAGCGGCAAGCGAATCCTGACCCAGACGGACAATGACATTGGATTCGACTCCCGTCGTTGCACAGACCGGTTGGCTCTGTGTGCTGCAGTGCAACACGACAGAGAACGCAGTAATTTGTATTGTTTTGTCGCAATATATACAAAGGTTACGGAAACGTCACGGGATTTGCCCTACCCACAGCCGGGGGTTGGCGCTGGCCCTTGACGCAGACTTGAACACTGCGTGTCTTTGCACGCTTGTTCGAGCATTGCGCCTCCCCTAATTCGCCCCCCAAACTCTTTGCCTTTCGCTGCCTAGCGTATCGGTTTGACTTTATTTTAGATATATCTAAAATAGTTCAGATACGCTTCGAGAAGGACGCCTGCCATGAGACATTTCCACTTCGGCCATCACAAGCATCACCACTGCCACGCCCCCCGTGGCGAACACGAAGACAGCGCTTCGGGCGGCTGCGGCCCTCGCCACGGCGGAGGTGAAGAGCAGCGCATGCACGGAGGCCGCGGCGGACGCGGCGGCGCGCGGGTCTTTGGCCACGGCGGCCTGCGCTTCGTGCTGCTGCAACTCATTGCCGAGAAGCCGGCCCACGGCTACGAGCTCATCAAGGCCATCGAAGATCGCCTGGGCGGGAGTTACGCGCCGAGCCCCGGCGTGGTCTACCCCACGCTTACGCTGCTCGAAGAAATGGGTTACCTGAGCGTGGAGACGGCCGACACCGGCGGCCGCAAGCGCTACAGCATCACCGCCAGCGGCCAGGAGTTTCTGGCCGCTAACCGCGACACCGCCGACGCCATGATGGCCCGCATGAACGGCGGCGTCGATGGCGCGGGCCCGCGCGGCGGGCGCCCGCCGCAGGTCACGCGCGCCATCGAAAACCTGAAGCTCGCGATGCGCATGCGCCTCTCGGGCAAGCCCCTCACCGAACAACAAGCCCACGATTTCGCCGCGGTGCTCGACAGCGCCGCCCAGCAACTGGAACGTATCTAGAAAGAATTTTCTTGAATGACTGACTTCACCACCGCAACCTCCCCTGTCGGCGCGCCCGACCGCACGCCGCGCCGCGTGCGCCACGAGCTGCGTTTTCGCCAGCTCACCGTCAAGACGGTGCAGCGCATCACGCCGCACCTGATCCGCGTCACCCTCACCAGCGACGATCTCGCGGGCTTCACGAGCCTGGGCTTCGACGACCACGCGAAGATCTTTTTTCCGGACCCCACCACCGGCAAACTCACGCTGCCGACCGCCGGCCCCGAGGGCCCGGTGTGGCCCGCGAGCGGCCGTCCGACCATGCGCGACTACACGCCGCGCCGGTACGACGCGAAGGCCAACACGCTCGAACTCGACTTCGCGCTGCACGAGGCCGGCCCCGCCACGCAGTGGGCCGAAGAGGCCAAGCCCGGCGACGTGCTGGGCGTAGGCGGCCCGCGCGGCTCGTTCATCGTGCCGACGGAATTCGATTGGCATTTGCTGATCGGCGACGACACCGCCCTGCCCGCCATCGGCCGGCGCCTGGCCGAGCTACCGGCCGCTGCGCGCGTGGTGGTGCTGGCGGAAGTCGACAGCGAAGCCGACCAGATCCCGTTCGAGACACAAGCCGAGCTCACGCTTCAGTGGGTGCACCGCCGTGGCGCCGAGCCGGGGGTGAGCCCCGTGTTGATCGATTCGCTCAAGGCAATGAAGCTGCCGGCCGGCGACTTTCATGCGTGGGTGGGATGCGAATTGGCGATTGCGAAAGCGTTGCGTGCGCACCTTGTGGACGAGCGCGGCGCGAACCCGAAGTGGGTTCGTGCATCGGGCTATTGGCGGCGCGGCGCAGTGGCGACGCACGATACGCACGACGAGTAAGCGCGCCTGGTCTCTTGCTCCTTCCCCCTCCGGGGGAAGGTTGAGATGGGGGCATGCGGCCTACAAAAAGACGCTGGCTCTCTACGCGCCGCTTGCCCCCACCCCTGCCCTCCCCCGGAAGGGGAGGGAGAAAGACACAAAACCTCAGATCCAGCCGGCTCGCCTGAACCGGTAATAGAGATAGCTGCAGGTGCCGCCCATCAACGCCAGCGCCATCGCATACCCATAGCGGAATTTCAGCTCGGGCATGTGCTCGAAGTTCATCCCCCAGATACCCGCGAACGCGGTGCACACCGCAAAAATGCTGGCCCATGCGGCCAGCCGCTTGGTCACTTCGCTCTCTTCGATGGTCACCATCGAAAGGTTCACCGAAATGGCGGTGCCGATGGTGTCGCGCATGGCGTCGATGGAACCGTTGATGCGCACCAGGTGGTCGGCCACGTCGCGAAAATATTCCTGCGACGTGACGCAGATCTGCGGCACCCGGCCCCCATGCAGCTTGCCGCCCGCCTCCGCCAGCGGCGCCACCGCGCGCTTGAGGATCAGGCTGCGCCGC
>Ga0102593_1003419_pt1 | contig 10308 bp, 10 predicted proteins | sample AraplaCol_mMS_r2_2_FD_76862 | JGI IMG/M metagenome (GOLD analysis project Ga0102593, IMG submission 76862) | Arabidopsis root microbial communities from North Carolina, USA - plate scrape MF_Col_mMS_r2 (SPADES assembly) (version 2) | ecosystem: Host-associated > Plants > Roots > Endosphere...
AATGGCCGCCTTGGACCCGTGCTCGGCGTCGGATTCCTTGGCCGCGGCATCGACGACCTGGGCGACCTTGGCCTCGACGTCGGCATGCCGACCGATCAGGCCCTCGCCGTTGAGCACTCCGAGACCGCCGAGCCGGCCCAATTCGATGGCGAATTCGACCGACACCAGCGCGTCGGTCGGATGCGCGACGACGGGCACCTCGAACCGGTAGGCGTCGAGCTGCCACGTCGTCGACACGTCCTGCGACGACCGGGTGCGGCGCGACGGCACGATGTTGATGTCACGGAGTTCATAGGTCCGGCGGGCGGTCCGGCCCATGCCGATTTCGACCATGTCACGCATGTTTCGCGTCATCTCTCTTCACACGAGCGCTCATCAGGCGGCCCTAGCGCGCGTAGTAGTTGGGGGCTTCGGTCGTCATCGTGATGTCGTGCGGGTGGCTCTCCTTGAGCCCGGCCGCGGTGATCTGGACGAACTGTGCCTGCTGAAGGTGCTCGATGGTAGGCGAACCGGTGTATCCCATCGCCGCCCGGAGGCCGCCGGTGAGCTGGTGGATCACCGTCGACAGCGGACCCCGGAACGGCACCCTGCCCTCGATGCCCTCGGGAACCAGCTTGTCCTCGCTGAGCACGTCGTCCTGGAAGTAGCGGTCCTTCGAGTAGCTCTTCTGCTCGCCGCGACCCTGCATGGCGCCCAGCGATCCCATGCCGCGGTAGCTCTTGAACTGCTTGCCGTTGACGAAGATCAGGTCGCCGGGGGCTTCGGCGGTGCCGGCCAACAGCGATCCCAGCATCGCGGTCGACGCGCCCGCCGCCAACGCCTTGGCGATGTCACCCGAGTACTGCAGCCCGCCGTCGGCGATGACCGGGACGCCGTGGGGCGCGCAGGCGGCCACCGCCTCGAGGATCGCGGTGATCTGCGGGGCACCGACGCCGGCGACGACGCGGGTGGTGCAAATCGACCCGGGCCCGACGCCCACCTTGACGGCGTCGGCTCCGGCCTGAACCAGGGCCAGGGCCGCGGCGCGGGTCGCGACGTTGCCGCCGACCACCTCGACGCGGTCGCCGGCGACGGTCTTGAGCCAGTGCACCATGTCCAGCACGCCGCGGTTGTGGGCGTGGGCGGTGTCGACGATGACGACGTCGACGCCCGCGTCGACCAGTGTCATGGCCCGCTCCCGGGCGTCCCCGCCGACGCCGACCGCGGCGCCCACCAGCAGGCGGCCGTCACTGTCCTTGGTGGCCAGCGGGAACTGTTCGGTCTTGACGAAGTCCTTGACGGTGATCAGGCCGGTCAACTTGCCGTTGCCGTCCACGATCGGCAGCTTCTCGATCTTGTGGCGGCGCAACAGCCCGAGCGCTGCGTCGGCCGTGACGCCGGACTGCGCGGTGATCAGCGGCGCCTTGGTCATCACCTCCGACACGGGCTTGCTGGTGTCGACCTCGAAGCGCATGTCGCGGTTGGTGATGATCCCGACCAGGGAGCCGTTGCCGTCCACGACGGGCAGCCCCGAGATGCGGAAGCGGGCGCACATGGCGTCGACCTCGGCCAGCGTGTTGGTCGGCGAGCACGTGACGGGATCGGTGACCATGCCGGCCTCGGAGCGCTTGACCGTCTCGACCTGGCCGGCCTGTTCGGCGACCGGGAGGTTGCGGTGCAGCACGCCCATGCCACCAGCACGGGCCATGGCGATGGCCATCCGCGATTCGGTGACGGTGTCCATCGCCGAGCTGACCAACGGCACGCGCAGCCGGATCCGGCGGGTCAGCTGGCTCGAGGTGTTCGCGTTGGCGGGCACGACGTCGGAGGCCGCGGGCAGCAGCAGCACGTCGTCGAACGTCAGCCCGAGCATTGCGATCTTGGTGGGATCGTCCCCTCCGGTGGACACCGGTACGGCGATGGGAAGGTCGCTTTCAGCGATCGACATGGGTGGGGCCTCCAGGTGGCGCAGGACTAAGGGACCATCCTATCGGGGTCCCGCGCAGAGCTTGGCTTCCACGCGTCGTTGGCAACGCGTTGGCAACACCCGGCCATCCCCGGAAAGTGCCTGGTTTACGGCGCGGACGGCTGGCGCGACACCCGACGTGCTGAGTAGTGTGGAGCCGTGCGTGACCATCTGCCACCGGGTTTGCCGCCCGATCCCTTCGCCGATGATCCGAGCGACCCCACAGCGGCGCTCGACGCACTGGAACCTGGCCAGCCGCTCGACTCCCAGGAACGCATTGCCGTCGAGGCCGATTTGGCCGATCTTGCCGTGTACGAAGCCCTCTTGGCACACAAGGGCATTCGCGGGCTGGTGGTCTGTTGCGACGAATGCCAGCAGGATCACTATCACGACTGGGACATGTTGCGGGCCAATCTCCTGCAGCTGCTCGTCGACGGAACGGTACGGCCGCACGAGCCGGCCTACGACCCCGAGCCCGACGCCTACGTCACGTGGGACTACTGCCGTGGCTACGCCGACGCCTCGTTGAACGAGGCGACGACCGAGTCGGACGGATATCGCTGAGGGCTTAGCCCTCGCTCGTCACACCCTTCTCCTTCTCTCGTCATCCTCCGTGCGCCGGTCATCCCGGCGGGATGATCGTCGTCGTCGTGGTCGGCGCGGCGGGGGCCGTCGGCTGAGCCGGTGACGTCGCGGCCGGCGCCGGGGTCGGTCGCGCGGATTCCACCGGCGGCTCTGCGGCTGCCGGGGACGGCGAGCTTGCCGTCGGCTGCCGCGTGACCGCCGTCGTCGTACTCGGCGCGGTGCTGACCTCCGGCGTGCTGCTGCTGGGGGCCGTCGACCGCACGGGCGCCGATGACGTGGCGGGGACCGTGCTGGTCGGTGCCGTGCTGGACGGTGCCGCGCTCGTCGGCGCACTGGTCGACACCGGCACCGACGTGGACGGGATCGTCGTCGACGACGGGATGGACGACGGGCTCGACGACGGCGGCGCGGAGGACGCCGTGGTGGAGCCTTCCGAGGGCGGCGTCGTACTGCTGGATGCCGAATCGGTCGGCGAGGTCGGCGACGTGGGTGAGGTCGGCGAGGTCTCCGAGGTGGACGGCGACGTCGTCGTCGACCCGGAGGTCGACGTGTCCGACCCCTGGGTCGTCGTCGTGTCGGAGCTCGGGGTGTTCTCCACGACGGGCACCGGCAGCCAGGTCAGCGGCGACCAGGGCAGGGCGGGCAACGGCTCCCCCGGCGGCAACGTGGCCGCGGGATTCTGCTCGACCACCTTGTAGGTCAACGCATTCCACTGCTCGACGAGTTGCTGCTTCTGCTCGACCGGCCCGACGTCCTGCACGGTGCTGCTGACGGCGACGAGCTTGCTCTGCGCCTCTTCCCACTGGCCGTCGTCGATGAGCTGCTGGACCTGCTGCAGCTGCGCCGACGCCAGGGACACCTGATCGTCGCGGGTCTCCTCGTGCTGACCGAACAGGGCGGTCCGCATGCCGTAGAGACTGTCGCCGGGACCGGCGCCGTACACGGCGGTGCCGAAACCGCCGATGCACAGCATCGCGGCGGCCACCGATCCGACGACGGCCAGCGATCGGCGCGAGCCCCTGTCCTTGGCCAGACCCCCGTCGAGCGCGTCGACGGCGGCGCCGAGCGAGACCGGTGAGGTGATGGGCGCGTCGCGCACGTCGTCACGCAACGTGGAGAAGAGGAAGGCCAGCTCGGCCTCGGCGTGGTCGGTCGGGTAGGCGGGCTGTTTGGCGGCGAGCGCCTCGAAGAAGCGGTCGGCGCGGTTGATCTCGTCGAGCGACGGGTCACCGCCGTTGTTCCACCGGCTGGAGTCAGGCATCGGCGTGCCTCGATCCGTTCAGTTCACCCTTGAGTCGTGCCAGAGCCCGGTGCTGCGCCACTCGCACGGCGCCGGCGGTGCTGCCGACGGCCTCGGCCGTCTCCTCGGCACTCATGCCGACGACGACCCGCAGGACCAAGATCTCGCGTTGCTTCTCGGGCAGGATCGCGAGCAGCTTGTTCATCCGCTCGGCGGCGTCGGAGTCCATCGCCATCTGCTCTGGACCGGCCTCCAACGAGGGTCGGTCCGGAAGGGTGTCGGTCGCGTCGGCCCGGTTGCGCCCCTGGGCGCGATGGGCGTCGGCGACCTTGTGTGCGGCGATGCCGTAGACGAAGGCCAGGAACGGTCGTCCCTGATCCTTGTAGCGCGGCAGCGCCGTGATGGCGGCCAAGCACACCTCCTGAGCCACGTCGTCTGCTGACAGACCGCTGCGTTCCGCTGACCCGACCCTCGCCCGGCAATACCGGAAGACGATCGGCCGGATGGTCTCCAGCACTTCCCGGAGTGCATCTCGATCGCCGTTGACCGCTCTGGCCACGACATGATCGAGACTGTCTCCCGAAATTGTCATCGTGGGCAGTATCTCCAGCGTTACGGATGGGGCGGATGTCGGCGGGTGCGCCAGCTAAAGAGTAGTGATCGCGCGGTGTCTCGCAGATTCACCGCGCCGACCAGGTACCGCCCCGGTGAGCAATGAGGTCCGCGGAGGCGTCGCGAACTGCGGCGATCCGTGAGGGTGGATGGACGGAGCTTCCGACGTCGGCGAGCAGGCAGGCCACCGCCCACCGCAACGGCACCAGCCCGTGGCGATCGGCCGCCGTCAGGGCGTCGTCGGCCTGCACCCGGGATCCGTCGACGTCGCCTGCGGCGCACAGGGCGGCGGCCAGGACGACCCGCGACTTGACGTCGTGACGCACCGAGCCCAGGTCCGAGGCCAGGTCGACCGCGCGTCGGGCGTGGTCGACCGCGGTCGCGCCGTCGCCGGTGAACATGGCCAGTTCGGCGCGGACCCAGGTCAGCCGGACCGGCAGCCGGCCCTCGGCGATCGCGCCTGCACGCAGCACGTCCTCGGCACGGGCGAGGAGGCGGCCGGAGAGGGCGAACCGGCCGACGCCCAGCGCGTCGGCCGCCAGCCCGACGAGCGCGTCCGTTCCCGCGGCGGCGTCGTCCCCGGCCGTGGCCCAGGCCCGGGCGTCCCACCCCCTGGCGACGCGGTGTCCGCCGAGCTGACGGAGGAACGACGCCCGGGTGCTGTCGGCGAGTGAGGCGAGTGCTCCACGAGGCCGGGTACGGGCGAGCGAGTCGAGGTCGGCCAACGCGGCGCCATAGCGCCCCTGACCCCCGGCGGCGACGGCACGCAGCCACAGCTGCGCCGGGGTCGCGGCACCGGGGAGGGGCCAGCGTCCGGGGTGCGCCCCGAACGCCGCGTCGGTCAAGTCAGTCATCAGCGGCGACGCTATCAACGGCCGCGGGGACCAAGTTTCGTTAACAGTGAATGGTCGTCGCGTTACGTCGACGTCAACGGGGCCGGCGGCGACCGCGAGTCCGTGTGCGGTGAGCCGAGGGGTGAGCAGCGCAAATGCGCGATGACGCCGGTCCAGGCTGGATGTCGAGTGACCGGTCTCGTTTCGCCCGCGTCGCATGGATGAACGTGATGTAAATTCTCGGCCTGCCGTTATGTGGTTGAGCACATGCGCGGGCTATTGACCCATGTTCACGAGCCCTTCTAGTTTGTGTGCACGAGTAGTCATCGGCGACACGTGCTCGGATCGGTTTTACGACTCACGCTTTCGATCGTTCGCGAAAGATGCGCGTAGAGAGGGGTTTTCCCAATGCCACAGCCGCAGCAGTTGCCCGGGCCCAATGCAGACATCTGGGATTGGCAGATGTCAGGACTTTGCCGGGGCGTCGACTCTTCGATGTTCTTCCATCCCGACGGGGAGCGTGGCCGGGCTCGCGCACAGCGCGAGATGCGCGCCAAGGAGATGTGCCGGAGCTGCCCCGTGGTGACTCAGTGCCGGTCACACGCCCTCGCGGTGGGTGAGCCCTACGGCATTTGGGGTGGCCTGAGTGAGTCCGAGCGTGAGCTTCTGCTCAAGCGGGGCATTCGCCGCAGCGCCTAGCTAGGGGTTGCGTTTCAGGGCGCGGTCGACGGCGTGCGCGGGGTCGACGAAGGCAGGGGGCGCGTCTGATCCCGCGGTACGCCGACGGCTCATCTTGCGTTCCTGCAAGCGACGCTTGCGCACCTTGAACGAACTCCACTCGCCGAGGGTGACGCCGGCCGCCAGCGCGGTGCCGATGGCCATCGCGCCCAACACCGAGGCGAATCCGACGGCGTGCTGGTCGTTGAGGATGGCGTAGATGCCGTGCAGCAGGGCCAAGCCCGGCAGCAGTGGGACGATGCCCGCGATGGAGACCACCAGCGGAGGGGCCAGGTTGCGTCGTTCCATGAGCCTGCCGACCAACCCGATCGGCACCGCAGCGGCGAACGAGGCCACCACCGCGCCCAGACCGGCACCCTGCGCCAGCAGGAACACCACGGTGCCCGCCGCGCCGCCGAACGCCGCGGCCACTGCCGAGGTGCGTTCGGCGTAACAGGCCAGGGCGTAGGCCGCCGCACTCGCGGCACCGAATGCCACGCGTGCCGGCACCTCCGCCAACGCAGGCGGGGCATACCCGCTGATCGCGACGAACGGCGCGCCGAACTGGCCCGCCAGATGCAGCACCAGAGCCACCCCGGAGATGGTGGCCGCGGTCATCATCACCAGCTCGAAGAATCGGGCGGCGGCCGTGACGGGAGCCCCGGTGATGACGTCGCCGACGGAGCCGACCAGGGACAGCCCGGCGAGCAGCACGACGAGGCCCGCGGCGATGGCCACGGTCGGCTCGAAGTCCACGCCCAGCTTCGGGCCCAGCCAGTAGAGCACCAGCGGTGGCGCGGTCGCGATGGCGCCACCGACGGCGTACTGGAAGAAGAACGGCAGTCCGTGCTTGTTCAGCTGGCGGTTCACCCGGTCGATCGTCATGGCACTCAGCGCGCTGACGAGGCAGGCCAGCAGGCTGGCGCCGAGGGTTCCCGCGGTGGCGAAGGCCAGCGCACCCCAGGCGAGGGTGGCGATCCACCGCTTGTAGGGGTGCGGTGCGGTGGTGATGGCGTCGAGTTCGTCGCGAGCGGTGCCTGGTGACAGCTCGCCCGCGCGGATGCGCGAGATGAGTCGGTCGACGGCGGCCAGCCGGCTGAAGTCCATCGACCGGGACTGCACGATGTGCAGCGTGCTCGCCGGTGCCGCGGTGGGGCCGCGGTAGGCCGAGACGTGGATCGTGGTGTTGATGACGTCGACTTCGCAGCGTTCCAGGCCGTAGGCGACGGTGATGGCGGTGACGTTCTCCATCGTGGCGGTGGCCGGCATTCCGGAGGCCATCAGGATCGCGCCGATCGACCCGGCGAGGTCGAGCACCTCGCCGACCCGCGCGCTGTACGCGGCGTCGAGCTTGCGGCTGCTCTCGGTGATCCGGGGCAAGCTGCCGGTCGGGGGGTCGGTTTCGCGAACGATGCGGCTCAGGAGGTCACGCTGACGCGCCCGCCACTGCTGGCCCGCGTGACTACGGGGCATGTTCACTGCACTGATCTCCTGATGACGACTGCTCCGACGACTCTTCCAACATTGGTCAGGAGCAAAAGCGATTTTACTCATGGCACGACCCATTTGGTGATTAGCCACTCGTGAGAATGGGCACATCATGGTCACGAAGGTCGTTTTCTAAGCCATCTATTAGGTTGGCTTCCTACTTTGAGGGGCATCCACTGCTCAACGCTTGAGCTCACCGGAAAGGCATCGACGATGACGTCCACGATCGAAGTCGGCACCACGCACTGCCCGCGCTGCGCGGCGCCCCTCACCTTTGCGCTCGACGCCGTCGACGGCGGCGGCCTGCGCTACGACGTGACGTGTCCCCCGTGCCAGCAGGTGTACTTCCACGTCAGCACCGCCGCACCTCAGCTGCCCACCGCGGCCGCCGCCTAGGCGTCCAGCGGGTTGGCCCTCATCCGATCGGCCCCGCCGCGCGCCATCGATCCGGCGGCGGCGCCGTCCGGTTTGCGCTCGGCCTGATCTCGGAAGCACGCCACGAACTCCTCGGCGAAGCCCTGCCGCGGGTACTCCTCCACGATCTGAACTCTGAGCGCGTCGGGAAACTCCTCCGGTCGCAGGCCCGCTACGTCCCAGCTGGTGGCGACCTGCAGCAGGTGTGACTCGGCGTCCACGGCGGCGGGGACGTCGTCGCGCATGTGCAGCACGATGATCTCCTCCGCTCGCGCGGCCCGTGCCTCGGGCCAGCCCGCCGCGACGCCGAACACCCACGCCAGGTCACCGCCGGCCTGCTCGAAGGCCACCCGGTGACTGTCGAAGGGCTCGGTCAGCGCGATGTCGTGCAGCATCGCCGAGACGTAGAACAGCTCGTCGTCGAATGCGACGCCATGGGCGGCGGCGTAGGCCCTCCCCCACAGATACGACCGCACGCAATGGTTGAGCAGCGCCGGTGAGTAGAACCGGGTCGCCACGCTCAGTGCGGCCGTCGCCGCGGGTGTCACCGGAAAGTCGGTCATCGGCCACCTACTACGCGCGGGTCGTCACGGACGCACATGACGGGCTTGCCGCGACCCCCCTTCCCCGGCTCGAACGCGGCGGGGGCGTCTTCGAGGTCGTACGTCGCGCCCAGTATCGGCCGTAACCGGCCGTCGCGGAGCCGGATCTCCAGTTCGGCGAGCCCCGCGCGATCGGGCTCGACGACGAAGAACACCGCCCGGGCGGCCTCGGGTCGCACCCGCGGCACCCCCGCGATGCTGACCAGGGCGCCACCGGGCCGCACCAGCGCCGCCGACCGGTCCAGGAGGTCCCCGCCGAACACGTCCAGCACCAGGTCGACCTGGCCCACGTCCTCGAGCCGCTGCGTCTCGAGGTCGACGAACGCGTCCGCGCCGAGGCCGACCGCCACGTCGCGATGCGAGGCACGGCCGGTGCCGATCACCCTGGCACCCGCCTCGCGGGCCAGCTGGACTGCCATCGAGCCGACGCCTCCCGCTGCGCCGTGCACCACGACGCTCTGCCCGGCGCCGAGGCGGCCGTGCGTGAAGAGCCCCTGCCACGCGGTCAGACCCGAGACCGGCGTCGCGGCGGCGGTCACGAAGTCCACCTGCTCGGACAGGGCGACGAGGTTGCGCGCCTCGACCGCGACGTACTCGGCCAGCGTGCCGTTGCGACACCAGTCGGTGATGCCGAAGACGCGTTGACCGACCTCCAGCCCCGTCGTGCCGAAACCCAACTCGGCCACCACCCCGGCGACGTCGTGGCCGGGGACCGACGGCGTGCGGTCCCGTCCCGCGCGGTCGGTCCAGGTGGCCGGCCACTCGAGTTCACCCGTGGTGAACCCGGCGGCATGGACCCGGACGACGACGTCGTTCTCCGCGGCGTGGGGGTAGGCGATGTCGGCCAGTTCGAGGCCGGAGGTACGACTTCGTGCGATGACGGCGCGCATGCGTTTCACGCTAGCCCTGGATTGGCCGCGCAGATGGGCCATTCACCCGCGACGCGGGTGGGCCAATCCGTCGGGCGGGACACGAAGAACGCCCCCGGCCACAGAGGCCGGGGGCGCTTTTCGGAACGGCCGATCTAGTGGGAGTGGCCGTGGTGTCCGTGACCGTGCCCGTCGTCCTCGACCGGGGCCGGCTTCTCGACGACAGCGGTCTCGGTGGTCAGGATCATCCTCACCACAGACGCCGCGTTGAGCACCGCGGAGCGGGTCACCTTCACGGGGTCGACGACACCGTCGGCCAGCAGATCTCCGTAAGCCAGCGTGGCGGCGTTGAAGCCCTGCCCCGTCGGCAACTCCGCGACCTTGTTGACCACGACGGCGCCGTCCAGCCCGGCGTTGGTGGCGATCCAGAACAACGGCGAGGACAGCGCGGAGGCGAAGACGCCGACGCCGACGGCCTGGTCACCGGAGAGCGATTCGCGCAGCGCCGGAAGGACCGACCCGGCCTGAACCAGGGCGCTACCGCCACCGGGGACGATGCCCTCCTCGACGGCCGCCTTGGCCGCGGACACCGCGTCCTCGACGGCTTCCTTGCGCTTCTTCAGATCGGTCTCGGTGGCCGCGCCGACCTTGATGACCGCGACGCCGCCGGACAGCTTCGCCAGCCGCTCCTCGAGCTTCTCGCGATCCCAGTCGGAGTCGGTGGCCTCGATCTCGGCGCGCAGCTGAGACTTGCGGGCCTCGATCGCGTCCTGGGTGCCGCCGCCGTCGACGATGACGGTGCTGTCCTTGCTGACGACCACGCGCCGGGCGGTGCCCAGCACGTCGAGGCCGGCCTCGCGCAGGAGCAACCCGACGTCGGGGTTGACGACCTGGCCACCGGTGACGACGGCGAGGTCGTCGAGGAACGCCTTGCGACGGTCACCGAAGAACGGCGCCTTGACCGCCACGGCCTTGAGCGTCTTGCGGATGGCGTTGACGACCA
>Ga0102593_1002484_pt1 | contig 10303 bp, 9 predicted proteins | sample AraplaCol_mMS_r2_2_FD_76862 | JGI IMG/M metagenome (GOLD analysis project Ga0102593, IMG submission 76862) | Arabidopsis root microbial communities from North Carolina, USA - plate scrape MF_Col_mMS_r2 (SPADES assembly) (version 2) | ecosystem: Host-associated > Plants > Roots > Endosphere...
GCCGCAGCCTCTGGCAGCGGCAGGTGCGCTCCTCCGTCGGCGATGAATTCAAGCGGCCCGGACGAGCTGATCTTGCCCTTGATAACATTCATGCCCGGAGAACCGATGAAGCCGGCGACGAAGAGATTGGCCGGGCGGTCGTAGAGGTCAAGCGGTGAACCGATCTGCTCGACATAGCCATCGCGCATCACGACGATCCGGTCTGCCATGGTCATGGCTTCGATCTGATCATGCGTTACATAGATGGTCGTCGTCTTCAGCCGCTGGTGCAGCTGCTTGATCTCCGAGCGCATCTGCACACGGAGCTTGGCATCGAGATTGGAGAGAGGCTCGTCGAAAAGAAAGACCTGCGGCTGGCGCACGATCGCTCGGCCCATCGCGACACGCTGACGCTGGCCGCCGGAGAGATTTCTGGGATAGCGGTCGAGGAGATGTTCGAGGCCGAGGATCTGCGCCGCATCACGGACGCGCGCCTTGATCTGCTCTTTCGGTGCTTTCCCCAGTCGCAGCGAAAATCCCATATTCGCTTCGACCGTCATATGCGGATAAAGCGCGTAGGACTGAAAGACCATGGCAATGTCGCGCTCCTTCGGAGCGACATTGTTGACGACCTTGCTGCCGATCGAAACATTACCGCCAGAAATCTCCTCAAGCCCTGCGATCATGCGCAGCAAGGTCGACTTGCCGCAGCCGGAGGGCCCGACGAGAATGACGAATTCTCCATCGCGGATGTCGATGTCGACCCCGTGCAACACCTCGAAGTGACCATAGTTCTTGCGGACATTCGCCACGTTTACGGACGCCATAATTGTCTCCGGCTGAAAATCTGATTTCGGATCTGCAATCGCCCGCTGAGAGCGACCTGTGACATGCCTGCTACCGAGGCGTTGTCGCGGTGGTGTAGGGTGCGAGGGCCGCATCGATAGCGGCAAGGCAAAGATCGCGAGCCTTTGGCGCCAAACGCTTCTCGACCACATCGGGATAGAGACGGGCAAGATGCTGGCTGATCAGCGTTTCCGGGATCTCGTCGGGCAGCTGCGCGAGCAGTTTGTCGACCGCTTCACCAGCGCGCGCGTCCGGCCAATAATAACGGATGCGGTCGCTATAGCTGAAATGTCGTTGCAGGTGCTGCTCATCAGCCGTGCCGCCATAGTGACCGGCCCAATGTCCAGGCTCGGCGAGCATGATCTCTTCCATCGTCGTTACCAGCCCGCGGGCTTCCTTGCCGCCTGAGAGCGTGTTGGCGATCGCATCGAGGCCGTAGAGCGCCTCGCGCAATGCAAAGGTCAGGCCCGGCCCGACTTTAAGGATCGAAAACCCACCGTTGACCAGAGAAGCCAGCAGGTCTGCCGGCTGGTAGTCAGTGGAGTGGGCTTCGAAGAGCAGACCGTTCATCTCGTCGAGCGCGGAGATCAGCTCCTGTGCCCGCTCGGGCTTGTAGAGCGCGACATTGGCATTGCCGAATTCCACACCCGGCTGAACGACGATGGCGATGACCCGCTCCAGTGCGGAACCGACCCCAGCCTGGGTAAAAGCCTCGCGATGAACGCCGAGCGTCTTCACGGCGGCTTCCCGGCGCGTGACCTCGATCTCGTCCAGGGCATGCGTGGCGCCACCCGGCGGCGGCACTTCTGTGCCAATGATATAGACCGGCGGGCGACGGCCGCTGCGGCGGGCGGCGTCTTCGGCGGCCCGCGCCAACCGTGCGGCTCTTGCTGCGGTCAATTCATCGGCAAGGGCCACAGGTTCGCCGGCGCAGCCCATTGATGTGTCGAGATGCAGCTTTTCGAAGCCTGCTTCCACATATGCTGCTACCATGGCTTCGGCGCGTGCCATGGCATCGTCAGCGCTGAGTTTCCGCCACGGGTTCGGGCCCAGATGGTCGCCGCCGAGAATGATGCGCGCGGCGGGAAAGCCGACGCTTGCCGCAATTCGTTCGATGAAGGCGCGGAAATCCGCCGGCGTCATACCGGTATAGCCGCCCTCCTGATTGACCTGATTACAGGTCGCCTCGATCAGGACGACGTCGCTCTGCCGGGCGGCACGTCGCAATGTTGCTTCGATGACCAGGGGATGGGCGGAGCAAACGGATGTGATGCCGCGGGGCAGGGGCACCCCCCTGTCCCCGAAGAGTTTTGCCAGGGCAATCTGGCGATTTCGATCGACCGCGGCGCTCATGCGAGTGTGACAACTTTGGTGAGATGGCGTGGTGAGACCGTATCGATGTAGCGTGCCTGAGCGGCACGTTCGCCGAGTATCTGCAGCGCCGGGAGAACAGCGAGGCCGGCGAGCGACAGGTCGACATCAACAGGAAGCTCGAGGTCGCCGGGGCCGCCGAAGCCGATAACGACGGCGCCTTTTTCGCGCAGCTCGCCAACCAGCTTGGCCTCGGCGTCCCTCTGGTCCGAACTGTAGAGCACGATAACCGCCGTCTTCTCATCGACGAGGCTGATCGGCCCATGGCGGTATTCGAGCGGATGGAAGGCCTGCGTCATGAGCTGGCTCATCTCCATCAACTTCAATGCACCTTCAAGCGCGATGCCGAAAAGCGGTCCGCCGCCGAGAAACACGAAGTGTGAACGGTCCTTGATGATATCGGGCAGGGAGGTGTCGAGCGTGTTTGCAAGCTGCCGTGCCGATGCGACGATCGAAGCCGGCACGGTCTGACCGATCATCTGCAGGCTGAGCAAGACCATGAGGCTCGCCGACACTGTCATGACGATGCCTTCGTCCGGATGGGTTGGCGAGCAGATCAGCTGGTCACAATTCTTGGCAAGCGCGCTTTCGGGCTCGACCGTGACGGCAGTGACGAACGCGCCGGCAGCACGGCTAACCTTCGCCGCAGCGACCGTTTCCGTCGTTTCGCCGGAGCGCGAGAGCGCAACCACATGCGTCTTCTGCCATTCCGGCCAGAAATAGGAGGGGCGGTTCAGCCACTCTGCACCAGGCACTGCAATCGCCCTGCGCTTGAGGCTGTTGGCATAGGCGGCCAGAGACAAAGCGAGATTGAAGGAGGTGCCGCAACCGACGAAGACGAGGAGATCGTCCGTCCTGCCGCTTGCCGCATTCGAGCCGATGGCTTTTTCCCAATAGGGGAACTGCTCGAAGATTACCTTTTCGGTCGTGTTCATGATGTCTCCGATTATTTGACCGAACCAGCCAGCAGGCCGCTGACGAGGTACCGGTTGAGGAAGATGACGACCAGGGCAGGGATGACGATGGCGATCGATCCGCTTGCCGTGATCAGCCCGTAGTCGATGAAATTCTTGGTGACGAATTCGGGAATGAGAACCGTCAGGGGTTTCGTCGACTGCGGCGAGAAGATGAGAGGAACGAGGTATTGACCCCAGGCCCCCAGGAAAGTGAGGATAGCGGCCGCCGTCAGGCCGGGTCCGGCGAGCGGCAGCACGATGTTGAAGAAGATGAAGAGGCGGCCTGCGCCATCGAGCTGTGCAGCCTCTTCGAGTGCGATCGGAAGCTGCTCGAAGACGCTGCGCAGCAGCCAGAGGGAGAGCGGCAGATAGGCCGAGACGTAGATCAGCGACACGCCGGTATAGGTGTCGACCAGATGCATCTTGATCATGATCTGATAGAGTGGGATCAGCACTGCATAGGCAGGGATGGCGAGCGTCGCAACGACAGCGCCGAATAGAATGTGACGCCCCGGAAAGCGCATCCTGGTGAAGGCATAGGCACCGAGTGCAGAGATTGCGACGCAGAGAGCCGTGGCGGCAGCAGATGTGATTACGCTGTTGAGCAGCGCTGCACGGAATTGCTTCCACACCTCCACCCCGCCGATCCGGGAAATGTTGATGCCGAGCAGGCGCGAATAGTGGTCGAGCGTGAAATGCTGCGGGAAGAAATGGATCGGCCGCGTGGAGAAATCCTCCGTCGGCGTCACGGAACTTGCGAGCGTCCAATAGATCGGGCCGAGCGACCAGATCAGCAGCAAAGCAAGACCCGTCCATATCATCAGGCGATAGAGAATGGTTGGTTTCATCAGTCGAACCGTGTGTTGCGATAGACGCGGAGGACGTAGACCAGCGACACCAGCAGCGACACCAGCGTGATGACGACAGACAGTGCCATACCGTAGGAGAAGCGAAGGTTCTGGAACGTCTCGAGATAGATCTGCACGAGGATCGGCCGTGTTTCGAGGCTCGATCCGGCAAGCACCCAGGCCTCGTCGAAGAGGTTGAAAGCGTTGACGGTCGCATTCGTCATGGCAACGGCGAGGGCGCTGCGCACGAGCGGAAGCGTGACCAGGCTGAACATCTGCACGCGGGTCGCGCCGTCGATACGGGCAGCCTCGTAGAGATGCGCCGGAATGCTCTGCATGGCGGCCAGTACAATGACGATCGTCAGCGGCATCATGCGCCAGACATGCACGACGGTCACTGCGATGATCGCGCTCGTCCGGTCATTGAACCAGACATGGTTTTCGAAGGGCAGGCCGAGTGCGACGAGAATGCCATTCAACAGGCCGGCACCCGGCTGATAGATCCACAACCAGATAACGGAATTGACGACGCCGGGGAGTGCCCAGGGCAGGATGACGGCCGCCAGTACCCACTGACGCCCGACCTTCACCTGGTTGATGAGGGCTGCGGCAAGCACGCCGAAGACGGTTTCCGCAACGACGGCAAGGATCACGTAGATGAGCGTATTCGTCCACGTCGTTCCAAGCTGCCCGTCCGACAGCATGCGCGTGTAGTTTTCCAGCCCGACGAAAGGGGTTCCCGCCTGCATCGGATTGACCCGATGCAGCGAGTCCCAGACCGTCCGGCCCATCGGATAGAAGACCAGAGCTGCCATCGTCACAAGGATCGGCAGTACCAGCAGCAGGCCGAGCATCGTGTCGGCGTTGAAGCCGACACTCCGCTTGGCTGCGATACCTTCGACAGTAGCTGTCGTCATTGCGCCATGGCCTGCTTGGCGGCGTCGGCGATGGCCTGCATGGCCTGGTCAACCGTCATCTGATCCTTCGCCGCGCTGTTGATCGCCGTGTTCACCGCGCTTGAGAACTGCGGATACCACGGCGGCGTTCCCTGCTGGAACAGCGGCTCGACGGTCTTCGATTGCGCAACGAGCGCGTCGCCGCTCGTCAGCTTGCCTTCCGTGTTGAGCTCGGAGAGGGCGGAAGTGCGCGTAGGCAGGAAACCGTTTGCCGCATTCTTCTTCTGGAACTCCCTGCTGGTGAACCATTTGACGAAGGCGACTGCCGCTTCCTTGTTCTGCGAGACGTTCGGAATGGCGAGTGCTTCCGGAAGGCCGAAGCTACGGGTCTGGCCGCTTTCGGTCGGCACCAGGATGGCTTCCACCTGCCCCGCGACCTTGGACTGCTTCGGGTCGTTCATCTGACCCAGGCGACCGGGTTCGCCCGAGATCATGATGCTCGTCAGCCCCTGGGCGAACATGCTCTCGTTGATCTGGCTGTCTTTGAGGCCCGTCGAGGCCGGATCGACCAGACCGTCCTTCAGCAGGCTCAGTTCGAAGGCGAGCGCCTTATAGCCGGCTGAATCGGGGGTGAGGAAAAGCGGCTTGAAGTCCTTGTCGAAGAGTTCGCCGCCAAAGGCCTTGGTCAGCAGGTACCAGCTGGTGGAGGCACCCTCCGTCGCCGAGAGCGGCAGGCCGACCGGATAGGTGGAGATGCCCTTTTCCTTGATCTTCTTGGCCGCAGCGACCAACGCGTCGAGTGTTTTCGGCATTTCGGTAACGCCGGCGTCGGTGAAATGCTTCTTGTTGACGAGCATGACGCGGAAGTCGTTCGTGTAAGGCACGCCGAGCAACTGGCCGTCGACGGTGAAGATCTTGGCGACGCCGATGTCAGCGACCGTATCCTTGTCGATCACGTCGTTGAGCGGCATGTACCAGCCGGCGGCACTGAACTGTCCCGTCCACGACCAGTCGAATTCGGTAACATCGGCCGGCGCTGTACCCGCTACCAGCGCCGTTACCAGTTTGGGACGAATGTCATCCCAGGAGAGTGTCTGGAGATCGACGTGAATGCCGGTCTCGGCTTCGAAATCGGCCGCAACCGTGGCGCCCTGCGGCGATGGCATGAGCACCGTGATCGATTGGCCGGCAAGCGGCTTGGCGTCGTCCGCCAAAGCAGGCAGGGCAATCGCAAGTGCGGCTGAGGCAAGCAAAGGCAATATGAATTTACGCATGTTCCCATCCTTCTTTATCTTTGACAGTCATTGTCTTGATCGCGCGATCACGGCTTCTGCCGCAATCGCGATTTGCCCGAACCAGCGCTCGTCAAGCTGCCAGTCGAGAAGTTGGGCAGCGGCCAGAAGCGCGCCGCCAATGGGGGGAAGCACGGGCGAGACCGCCCGCCGGCCGATCCGTCGTTCGACGGCCTCGAGCAGCAGGCGGCTGGAAAAGGTCCCGCCCGCATAAGTCCAGTCGGTGCCGGTTTCACAATGGCCCGATATTGCCCAATGGTGCTTGGCAAGCTCTTGGGCCGATCTGTCGATCAGATCGATTGCTGCTTCGTCGCCTTTGCTCGCTGCCCGGTCGACAAGGACGGAGAGCGCCGCAATCCCCGCGCGCGGCCTTGCGAGCCCGCTGATCCAGCCACCGAGAGCGTTGACCGGATCTGACATGTCGAGCTCGAGGTGCTCGTAAACAGCCTTTGCCAGCGCGGTAGGCTTGGCGCGTCCATCAAGGCTCTGGCTGATAAGGTGCAGTGCTTCGCGGCCGATCCAATAGCTGCTGCCTTCGTCGCCGATCACATCGCCCCAACCGCCGACGCGTGCGGAGGCTCCGGCGCCGTTGCGTGCCCAGGACATGGAACCGGTCCCCGATAGGACAAGTATACCCGGGCGCCCGGCAAAGGCGCCGAGATGGGCGGCGTCGACATCGTTGAGGACCGTTCTGCGAATATCCGGGAAGGCTTCGTCGATACATCGCTTCTGGAGAGAGGAGAGGTGCGCAACTTCACCGTACGCAGGCAAGGCAGCGCCGACAGCGGCCAATCCCGGCTCATTGCGGAACGGTTCGATACGCCGCTCCAGTTCCTGTCGCCAGTCCGGATTATCCATGGGATTGACGCCGCCACCAAGCGCGGTGCGCAGAATCCTGCCGTCTTTGTCGGCCAGAGTAACGAGCACCTTGCTGCCGCCGCCGTCGATGCCAAGGATCAGCTCGTCGCTCATTCTTTTGCTCCGAGCTCGGCATAGGTTGCATCGACACCGAAATTGGCGAGTTCGGCGCGCCATTGGGGCGCCAGGCCCTTGTCGGTGATGAGTTTTGCCGCATTCAGCGGCGCGACCTTGTAAGTCGCCATCGTCCCGAATTTCGAGGAATCGGCGAGAACATAACCATTGGCAGAGCGGGCGAGCATGCGCCGGTTCAGACTGGCCTCCGCGCTGTCGACACTATAGATCGCCCCATCCGGGCTAATGGCGCTTGCACCCAGAAAGAGCTGATCGAACCAGATCGTTTCCAGCATTGCCTCGGCCTGCGGGCCGACGAGAGAGGCATTTTCACTGCGCAGATGGCCGCCGAGAAGCACGACTTCGAGATGCGGAATGTTCAGAAATTCCTGAGCGACGATCAGGCCATTGGTGAAGATGCGCAGCGGCATCGGATTGATACGGATCAGCCGGGCAAGCTGAAGAACCGTCGTTCCGGCATCGAGGAAGATCGCCGTGCGCGGCAGAAGCTTTTCATAGGCCGCGTTCGCGATCGCGCGCTTCGCCGAAAGATGGCGCTTTTCACGCTCCTGGAAGGCCAGTTCGACCGAGGACCCTTCGGCGATGCGGGCTCCGCCGTGCACCCTATCGATCGCGCCGTCCTGCTCAAGAACCTGCAGGTCGCGCCGGACTGTCGCGAGCGAAGCGCCGACCGCATCGGCCAGATCCTGAATGGTCGAAAAGCCGTTCGCATAGAGATGGCTGCGGATGGCATCGAGCCGGTCAGTTTTCACGCCGCCAGTCTGATTCACGGATCGCCCCCTGCTGTTTATCCTTTATTTGCGTCAACGTTCCCACTCAATACGATCAATGTCAATCAAGATTCTGATCGTTTGTGATCTTTTTGCGGACCGCGGCGGGGATTTAAAAGACAAACAAAAGCACGCCCTCCCGAGGGATGGCGTGCTTCTTGACGACTAGCATTCTGGTGGTCGCGGCTCTGACGGCCTCAGTGGTATTTCGGCAGCAGATCGCCGTGTGCTTCGATCAGGTCGTCAACCAGGCCCCAGATTTCATCCGGCGACAGTTCTGCCGATGTATGCGGATCAAGCAGCGCGGCCTGATAGATGCGATCGCGCTTGCCTGTCAGCGCCGCTTCCACGGTCAGTTCCTGAACCGAGACACTGAGCTTCATGACCGCGGCAAGCTGCGAGGGAATTCTGCCGATGCGGGTCGGCTGGATACCGTTCCGGTCCACATGGCAGGGCACTTCCACGATACATTCGGCCGGCAGGTTCTCGATCAGGCCATTGTTGGGAACGTTGCCGTAGATCAGTGCGGGATTACCTGTGACGGCAGCGTTGATGATGCCTGCGGCATATTCATTGCTGCGGCAGACCTCGATCGGCTTGTCGCCTTCGAGATCGCGGCGCAGCGCATGCCATTCGGAAATCTGCCGCTCACAGCGGCTTATATATTCGTCGAGCGGGATGTTGAGCTTGTCGATGAGCTCGGGACGGCGATCCTTGATGTACCACGACGTATATTCGGAGAAATGCTCGCTGGATTCGGTCACGAAATGGCCGAGCCGCTTCAGCACATCGAAGCGTACCCGGTCGTCGTCCGGCACGCGTCCATCGCCGGCGAGAGCGTTCAGGCGGGGATAGAGATCTTCGCGCCGGCCATCGGCATGCAGCTTCTCGTATTTCAGGAAGAAGGCGACGTGGTTGATGCCAGCCGAGATGTAGTTGATGTCTGCAATGTCTTCGCGAAGGCAGGCGGCGAGATGAGCGGCGGTATGTTGCACGCTATGGCAAAGGCCGACCGTACGGATACTGGGTGCCAGCTCCTTGATCGCCCAGCAATTGATCGCCATCGGGTTCACATATTGCATCAGCAGCGCGTCGGGGCAGACCTCTTCCATGTCGCGGCAGATCACCTCCAGCACAGGAATGGTGCGAAGTCCGCGGAAGATCCCGCCGATGCCGAGCGTATCGGCAATGGTCTGCCGAAGCCCGTATCGCTTCGGTACGTCGAAATCCGTGACAGTCGCAGGCTTGTAGCCGCCGACCTGCATCATCAGGATGACGAAATCCGATCCGCGCAGTGCCTCTCGACGATCGAGGGTTGCCTCGACTTTGACTTTCGTCAGGTCGAGCGCCTCGCAGATGCGTCGCGCCACGATCTCCGACGTCTTCAGCCGCTCCGGGTCGATATCAAAGAGGCTGATCACATAATCACTGCCCGAGGGTGTGGAGAGCACATCCCCCAGAATGTTCTGCGCAAAAACGGTGCTGCCCGCACCCACGAGGCAAATCTTCGGCATTTCGGTCTCCCGCAAATTAAAACCGTCATACTGGTGCCTCTTCCAAATCAGAATTTCTTCCTGTTATTGGAGGGAGTATTCCCGGATCGAAGCGCAGGAAGGACATGACGGACGATCATTTCAGCAGGAGCGGCGAGTGGGCGGGATCGCCGCGGAGTTTCCTGATCGAGCGCCACACGGCCGATGCCATGAGTGCAGCGCATTGGCACGACCATGTCGAGATCAACCTGCTTCTCGATGGCGCCATGACTTATCTCTTCAATGGCCGGCAGGAGAGGGTGGAGGCCGGGCGTCTTGTCCTCTTCTGGGCGGCCATTCCCCATCAGACAATCCTGGTGACGCCGGAAGCCCCGCTCATCTGCGCCTACCTCCCGCTCGCCGATTTTCTCGCGCTCTCCATCGACAAGAGGGCGAGACAGGCAATCATGCAGGGTGCCTTCGTCGTCGAGCCCCGCCGCCGCGAGACGACGCCGACCACCGTCTCTGCCTGGGTCGAGGAATGGGGCAGGGGCGATCCCGTCCGGCGTCAGCTGATCGCCGATGAGGCCAAGCTTAGGGTGCGCAGGCTCATTCTTGATCACGCCGATAATCGAGGCTTGTCCGTTGTAGCCGCTGCGACCCCGGTAAGCCCCGCCATCCGCCACTCAGAGGTGTTGACCGATCTGATCAATCGGCATTTTTCCGAACCGCTCAACCTGGTGGATCTTGGAAGGCGCGCCAACGTGCATCCAACTACAGCCAACCGGGCGTTTCGCGATGTGCTTGGCATCTCGGTAATGGAATACCTGACACGCTATCGCCTCGCGCGAGCGATGCAGCGACTGGCCGAGACGGAGGA
>Ga0102593_1003420_pt1 | contig 10303 bp, 10 predicted proteins | sample AraplaCol_mMS_r2_2_FD_76862 | JGI IMG/M metagenome (GOLD analysis project Ga0102593, IMG submission 76862) | Arabidopsis root microbial communities from North Carolina, USA - plate scrape MF_Col_mMS_r2 (SPADES assembly) (version 2) | ecosystem: Host-associated > Plants > Roots > Endosphere...
CGACCGGGTGTGGCGTCCCGAGCAGCTGCCCGCGGCCCTGCTCGGCGCGATGCGGGTGCTCACCGATCCCGTCGAGACGGGCGCGGCGACGGTGTCGATCCCGCAGGACGTCCAGGCCGAGGCCCACGACTGGCCGGAATCGCTGTTCGCCGAACGCACCTGGCACGTCGCACGGCCGCTCCCGGAGCGATCGGTGATCGCCCGGGCGGCGGAGGTCATCCGCGCGGCGAAGAAGCCGCTGATCGTCGCCGGCGGCGGCGTCATCTACTCCGACGCCTCCGACGCCCTCGCCGCCTTCTGCGAGAAGACCGGCATTCCCGTCGGTCAAAGCCAGGCGGGCAAGGGCGCGCTGCCCTACGACCATCCCCAGTCGGTCGGCGCCATCGGATCCACCGGCACCACCGCGGCCAACGCCCTGGCCACCGAGGCCGACGTCGTCATCGGAATCGGCACCCGCTACAGCGATTTCACCAGCGCCTCACGAACGGCGTTCAACAATCCGGACGTGAAGTTCGTCAACGTCAACGTCGCCTCCATCGACGCGGTCAAGCAGGGTGGCGTCAGCGTCGTCTCCGACGCCCGGGAGGCCGTCGAGGCCCTCGGCGTCGCCTTGGGCGACTACTCGGTGAGCGACGAATACCGCACCCGCACGGCCGATCTCGCCAAGGAGTGGGAGGACACCGTCTCGGCGGTGTACCAGGTCGACGACGGCGCGGCGCTCAACCAGAACCAGGTCATCGGGCTGGCCAACACGCTCTCGGATCCACGCGACGTGGTGGTGTGCGCCGCCGGCTCGATGCCGGGTGACCTGCACAAGTTGTGGCGCACCCGGGATCGCAAGGGCTACCACGTCGAATACGGCTACTCCTGCATGGGGTACGAGGTCGCCGGCGGCATCGGCGCGAAGATGGCCGAACCGGACCGCGACGTGTTCGTCATGGTTGGCGACGGATCGTATTTGATGATGGCCACCGAACTGGTGACCGCAGTGCAGGAGAACGTCAAGGTCATCGTCGTCCTGGTGCAGAACCACGGGTTCGCCTCCATCGGCGGGCTCTCCGAATCGCTTGGCTCGCAACGCTTCGGCACTTCCTACCGCTACCGCTCCGACGACGGCCGGCTCGACGGCGACAAGTTGCCGGTCGACTTGGCCGCCAACGCCGCCAGCCTCGGTGCCGACGTCATCCGCGTGGTCACCGCCGCGGAGTTCACCGATGCGGTCAAGGTCGCCAAGGCCAGTGACCGCACCACGGTCATCCACGTCGAGACCGACCCGATGATCTTCGCGCCAGACAGCGAATCCTGGTGGGACGTACCGGTCTCGGAGACGTCCACCCTCGAGTCGACCCAGAACGCCTACGAGAGATACGCCGACTGGAAGAAGATCCAGCGACCCCTCCTCCGTCCCTCCGACACCCCCGAGGCATCGTCATGAAGATCGCGCTGGACCCCACGCCGTTCCACCACGACTACGAGCTGCTCGAACTCCCCCGCGTCGTCGCCGAATTGGGCTTCGAGTACCTGCAGCTCACGCCGCACCGCGACTTCATCCCGTTCTTCAACCACCCGCGGGCCGACGACGACCTGGTGACCAAGTTCCGCAAGGCCTGCGAGCACGCAGGAGTCGGCATCGCGTCGGTCCTGCCGGTGCTGCGCTGGTCGGGACCCGACGAGGATGCGCGAGAAGCGGCCGTGCGCAATTGGAAGCGCGTCATCCAGATCACCGTCGACCTCGGCGTGAACGTCGTCAACACGGAATTCTCCGGGCGTCCAGAACGCGCCGAGGAGTCCGAGCGGGCGTTCTTCCGGTCCATGGAGGAACTGATGCCGATCTTCGAACGCGAGGGCATCGACGTCCGCGTCGACCCGCACCCCGACGACTTCGTCGAGGACGGCTTCGAAGCGGTTCGAATCATCCGCGGGGTGAACTCCCCCAACCTCGGCATGGTGTACGTCGCCTGCCACACCTTCCACATGGGAGGCAACATGATCCAGATCATGCGCGCCGCCGGCGACAAGCTGCGTCTCGTCCACGTCGCCGACACCATGGACCACCACCGCAGCCACGGCCTGCGGTACATCACCAACCCGCCGGGCAACGCGGCCCGGGTGCACCAGCACCTGAAGATCGGTGACGGTGACGTCGACTGGGACGAATTCTTCTCCGGACTCGCCGAGATCGGGTTCTACGACCGGCCCGACACCGTGATGGTGTCGTCGGTCTTCGCCGAGGACGAGAACGCCCACGACGTCTCGCGGTATCAACTCGCCACCATGACCGACTTCGTCTCCAAGTACAAGAAATGAGAACCGACATGACCACCATTGGCCACTGGCTGAACAACGAGTCCTTCGCCGGAACGAGCTCCGAGACCGCACCGGTCACCAACCCCGCCACGGGTGAGGTCACCGGCCAGGTCGCCCTCGGCAGCGTCTCCGACGCCCGCGCGGTGATCGACGCCGCCGCCGCGGCCTTCCCTGCCTGGCGTGACACCTCCTTGGCCAAGCGCACCCAGGTACTCTTCGCCTTCCGCGAGCTGCTCAACGCCCGCAAGGGCGAGCTCGCGGAGATCATCACCAGCGAGCACGGCAAGGTCGTCTCCGACGCCCTCGGCGAGGTCAGCCGCGGCCAGGAAGTCGTCGAATTCGCCTGCGGCATTCCACATCTGCTCAAGGGCGGCTTCACCGAGAACGCCTCGACCAACGTCGACGTCTATTCGATCCGCCAGCCCCTGGGCCCGGTGGCGATCATCTCCCCGTTCAACTTCCCGGCCATGGTGCCGATGTGGTTCTTCCCCATCGCCATCGCCACGGGCAACACCGTCGTCCTCAAGCCCAGCGAGAAGGATCCGACCGCCTCATTGTGGCTGGCCGAACTGTGGAAGGAGGCCGGCCTGCCCGCCGGCGTCTTCAACGTGCTCCAGGGCGACAAGACCGTCGTCGACGAACTGCTGACCAACCCGACGATCAAGTCCGTCAGCTTCGTCGGCTCGACCCCCATCGCGCAGTACGTCTACGCCACCGGCACCGCCGCGGGCAAGCGGGTCCAGGCCCTGGGCGGGGCGAAGAACCACGCGGTGATCCTGCCCGACGCCGACCTGGACCTCGCGGCCGACTCGATGGTCAACGCGGGCTTCGGCTCGGCCGGCGAGCGCTGCATGGCCATCTCGGCGTGCGTCGCGGTCGGCCCGATCGCCGACGACCTGGTCGCCAAGATCGCCGAGCGCACCACGCCCTTGAAGATCGGTGACGGCACCAAGAACACTGACATGGGTCCGCTGGTCACCAAGGCCCACCGCGACAAGGTGGCGTCCTACGTCGACGCCGGCGAGAGCGACGGCGCCAAGATCGTCGTCGACGGCCGCAACGTCTCCGCAGACGGTGGCGCAGAGGGCTTCTGGCTGGGCCCCACGCTGATCGACCACGTCACCCCTGAGATGAGCGTCTACACCGACGAGATCTTCGGCCCCGTGCTGTCGGTCATCCGCGTCGAAAGCTACGACGAGGCACTGGATCTGATCAACTCCAATCCCTACGGCAACGGCACCGCGATCTTCACCAACGACGGCGGCGCCGCGCGACGGTTCCAGAACGAGGTCGAGGTCGGGATGATCGGCATCAACGTGCCCATTCCGGTTCCCATGGCGTACTTCAGCTTTGGCGGCTGGAAGAGCTCACTCTTCGGCGACAGCCATGCCCACGGCGCCGAGGGCGTGCACTTCTTCACCCGCGGCAAGGCCGTCACCAGTCGCTGGCTGGATCCCAGCCACGGTGGCATCGAACTCGGCTTCCCGCAGAACGCCTGAGCACCCCCGTGCCGTCGAGTGTGCGGTGAGATCGCCTTTTCGAGTGACATCCCGATCTCACCGCACACTCGATACGGATTCGTGGTCGTGATGGGGCCACAATGGTCCCCATGCCATTCGCCGAACTGCACCTGCACCTCGAGGGCACCCTCGAACCGGAGACGATCCTGCGCCTCGCCGAGCGCAACCGGATCACCCTGCCGTACGCCGACGTCGACGAGTTGTCGGCACAGTACGACTTCTCCGACCTGCAGTCGTTCCTGAATCTGTACTACGCCAACATGGCCACCCTGCAGACCGCCGCCGACTTCGCCGAGATGACCGACGCCTACCTCGCCAGGGCCGCGCGCGCCGGCGTCCGGCACGCAGAGGTGTTCCTCGACCCCCAGGCCCACCTGAGCCGCGGCATCGCCCTGGAGGAGGTGATGGACGGGGTCTCCACCGCACTGGCGTCCTCGGAGACGACCCACGGCGTCAGCAGCGGCCTGATCGTCGCGATGCTGCGCGACCAGAGCGCCGAATCGGCCATGGAGGTGCTGGAAGCCGTTGTCGCACTTGGTACTCCGATCGTCGGCATCGGACTGGACTCGGCAGAGGTGGGCCATCCCCCGTCGAAGTTCGTCGACGTGTTCGCCCGGGCCAGGGCCGAGGGCCTGCACCTGGTCGCGCACGCCGGTGAGGAGGGCCCGCCCAGCTACATCTGGGAGGCGCTGGACCTGCTGGGCGTCGAACGCGTCGACCACGGCATCCGCTGCCTGGAGGACGACACCCTCGTCGAGCGTTTGGTCACCGAGCAGATGCCGCTCACGGTGTGTCCGCTGTCCAACGTACGGCTGCGGGTCGTCGACGAGATCGGCCGTCATCCGCTGGCCGCGATGCTGCAGCGGGGTCTAAACGTCTCGGTCAACTCCGACGACCCCGCCTACTTCGGGGGCTATCTCGACGACAACGTCACCGCCGTACGCGACGCGCTCGGCCTCGACGACGCAGCCCTGGCGACGTTGGCTCGCAACTCCGTGACGGCCTCCTTCGCCGACGACGCGCGCAAGGCCGAGTTGCTCGCCGAGATCGGCTAACCCCTCAGCACGTCGCGCCGGTCGCAGGCAGGGTGAGGTCGACCAGATACTTGGTGGCGGCCTCGTCGACGCAGGAGTCGCCCTCGAAGACCACCGTGTGCTGGGTTCCGTCGAAGGTCAGCAACGTGCCGTGAAGTTCCTTGGCCAGGTTGACCCCCGCCTGATAGGGGGTTGCCGGGTCGTGGGTCGTCGACACCACCAGCACGGGCGGCAGCCCGGGTGCGGCCGCGGCGTGCGGTGTGCCCGTCGGCGGCACCGGCCAGAACGCGCAGTCGTCGAGCGGTGCGTCCCCCGTGAACGGTCCATAGGTCATGAACGGAGCCACCTTTCGCGTCTCCTGATCTTGCTCGACGACCTTCGCGCGGTCGGTGATCGGTGGCCGGTCGACGCACGTCACGGCGATTTCGGCGTCGCTGGTGTTGGCGTAGTGACCCTGGTCGTCGCGTTCGGAGTAGTCGTCGGCCAGTTGCAGGAGCGTGTCCCCGTGCCCCTGGGTGAGTTCGGTCAGTCCCTCGGTCAGCTTCTTCCACGTGCTGGGCGAATACAGGGCCATGGTGGTGCCGGTGAGCGCGTCGCCGTAGCTCAGTCCCCGCGGATCGTGGGTGGGCGCCGGCTTGGACACCAGTGGGTCGACCAGGGAGTGGAACACGTCGACGGCCTTGGCCGGATCGGTGCCCAGCGGGCAGGTAGGCGTCTTCGCGCAGTCCGCGGCGTAGGCGTCGAAGGCCTTTTGGAAGCCAGCGGCCTGGTTGACGTTGGCCGCGACCGGGTCCGCGTCGGGGTCGACGGCGCCGTCGAGGATCATCGCGCGCACCTTGTCCGGGTAGGCCTCGGCGTAGGCCGAGCCGATCAGGGTGCCGTAGGAGTAGCCGAGGTAGGTCAGCTTCTCGTCGCCCAGGGCGGCACGCAGCTTGTCGAGATCCTTGACGACACTGGCAGTTCCGACGTTGGCGAGGAACTCCTTGCCCATCCGGTCCACGCACCGCTGCACGAACTGTTTCTCGGTCTCCTCGATGCGGGCGACGCCCGCGGGGCTGTAGTCCACTTGGGGGTCTGCGCGTTCGGCGTCGGCCTCGGCGTCGGAGTTGCAGCGCACGGCCGGCGTCGACGACCCGATCCCGCGCGGGTCGAATCCGACCAGGTCGAATCGCTCGCGGATCTGCGGGGGCACGTTCTCCAGCATGCCCACCGCCGCATCCACGCCCGACTCACCGGGACCACCGGGGTTGACCACCAGCGATCCGATCTTCTGGCCGGTGGCGGGAAACCGGATCAACGCCAAGTTGGCGGTGGCCCCGTCGGGCTTGGCGTAATCGACTGGCACGGTCAGGTTTCCGCACTGCGCGCCCTTGGGGAGTTGGCCGTCACCGCCGCTGGACACCACCTGGCAGGGTCCCCACTGCACGGTCTCGGCGGCGCGCTCGGTGCTGGCCTCCGGCTTGCCGCCGACGGTGGCACCGCAACCACCGGTCACCATGCCGATCGTGGCCACCACGGCCATGATCACCAGCGGCCGACGACGACCGCGACCCACCAACGCACTCATGCCGTCGATGCTGCCAGAGCAACCCTGGGACATCGCTGTGATCGACGTTCTCACCCGGCCTGCGTGATCGTCCCCGCACCCGGGTACTAGCCCGCCATGGACCAGCAATGTGAAGGCAGCGGCCGCGAACTTCCGAAGGGCCCGCCGCCCGACGTGGCGACGGCCTGTCCCGTCTGCGGACGCGAGGTCAAGGTCGAGGAGGTCGGCGAGGGCCAGCGGTTCGCCGTCGCGAGCCACCAGAAGGTGGTGGGCGTCTGACGCGACCTCCCCGGTCACCCCGACCACGGGGATGACACCCTGGGAGCGTGTCGACCAGACCTTCGTCCCTCGTCCGAACCGACACCCCGTCGGGGGCCGAACTGGCCACCCTGACCTTCGACCACGGCCCGCTCAATCTCTTCGACCAGGCGATGTTCGACTCGCTGACGGCCGACGTCGCGGAACTGGTGGCCAGGCCACCCCGCGCCGTGCTGCTCCGCGCCGAGGGCAAGGTCAACTCGGCGGGCGTGGACGTCCACGTCTTTCAGGGTCTGTCCGAGCAGCAGGGCGCCGATCTGTGGCGAACGCTGTTCAGCGACATCATCGCTCCCATCGAGGCGCTGCCCTGCCCGGTCGTGTTCGCCGCTCACGGCCTGACACTGACCGCGGCGTTCGAGATCGCGCTGGCGTGCGATCTCATCCTTGCGGGCCCGCACGCGAAGTTCGGGCTCGTCGAGACCGTCGTGGGGCTGACACCGTCCATGGGCGGACCTCAGCGTCTGGCCGAGCGGGCGGGGTCGGGACGGGCCCGAGAGCTGGTCATGACCGGCGACGTATACGACGCGGCCACGATGTTTGCGTGGGGCGTGGTCAACGCCGTGCATGACGACGTCGACTCCGCGGCTCGTGCGCTGGTCGCTCGCTTGGCCGACGGACCGACGAGGGCACACGCCGCGACCAAGACGATCATCGCGGCGTGGCGCTCGGGTGGCGTGGCCCATGCCGACGGCGTCACCCCCGAGGTGTCGGGTGCACTGTTCGCCACCGAGGACCTCAGGGGTGCCGTCACGAGCTTCTTGGAGAACGGCCCGGGCACGGCGACCCATCGGGGGCGGTAGACCCCCGCGAGGACCGTTGGCGCCGGACCGGTACCTAGCTGGTCGAGACCTTCTTCTTGCCGAAGTGGCGCTCCAGCATGGCCGTGTCGCCGTATACCCGAACCCTGGTGGTCTTGCCGTCGCGGATCGTGTACACGTTGACGCCCTGGCTCGGTTCGCCGGCCATGGTGACGCCACCGAACGCGATCACGGTGTCGCCGTCGGCGACGTAGCGGCTCGGCGTCACCTCCGGTGACTTCTCGTTCATCCGAGCGAGCAGCTCACCGAGTTAGCCCTTGCCGTGATACGTCCCGCTGATCGTGCTCTCGCCGGGCTGAACCCACTCGATGTCGTCGTCGACCACGCTCATCAACTGTTCAACGTCACCGGCTGCAACGGCTTCATGGTCCTTCTTGATCAGCTCGATGTTCTGTTGCCCTTCCGACATCGTCGTCTCCCTCCGCATTCATCTGGACGCTTGTCAGACCAGCACCGTCACCGACGCGGCGCATCATCCGAATGAATGAGTCTTGCCGGCGCTCCATCATTCTCAGCAGAAGCTGGGAACAGTGGTCGAGGTCTCGTCGTCATCGGCGGGCCTGATCAGAGGAAGTAGTACGTCTAGCGAAGGAAGAACGTGTCTACGAGTACGTAGGCCGCGACGACGAAGACGAGGTAGGCGAACCACCGCCGAAGCCGTTCGGTGTCGAGCGTGGTGCCGTAGTGGCCGGCAACGAGCGAGCCGACGATGGCAGTACCCACGAACGCCGTGGTGATCGCCCAGTCGATTCCGGTCCCGCCGAGATGGGAAATCACTCCGGCAGCGGAGTTGGCCACGATGATGAGCAACGAGGTACCGACGGCAATGGGCATCTCCACACCGAGCATCAGCACCAGTGCGGGAATGATCAGGAAGCCGCCGCCGACGCCGAACAAACCGGTCAGTAGGCCGACGACAAACCCGGCGGGGATCGACCGTGGGGCGCAGCGGCGCCAATTGATCCCGCCGTCTCCCGTCTTGCAGGCGGTGCCCGTGTCTCCCTTGTCTTGCAACATCCGGATCCCCGCCACGACCATCACCAGCGCGAAACCGGTCAGCAGGACCGGTTGCGGCAGATGTTTGCCGATCGCGGTGCCGAGAACCGTCGCGGGGATGCCCGTCGCGGCGAAGATCGCAGCGAGTCGCCACTGGACTTGATGGGCAAGGACTTTCGGCACCGCGCCGACGGCTGACGCGATGCCGACCACGATGAGCGACATCGGGATCGCCTGGCCGATGTCGAGACCGACGAGGTAGATCAGGGCCGGCACGGCGAGGATGGATCCGCCGCCGCCAAGGAGGCCCAGCATCACCCCGATCACGGCGCCAAGCGCGAGGGCTATTCCAATGGTCACGGTCAATCCGACGACGAGGCCTGTGACAGTTCGTCGACCGCAGCGCGCAGCTTGGCCGACGCCTCGTCGGCGACCGCGCGTAACCCCGGCTGCTCGGCCACCTGCACCATCAGCTGAGGATCCATCGCGTCGACGATCACCACTCCGCGGTCCGGGTCTGAGCGCACGACGACGTTGCACGGCAGCAACACACCGATTTGACGGTCCACGCCGAGCGCCCGGTGTGCCAGCGCAGGGTTGCATGCGCCAAGGATCAGATAGTCCTCCATGGCCTCGTCGAGCTTCGCCTTCAGCGTGGCCTTGACGTCGATCTCGGTGAGCACGCCAAAGCCCTGTTTGGACAGCGCATTTCGGGTCATTTTCACCGCCTCCTCGAACGAGGTGTGCAGCACGGTCGACATCGCCAATGTCATCGTCGAATTCCCTTCCAAGTTCCTGAGTCTGAGGTCGACCTGCGCGTCGTCACGAATCACCTGGCGCGAATGGCGGACTCGACTTCCTGCGCCGGAAGTTCCCTCGTGCAGAAGAACCAGTCCTCGCACTCGACTCCGTCGACGTGACCGCCCATCCGCTCTTCGGCGGTACCGCAGGACCCCGCGGGCGGCACGATGACCCGATCTCCCGGGCGCCAGTCCGCCGGTGTTGCGACTGCGAAGTGGTCGGCCGTCTGCAGGGCCTTGATCACCCGCAGCAGCTCGTCGAAGTTGCGGCCCAGGCTCATCGGGTAGTAGATGACGGCGCGAATCGTGCCCGTCGGGTCGATGACGAACACCGCGCGCACGGCCTTCGTGGAGTCCTCGCCCGGCATGATCATCCCGTACATCTGGGCGACTCTCATCGATACGTCCTCGATGAGCAGGAAGGTGACCTCGACGTCCTTCATGTCCCGGAACGAGATCTTGTCCCTGATGGTCCGCAGCCAGGCGATGTGGCTGTAGAGGCCGTCAACGGACAGTCCGACCAACGCGGTGTGGTAGGCCGAGAACTCCTGCTGCATCGATGCGAACGTCATGAATTCGCTGGTGCAGACCGGCGTGAAATCCGCGGGATGGGAGAACAGGATGACCCACTTGCCCAGATAGTCCACCGGGAAGTTGATCTCTCCCTGCGTCGTCTGGGCCGTGAAGGACGGTGCCGCGTCACCGATGCGCGGCATGCCGACAACCGGGGCGGCGAGCTCATTGCCAGTCATGTTCGTTTCCTTCCATGTTGATCCCTGCCCGAGAAAGCCGGCCCGCAGGTACATCTTTGGGCTGGTGGTATCGAGCGCATCACGTCGTCGACGTGTTCACCACACCCGGCCCAGCCGGTCTTCCCGCACCGGAGGCACGCCTTGGGGTAGCACATTGGATTCGTCCTTTGGGTTCTTGGAGCATCAGCGCTCGGTCGCGATCTTCGCCCGCA
>Ga0102593_1003423_pt1 | contig 10288 bp, 10 predicted proteins | sample AraplaCol_mMS_r2_2_FD_76862 | JGI IMG/M metagenome (GOLD analysis project Ga0102593, IMG submission 76862) | Arabidopsis root microbial communities from North Carolina, USA - plate scrape MF_Col_mMS_r2 (SPADES assembly) (version 2) | ecosystem: Host-associated > Plants > Roots > Endosphere...
CGATGACGTGCTTGGCGCCGTCACCTTTCCGGCACTCACCTCGGTTTCGAACCGGTCCGTCGAGGCGGGCCGCGTCGCCGTTTCGCTGCTTCTCGACATGCTGCAGTCCCATGCCATACGTGACGTGCGCTGCGTTCTTGAGACCCATCTCGTCTTGCGCAGTACAACCACTGCTGTCGCCTGATCGTGCCGCAAGGCCAGGCCTTGACCCAGATGCCCCAGAATCTTGCGAGTGCGCATGCGTCCCAAGTATCGGCGTCATCATCTTGACTTGCGCGTCGATCCGCTCGAGCACCTTTATCGGAACGACCCCGCGCTCCGGCAGCGACCACCAGGTTTGGTTCACCCGCTCCGCGGTTTCGGTCACCGTCTTGAAAGCGGCAGCCTCCGGCAAGCGCACGATTAGCGAAGGCCTTCCATCGTTGCACGCTCACTGCCTTGAAGGAGCGCTCGCCAGCCAGCGACAGCGCCATGGCGTCTACCGGGATGTAAGGAATGGTTGAGAGCTTATCTGGTCTCGCCCGTTGACGCATTGGTGAGCCAGATCCTGTATCTCGATTCACTAATAGAGGCCGAGGCATCTGTCGCTACGGCCATCGCCGCCGGAACGATCAAGTCCTAGCTTGACGTCGATGCCGCGCCGTGGCCATCTAATTGCTAACCGTTGCAAAGAGCGCCAGCTTCGCGCTATTGGACAGACGATGAATGGGGATTTTCCGTTACCGCTGAAGATGGGCCACGAATGCCGGAAATAAGCAGAATTGTATTTACGGGAGATCTCTTCCGAACCTATGCCGGCGAACGCAGTCAAATAGAGAACGTGCGGTGGTTGTCGCGGCATTATTCAACATTACTAAATGCTCTTACCGGTCTTCCAGATGAGATTCGACTGGCTGGCGCAGAGCCATTCGAGAATGATGATCTTTTGCGTTCATGGTACGGTATTCTTGGTTCTCAACCATGCATGACGTCTTGGGCTCGACATTTTGACGATATTCCTTCTGCCGAACTTGTAGAGGCAGTGACGTCTGACTATTTCGGCTCCCTGGTCATCTCGATTGAAATGTCGCCGTTGCTTCAGCGCACAATGGATGCTCGGGGCATCCCTTGGATTGATGTTGGCATCAGCCCGCTGCGGTTCTTGCAAGACTATGCAATCTCCTTTCGAACGTCTCACCATTTCGATGGGAAGTTCCCAACTGAAACGGTGCTGGGTGCGTTAGAGGTCGAACATTCAGTCAATCGTGTTCGAGATACCTATCGTGGCCGACAGGTGAACGGCCTTGATGGAGCATTGGTCTTTTTTGCGCAAACACCGCAGGATAGAACCTTGATCAAGGATGGGTGCTTCATTGGCGCGGAAGAGGCGATTGCAGGGCTCCGGAAGGTAAGCGGCGGACGCCGTATCTTGGTGAAACCCCACCCACTGGAACCAGGCAACCCAGTCGTTGGCGCCGTCGTCACCGAATTTGGTGCTGAGATCATTGATCTGAATACCTACGAAATCTTGTCTTCCGATGCCGATGTGTCCGTCGCAACTCTTTCGTCGTCGGTCGGACGCGAATCTGTGGTGTTTGGAAAGGAGACGCACATATTTCATCCAGAAGTGCAATCCTTGGCGTTTTCTGGTCCAACATCCTTGCAGCACGCTTTTTCGCCTGCATTATGGGGCTCTCTCCTCTCGTCAATAGTGGACGTGCGCCATATCAAGGTCCAGCGTTGGGAGCCTAATAGGCTGCGCAAGGAGATTGGCTACTATGGGCTCGATCCTGCTGTTTGGGAGACGGAGAAAAAGGCGACATTTTACGACTTGGATGAGGCAGCCCGTATCGGGCTCACTGAAAAAGCAATAGCCGAACGACGGACATTGCATGAACGCTGGGCAAATTTGGCTTCTCCTGAGGCGGAGCCTTGGAATGAGCGTGCTTCGGTCGCGGCCTCCTATTTGGCTAATCAAAAAGCAGTTGCCGACTTTGGCTGCGGCACAATGAGTTTGCGGAAATATCTGGAGCCGGAAACGAGATATATTCCCGTGGATGTAAGTTCTCGCGGGCCGGATACGATCGTTTGTGATTTGAACGTTGATTTGCCGCCGAAAACTGATGCTGATGCCGTCGCGTGCCTTGGAGTGCTCGAATATCTCTTCGATCCGCAACGGTTCATGTCAGAGTTGGCGAAGACATATTCTACATGCGTGATTTCTTATTGCATCACAGATGCCCCGGAAACGGCACCTAATCGTCGAGCTCATGCATGGGTAAACGATTTTTCCAGAGAGGAGATATTGGATTTGTTCAAACGGACTGGATGGCTCGTGGAACAAACTCAGCCTGTTGGGACATTCCAGGAAATCTGGCGACTTCAAAGCTCTGAACGGTCGCCCAAAGGTGTGGTTCATTGGATCCGCAGTAAATTGACGCCAAGGCGATAGGCAGCGGATTTTGGCCTCATCACCAACATTGGCAGCTAAGTCTGTTAACTGCGCATTATCGCGTCGCGCTCTATTGGCGGGACTGTCTTCGACAACTCTAATAGGGTTGGCCAGGAAGAGTTTCGGTCTTCAGGGCCTTGACTTCGCCTACCATTTTGCCGGGAACATGGCTGGGATTGAGATATGGGATTATCGATCCTCGCTGGTGAATTCTCCCGCCGATTTTTCTTCTTCGATCGAGTACCAAATACAGGTCGTGGTACCGGATGGATATCCAGAAAAGGGTCTATACCCTGTCATGTTTATCGGGCCGGTTGAAGGATCTCCAGCATCCTACGGAGATGGGCTGAAGGTCGCAAAAAGCCTGAACGTTCATAATGAAAGGCAGTGCATTCTGGTCAGCATGACGACCAAAGCGTCCCAGTGGTATGGTCCAAGGAGTGACGGCAGCTCGGAAATCGATGTATTTCTTTTGAACTGCCTGTTTCCTTTCGTCGACCAAAAATATCAAACCATCAAAGAGCGCAACTCGCGTTTGTGGTTAGGCTTCTCCAAGTCTGGGTGGGGTGGGTTGTCGATGATGCTCAGGCACCCCGAAAGTATCGGATACTTTGCCGGATGGGATGTTCCTTGGACGCAACCTTACTCCGTGTTTGGACCTAGTTACTTTGGCAGCCCATCTTTGTGGGCGAACTATAACCCGCAATCGATCATCGGATCATGTCTCGAGACGATCAATGATAAGAAGAGAGTATGGATCGGTGCAGGACATCTCTGGAATTCCGATTATGAAAACATGTCCAAAGTGCTGACAGGTCTCAATGTGGATTTTCTGTCGGCTTTCGCTGAAACAGGGGTCCATGATTGGCTGACACCTTGGATGAGTGTCGCGGTTGGCGCGCTATTCACAATGCGCAGCGGCTAAAATATGGTCCAATGTTATATTGAAGGGAAATCACATGGACGCGCAGGTCAACAGTAAGATTGGCAGGGCGGTCAACTCTCATGCCAAGAATACTGATCTTGAAGCTCTGCGCTGCATTGCAATCGTCTACACCGTTCTCGCCCATACTTGGGACGTGTTCTGGCCTAAATATATCGCGGTAGCGCTCAGTCAGTTTTCGAATTTTGGCAGTGGCGTTGACCTGTTCTTCTGTATCTCTGGATTCATTATCACTTCTTCGCTGAAGACCAATTTGCCTGCAAAGAGAAACTGGAGCGGCTTCGTTAAATTCGCCATCCCATTTTGGATCAAACGTTTTTGGCGCCTTGCGCCAGCTTCTTGGACTTGGATTGCGGTTACCGTCGTTCTTGCCGCAACATTTTCAGGTGTCGGCGGGTTTCAAAGTTTGTGGGCGAATTACACTGATGCGCTATCGGCGCTTACCCAGACTGCGAATTTTCGCTTTGCGGAGTGCCGGCCGACAAATAGCTGCGGAAACATGGGGATTTATTGGTCGCTATCGCTTGAAGAGCAATTTTATCTGATCTTTCCGTTTCTATTGTTTTTCCTCCCCGCAAAAAGATTGGCATACGCGATGCTAATTATAATTGCGGCACAATTTTTTATTCCGCGCTCTGTCGTGACGCCTCTGTGGTCCTTCAGGACGGAGGCGATCGCCGTCGGCGTCTTATTGGGTATTTGGAAGGGCTCGGCGACATATGAAATGATGCGCCCGCGAGCTTTACAAAACCGATGGGTGGCAGTCCCTGTTATGGTAATCTTGGCTGGCTTACTTGCTGCCATCAGCCGCAACGATCAAGTCGTGTTCTTTACCATCGGCCTTGTAGCACTCATCGCTGGCGCAATCGTATGGATCGCCAGCTATGATAGCGGTTACGTTCTCCCACGGGGGTTGCTCGGACGATTGGTGCTGGCAATCGGTGAGCGGTCATATGTCATCTATCTTGTGCACTTCCCGATGATCTTCGTGACGTTTGTGATCGACAGTCATTTTCAGGGTATCAGGCATGAGATCACTTTAAAGTCACTTATATTTCTTACCCTGACCGTTTCTTGCACTGAAATTACCCACCGCTTCATAGAAAAACCCCTGCGAGGAAGCGGGCGCAAATATGCTGACGCGTTTTCGCAGCGGACCGCTGTAGGCGCATGACCATCTGAAAACTCCTAGATGGTGTAACGGGCGGAGCTCGGCCAGCGAGGTTTGAAAGGCTCGTGGTCGTCCCTCACAATGATGGTGTCGCGGAGTCAGGAGTGGCCTGCTCCATAGCATCACGGAGAGACGACCATGAAGCAGTATGCCGGAATCGATGTCTCGTTGGAATATTCAAGTGTTTGCGTGGTGGATGCAGATGGCCGCATCGTGCGTGAATCAAAGGTACTGAGCGAGCCCGATGCGCTGATCGCCTGGTTTGCCGAGCACGGCGTGGCCATGGAGCGGATCGGTCTTGAGGCCGGCCCCTTGTCGCAGTGGCTGCATGCCGGGATGACGAAGGCGGGTCTGGCGGTCGAACTGATCGAGACGCGGCACGTGCGGACGGCCTTCAAGACGATGCCGGTGAAGACCGACAAGAAGGATGCGCGAGGCATCGCGCAGTTGATGCGGCTTGGCTGGTTCAGACCGGTCCACTGCAAATCTCTTCCGGCCCAGGAAGTGCGCGCGTTGCTGACCGCCCGCAAGCTCATCCAGGGAAAGCTTCACGACATCGAGATGAGCATCCGGGGCATACTGCGCGGCTTCGGTGTGGCAGCAACACTACGTGATTGCGCGTCGCTAGATTGGCCAGCCGGTCCTCAGCAGACCCCATAAAGCAGCGGCCAAGCGCCGACTGCGAACAGAAGCAAGCATTCGGCGAGGGACTAAGCTCACAAGGGATTGACTCAAGGCCCGTTACAGAAGAGCCTTTCACGTTTTGACGGAAGCAAAGCCGGCATTTGAGAAGTAGTTAGCGCGCATTCCTCTGGCTTTATGGTGTCGGCGAGTAAGCCCGGATGGCGCCACGTTCCTCGATCGTTCGCTTTTGGGCCTGGCGAATCCAGTGCTTGATCTTGGCGAAGGCTTGCTCGATCGGATTAAGGTCCGGGGAATATTTCGGCAGGAACCATAGCCTGGCGCCGACGGCCCTGATGGCATCGCGGATGGCCTTGGCTTTGTGAGAGCCGAGATTATCGAGGGTGACGATGTCGCCAGGTGGTTTGAGGGTCGGGATCAACTGCTGGCGGACATAGGCGTTGAAGCATTTGCCATTGATGGGACCGTCGAAGACGCAGGGCGCAGTGAGCTTGTCGCAGCGTAGGGCGCCGAGGAACGTCAGGGTGCGCCAGCGGCCATGGACAACGTTTGATGTTCCGGCGCCGCGCCGTTTCCGCAACTCGCCCCCCAACGACTTGCTTCGAAGCAAAGGGACGAACGATAGCGCTTCCTCGCTCTAGCTCGCTGGATGGCTAAGCTACAGCGCGAAAGTGAGAGGACACTCCGCGAGAGCTTCCAGGGAAGAGCAGATGACTGCACTTAGGTAAATGTTTATCCAATCGAAGAACTTATTTTTCGCAATCACTGAATATTGGTAAGCGCGATTTTCGATGCGCATTGACGGCGGCAAGACCGATGACGTTCGCGCATTGGTAGCGAGATCCGGTTCTATCCGGCCTTAGTAGTCTTGGAGAAGTTGAACGGCAGCAGGTCGTCGATTTCGGCCGCTTGGCCCCGCTGCGGCAACTCTGTGAGCACGTGGCGCAGCCAGGCGAGCGGGTCGACGCCGCAGGCACGGCAGGTCAGCATGAGACTGTAGATCACGGCGCTGGCCTTGGCACCGTCGGCGGTATCGTAAGCGCGTAGGCCATCCCACGTATCTTTCGGACTGCTGATCGGCGATTTTCTACATGAGTCATGCGGAGAGTTCTATGATTGATAGTGTGAATCAGCCTCGAACCTTTGAGATTTTGACCGCGGAGCCCGTGCGAAGACGACGCAAGCCGCGGGACTGGTCGGATGACGAAAAGGCGCGGATCATCGCCGCGACGCTGCAGCCTGGGGCCAATGTCTCGGCGGTTGCCCGGTCTGAAGGCCTGGATCCCTCGCAGCTTTATGGGTGGCGTCGCAAGGCACTGGCATCGGGCGTTGTTGCACCCTGACAGAGGGAACGGGCAAGCAGATCAAGTTCGCGCGCGTTGAAACGGTAAGCAACGGCTCGGTCGATATTGTCATTGCCGATATGGTCGTGCGCGTCGGCGGCGATTTTGACCCCGATCACCTGGTGAGGGTTCTACGGGCGGTTCGCAAGGCATGATCGCTTCGGGTGTGGTGGTCTATGTGTCGTGCCAGCCGGTCGACTTCCGCAAGGGGGCCGCCTCGTTGATGGCGCTGGTGCGGGATGGCGGTCTCGATCCCTTCAATGGCGCACTTTACGTCTTCCGCTCGAAACGGGCCGATCGTATTCGCATCGTCTGGTGGGATGGCAGTGGGGTCTGCCTCTATTCGAAAACCCTGGAAGATCAGGGCTTCTGCTGGCCGGGCATATCGGCGGCACGGATCCGTCTGGACCATTCTCAGCTGATGGTATTGCTGGCGGGAATGGATTGGAAAAAGATCCGCCCGGCCAAGGTCAGGCGACCCTTGTTGACGGGCTGACAGCGCCTGCGGCAAGATGAATCATGCCGCTGTAATGGTTGGGAAAACGGCTGTTTTTGTGCTCTACTCATTGCCATGGATTTGCCCCCTCACGACCTGCCGAACGACGTTGACGCGCTGAAAGCGATGGTCCTCGCGATGGCGCGCGAGCAGGCTGCGAAAGAAGCCCGACTGAAGGCCGCTGAAGCTGAGATCGCCCGGTTGGAGGCGGTGGAGAAGAGCGCCAACGAGCGGATTGCCAACCTCACATCGATCCTGAAGGTTCTGCAGCGTACCCAACATGGCACCCGTTCCGAGCGACTGCGCCTTGGTGTCAATGACGAGCAGGTGTCCTTTGCCTTCGAGGAAGTCGAGACCGGCCTTTCGGCAATCCAGAGCGAGCTTGATCACGCGGCCAAGGACAAGCCGAAACGGGCAGCACGTCCACGCAAGGGTTTTGCCGCTCATCTCGAACGCATCGAGGAAGTGATCGAGCCGGAGATCCCTGCTGAATACGTGGGCTTGGAAAAGGTCCTGATCGGTGAGGATCGCTCCGAACGGCTGGATGTCGTGCCGCCGAAGTTCCGTGTCATCGTGACGCGCCGCCCCAAATACACCTTCCGCGGCCACGATGGCGTGCTCCAGGCTTTGGCACCGGCGCACATCATCGAAAGCGGCCTGCCGACGGAGCGGCTGCTCGCCTATATCGCCGTCTCCAAATACGCCGACGGCCTTCCGCTTTACCGGCAGGAGGCAATCTATCTACGCGACGGTGTTGATATCAGCCGATCGTTGATGGCCCAGTGGATGGGGCATCTGGGCTTCGAACTTCAGATTTGCGCCGATTACATCCTTGAGCGCGTCAAGGAGGGTGAAAGGATCTTCGCCGACGAAACGACCTTACCCACTCTTGCGCCCGGTTCGGGGAAAGCGACGAAGGCCTGGCTTTGGGCTTATGCTCGCGATGATAGACCCTATGGTGGAACCAGCCCGCCGATGGTGGCCTATCGGTTTGAGGACAGTAGGGGCGCTGACTGCGTGGTGCGTCATCTCGCCGGATTCAGCGGCATCCTGCAAGTTGACGGCTACTCGGCCTATACCAGTCTCGCCAAGACGCGTGCCAAAGACGGCAGCAATGAAACGATCCGGCTCGCAGGATGCTGGGCGCATCTTCGCCGCAAGTTTTACGACCTTCACATCAGTGGTGTCTCAAAGGCTGCAACGGACACGATCATCGCGATGACCGAGCTGTGGCGCATCGAGGATGAGGTCCGCGGTCGGGATGCCGACAGCCGTTCCATGCTGCGTCAGGAAAAATCTGCAACCATCGTCTCCGAACTCTTTGATCTTTGGGAGAAGGAGCTGGGCAAGGTCTCTGGCAAGTCCAAGACCGCCGAAGCAATCCGTTACGCGCTCACCCGGCGCGAAGCACTGGAGCGTTTCCTGACGGACGGCCGGATCGAAATTGACTCCAATATCGTCGAGCGCGCGATCAGGCCCCAAACAATTACGAGAAAGAACAGTCTATTCGCCGGCAGCGAGGGCGGTGGACGGACTTGGGCGACGCTGGCCACGCTTCTCCAGACGGCCAAAATGAACAACGTCGATCCGCTCGACTGGCTCTCACAGACATTGACCCGCATTGCACAAGGCTGGCCTGTATCTGAAATCGAGGCGCTCATGCCCTGGAACTTCAAGCCCCACGCCATCGGCTAACCGCTTACGCGGTATCACTGAACAGCCACGATTTTCTGCCGGTGCCCATCTACCGGACATTCTGCCCATATCGGAGAAGAAGTCGAGATCCATTACCGCTGGCAGGCATTTTATGGTCGGCATGTCCGACGTTACTACGGCGAGCGGCGCAGCGGATCGGAAGTCGTCGTTGTCGAGCATGAACCCGGAGTAACGACGGCCGTAGAACGATGGATGCTCGACCGCGCAACCTGTGCCGCGATGACGTTGGGCGAGCCGCAGGTATCGCTGGAAGCGTTGATGGACCTCGATCGGGTACTCAAGGATCGTGGACTCAGGCAAGTCTTTTCGGATGACACAACAGTTATCGAGGAGGCATGTAATGAAAGCACGACAGCACCCCGCCATCGTAAAGCGACCCTGCCAGCTCAGCATGACGTTGGAAACACCCGAGTTGACGCAGATGAACACTCCGGAGCGACAGGCAATGATTCTGCGCCTCGCGCAATTGATCCTGCAGGCAGGTGGGGTGAGAATCATGGAGGCGAGCGATGACGAGTCGTTGATAACTCGTCATTTCTTCGCTTTGCGCGATGGCAGCCTGGGCCAATGCTAAAATCTGCTCGACCACCTGTTCAAACCCAGGGGTAATTTGCGTATTTCTCATGCCCGTTCGGCCTTCGGCGGTTGTTAGCTTATTGCAAAAGGCATAGATAAATTCATCTCGCTCTTCCGGCCACGGAGTGTACAGATCCATAACCGTATACTGGCCTCGTGAACCATTGGATTTGGTGCCAATTAGAAACGCGGCCTGACTCAGGCGCACCCTCATCGCGCCTTCCAACTGGTTCAGAATGCTTTCAAAGCGCTCCCGCTCATCCTGCCGCGGCAGAATTTCCGTCTGCTTTTGCAGACTTTCGGTTTGCACTTTGATTTGGCTGGCTTGAGAGGCCACGATATCTCTGGTTTCTCGAGGCTCTTCACGCGGAGATTTTAGCTCTAGCCCTTGCAACAGCAGGGCGACACTCAGCACAATGAACGCCGCTGGCGCAAAAAATCCGGCGAGAACGTCTCCCAGTTCGCTCGGCGACATACAGCCAAGAAGACCTGGCCATATAGGAGGTTTGGGACCCAATCCGCCACAGACCCAAGTCTCTGCCAATAGACTAGAAGAGAATCAAAACCACCAAGCAAGTAAAATTACAGCCGAGACCCCAGATATAATCAATGATGTGTAACGCGACAAAATCAAAATCTCTTCAAGTGTGAAATCCCCTGCGAATATAGCACCGGCGAAGGCACGCACAACTGTGCGCATTGGTGCTTGGCGGGAAGTCGCGCCCCACGTCCCGAACGGCGATGGCTTCCGCAAAACCCAGCAAAAACGGGATTGGCGCATCTAGTTTGTCGCGCCTGTTCCGCTTCTGTCCATTGAAACGGTCCGCAATCGGTCCGCAGAACAATCGGCATAGGGGGCGATCATATTTGATCGCTCCCCTGCCACACCACCCGGCATGCGGGTCCGCACCGGGCGGTTCGAGGGATTGAGGTTATGCGAGTCTGGGCATTCCGAGTTGGTCGGCCCATC
>Ga0102593_1003424_pt1 | contig 10285 bp, 10 predicted proteins | sample AraplaCol_mMS_r2_2_FD_76862 | JGI IMG/M metagenome (GOLD analysis project Ga0102593, IMG submission 76862) | Arabidopsis root microbial communities from North Carolina, USA - plate scrape MF_Col_mMS_r2 (SPADES assembly) (version 2) | ecosystem: Host-associated > Plants > Roots > Endosphere...
TCCCTTGGCGTGTACTGTTGTCAGTGCTTTCCCTTTCCTGGAATGACAAACCATGCACAACACGAGATCCGATCGAGACCGGATCATGGTTAAGATAGGCATCAAACCATTAATGTTTCAAGACGTGCTAAGATACAGAACGGCCGAAAATCCGATCTGGCGTCCGAATTGAAGAATATTGCCGCGCGGGCTGCTGGTGCAGGCGGTGTACAGTTTCCGTACCGCCGCGTAAAGTGCGCCAAATTTCACGATTTCACGATTCGATGACCGATCCAGCCGCAAAAACACTCGTGCCCGTCCTGCGAATCAGCTTCCCGGATGAGGATCGGCTCGGCCACGGCAAGATGGAGCTCCTGGAGCACATCCGCGCGACCGGATCGATCTCGGCGGCGGGCCGGGCGATGGACATGTCCTATCGGCGCGCATGGCTGCTGGTCAGCGAGATGAACCGAATGTTCTCTGAACAGGTGGTGGAGCCGCAGCGCGGCGGTCAGAAGGGTGGCGGCGCGGCGCTGACGCCGTTCGGGGAAGAATTGCTCGAGCGTTTTCGCCGGATGGAAAAGACGATGCGCGAGAGCCTCGCCGAAGATCTCGCCTGGCTCGAAGCAAAACGCGGTCTGTAGAGAACGGATCAGGCCTCCAAAGCAACCGTCTTGATGACGGCGAAGACGGTCTTGCCGGGGCGAAGATCGAGGCGCTCGCAGGACAATGCGGTAATGCGCGAAAGAATGGCGTCGCCGCCGCAGTCGATCCGGATTTCGACGGTTCCGTCCTCGTCCGAAGATATGGCTTCGATCCTGCCTTCGAGAATGTTCAACGCGCTCAGGCCCTCGGGCCTGACGGTCGCCAGCATGACGTCGCGCGATGGAATGCGGATGCGCACCGGTCTGCCTGGCGCAAGCGCTGCGCCCGGAATATGCAGCTGCGAGGATTTCAGCGCGACGGTCGACAGGCGGTGACGGGCATCGAAGCTTTCGACGATGCCTTCGAGCAGCGCGCCTGCCTCTTTCCGGTCGGCCGCCGCCGAGGCACGGCTCAAGATGTCGACGGCCGGGCCGGTCGCTTCCACCTTGCCGTCGCTGAGGACGATTACCTGGTTTGCCAGCCGCGCCACCTCCGCGATCGAATGGCTGACATAGATGATCGGAATTTCGGTCTGATCGCGCAATCGCTCCAGATAGGGCAGGATCTCGGCCTTGCGCGCCTCGTCGAGGGCCGCCAGCGGCTCGTCCATCAGCAGCAGGCGGGGCGCAAAGAGAAGGGCGCGGCCGATGGCGACACGCTGCTTCTCGCCGCCGGAAAGTTTTTCCGGGCTGCGCTCCAGCAGCGGCTCGATGCCGAGCAGGTCGACGATGCGATCGAAGTTTTCCCCGCCTACGGTCTTCGCCGTGAACCAGCGGCCGTAGGAAAGATTGGCGCGGACGCTGAGATGCGGGAAAAGCCGCGCCTCCTGGAAGACATAACCGAAGCGGCGGCGATGTTTTGGGACGAAAGTGCCGGTTGCGGTTTCGGTCAGGGCCTCGCCGTCAAGGATAACGCGGCCTTCGTCGGGGCGGGCGAGGCCGGCGATGATGCGGATCATCGAGGTCTTGCCGGAGCCGGAGCGGCCGAATAGTGCGGTGACGCCACGCTCGGAGGTGAAGGCGGCGTCGAGCAAAAAGCCGCCGAGCCTCTGTTTTGCCGCGACGATCAGCGTCATTCGGGATCGATCCTTTGGCCGGCGAGGCGGGCGAGGAATTCGGAGGCGAGCAGCGCGGCCATGGAAATGACGATGGCGACGGCTGTCAGCCGCAGTGCGCCGGCATCGCCGCCCGGCACCTGGGTAAACGTGTAGATCGCTGCCGACAGCGTCTGGGTTTCGCCGGGAATGTTGGAGACGAAGGTGATCGTCGCGCCGAATTCACCCATCGCCTTGGCGAAGGAAAGGATCATGCCGGTGATGATGCCGGGCAGCGTCAGCGGCAGGGTGATCGTCAAAAACACCCAGGCGGGACCGGCGCCAAGGGTTCCTGCCGCCTCTTCCAGCTTGCGGTCAACAGCCTCGATCGACAGGCGGATGCTGCGCACCATCAGCGGAAAGGCCATGACGGCGCAGGCGAGTGCCGCGCCCGTCCAGCGGAAGGAAAGGACAATGCCGAAATACTGGTCGAGCAGGCTGCCGACCGGACCGCGGCGACCGAACAGGATGAGAAGAAGGAAGCCGGTGACGACGGGGGGCAGGATCAACGGCAGGTGCACGATGCCGTTCAGCACCGACTTGCCCCAGAAGCGGCCGCGGGCAAGCAGCAGAGCGACGAGAATGCCGAAGGGCAGGCTCGCCAGCATGGCGACAAAAGAGACGCGCAGGCTGAGCAGGATCGCCGTCCATTCCTCGTTGCTCAGGCCGAAGATGTCCAAATGCAGCTATCTCCCCCGGAAATTCGGTATCACTCGGTGTCTGCCCGTCATCCGGCTGCCGCCACCTTCTCCCCAAACGGGGCGAAGGGGATATGCCGCGACCTCTCCGTCCCTCGCCAACCTTTCGCAGGGCACGTCCCCTCTCCCCGCGAGCGGGGAGAGGGTTAGGGTGAGGGGCAGCCATTGGCTCGAACCGGACAGGAGGCTCGCCTAAGTGAGCCTTCACGCTAAGCTGTCACTGTTGATTCCGCAATCATTTGGCCGCTTCAATCACTAAGGATGGTAAAACCCTGCGCCGTGAAGAAGGCGGCGGCTTTGTCGGATTTCAGGAAGTCGAGATAGGCTGCGGCATCCGGGTTTTTGCTCTCGGCAAGAATGGCGACCGGGTAAATGATCGGCGGATGGGAATCGGCCGGGAAGGTGCCGACGACGGCGACACCCTTATCCGCGGCGGCATCCGTTTGATAGACGATGCCGTAGGGCGCTTCGCCGCGGGAGACGAGGGCGAGGGCGGCGCGGACGCTTTCGGCGCCGGCGACCCTGCTTTCCACGGATTTCCAGACGCCGAGTTTGTCGAGGGCGGCCATAGCGTATTTGCCGGCCGGGACCGATTTCGGCTCACCCATCGCCAGTTTGCCATCACCCAGAAGCGCTGCGAGATCGAAGCCCGGCTTGATCTCGACCGGTTTTGCCTTGGCCTTCTCGGCAACGAGCACCATCCGGTTTCCAAGCAGATTCGAACGGGTATCGGCCTTGATGAGGTTCTTCTCGGCGAGGTAGTCCATCCAGGCAAGGTCGGCCGAGATGAAGACATCGGCGGGTGCCGCGTTTTCGATCTGCTTGGCCAGTGCCCCGCTTGCCGCATAGGAGGTGACGGCTTCCTTGCCGCTTTCCTTGGGCCAGGCGGCATTGGCGGCATCGAGCGCATCCTTGAGGCTCGCCGCCGCAAAGACGGTGAGCTTGTCGGCGGCTGCGGCCGGCGTCGGAAGCGCGGCTGCTCCAAGCCAGATAGCGGTGATTGCGGTGGTTGCCAGTTTCATCCATTGGCGGCGGTTCTGCATGATTTACTCCCCAGGGATCGAAATATTGCGACGAATATAACGATGCTCATGACTTGGCCAGGGATATATCCAACAAAATATAACCGTATCGGCTGGGCACCCGCCATTCACGGAATCAGGAAGCGCCGGGGTTTCGGAGAAAAACCATATGCGGGCGCGTAACTGGCACGGGGATACCAGACGAGATGCTATGGGCCCAGCCGGGCAAAGGGTGTCTGGCCTGCCGATAAAAACGGCAGCATTCCCCAGTTCGTCCTCGATAGGATTGCATCGCTCGCATTGCTGCATTGCACAAATCGATATTCACCTTCCTGCGGAATATGATAAAACATAGTCATCGAAACGGCTTTCTCCTCCTCCCATAGCCGTTCGATAGGGTCGACAACACTCCTCCTCCCAGTTGTCGATCGAGTTTATAAGCCCGACGGATCCTCCCCCGTCGGGCTTTCTCGTTTCTAGGATTTCCTTGAAAATCAGCCTATTCGGAACTGCCCGGCAGCGCGCCGTTGCGGATTGCTGTCGAACTCAGCCCGGAGCGCGGGCCGTGGATGAAGGTCCAGGCCGGCGCGGGTTTCTTCCAGAGAATACGCGCGTCGTCCTCGTCGACGCGGGCGAAATCGAAGGTCCTCGTCATTTTCGAGGAGAGATAGGAGAGCGTGGCGCCCGGCCGGTCGATCACCGCGATTGGGAAGGTGCGGACGATTTCCTGCCACTTCTGCCATTTGTGGAAGGTCTGCAGGCCGTCGGCGCCCATGATCCAGATGAAATGCACATGCGGATTGCGGGCCTTGACGCGGGCGAGCGTATTGGCGGTGTAGCTGACGCCGAGCGCCTGTTCGAAGGCGGTGACCTTAACGCGCGGATCGGCGGCGACACGCTCGCTTTCGGCAATGCGCTCGGCAAGCGGTGCCAGGTGGTTGCGGCTCTTCAGCGGATTGCCGGGGGTGACCATCCACCAGAGCTGGTCGAGGCCGAGCCGCTTGATGGCAATCTCGGCGACCAGCGCGTGGCCCTGGTGCGGCGGGTTGAACGAACCGCCGAACAGACCGACGACCATGCCGCGCTCGCTGTGCGGCATGCGGAGATAATGCCGGTCCAGACTCTCCGTCGTCACGTCAGGTCCGCGTCTGTCCGGCGCCGTGCACCCGATATTTGAACGACGTCAGCTGCTCGACGCCGACCGGGCCGCGGGCATGCATCTTGCCGGTAGCAATGCCGATCTCCGCGCCCATGCCGAACTCGCCGCCATCGGCAAATTGCGTCGAGGCATTGTGCAGCAGGATCGCCGAATCGACTTCGGTGAAGAACCGCGCCACGACATCGGGGTCCTCGGCGATCACAGCCTCGGTATGATTCGAGGAGTAGTTCTGGATATGGGCGATCGCGCCGGATATGCCGTCGACGACGGCGACCGAGATGATCGCGTCGAGATATTCGGTCGACCAGTCCTCCTCGGTCGCAGGCTTCAGGCCGGGGGCGACCTTCAGCACCGTCGGCGAAGCGCGGACCTCGCAGCCGGCCGCGGTGAGCACCTCGAGCAGCGGCGTCAGATGCGTGCCGATCGCGGCGCCATCGACAAGCAGGGTTTCAGCCGCGCCGCAGATACCGGTGCGGCGCATTTTGGCATTGACGACGATCTGCTTGGCCATCTCGATATCGGCCGAGCCATCGACATAGATATGGCAGAGGCCCTCGAGATGGGCGAAAACCGGCACGCGGGCCTCGCTCTGCACGCGGGCGACAAGGCTCTTGCCGCCGCGCGGCACGATGACGTCGATCGCTCCGTCCAAGCCGCGCAGCATGGCGCCGACGGCCGCGCGGTCGGTGACGGGCACGAGCTGAATAGCATGCTCTGGAAGTCCCGCCGCCTTCAGACCCTTGACCAGGCAGGCATGGATCGCCTGCGATGAACGGCGCGAATCCGAACCGCAGCGCAGGATCACGGCATTGCCCGCCTTGAGGCAGAGGGCGCCGGCATCGGCGGTGACGTTCGGCCGGCTTTCGAAAATGACGCCGATGACGCCGAGCGGCGTACGGACGCGCTCGATCTTCAACCCGTTCGGCCGGTCCCAGGCGGCGATGACTTCGCCGACCGGGTCGGCAAGGGCGGCAATGGCGCGGATTCCCTCGGCCATCTCGGCAACGCGTTTGTCGTTCAGCGTCAGCCGGTCGACGAAGGAGGCGAGCATCTCGCTGCCTTCGGTGTCTTTCAAATCCTTGGCATTCTCGGCAAGGATCTCCGCCTTGTTGGCCAGGATCGCATCGGCCATGGCGTTCAGCGCCCTGTTCTTGACCTCGGTGGACGCAAAGCTCAGCGGTCGCGCGGCAGCCTTTGCCTTGCGGCCGATGTCGTTCATCAGCGCGTCAATGTCAGGGCTTAGCGCAACGGTATCAAGCATGGGCCGCGTCCTTCTTCTGCCTTTCCGATTTCTGTCTGATCTGCGCGGTCATCACCATGTCGTCGCGATGGACCATGGCGGCACGGCCGGGATAACCGAGAATGGCCTCGATCTCCGCCGACTTGCGGCCGGCAATCCGGCGGGCATCCTCGGCATCGTAGCTGACAAGCCCGCGGGCGATCTCACGACCTTCAGGGCCGACGATCGCCACCGTATCGCCGCGGCTGAACAGGCCGGAAACGCCGCACACACCGGCCGGAAGCAGGCTCTTGCCGGCGCCGAGGGCGGTGACGGCGCCGTCATCGACACGCAGTTCGCCGGCCGGCTGCAACTGTCCGGCGATCCAGGTCTTGCGGGCGGTGACCGGCGTGCCCGACGGCGCGAACCAGGAAGAACGGGCGCCGTTTTCGATCGCCGACAGTGGGCTTTCAGTCTTGCCGGAGGCGATGATCATGGCGCAGCCCGATGTCGTGGCGATCTTGCCGGCATCGATCTTGGTGCGCATGCCGCCGCGCGAAAGCTCGGAAGCCGCGCCGCCGGCCATCGCCTCGATCTCCGGGGTGATTTCGGAAATCGTCTCCAGAAACGTCGCGTTCGGGTCGAGATGCGGCGGCGCGGTGTAGAGGCCGTCGATATCGGACAAAAGGACGAGCAGATCGGCGCCGGTCATCGTCGCGACGCGGGCAGCCAGGCGGTCGTTGTCGCCATAGCGGATTTCGCTGGTGGCGACCGTATCGTTCTCGTTGATGATCGGCACGGCGCCGATTTTCAAAAGCTGATTGATGGTGGCGCGCGCATTGAGATAACGGCGGCGCTCCTCGGTATCCCCGAGCGTCAGCAGGATTTGGCCGGCGACGATCTCGCCGTGCGACAGGCTTTCCGACCAGGCGCGGGCCAGCGCGATCTGGCCGACGGCCGCCGCCGCCTGGCTTTCCTCCAGTTTCAGCGCGCCGGACGGCAGGTCGAGCACCGAGCGGCCGAGCGCGATGGCGCCGGAGGATACGACGAGCACGTCGATGCCCTTGGCCTTCAGCCCCGCAATGTCGGCGCACATGGCGTCAAGCCAGGCCTTTTTCAGCCCGGCCTTGCGATCGACCAGCAGGGCCGAGCCGATCTTGATGACGATGCGGCGGTAGCGGCCGAGCGGCTTACGGCTGGTCATCGGCCCCATCCTCGCCAAGGTCCTCAGCCTCATCGGCGACAACAATGTCGCGATGGCGCAGCTTCGGCACCTTGGCCGGCTTTTCCTCGGCATTTTCTTCGACGATGATGTCGCGCAGCGCACGCAGCACCTCGGTCATGCCCTTGCCGGTGACGGCCGAAATCTGGAACGGCGTCTTGCCGCAGGCCTTGGCCAATTCCTTCGTCTTTTTCTTCAGTTCGGCTTCGTCGAGCACGTCGATCTGCGACAGCGCCACGATCTCGGGCTTGTCCGTCAGATCGTTGCCATAGGCTTCGAGCTCGTGCTTCACCGTCTTATAGGCCTTGCCGACCTTTTCCTCCTGGGCGGAGACGAGATGGAGCAGCACGCGGGTGCGCTCGACATGGCCGAGGAAACGGTCGCCGATGCCGACGCCCTCATGGGCGCCTTCGATCAGGCCCGGAATGTCGGCCAGGATGAATTCCCGCTCGTCGATGGTGGCGACGCCGAGATTGGGGTGCAGCGTGGTGAAGGGATAATTGGCGATCTTCGGCCGGGCGCGGGTGACTGATGCCAGGAAGGTCGACTTACCGGCATTGGGCATGCCGACGAGGCCGGCATCGGCAATCAGCTTCAGCCGCAGCCAGATGGTCTTTTCCTCGCCGGGCAGGCCGGGATTGGCCCAATCCGGCGCTTGGTTGGTCGAGGTCTTGAAATGAGCGTTGCCGAAGCCGCCATTGCCGCCATGGGCGAGGCAGTAACGCTGACCTTCGACGGTGAGATCGCAGATCAGCGTTTCCCGGTCTTCCTCGAAGATCTGGGTTCCGACGGGAACCTTGAGCGTCACGTCGCTGCCATTGGCGCCGGTGCGGTTCCTGCCCATGCCATGGGTGCCGATCGTCGCCTTGAAATGCTGCTGAAAACGGAAATCGATCAGCGTGTTGAGGCCGTTGACGGTCTCGACCCAGACATCGCCGCCACGACCGCCATCGCCGCCGTCGGGGCCGCCGAACTCGATGAATTTCTCGCGCCGGAAGGAAACGCTGCCCCCGCCGCCGTCTCCGGATCGGATATACACCTTTGCTTCGTCGAGAAATTTCATTTTACTTCCAGTATCCGGTGGCAGTTGGACGGCCCGTCTTGGCCCATTCGATATAGGCGGTTCCGACGGAGGTCAAAGATTATCGTGAATTTTGCGAGCTATAACATACAGTACGGCTTCGGTCTTGACGGCAGATACGATCTCGCGCGCATTGCCCGGAGCCTTGAGGGCGCCGATGTCATCGCACTGCAGGAGGTGACCCGCGGCTTCTCGCGCAACGGTTTTGCCGACATGGCGGCCGACTTTGCAGCCTGCTTTCCCGACTATTTCTGGGTGTATGGGCCGGCCTGCGACATCCATGTCGAGGCGGATAGCGGTGGTCGTCAGCCGGTGCGGGGCACCCGCTTCCAGTTCGGCAATATGGTGCTGTCGCGCTGGCCCATCCTTTCGACCCGGACGCTGCTTTTGCCGCGCAGCCGCACGATCGGCAATATCAACCTGCAGCGCGGCGCGACCGAGGCGGTGATCGCGGTACCGGGCGGGGCGATCCGCGCCTATTCCGTTCATCTCGACCATGTCTCTCCCGACGAGCGCATCCGCCAGCTGCAATTTCTGAACGCGCATATCAACGCTTTCGTCCAGGAGGGCGGGTCGCTGACGGGGGGTAGCGAATTCGATCTGCCGGAGCCGCCGCTGCCGGAGGATTACGTCGTCATGGGCGATTTCAACATGGAGCCGGAATCGCCGGAATATTGCGCACTTGCCGGCGCCGGCGGGGGATATTACGGCCGTATCTCCAGGATCGGCACGCCGGTCGACGCCTTTGCGGCGCTCAAAGCTTACCGCCCGGAGAGCTACAGCTGGATGAATCCCGAAGATCACGGCGAACGCATGCATCTCGATTATTGCTTCGTCAGTTGCGGCCTCGAGGGCCGGCTGAAATCTGCCCGGATCGACACGCAATCCGTCGGTTCTGATCATTTCCCGCTATGGGTCGAGATCGGCAATTGACGGAGACGCCGCCGCGGGCGGCGGCATCTCCTTTGTGATTACGCCACCTTGCGCGGCTGCAGCATGCCCGGCTGCAGCACGGTTTCGATGTGCGAGACCATGGTGTTGCGGGCGAAACAATAGATTTCGCCGCAACCGGTCATGCGGAAACCGAGCTTCTCCTGCAGCCGCAGCGAAGCCGGGTTGTCGGCGAAGACGCCGGAATGGATCGACGTCTCCGGCATGCGGCGCGAAAAGCGCTCGATAATCCCAGCCACCGCCTCGCTCATATAGCCGCGCCGCCAGTAATAGCGGTTCAGCCAATAGCCGAGGTGCCAGCGGCCGTGGCGCAGCTCGATCGAGACGTTGCCGATATGGACATCGTCCTTGCCGGTGATCGCCAACGGCCAGTCCGGCAAGGCGCCCGAGGTGACCGGAACCAGCCAGTCCAGTGCATCCTGCCGGTCAAACGGCGCGGGCACGCGGGACAGCATGCGCGTGACGGCGAAATCGGAAAGCGATTCCGCAATCGCTGGCGCATCGCTCAGCCTGTGGGGGCGGAGCGTCAGCCGGGCGGTCGAGATGACAGGCGCGGGGCCTGGCATCATCGGCTTTGTCTCCGGCCTTTGCAGCGCGGTCGTGCTCATGCGATGTTCCCCCAGCTTCGGAGCGACATCCAGGTCTTGCGGTCGAGCCTGTACCATTCCACCGGCACGTTGCTGCCGAGGGCCAGCGAAGCGGCAAGCCCCGATCCCTGGAACTGGAAGCCGCACTTCTGGATGACGCGGCGCGAGGCGACGTTCATCACCCGGCAGCGGGCGTCGATCTGGTCGATATCCTGGCGTGTTCTGAACACCATATCGACCAGGGCATGGCAGGCCTCGGTGGTATAACCCTTGTTCCAATAGGGCTCGCCCAGCCAGTAGCCGATCTCGACGGTCCTGCCGTCGGCATGCGGCTCGACACCGCAGCAGCCGATAAAGGCGCCGTTTTCGGCTTTGGTGATTGCATAGACGCACTTGCCAATCTCGCCATTTTTCGTGCGACGCACGAAGTCGGCAGCATCATCGGCGGTATAAGGGTGCGGCATACGCGATACCATGGTGGCGACTTTGGCGTTATTGGCGAGATGGGCAAGGGCGTCGATGTCTTCTTCGTGGGGCGCGCGCATGACGAGCCTTTCCGATAACAAGACAGGGCAATCGGTCCTTAACCGCTCCGGCCTCAGCCGTTCTTGGGAAGCCACCTGGCCTTC
>Ga0102593_1003427_pt1 | contig 10274 bp, 4 predicted proteins | sample AraplaCol_mMS_r2_2_FD_76862 | JGI IMG/M metagenome (GOLD analysis project Ga0102593, IMG submission 76862) | Arabidopsis root microbial communities from North Carolina, USA - plate scrape MF_Col_mMS_r2 (SPADES assembly) (version 2) | ecosystem: Host-associated > Plants > Roots > Endosphere...
TGTAGACGCGCGTGCAAACGCCGCGCTTCTGCGGGTTCTCCTGGAGAGCGGGAACCTTATTACGCTTTACGTTCGCCTGGCGAGGCTTGCGGATCAGCTGGTTTACGGTAGGCATTCAACCATCCCTTACGTTTTATCTCAGTACCCTTGCGGGCTTGAACTCGCGCCGTCTCCGGCAATGACGCACGCTTTCCGTCAATGCGCAAAATATGGCCCGATCCGCTTCCGCAGATGGACCACAAAGAGCAGAGGACACATGAAACCATGCGTCATGCGTGCAGCATCATGACTTCAACGTGCGTTTAGAACCTTGTTTGAGGTGAACTCCAGGGCGCGTCGCCCCGAACAGCCAAGCCTCACATGGGATCTGATGGCCGGGGTACTACTGGTTTCCACCAGTCTCGTCAAGGCCGGTTAAGAAATAAACTTGACCGCATCGCCTTGATATGCGGGCCGAACGCCCTGTTTTGCCCCTGTAGACGAATTCTCCGCGGTGCGCCAAGATAAAAACTTGGGCATTGCAGCAAAAGCAGTTAAGGAATCAGCAAATGCGGCGGTAAGCCCTCTTAGCAGGATTCGAGCGATCGAATCGAAAAGCCGAAGGACTGGCGATGATTACGACACCTGATAACGACAACAATTTCGACGGACCGATGATCTTCATCATCATTGGCAAAGGCTATGAGTCCGACGCCAGCGAAGGCATCGACCTGCACATCCTGCTGAAGGCGCCAGACGACGACACCGCCGTGCGTGAGGCTTTGAACGCTCTTGCCGAAGAGGGCTTCATTGAGGCCGATCTCGACCAGATCGGTATGCTCACGGAAATCCCCGAGGAAGAGCCGCATGCCTCGGCCTATCAGGGCGCGATCGACGGCGAGGTCGCGATTATCCGGTTCAACTGAGGGGGCTGTCGCCCACGGTTGCGCGCCGGCAACGCGGCAGCGCCCTTCCCTCCCCGGGTCAATCAGCACAGCAGAAAAGAAAACCGCCCGGATCGCTCCGGGCGGTTTTTCAATTCATGGACTTCAGCTGCGGATTATTCCGCAGCCGGGGCGTTTTCAGCCATGTCCTGCAGCATTGGGGTGGCGACAGCTGCCCCGGTGCCCTTGCGACGCTCTTCGAGGATCAGCTCGTCGCGCGACGTGGCAATGCGGCGGATCTGCGTCATGGTGCCACCGGTACCGGCCGGGATGAGGCGGCCGACGATGACGTTTTCCTTCAGGCCCTGCAGACCGTCGGTCTTGCCGGCGATTGCAGCTTCCGTCAGCACCTTGGTCGTTTCCTGGAAGGACGCGGCCGAGATGAAGGACGGGGTCTGCAGCGACGCCTTGGTGATGCCGAGAAGAACCGGATCGCCATGAGCGGGCTTCTTGCCCTGCTCGATCAGATGATCGTTGACGTCTTCGAGCTCGATCCGGTCGACATTGTCGCCGACGATATAGGTCGAGTCGCCCGCATCGGTGATTTCCACCTTCTGCAGCATCTGACGGACGATCACCTCGATGTGCTTATCGTTGATGACAACGCCCTGCAGACGGTAGACTTCCTGGATCTCGTTGACGAGGTAGGAGGCGAGAGCCTCCACGCCCTTGATCGCCAAGATGTCGTGCGGAGCCGGGTTACCGTCGAGGATGTAATCACCCTTTTCGATATAATCGCCGTCCTGAAGATGGAAGGGCTTGCCCTTCGGGATCAGGTATTCGACAGGCTCGACACCGTCTTCCGCCGGCTCGATGATCACGCGACGCTTGTTCTTGTAGTCGCGGCCGAGGCGGATCGTACCATCGATCTCTGCGATGATGGCGTGATCCTTCGGACGGCGAGCTTCGAACAGCTCGGCAACACGCGGCAGACCGCCGGTGATGTCCTTCGTCTTTGCGCTTTCGAGCGGCGAACGAGCGAGAACGTCACCCTGGGAGACCTTCGTGCCCGGCTCGACCGACAGAATGGCATCGACCGAGAGCAGGAAGCGGGCGTCGCTACCACGCGACAGCTTCGCGACATTGCCGCTGGCGTCCTTGATGACGATCGCCGGCTTGAGGTCCGAACCGCGCGGCGTCGAACGCCAGTCGATAACCTGGCGCTTGGTGATGCCGGTGGATTCGTCGGTCGCTTCGAGAACGGAGAGACCGTCGACCAGATCTTCGAACTGAACGGTACCGGAAACTTCCGTCATCATCGGACGGGTGTAGGGATCCCACTCCGCCAGACGCTGACCGCGCTTGACCTTGTCGCCTTCGTCGACATGCAGCTTCGAACCGTAGGCAACGCGCTGCGAAGAGCGCTCCACGCCACGCTCGTCCAGGATCTGGACGGTCATGTTGCGGCCCATGGCAACGAGGCTGCCTTCGGAGTTGCGCAGCACGTTGCGGTTCTTGATCTGCACCGTACCTTCGTACGAGGCTTCCAGGAACGACTGGTCGACCACGGTTGCCGTACCGCCAAGGTGGAAGGTACGCATGGTGAGCTGGGTTCCCGGCTCGCCGATCGACTGAGCGGCGATGACGCCGACGGCTTCGCCCATGTTGACAGGCGTACCGCGCGCGAGGTCGCGGCCGTAGCAGACCGAGCAGACGCCCGTCTGGATTTCGCAAGTCAGCGCCGAACGAATGCGGATCGACTGGATACCAGCCTTCTCGATTTCGATGACATCCGGCTCGAGGATCATCTTGCCGGCATCGACGATGCGCTCACCCGTGACCGGATGATCGATGTCGTCGAGCGCCGTGCGGCCGAGGATGCGGGCGCCGAGAGAGGCAACGACCTGACCGGCATCGACGATGGCGGTCATGGTGAGGCCGGTTTCGGTGCCGCAATCGACGTGCGTGACGATGCAATCCTGCGCGACGTCGACGAGACGGCGGGTCAGGTAACCGGAGTTCGCAGTCTTCAGGGCGGTGTCTGCCAGACCCTTGCGGGCGCCGTGCGTCGAGTTGAAGTACTCGTTGACGGTCAGGCCTTCCTTGAAGTTCGAGATGATCGGCGTCTCGATGATTTCACCCGACGGCTTGGCCATGAGGCCGCGCATGCCGCCCAGCTGGCGCATCTGGTTCGGAGAACCGCGGGCGCCGGAGTGGCTCATCATGTAGATCGAGTTCATCGGCTTCTGACGGCCGGTGTTCTCGTCGAACTCGACCGCCTTAATGCGGGCCATCATCTCTTCGGCGACCTTTTCGGTCGCCTTGCCCCAGGCGTCGACAACCTTGTTGTACTTTTCGCCCTGGGTGATCAGGCCGTCATTATACTGCTGCTCGTATTCCTTCACCAAGCTTTCGGTGTCGGCAACGATCTTGGCCTTGGCATCCGGAATGACCATATCGTCCTTGCCGAACGAAATGCCGGCGCGGCAGGCATGGGAGAAGCCGAGCTGCATGATGCGGTCGCAGAAAATGACCGTGTCCTTCTGGCCGCAATGGCGGTAGACCGTGTCGATCATCTTGGAGATGTTCTTCTTGGTCATTTCCTGGTTGCAGATGTCGAAGGGCACCTTGCCGTTCTTCGGCAGCAGTTCGCCGATGAGCAGGCGGCCAGGCGTCGTCTCATAGATCTTCGAGTAGGGCTTGCCATCCTCGTCGATTGACTTGAAACGGCCGCGGATCTTGGTGTGCAGCGTCACGACCTTGCTTTCAAGCGCGTGATGCAGTTCGCCGAGATCGGAGAAAGCCATGCCTTCGCCCGGCTCGTTCTGGTTCAGGATCGACAGGTAGTAGAGACCGAGAACCATGTCCTGCGAGGGAACGATGATCGGCGCACCGTTTGCCGGATGCAGGATGTTGTTGGTCGACATCATCAGCACGCGGGCTTCGAGCTGGGCTTCGAGCGATAGCGGCACATGAACGGCCATCTGGTCACCGTCGAAGTCGGCGTTGAAGGCCGTGCAGACGAGCGGATGCAGCTGGATGGCCTTGCCTTCGACCAGGGTGGGTTCGAAGGCCTGGATGCCCAGGCGGTGCAGCGTCGGTGCGCGGTTCAGCAGAACCGGATGCTCGCGGATGACCTCGTCGAGGATATCCCAGACCTCAGGCTTTTCCTTTTCGACCAGCTTCTTGGCCTGCTTGACGGTCGAGGAGTAACCCTTGGCGTCGAGGCGGGCGTAGATGAACGGCTTGAACAGCTCGAGCGCCATCTTCTTCGGAAGACCGCACTGGTGCAGCTTCAGTTCCGGACCAGTCACGATGACCGAACGGCCGGAATAGTCGACGCGCTTGCCGAGCAGGTTCTGGCGGAAGCGGCCCTGCTTGCCCTTCAGCATGTCGGACAGCGACTTCAGCGGACGCTTGTTGGCGCCTGTAATGACGCGGCCACGGCGGCCGTTGTCGAACAGCGCATCAACAGATTCCTGCAGCATGCGCTTTTCGTTGCGGATGATGATGCCAGGCGCACGAAGCTCGATCAGGCGCTTCAGACGGTTGTTACGGTTGATGACGCGGCGGTAGAGATCGTTCAGATCCGACGTCGCGAAACGACCACCGTCCAGAGGAACCAGCGGGCGCAGATCCGGCGGGATGACCGGAACGACCTTCATGATCATCCATTCCGGGCGGTTGCCGGATTCCATAAAGTTCTCGACGATCTTCAGGCGCTTCATCAGCTTCTTCTGCTTGAGGTCCGACGTGGTGTCGGCAAGCTCGGAGCGAAGGTCGCCAGCGATCTTTTCGAGGTTCATCGATGCCAGCATCTCGTAGATGGCTTCTGCACCAATCATGGCCGTGAACTGGTCTTCGCCGTATTCGTCAACGGCGAGCATGTACTCTTCTTCGGACAGGAGCTGGTGCTCCTTGAGCGCGGTAAGACCCGGCTCCGTGACGATGTAGTTTTCGAAGTAGAGGACGCGCTCGACATCCTTCAGCGTCATGTCGAGCAGCGTCGAAATGCGTGATGGCAGCGACTTCAGGAACCAGATATGGGCAACGGGAGCGGCGAGCTCGATGTGGCCCATGCGCTCGCGGCGAACGCGCGACAGCGTGACTTCGACGCCGCACTTTTCGCAGATGATGCCCTTGTACTTCATGCGCTTGTACTTGCCGCACAGGCATTCGTAATCCTTGATCGGGCCAAAGATGCGCGCGCAGAACAGACCGTCGCGTTCCGGCTTGAACGTGCGGTAGTTGATGGTTTCCGGCTTCTTGATCTCACCGTAGGACCAGGAGAGGATCTTCTCCGGAGACGCGATCGAAATCCGAATGGAATCGAAATTCTGTGCAGGCACCTGCGGATTGAAAAGATTCATGACCTCTTGGTTCATGCCTGTCTCCTTCATGGGCGAAAGCGCCCTCAAAATGCGATGGTCAGCGGCAAATTCCCGGGAGCCGCCTCCCTCGCCTAAACGAGAATAACCGCTGGATGCGGCGAAACTTCCCTTCCGGGCCACACGGATACGGCGGCCGGCGGGACCGGCGTGCGCCGCATTGGCAGCGCACGCCCTATCAAGTGTTTACTCGGCCGCGTCGGGCAGCTGGGTCGCCTGTGCTTCATCAAGCTTGGTGTTCTCAAGCTCGACGCTGAGGCCCAGCGAGCGCATTTCCTTGACGAGAACGTTGAAGCTTTCCGGAATACCGGCTTCGAACGTGTCGTCGCCGCGGACGATGGCTTCGTAGACCTTGGTGCGGCCGGCGACGTCGTCCGACTTCACCGTCAGCATTTCCTGCAGCGTATAGGCCGCGCCGTAAGCTTCGAGCGCCCAGACTTCCATTTCGCCGAAGCGCTGACCGCCGAACTGCGCCTTGCCGCCCAGCGGCTGTTGGGTCACGAGCGAGTAAGGACCGATCGAACGGGCATGGATCTTGTCGTCGACAAGGTGGTTGAGCTTCAGCATGTAGATGTAGCCCACGGTCACCTGACGGTCGAACTGCTCGCCGGTACGGCCGTCATAGAGCGTCGACTGACCGGTATCCTTGAGACCTGCCAGACGCAGCATGTCGTTGACGTCGCCTTCATGCGCACCGTCGAAAACAGGCGTCGCAATCGAAACGCCGCGCTTCCACTGGTCGGCGAGACGCAGCACCGACTCATCGTCGAACTCGTGGACCTGTTCGGCCTTCGGACCGTCACCAACGACATCGCCGATGGTCTTGCGCAGCGGCTCGATGTTGCCATTGGCCTTGTAGGCTTCGATCAGTTCGCCGATCTGGCGACCCATGCCGGCGCAAGCCCAACCCAGGTGCGTTTCCAGGATCTGGCCGACGTTCATGCGCGAGGGCACGCCAAGCGGGTTCAGAACGACGTCGACGTGCGTGCCGTCTTCGAGGAACGGCATGTCTTCCACCGGCACAATGCGCGAAACCACGCCCTTGTTCCCGTGACGGCCGGCCATCTTGTCGCCCGGCTGGATCTTGCGCTTCACGGCGACGAAGACCTTGACCATCTTCATGACGCCAGGAGGCATTTCATCGCCACGCTGGACCTTCTCGACCTTGTCCATGAAGCGCTGCTCAAGGCGCGACTTGGATTCGTCGTACTGGCCGCGCAGTGCTTCGAGCTCGCTCTGGACCTTCTCGTCCTCGACGGCGAACATCCACCACTGCGAGCGGGGATATTCGGAGACGACGGCGTTCGAAAGCTCGGTGCCCTTCTTGAAGCCCTTCGGGCCTGCGATGGAGACCTGGCCGCGCAGCATGTCGATCAGACGGCCGTAGACGTTACGGTCGAGGATCGCCTGCTCGTCGTCACGGTCCTTTGCCAGACGCTCGATCTCTTCGCGCTCGATCGCCATCGCGCGCTCATCCTTCTCCACGCCGTGGCGGTTGAAGACGCGCACTTCGACGATCGTGCCGTAGGTGCCGGGCGGCATGCGCATGGAGGTGTCGCGCACGTCGGAGGCCTTTTCGCCGAAGATGGCGCGCAGAAGCTTTTCTTCCGGCGTCATCGGGCTTTCGCCCTTCGGCGTGATCTTGCCGACGAGGATGTCGCCCGGCTGAACTTCGGCGCCGATATAGACGATGCCAGCTTCGTCGAGGTTCTTCAGCGCCTCTTCCGAAACGTTCGGAATATCGCGGGTGATTTCCTCAGGACCAAGCTTGGTGTCGCGCGCCATCACTTCGAATTCTTCGATGTGGATGGAGGTGAACACGTCGTCAGCAACGATACGCTCGGAGAGCAGGATCGAGTCTTCGTAGTTGTAGCCGTTCCAGGGCATGAACGCGACGAGCGCGTTGCGGCCGAGCGCCAGGTCGCCGAGATCGGTCGACGGGCCGTCGGCGAGGATGTCGCCGCGGTTGACCTCGTCTCCGACGGTGACCAGCGGACGCTGGTTGACGCAGGTGTTCTGGTTCGAACGCTGGAATTTCTGCAGGCGGTAGATATCGACGCCGGACTTACCGGCTTCGAGGTCTTCTGTGGCGCGGATAACGATACGCGTCGCGTCGACCTGGTCGACCACGCCGCCGCGACGGGCGCCGATGGCAGCACCAGAGTCACGCGCGACGACCGGCTCCATGCCGGTTCCGACGAACGGCGCTTCGGCGCGCAGAAGCGGAACGGCCTGACGCTGCATGTTCGAGCCCATCAGAGCGCGGTTGGCGTCGTCGTTTTCCAGGAACGGGATGAGCGCGGCTGCGACCGAAACGACCTGCTTCGGCGAGACGTCCATCAGGTTCATGCTGTCGCGCGGGGCGAGCATGACTTCCCCGGCGTGACGGCAGACGACGAACTCGTCGACGAAGGAACCGTCGGGGTTCATCTCGGCGTTGGCCTGGGCAACGTAGTACTTCGCCTCTTCCATTGCGGAGAGGTAGAGCACGTCGTTCGTCACCCTGCCGTCGACGATGCGGCGGTACGGGCTTTCGATGAAGCCGTACTTGTTGACGCGGGCAAAGGTCGCAAGCGAGTTGATGAGACCGATGTTCGGGCCTTCCGGCGTTTCGATCGGGCAGATGCGGCCGTAGTGCGTCGGATGAACGTCGCGGACTTCGAAGCCGGCGCGCTCGCGGGTCAGACCGCCCGGGCCAAGAGCCGAGAGGCGGCGCTTGTGGGTGATTTCCGAGAGCGGGTTGACCTGGTCCATGAACTGCGAGAGCTGCGAGGAACCGAAGAACTCGCGGACGGCGGCAGCCGCCGGCTTGGCGTTGATCAGATCCTGCGGCATGACCGTGTCGATCTCGATCGAGGACATGCGCTCCTTGATCGCGCGCTCCATGCGGAGCAGGCCGAGACGGTACTGGTTTTCCATCAGTTCGCCGACCGAGCGGACACGACGGTTGCCGAGGTTATCGATGTCGTCGATCTCGCCCTTGCCGTCGCGCAGTTCGACCAGCATCCTGACCACGGCCAGGATGTCGTCCTTGCGCAGGATGCGGACGGTGTCTTCGACGGTCAGGTCGAGACGCATGTTCATCTTGACGCGGCCGACGGCGGAGAGGTCGTAACGCTCCGCATCGAAGAACAGCGAGTTGAACATGGCTTCGGCCGATTCCATGGTCGGCGGTTCACCCGGACGCATGACGCGGTAGATGTCGAACAGAGCGTCCTGACGGTTCTCGTTCTTGTCGGCTGAGAGCGTGTTGCGGATATAGGCGCCGACATTGATGTGGTCGATGCCGAGAACCGGGATCTCGTCGAAACCGTTCGCCAGGATGATGCCGAGCGTCTTTTCGTCGATTTCGTCGCCCGCTTCGAGATAGATTTCACCCGTCGAGTAGTTGACGATGTCGCCGGCGAGGTAGTTGCCGTAAAGATCGTCGTCGCCGGCCTTCAGCGCCTTCAGGCCCTTGTCGGACAGCTGGCGCAGCAGGCGCGGGGTCAGCTTCTTGCCGGCTTCCACGACGACTTCGCCGGTATCGGCGTCGACCATCTCGGTGATCGCCTTGGCACCCTTCAGTGTTTCCGGCTTGAAGGGAATGCGCCAGCCTTCGCCGTCGCGCTTGTAGAGCGACTTCGTGTAGAAGGTGTCGAGGATTTCCTCGCCGTCCATGCCGAGCGCCATCAGCAGCGACGTCACCGGAATCTTGCGGCGGCGGTCAATACGGGCGTAGACGATGTCCTTGGCGTCGAATTCGATATCGAGCCAGGAACCGCGATAGGGAATGACGCGGGCAGCAAAAAGCAGTTTGCCAGACGAGTGGCTCTTGCCCTTGTCGTGGTCGAAGAAGACGCCCGGCGAACGGTGCATCTGGGAGACGATCACGCGCTCGGTGCCATTGACGATGAACGTGCCGTTGTTGGTCATGAGCGGCATGTCGCCCATGTAGACGGACTGTTCCTTGATGTCCTTGATCGACTTGGCGCCGGTATCCTCGTCGATATCGAACACGATGAGGCGCAACGTCACCTTCAGCGGCGCCGCATAGGTCAGGTCGCGCTGGCGGCATTCGTCGACGTCGAACTTCGGCGGCTCGAACTCATAGGACACGAATTCCAGCATGGAAGCGCCGGAGAAATCGGTGATCGGGAAAACCGACTTGAAGACGGCCTGAAGACCTTCGTCGGGACGACCGCCTTTCGGCTCTTCAACCATCAGAAACTGGTCGTAGGACGCCTTCTGAACCTCGATGAGGTTCGGCATTTCTGCGACTTCGGGGATCTTACCAAAAAACTTGCGTACGCGCCTGCGACCGTTGAACGAAAGGGTCTGAGCCATCGTCGCTCCTTCAAAATCTTGCACCCGGGCCTGCAACGGACGGGAACCGATGGCCAGTCGACCCCGTCAATCAATGGGTAGTTCAATCTCGTCCGACTCCCGAAAACGCTCAGCTCGGATTGCTGTGCTGCCCTCGGTGCGAGACTATCCTTTTGAAGAACCCATTACCCAAAAGCCGTTTTGACGCGGCTTTTGGGTAATTCGTTCAGAAAAACGGCAAATGGGAGGCAGTCGTTGCTGCCTCCCAAAAGCAGTATAGAATTACTTGACGTCGGCCTTGGCGCCAGCGTCTTCAAGCTTCTTCTTGATGTCAGCGGCTTCAGCCTTGTTGACGCCTTCCTTGACAGCCTTCGGAGCGGCTTCGACGAGGTCCTTGGCTTCCTTGAGGCCGAGACCCGTGATGGCGCGGACTTCCTTGATGACGTTGATCTTGTTGGCACCAGCTTCGACGAGGATGACGTCGAATTCGGTCTTTTCTTCTTCAACGACAGCAGCAGCGCCAGCACCGCCGGCAGCGGCAGCAACAGCTACCGGAGCAGCAGCGGAAACGCCCCACTTTTCTTCAAGAAGCTTCGACAGTTCTGCAGCTTCCAGAACGGTCAGCGAGGAGAGGTCGTCAACGATCTTTGCGAGATCAGCCATTTTACTAGTTCCTTTTGTTCGGTTCGAACCGGTTGATTATAAACAGCGAAAAACC
>Ga0102593_1003429_pt1 | contig 10270 bp, 8 predicted proteins | sample AraplaCol_mMS_r2_2_FD_76862 | JGI IMG/M metagenome (GOLD analysis project Ga0102593, IMG submission 76862) | Arabidopsis root microbial communities from North Carolina, USA - plate scrape MF_Col_mMS_r2 (SPADES assembly) (version 2) | ecosystem: Host-associated > Plants > Roots > Endosphere...
ATCCGTCAGATCCGATAATCGCTTGGCGAAAAGGCATGAAAATCGAGGTGGAGATTGCGGTGAAGCTTCGCCAGGATCTTCCTGTTCGAACGGATAGGGCCTACGATCGAGACGACGTTGAGGCCGCAATTTCTGAGGCTTATCTTGGCGCAGAGCTGGTTTGGAGCGGCATTTCGGAAGGCGGCAGTATTTCCTTCCTCGCCTTTCTCGCGGATCGCCTTGGGAACATCGGCTATGTCAGAGGGCCGGCGCTTCCGTTGGCAGTCCTTGAGCCTGGTTCGACTTTCCCCCTTCGGCTTCTGCTGAACAACCAGGTCGCCTTTGACGCTGCTGGACAACATCCGACGAAAGACGCGCTTACCTGGCTCTGTGACTACGCCAACAATCCATTCAGGCCTGCCGCGGCACTTAGAGCAGGTTCGATCGTCACGACGGGTAGCTTGTGTGGCGCAATCGAAATTACAGATCCCGGCGACGTGTCGATCAACCTCGGCGAACAGGTTCTACTAAATTTCGCGGTTCGATCTCTTTAGGTGCGGGATTTGGCGCCATCGAACTGACCCATCACGGGCGCTTTTCGGGCGAGCACCACGAGAGTTGCCGAGAGGAGGGCGACTGCAAGTCTTCTACGCTAACGACCCTTTCCGCTCGGGACCGTCGATCGCCCAGATCTCAACTTTAATTTTGCGACGACCGTTCGGCGCTTCTGAAACCAGACCATGACCAACAATACAGACCGCCAAAGCGGCAGGGAGACATCAATGATTATCAATACCTTTTCCTATCTCTGGAAATCCACTGCGATCGAAGCGATGTCTGAACTCATCGGCCACGGCTTCAAGGTATTTGAAGTGCCTGTGAGTTCCCCACACTGCTGGCCGGACGAGATGTCGACAGGCATGCGATCGGAAGCGAGGAAGCAACTGCAGGACCACGGGGCGAGTGTCAGATCACTGAATGCTGGCGGATACGATATCAATCTCGCCAGCCCCGCGGCCAATATGCGGCGCAAGAGCTCGGACCATATCAAAGATGTCATCCATCTTGCGGTCGACTGGGGGGTAACCGACGTTGTTATCTCTCCAGGAACGCGACGCCCGATGATTTCCCCCTCCATCCCACAAACTTTTGGCTGGCTATATGAAAGTCTTGACGTGCTTCTGCCGGTTGCGAAGCAAGCCGGCGTACGGCTGCTCATGGAGAACACCCCATATTGCTTCAGGCCGACGATCGGTGAACTGGTGGGTGTCGTCGAGGAGATCAAAAGCGAAAACCTCAGCATCGTTTATGACGTCGCGAACGCGGCTTATATAAGCGAAGATCCGGTAGCCAGTCTTCTATCGCATCACAAGCATATAGGTCTCGTGCATATCTCGGATACGGGGACGGACGTGTGGGGTCACGACCCCATCGGTACGGGGATCATAGACTTTGAGGGTCTGGGTCGTGCCATTGATTCAGTCTTCAGTATCGACCGCGTGGTTCTCGAGATCATTCGCGAGCAAGAGCCGCTGTTGGAAATTCAAAAAGGCCTGCAGGAGCTCAAAAAAAGGGGCTGGACCATTGGGTGATGAAGCCCCAGTGGACCTCACTCTGCGTATGCATGGACGTACCGCGACGCTCTGTTCGTGAGGATTGGCAGAGATAGTCCAAAGAGAGGCGGAGACACGGTGCGCATACATTAGAATAAAGTTGCAATTTGGAATTCAATTCCATATCTTAAACCCGGCGGAAAATTGGAGAAAGCAGCTATGAGAGTTTTAGTGAGCGGGGGAAGTCGTGGGATTGGCGCCGCAGTTTGTATCCGTATCGCCGAAGCCGCCGTATCGAGAGGCGAGCGTGCTCAAATCGCAGTGTGTGGCCTTGCGTCATCTGAGCCCCAAGAGGAAGTTGCACGTTCGGTGCGTGCGCTGGGAGGCGATGCCATTGCGTTGTCAGGCGACTTGAGCAACGTTGATGTAGCTGCAAACCTAGTAGAGGCAGCGGTATCGGAATTCGGCGGTCTTGACGCTCTTGTAGCGAATGCCGGCGTAGCAAGCCCAGGAAGCATCTGTGATTTGTCCGTCGCCGAGTGGGACAAGATGTTCGAAGTTAACCTTCGCGGTGCATGGCTTCTGGCTAAACATTCCTACCCGCATTTAAAACAGAGCCGAGGCGCGGCATGCTTCACATCTTCAATGTCTGGACAAATGCCCCATGCCGGATCAGGTGCATATAGCCCGACGAAAGCGGCTCTGACGATGCTTGCGAAAACGCTCGCCTTGGAATGGGCGCCAGACGGCATTCGTGCAAACATCGTTTCGCCGGGAATGACCCACACGCCGATGACTGAAAAAATGTACGCCGATCCAGCGATCAAGAAGGCAAGAGAGGATTTGATCCCGCTTTCGAGGATCGGCGACCCAAGAGACATTGCGAATGCCATTGAGTTCTTGATCAGTCCACTTGCGGGTTTCATAACCGGTCAGGACCTCTGCGTCGACGGCGGCTTCTCACAGTCAATCTTAAGCCATATACCTGGGCGGCCGAGTTCAAAATAGTCGTAGCCAAAGTAGATCCAGTCGCTCGCCTAACTGGTACGCCAACAATAGAACTAAATTTACTCACTTTAACGACGTTCCCACGATCATAGAGATTGTGATCGTGGGAACGTCGGCGACTCAATTTGATTTTTCTTTGATGTTCTGACCATATTCAGCGCTATTCAAGCCATGAAATACTAGTGCCTTACGACTTCAGAACGCAAAAACGCTGTATCGGTGCCTTTATGCTTTGCAAATTGAGGAAGGAAAACGGGCAACTCGGTCGGTATTTCAGGCGAAGGTTGGACGCGGGCAGAGCGGATTGCGTCTATGCACTAATCTTGTCCAGGCCGCAGTCCGCGGTTGCATACGACGCTCTTCATAGGAATCGAACCAGCGACCCGCGGAGCGGTAAGCACCTGAATTAAATGTGATGGGCCGTACCGACCCCTAAAGGCGCATTGTCGTTCTGGGCTGGAAGCAGGCCATTGTTACGCAACGGCTTGCCGCAATTTTTCCGCGGGATCGGCAGATTGAAAAAAGAACAAAGAGTAGACAGAAATTCATCTGTATAGGATAGGTAGGCGGCAAAGACAGCGAACCCATGCGTGCACGATTCGGGAGCTAGCAGTGACTTTCGTTACCCATCGCGACCCTATCGACACTCCCGTCCTCCGCAAGGAGAGAGGCGCGTTCTTCACGCCTCCGGCGATTACCCGTTTTATTTCCAAATGGGCCATCCGCGCGTCTGAAGATCGCGTGCTCGAGCCCGCGGCTGGCGATGCCGCATTCTTGGTTTCGGCGGTCGAGCGGCTTCGTGAACTGGGTCCACGCAGGCGCTCGTGCCCGATTGTTCATGGCGTGGAGATCCATGCGCACAGCGCAGCCGTTGCCCGCAAGCGGGTCGCTGACGTGGGGGGCGAGGCCGATATCCAATTGTCCGACTTCTTTGCCGTCACGCCTAATCCAGCGTTCGACGCCGTTATCGGAAATCCTCCTTATATTCGATATCAGGATTTCACCGGCGAAGCCCGCACTCGTGCCCGAGAAGCGGCCATCAGGGGCGGCATTTCCTTAACAGGGCTCGCGTCCAGTTGGGCTGCGTTCACCGTGCACTCGGCGTTGTTCCTGAAGAATGGTGGCCGCCTGGCCTTCGTCTTGCCCGCCGAACTGCTCTCGGTGAACTATGCCGCGCCCGTCCGCAAGTTCCTGTTCAGTCGATTCCGCGACGTGCAGCTCGTATTGTTCGATGAGCAAGTGTTCCCGGAGGCGGAAGCGGACGTAGTGCTTCTCCTCGCTGACGGCTACCTGGAGGGGCCGGCGGATTTTGCAACGATCCGGCAAACCAAGAACGCTGCAACGCTCGACACTTTAGGCCCGGGACTGAGCTGGACACCGGTCGACCCTGCGGCCAAATGGACCAGCAGTCTCGTTGCTGCCGACGCGGTGCATCTTTTGCAGGCCCTCACTGGAACCGGCCTATACACGAACCTGGAGACCTGGGGCGACACGACGCTCGGAATGGTAACCGGAAACAACAAATACTTCACGCTTTCCCCCCAGCGCGCAGCAGAGCTCGGACTGCGCCCAGACGAGTTGCTCAGCCTTTCGCCACCAGGAAGCTCGCATTTGCGAGGCCTCTCGCTCTCGAGTGCCCAGCTTAAGAAACTTGGTGAAGAGGGCAGCGCGATCCACCTGTTCTATCCAAATGAACCGCCTTCCAAGGCTGCCGCGGCATATATCGCCGACGGCCACAGGACAGGCGTCGACACCGCCTATAAATGCCGGGTCCGCAAGACCTGGTATCGGGTGCCGCTCGTTTCACCCGCGGACCTCTTGCTGACATGCATGAATGCGGACACCCCCCGGATCACCGAAAATGCCGCCAAGGCCCGTCATCTTAATTCGGTGCATGGGGTTTACCTGAACGAGGCATATACTGCCTTGGGCCGCGAGCTCCTTCCTGTCGCCAGCTTGAACTCAATCACCTTGTTGCATGCCGAAATGGTCGGCCGCGCCTATGGAGGCGGGATACTGAAGATCGAGCCAAAGGAGGCAGACGTTTGGGCCATGCCATCCCCGACCCTGGTCGCCTCTCGCGCCGATGAGCTTCGCAAGGTCAAGCGAAGCGTTGCAAAGCTGCTGGACAAAGGGCGGCTGCTCGATGCCGTTAATCTGGTTGACGAGGTACTGCTGGTGGACGGCGAGGTTTCCGCGACACAAATGGCAGCCGTCCGGAATGCACGCGCGGAACTGGCGAACCGTCGCAATTTGAGGTCAGCAAGTGGCCGCTAAACCAAGTTCGAAAGCAGAAGCCTGGGAAATATTCGATCATATCGTCGAAGCTGCCGCACCCAGCGGGGAACACAACAATCCATGGGTTCTTGGAACTGACGGCCAGCCGTTCATCAAGCCCGATTACGACACCCTTGCGCTATTGCTCGGTGTTCCGCTGCACCTGAAAGCGGGAACCCAAACAGGAGTTCCTGCCCTCGCTCTCGATGTCTGGCTCAGCTACGAACTTCGCAGGGCCGGTTTCGGCACGGACCAAGTCTGGCCAAGGCCAGCGAACCCACGCGTCCTCCCCGCGCCCGTAGCGGCATTCGTCAAGTCACTTCCCGTGGCCGTTCGAGCCAACGCGGAATCCTATTTGCTATCGAGGACGTCCATCCCCGGGGTCACCTCCTCCTCGGCATCCATTCTGGGGAAAAACTACCTGAAACAGGTGGATGTCATCATCACCGACTGGGTCACCGGCCCCGAATTGCTGATTTCAACGAAGCGCATGGATTCCTCCTATGGGAAGAATGCGCCGAACCGCATCGAGGAGTCCTACGGCGATGCCAAGAACCTTCGCTTACGCCACCCGCTGGCGGCTCTAGGGTTCTTGTTTGGCCTACGGTCTGACATCCTGGAAAAGGAGCCCAAGACGGCCGAGTGGTTGTTCGATCTCTTGGCTAAACTTGGCCGTGAGGACGATGCGTACCACTCCACCTGCCTGGTGTTGATGGAATACTCATCTGATCCAGTACTACCGGCGGCCGACGAGGAAGAACCAACCGACGGCATATTAGAACCAGGCCCGCAGCCGATAACGGATCCGGCAGAGGCTGAGATCGCGCACCTTGCGGAAAGCACGGTCGAGAGCATCGTCAAGGCCCTGCCCAAGGTATCGATCCTCGAAGAGCGAACCCCCGATGAACTCTCGCCCGCCCGTTTTCTGACATCTTTGGTTACGCGCGTTCTCGCGACTACACCCGTCAACATGCATGAGGAGGCTAGGAGGCGCAGGTCTTCAGTGTTGGCAAAGAGATAACGACCCTCCGAAACCTGGCGCGACCAGCAATCGAATGTATAAGACGCTGGTTGATTCATTGTTGAGCGAGCACCTGGAGCACGGAATCTCGCAAACGCTTACAGTCAGCTTCAAAATCACCGCCTTCACCAGCGCTCGTCCAAAGTGTTTTCAGCTCCGTTTCCGAAGCGTCCAATCGTTCCAACGCCACCATGATCCGCTGTCTGAGATTTGGGATTTTTAATATTTTCCCGGCATCGCGCCTAATCGCTAGTTTGTGATCGTCGATGGATGGAGGAGTTGGAAATCCTCCCGCGATTGCCACAACCTCACACATCGCCCAGAAGGTTTGTTCTGTCTCCGCCGGAATAGGTTTCCCTAAATCCGAATACTCAGCAATTTCTGCAAGCGGGGTAGTCCAGCAAGAAATCCCAGCCGGTCGAACAGTGCCATCCAATCACTCGCAGCATCATTTTCGAAAACGTCTTTGCCCCAAGTACCCATAGGATGTCCTGTAACTTCTGCACCAATGGGCGCGGTCTACGAAAAAATAGGAGCGACCGCAATTGATGCAAAGTTCCGCTTCAAAAGCCGCGCTCCCTTGCCGCCCCCTCGCCCTCGTGGCTCAAGGGACTTGCACAATGCGGCCGTTACCCTCGATCTCGGGGTCCAGTCGTAGTAGAACGAACGTCGAGCTGACTGGTGACCACGCGATGGAGAAGTTTGCTGCCATAGCCATCGGAACTTGCGGGCGGTCGACAACGGGGCCGCCCTGCTCGCTCCAGGCGATTTCGAACTCACCTTCCGCCAGAACGCCGGACACGTCTAAAGTCCCCGTTTCCACCGAGAGCGCGCCGTACTTGAGAGAGTTGGTGGCCAGCTCATGAATGACGAGTGCAAGGCTCGTCGCCGACGACTCGCCAACGCCCATCCGAGGAACTGCTACGCGAATGCGCCCCGCAAACGCGCCTTCGTCGTCGTAGGGTGCGAGTAGAACGGCGAACAGATCTCCAAGAAGGACAGCATTCCCCTGCCCGCCCTTGAGCGGACGGACGAGGTCGCCGGCACGTCCAAGGGCCGCCAGGCGTTGCGTGAGCTGACTGACCATCTCCTCCTTCGACGCCGTCGATCGGGAGGTGATAGCGGTAAGACCGGAAGCGAGTGCCAAGAGATTCTTGACGCGGTGGCTCATTTCGCCGGTGAGCAGCTCGTGCCCCTCTTCCGCTTGTTTGCGACCGGTAACATCTAAAAATATCCCGGACATCATTCGGGCGACGATACCGGCGTCGTTGCCCTGACCGCGAGCGGAAATCCAACGGACGTCGGAGGCTTCCGTTAATATCCTGAAGTCGATCTCGTATGGGCCGGCTATCACTCGGGTGGCGACAAAGGCGGATCGTACTCTGTCGCGGTCGGCCGGATGAATCTTCGCCGACAAACCCTCGAACGTCAGCGGGCTCCCCCGCGAGACGTCTCTTGGACTCAGTCATGCAGCAAATGCGTGGGACGGCCATTCTCACTGTGTCTGTACAGCTATCGGCCGTTCTACCGATCCCGCAAAGTCGTTCATCCAGCGATGCGTTACTACGCCCGAACACGTGCTGGGCCGCAACGGTCGTTTCGCCTGAGGTCGGTCTACATCGCCGACAGAAGTGGACGTGATTATTCAAACATGCCGCAGGCATTCCGTGTAACGGAGGAACTATATCTCTTCGGTGGAGTTTACCGGACACTCAAAATCCTGGGAGGATAATAACATGAAAATACTGGTCATCTCTGCCGCATCGCTGTTTCTGTCACTCGGAGGAGCGGCGGTCGCGCAGACGACGACGGTCGTCGTTCCTGGCGAGGTCAAGACCTATGTCCAAAAACAGGAAACGCCATCCGTCACCTTTGAAGGTGACGTCGCAGTCGGCACGGCGCTTCCTGACACGGTCGAGATCCACACAATCCCTGACCAACCTGATTACGGTTATGTAGTCGTCAACAAAAAACGTGTGCTCGTCAATCCGAAGACCCGCACCGTGATTGAGGTCGTCCAATAAATTGAAAGCATCGCGGGCCTGCTTCCAAGGCCCGCGATTCCTCTGTCATCCTCCTCCGTCCGTATCAGGTGCTGTTTGCTCGGCGAGCGAGGGCTGAATTCAGCTTCGCATCCACCGCAGCCAGCCGTTTCAGATGACGTCGTAATCGCGGGGTCTCCTTTGGGCATTCGAGACGCCAAGGAGCAATATGATCGTCAAATTTCAACCTCTTCATTCGCGGCTGATCTTCACCGTTTGCTGTGGTCGTCCCGAGACGAAGACAGTGTTGTATTCGGCGCAGACCCTTCTCGAGCACAAGCCGAACCACGAAACGCGGGTCGCTTCGGAAAATCACCCCAATGGTCACGAGTGACAGATACGTTCTCCGAGCTTGTCGGAATTCCCAAAACGCATATTTCTGCGTGGCGTCGATTGCACTTCCAATCGCGTATCGGGGGACTTGCGGATTTGCGGCCAGCGAACGCCGGACGACTTCCAGAGCGCTCTTGCCCATTCGCACGTGATCGGAAGACATGCTGCCGGGATGCTTTCGATATCCCACCAGCCGCTCGGGAACGACTTCGATGAAGTAGCGTGCGGCTAGCTTGAGCTCGAAATCGAGGTCCTCGCAGCCTCCAACCCCGGCTGCAGCATATGAGCTGTCAAACCCGCCTATCGCAAGTGCGACGTTCCGCCGGACGAGAAGCGCGCTTCCATTCCCTATATATTTAACATTCAGATGCCGGGCGTAGATATATCCTCTTGCGACATCGGAACTGCCAGGGCGAATGATCTCGTCGTCCTCGTTGATGATGTAATGCAGCGTGTAGACCGCAGCCCAGTGCGAGGACAACCGGTTGAGAGCGTTCACCTGTTTTTTGATTTTCGTTGGGTGCCAGAGATCGTCCGCATCAAGGAATGCCACGTACCGACCTGATGATGCCTCGATCCCGGTATTCCTTGCGGCGGCGACACCGCGGTTGGGGGTGGAGAGGAGGCGGATCCGCGAGTCTGACGTCGCAATCTGCTCCACGAGTTTTGCCGTGTCGTCCGTGGAACCGTCGTTGACAACGATAATCTCCAGGGCGGCGTAGGTTTGGCGCATAGCGGACCGAAGGGTGCGCTCAATATAGGTGGAAGCGTTGAAGGCCGGGATGATCACTGAGACCAAAGGGCGGTCGGGATTAAAGATCCCTCGTCGAACCTTCCCTGCACATGAAAGCATTGTAGATCTCTCGCCACGTCAACGACAAAGATACTTTCGTACAGAAGGGACCGCGTAATTGATTTCTGCCGTTCTTCTACATTCAATTCGAAGCGGGCAAAATCCTAGCCGCCTTCGACGTTGGAAGATCGCCTTCAACACGAATACAATCTAGCTTTTGTTCTGTGAGCGCAAACGGACTTTGGTCCGACGTAGCCCTCTACTTTGGTGGAAGGGAGTAGATATGTCAGCCGCAGCGGACAAAGGTTATCTGAAAGGAAGTGCTAACCAATCCCCTTCCGTGTGCTTTAACGTTCCCTGTTTTACGCTCTACGCACATAGAAGGACGTAATGCAGATGAATCGGCAGGCGCGGTCGCAGTGGGTTTTGAAATGGGTTCTCCCGGCAGCCACGTCATTGATCATAGGGTGCGTCCTTTTTGGCACCCTCCAATGGGCCGCAGCGCAGACCGATATGGTCGCCGAGGCTCGCCAGCGGGATCTCGTCACACTAATCGTCTCGAAGATGCAGGCTAGCGTTGCTCATGATCAGGAAAGCGCGACTGTCTGGGACGACGCGGTTCGAAAAACCGACGCGCGGGATGTGGAATGGCTTCGGTCAAACCTCGGCGATTGGATGCATACCTACTTCGGGCATGACGTCGCTGTCGTTCTTTCCTCGGATCGAAACCCGATCTACGAGTTCATTGCGCCCTCGGATAACGCTTTGACGCCCGATGATCTGCGCGTCGCTTATCTGCCGCTGGCGGATGCATTGCAGCAACGACTCGCTGCCAGCGACACAGAAGGGATCACGGACCGGGTGCTCTCAATCGGCGAAAGCGACCTCACACATGTAGGGCGGCGACCGGCGGTCGTGAGCGTAAAGCCAATCGTCTCAGACACCGGCGACATCGAGCAACAGCCGGGGGGGCAAAATCTCCATGTGGCTGTGAGGTTCCTCGATCAAAGTTTCGTATCCGAGATCGGAAAGGACTATCAGTTTTCCGAAATGCAGTTCTCGGATAACGCTCCGACAGATGCGGAGCACTCTTTCGTTCCCTTGACGTCTCGTTCGGGCGCCACTGTCGGCTACTTCACCTGGCGCCCATTTCGCCCAGGTGCGAGCATGATGGAAGCGACCCTGCCGGCGGTCGGCCTCGCGGCGGTTGCCATTTTCGCCGCGGCGAACCTGTTCGGGCGTGCGATCTGGAGACGTTCAGCAC
>Ga0102593_1003434_pt1 | contig 10252 bp, 13 predicted proteins | sample AraplaCol_mMS_r2_2_FD_76862 | JGI IMG/M metagenome (GOLD analysis project Ga0102593, IMG submission 76862) | Arabidopsis root microbial communities from North Carolina, USA - plate scrape MF_Col_mMS_r2 (SPADES assembly) (version 2) | ecosystem: Host-associated > Plants > Roots > Endosphere...
ACCCATTATATAGGGTTGAGAAATGAGCCATGCCATCCACTGATCCGTTGGGTTCGACCACAGCTTCGTGAAGCTTTTTCACAGACTGTCAGGAAAACTTCAAAAACCCTGTTGACAGTAACGAGCCACCCCCGTACATGGCTCTCCGTCGCCCAGATGGCGGAATTGGTAGACGCGCCAGCTTCAGGTGCTGGTACCCGAAAGGGTGTGGAGGTTCGAGTCCTCTTCTGGGCACCATTCCATTCTTGATCCCTACCAAGATCAAGGAGTTAAGCCTTTCCAACAAATTGCGCATTTGGTACCTTGTAACAAAGGCCAGTAACAATGCGCATAAGGCTTGTCCGCCCAATGGCACCCAAGGGCTCCCCAAATCCCCACTTCGTTAAACGCATTCCCGCCGATCTGCGGCAGCGCTTGGTGGGACGCAATTTGGTCATTCCCCTTGCCAACGAAACGGTAGACTTCAAGGTCACACCGAGCACCCAAAGCATTCGTTTTTCCCTCCGCACCGCCAATCCCGCAGAGGTGAAGGTGAGGCAGGCTGAGGCGCTGGCCTACGTGGAGCAGTACCTTGAAGCTGTCCGCATCGGCCGACCCATCCAGCTCACCCATCGGCAGATCACGGCGCTCGCCGGAGAGTTCTACAAGTCGTGGTCTTCCGGCCCGGACGTAACCGGCTCACTCACCCTCACGCCCTCCACTGGAGAGTTCTTCACTCGGGAGGACGATGAGTTTGATGAAGCGGAGATGCTGACGGCTGCCTTGGAGCGTGTCAGAGAACGGGCGGCGGGCCAGGACGATGAGTATTTCCTCAAGGCGCACGGCCCGGATATCGACCGCATGCTAGCAGCGTGTGGCATCCCCGAGATAACACCCGGCAGCCGCGCCAAGCTCGCCGTAGCGTTCGGCAGGATGTTGCTTGAGGGTCTAGAAACGAACGCACGGGTGGCTGGCGGCGACTACAGCCCGGACCCTAACCTTGCTAGGTTGCCGGAATGGGAAGCGCCCAGCGAGACCCCGAGGACGAACCACAAGCCGGGCAATCCGGTATCCCTGACAGGACTGGAGGAGGGCTGGTGGGCCGAGGCGAAGGCACTGGGGAAATCCGAGAGCACCCACGAGAGCTACGGCAATACGTTTCGGCTTTTCTCAAAGTTCCTCGGGCATGACGACGCCCGCAAGGTCACTGCCGAGGACGTTATCCGCTACAAGGATCACCGCCTATCCGCGATCAATCCCAAGACCAAGAAGCCCGTATCAGCTAAAACCGTGAAGGCTAGCGACTTGACGGCCCTGAAGAGCGTCTTTGACTGGGCTGTGTCGAATAAGAAGCTCCCTACCAACCCGGCTGCGGACGTGAAGCTTAAGCTGGGCAAGAAGGTCAAGCTCAGAGAGCGTGACTTTACGGCACAAGAGGCGGCAACCATCCTCACTGCTGCGAACAGCATCCACCTCGGAAAGTCCAGCAATCAGACCGAGGCTGCGAAGCGCTGGGTGCCGTGGCTGTGTGCCTACTCTGGCTCTCGCGTCGGAGAGCTCGTGCAGATGCGCAAGGAGGACCTCCGCCAAGAGGAGGGCGCTTGCGTCATTCGGATCACCCCGGAAGCCGGCACGGTGAAAGGCAAGGAGTTCCGTGACGTGCCTTTGCATCCGCACCTCATCGAAATGGGCTTTATGGATTTCGTCACGGAGGCGGCCGGCCCCTACCTCTTCATGACCATTAAGCCAACCTCCACCTTCCGGGGCGTCTGGCAAAGCAAGAAGAACCGACTGGCTGAGTTCGCCCGCGAGTACGTCAAGGACCCTAACGTGGCTCCCAATCACGGCTGGCGGCATACTTTCAAGAGCCTTGGCTTCGAAGCGGGTATTCAGGAGAAGGTGCTCGATGCCATCTGCGGCCATGCGCCTGCAAGCGAGGGCCAGAAGTATGGCTCCGTCTCGCTGAAGACCAAGGTGGATGCGATGGCCATATTCCCCCGCTACCGCCTGCTAAACGAGGGCTCACGCTGATGGCTTGGTGGATCGAACTTCCCGCCTACCTCCTCGCCTCAGTCGCTCTCTCGTGGTCTGTGTGCGGTATCTTCGCGTTGCCCGGCGTGGTGGCGTTCTTTGAGCGCCATCTGTTGGAGCCCATCGTGGCACTCCTGGTGCTTGGCGCGGTGTGGGGTTTCCTCAGTAACCCGGACTTACAGACCATCTCGGGAATAGCAAGCTTCCTGCACAACGACAGCGGCTACTGAGATGGATGCGGGAGGCACGTTGGCTGAGGCCGAGGCCAACCTGAAACGGATCGCACAGGAGATGCACGAGGTCTGGTGCGATAGACGTAATGACCCTACAGCGGCCGACTGGAGACGCATAGATAAACTCAGGGCTCTTCCGCACGACGCACCAGAGCGGATCACGTTCAAAGGCTCAGATGCATGGCGGGACGCAATCTGGGACTCGGTTGAGATACGCTGGTTCCTTGCCGGCCGCCGGGTTAAGCTGCTTGCGCTAGGGCTCGATGACGCACCGTTTCTTAGCCGGTTCTGGGTTACGGACCAGCCCGATAGATTAGGCGTGCTGATGACTGTCCTCTTCCAAGATCGGTTCGCGGCAATCGACTTCGGCCGCAGCTATGACGCACTTTATGCGCCGGAGACCGCGGAGCTCTACCGCCTGTGCGTTGACCCCGCGAAGACGGTAGCTAAGTGGCTGGCCAAGAGAACCGCAATGGGCCGGCCATGGGTAGCGATGGACGCTGCGCAAAGGGCTGCGTGGGACGCTGAGACCAAGGCGGGTAGAGCTGAGTACCACCGGCTGCGCAAACTGCTGTATCCCACAAAGGACTTGCGAAGGGCCAGCCTGGGGCAGCGAGCCTTCACTCGGGAGGAGCTTCACGCCACCGTTACGGCTCTCGAAGCCTACAGGACTGGTGAGCCCCTTTCCGTTGAGGAACAGGTGCGGACGCTTGACCTCTCTACCTTGTCTCCCATCGAGGCGTACCTCAAGCTTCAAGCGCTTCAAGCTGAGGCACGGAGGCTCGATACCAACAGCCACTTCCTCCCGGTTTCCATGGGTGGCTTCCTCCTCCCCCCTGAGCATGAGCTCATCGCCGCCCCTCAGCCCCCTGCTTGACGGTGACCCACCACATAGCCGTAGGGTCCAGCACCTTGGCCAAAGAGGCATCCAGCGAGGCAAACCCCTTCGGCCTCCCACCGGTCAAGCAAGCGAGGTGGAACGCGCAGGCAATCTTCTCAGCCAGCTCATCGGTCATCGGTGCGCCATCCGTGACGACTGCCGCCGCGATATCACCCAGCAAGCATATTGCTTCTTCCTCCCACCTATCCTGTGCGCCACGCTCCGAGGTGACAAGACGATAGGCTCCGTGCCTGCGCGGCTCTAGGGTGAACATCTCGGCGCTGGCATAGCGCTCCCCCATGGGCATCCGGAGACACCATCCGGCCGGCATGCGGTTGGCTGCGGGGATGGGCCGGAGGGTATAGAGCTCAGCGGTGCTTTCGAAGAGCAGGGAAAGGTCTCTCGCCATGGTCACACCCTCGCCAGCGTTTCGGTGCCCACAACGCCTATGAGCTTATGGATGCCATAAAGGTGGTCTGCATCGAAGGTGAGGACCTTTACAGGGTTCCACATGCGAACCATCACGAGCGGCTTGATGTTGCCTGCGGGGCGGGCTTGCGGCTGAGACCAAAAGGACGGAGCCGGTGCGGAGATGAGCTGCTTGAAGTAGAACTGGTTTTCGCCCGGTGCCAGGAACTCAGGGCGGCGGAAGAGCAGCACGGGGTCTCCAGCTTGCCACGGTTCGCTCTTCGAGAAGACAAGCGCTTGGCCGGGCTGATAGTGAGGGGCCATGCAGTCCCCATCGCAAATCATGGCGTAGACTTCTGGGAAGGCATCGGGATGCTGGAATGCCACAGGCTCGGGAAGCGGGAAGCCGCGTGTTAGAATGGTCATGAAGTCCTCTATAATGTACTTGAAGTACAGTTAACCATTCTTATTGTTCGTGCTTGCCGTCAAGAGTCCCTTGTGAAAAAAGTTTCATTGTCAAAATGCGAGAGGATTGAGTCGGTGCTAACAACAGGCAATCAATTGAAAGCCGCCCGTGTGCTTGCCGGGGTGGAGCAGGCCACACTCGCTGCCCGTGCCGGCTTACACATCAACACCATCAAGGCGATGGAACGTCGAGGCCACGAGATGCTAACCAGTGGCTTGGACACCATCAGGGCGGTCATGCAAGTTCTTGAGGCGGAGGGCATCGAATTCCTGAACCACGGGCGGCCCGGAGTTAGGCTCGGGCAGCGCCAAGCAAACTGAAATTCGAGGGGAACGCCAATATGTCGGAAGACCATCTTGATAAAGAGATTGCCGTTTCGGCGGACCTCACTGAAACCGGATTTAAAGCGGGTGCCAAGTCGCGGGCGCTGGCGGCCTTTGATCGGCTCGTCGGCAATTTCGGAGAGTGGGCCAATGTGCGTCTTGAAGGTGATATCTCTAGACGCCGCGCCATAATCGAGGGCGAAAAGGCACTCATAGAGGCGACCGTAAGACACGGCATCCAGCGGCTGGATACGGATGACGATTTCGCCGCGCGGGCGTTCGAAACACATTTCAGCAAGATCGCCCGAGCGCAGGCAAATAAAGATGGCGTTGTGCGTGCCGCCCTTTCCGACTTACGGCGTTCGCCAATTGCAGACAGCCAGGCAGATGACGGCGTAGATACTCTTAGTTCGGAGTTCCTAGACCGTCTTGAGACCTACGCTGAGGGCGCTTCCTCGGAAGAACTGCGCGAACGGTGGGGCCGCGTTCTGGCGAGCGAACTGAGAAAGCCGGGCACATTTGGCCGAAAAGTTCTGCGAGTGACGGATGAACTTAGCGCAGAAACGGCCAAAGTCTTTGAACAGCTTTGCTCTTACCGAGTCGGGCATCGTGTTTTCTATCCGATCATGCCGGAGGAATTGTCGTTTGCCGAGAAGATCATGCTTATATCGGCTGGGCTTATGGTCGACCCGCTCGAAAGGGGGCATGTCGGCTTTTTCGTGGAGGTAGACCTCACGGCTGGAAACTTCTGGATGTTGCGCATCGGTAACGAAGCGGTCGGCATCAGGAAGGGCGCAGCTATAACCTACGCACCGGGCTCAATTCTCATGGACTCAGCGGGAACTCCTGCGGTCCGGGTTTTTATTTTATCCGATGCAGGGGCCGCACTGGCATCGATCTTAGAAGACAACACCGATAGAGTTCGCGAAGAAGTTTTTGGTCGGATCAAAGAAATGGTGCCATCGGACGACTTGGTGTTTTTTACGACTGCGGAGGATGGGCACTTGACGGCAATAAAACCGTAGGCGCGGATCACAACCCGACCCAAGCAAGATTGTAAACGCCAGCAGCAAGCACACGGGATTGCATTTCCTGACGGCCTTGACTCTCCCTAAAATGAGAACATAATAAGAACATCATAACTCGGAACGGAGGATGACGGCGATGAGTAATTTGCCGATCGATGAACTGCGCCAGGATGACGACTTCGAGAGAAACCCCGTTGGTACCTACTGGACACCGCCTATCCCCGTAGGCATCCACGAGCTTAACCCTTCCGTCCGTTCTGCGGTCTCGAATGCCGGAGGCCGTTCTGAAAGCATCGACCAATTCGAAATCTACCTTGCCCACGCCTTTGATATGGAGACGTGCGCTCCCGTTGGAACCTTCGTGGTTTCTACCCCTGTGGCTGGCGGCCAAGCATACGGGATTTACAGCGAGGCCGGCGAGGTCCACGTCAAGGAGGCCATGTGGTTCGCCTTCGATGGGGACACGGACTACGCTTTCAGGGACCTTTATAACCGCGTTAGAGAAGCCGGATATCTGGCCTAACTTTCGGCACCCCGGACCTAAAGAGAACGCCTAGGGCGAAGCTTCCATGCCGGAAATGAACCAATTGAAGAAACTCTCGCGCTGGTCCCTAGAGGAGGCGCGAGGGGTCGGGCACATCCTCGTTGTCCGGTGTGGTCTCTGCAACGTCACTCGACGGTTCCTGCCTGACGACATCCTGAAACTCCGCAAAAACACGACCATCACCCGCCTAAGGTTCATCTGCCAGGAATGCCACAAGCGCGACTATATGGATGTGACCGTCTACCTCCCCTCTTCGTCGGAAATAGGAAAGCTTCCCGTTCGCCGGTTGGCCAGCGTCAGGGAAGTCAAGGTGCCGGTATGGCGAGACGAAACCTTATAGGCGCATCATGGCAGACCGAAGAAAAAACCCCTACGCCCGGTGGAGGCTCAATTCGGAGTTGCCGCATCACGTCGCCATTTGGTGGGGCAACTATCAAACCGAAGAACGGCCCCATGACTACCGGCAGAGGGGCGAGGTCCTAACCTCAGCGATCAAACTTGAGCCGGAGTCGAAAAGCTTCAGCGCTTGGATTGAGTGGGACCAATATCTTGTGTTTTGCTTCAGCAACCGTGAGGCTGCCCACCAGTTTCGCGACCGGTGGCGAGGGCAATTCATCGACACCGACGAGGTAAACCGCAACGGCGCGTGGACGCCAAGGGAGGGCGAAGTGTGCAATCTTTACCGGATGATGAGCAACCAGGCGGCCATCCGCTCTATCGCGCGGGCGATGATTGACAGCTCGGGCAACATGGAGCCCATCACCGAAATCTGGCCGGACTACATGGCACCGATTGTCCGCAATACGCCGGATGGCCGTGAGCTTATCAACGTTCGATGGGGTCTACCTAGCTCATCTCAGGCGATATACCAGGCCGCCACGAAGAGGGCCGATGGCCTCCGCAAGAAGAACAAGGAGGTGGACTTCCAGCAGCTCCTCAAGATGGAGCCGGATGGAGGCACCACGAACGTCCGCAATGTCGAGAGCAAGCATTGGAAGCGCTGGCATGGCATCGAGTTCCGTTGCGTAGTTCCCGTCACCTCATTCGCAGAACCAGACCCAGCTAACAAACCCGAAGGTGGCCGAACGCCTAACGCGTGGTTTGCCGCTGACCCGAGCTGTCCGCTGATGTTCTTCGCTGGCATTTGGGTGCCGGAATGGGAGAGCGTCAGGAAGGTAAGGGAGGGGCTCACAGTCAATGACCTCTATGGCTTCCTCACAACTGAACCTAATGGCATCGTTGAGCCGGTCCATCAGAAAGCCATGCCGGTTATCCTCACGGACAGCGATGAGATCGAGATGTGGATGACTGCACCGTGGGAGGAGGCTCGCCAGCTTCAGCGCCCATTACGGGATGACCAATTGGTACGCCTTCCAGCTCCTGAGCAAATACCTGCATGAGTATCGAAGGACACTCAACGGCACCCGGCGCAAACGTCATCGTGGAGCATTACTGTTCGGTGGCCGGATGCACCAAGTGGGGTGGCTTTGGGTTTTCCTCAGGTCGATCTACTGAGACCATCTGGTGGTGCTGGGAACACTACCCCCACAAGCAGCCATCGACCGGGCCAGTGCCAGTGTTGCAACGATGATAGCTGCCGCGTTGCTTACGTGCGCTTCCCTGACTGCCGTGGACGGAGACACCGTGCGCTGCGATGGGCAGCTCATGCGGCTCCTTGGTGGCGGCATTCCGTTCGTCTGGGGGATAGACACCCCGTGACCTGCCACTGAACTTTCATCCAACGGCGACTAGAGCCCCAGCAGTTTTGAATACGCCAAGTGGCGCGGTGTGAGCAACCGGCGGAAACGCGAAGCTTTCATCTTGCGCAGCGTTGGAGCCGGTTGCGGCGATGGCCCCGGCATAATCTGCCGGGGTCCTGTATCCGAGCGATGAGTGCGGCCGGAAATTGTTATAATCCTCAGCCCATTCAGCAATGGCACTTCGGGCATGATCGAGGCCGAAGAAGAGGCTCTCGTTGAGCAACTCGTCGCGCATCCGACCGTTGAAACTCTCGACATAGCCGTTCTGCATTGGCTTCCCCGGCGCGATGTAATGCCATTCGACCTTATGATCCCTCGACCAGGCGAGTATGGCATTCGACGTGAGTTCGGTGCCGTTGTCGGAGACAATCATTCCAGGCTTGCCGCGTCGTTCGATCAGCGTCGTCAGTTCTCGGGCGACACGTCGACCAGAAATAGACGTGTCCGGGATCGCTGCCAGGCATTCGCGCGTCACGTCATCGACGACATTGAGGATCCGAAATCGTCTGCCGCAGGCGAACTGGTCGTGGACGAAATCCAGCGACCAGCGGGCATTGGCCTTCGCCTCGACCAGGATCGGCGCACGCGTGCCGACGGCACGCCGCCGGGCTTTTCGCTTGCGAACGGAAAGCCCTTCCTCGCGATAAAGACGGTAGATGCGATTGACGCCGGATGGCTCTCCATCCCGCCGAAGCAGGACGAACAGCCGACGGTAGCCGAAACGCCGCCGCTCGTTGGCGAGGTCGCGCAGTTTCGCCCGCAGATCGACCTCCGACGGTCGACTGGACCGATAACGGATCGTCTTGCGGTCGGCGGATATGATCTGGCAGGCCCGACGCTCCGAAAGACCCATGACGGCCTTCAGATGCGTGACGGCTTCACGTTTGGCGGCAGGCCCTACCATTTTTTTGCGAGAAGCTCGCGAAGTGCGGCTGCGTCCAACATCTGCTCGGCCAGCAGTTTCTTCAGCCTCGCGTTCTCGTCCTCAAGCGCCTTCAGCCGCTTCGCCTCGGAGACTTCCATGCCGCCGTATTTGCCTTTCCAATTATAAAACGTCGCTTCTGAAATTCCGTGCTTGCGGCACAGGTCGGCCACCTTCGCGCCAACCTCTTGTTCCTTCAGCACCGCAATAATCTGCTCTTCCGTAAATCTCTGCTTCTTCATTCGTCCGTCCTCAATGGGCCGGACTCTAATCCATTCTGGAGGAAATTCTCAGTGGCAGGTCACGGTTCACCGGAATACATTTAGAGATCACAACTGAGCCCATCAGCAACAAGCTGAGACAACGCCTACCCTGGCTCAACATGCCGAAGCAAATTTTCGAACGTGATCCCCCCGGCCGTCACCGACCCGAGAGCGAGCGGCCGATAGGATATCTTCTTACACGAGCACATTTTTTTGGAGACGGAAGCCGATGACTGATATTCCGACGCATCAAGATGGTATGTTGGCGCTACTTTCGCTCGATGCCTATTCGCGCGGGTTAAGTCCGTAACTCACCTATAGTAGCAGGGGGGCAGCATCCGTTGGGGCACGCATACGGTTGGCGCCGTCGAGTGGGGCTGGGTCCGAGTGCAAGTTTGCGTCCACTGAGCGTTTTCGCAGGTGTCGGTAGCATGATGGCCCCAGGGAGCTTGCATGGGTCCGCCTGGCTGGAAAAAGTCGGTTCCGTATGGTCAACCAAGTTGAACAAAGGCATGGCTTCGTGGTTCGACTTTAACACGTAAGCCGAGAATAATTTACTTGAAATTGTAAAAACAACCCTTAATGTGTCTCGCGGGATCTTAATCTAAAACGATTGCAACTTCTGTAAGGCTGGGGGAATTATGGACGGCGCTATGCGTGCTGAGCTCGCACATCAGATGAGCGAGGAGATTTCCGAAGAGACCAAAAAGAAGCTGGCAGGCGCAAAAGCCGCCCTTCAATCGACATTCGGTCAAGTGGTGCTGGCGATGAGTTCGGTGCCACGTTACCGAAGCCAGATGATCTCTGATCTATCGCATCTCGTGATCGACCCCCTGATCAACGACCGGGTGGCGATCGCGACGCCAAAGGTGTCAAGTGATATCGAGCCGCCAGCGATCGCCATCTGGGCGACCGTAAGCGTTGACGTTGATGCGCGAATTTCTGAGCAGACAAAAGCCGGCGTCTTTCCGATCCGGCTAAAGCCGGAAGATTGGAAGAGCGGGGAAGTCGTCTGGCTGCTGGACGTGATCGCTCCGACCCGAGAGCTCGCGACAATGGTGCTGACGCAGTTCCATCAGGTTGCCAGGCGAGACAGTATCAAGATCCACCCGATGGTCGCACATCTCGTTGACCAGGAGGTCCTAAAAAAGTTGTCGACGGCAGGTCCGGCTCCGTCTGAGGCGCTTGGCGACGAACGCAAGCATCTGAACTGACGCCTCGCCCAAAGGCGCCATCTCCACCGTTTCCCTATCAATTTGCGCGAGACAGACATGTCGATCCGGCATGGCGTAGCTATCGTACCAGCACCTTTTGATCTTACCCGCGAAATTCGGGTGAGGGGCGGATTTGCGTTGAGGTCGACAGATCTGTCGCTCGACTGGTCCGACAAGGGTTATCGGTTCAACTTCATCCAG
>Ga0102593_1001306_pt1 | contig 10250 bp, 9 predicted proteins | sample AraplaCol_mMS_r2_2_FD_76862 | JGI IMG/M metagenome (GOLD analysis project Ga0102593, IMG submission 76862) | Arabidopsis root microbial communities from North Carolina, USA - plate scrape MF_Col_mMS_r2 (SPADES assembly) (version 2) | ecosystem: Host-associated > Plants > Roots > Endosphere...
TTGACGCATGTCGTTATCGCAAAAACGCTGCGGGCTTTTGCGCGACATGCCTATGCATCAGGTATTGAAGCGGAAGTGGATGACGTCGCCGTCCTGGACGACATATTCCTTGCCTTCGTCGCGCGCCTTGCCGGCTTCCTTGGCGCCGACTTCACCATTGAACTGGATGTAGTCGTCATAGGCGATCGTATTGGCGCGGATGAAGCCGCGTTCGAAATCCGAGTGGATCACGCCAGCTGCCTGCGGCGCCTTGGTGCCGCGCGCGATCGTCCAGGCGCGCGTTTCCTTCGGGCCGACCGTGAAATAGGTGATAAGGTCGAGCAGCTTGTAGCCTGCGCGGATCAAGCGATCGAGGCCAGCTTCGTCAAGGCCGAGGGCTGAAAGGAACTCCTTGGCTTCCTCATCTGGAAGCTGGGCGACTTCGGATTCGATCGCAGCCGAGATAATGACGGTTTCGGCGCCTTGCGCCTTCGCCATCACGGCGACAGCCTCGGTATGTTGGTTGCCGGTCACAGCGTCGCCTTCGGCGACGTTGCAGACATAGAGGACTGGATGCGAGGTCAGGAGGTTAAGGCCCTGGAGGATACGGATCTCTTCCGCGTCCAGCTTCGCGAGCAGGGTGCGAACCGGCTTGCCGTCCTGCAGCAGGGCGAGCGAGGCTTCCATGATCGGCAGCATGGCCAAGGACTCCTTGTCCTTGCCGGCGGCGCGCTTGCGGGTCTGCTCCGTGCGGCGCTCAAGGCTTTCGAGATCGGCGAGCATCAGTTCCGTCTCGATCGTATCGGCGTCGGCAACCGGATCGATGCGACCTTCCACGTGGGTGATGTCGCCGTCCTCGAAGCAGCGCAGCACATGCACGATGGCATCGACTTCGCGAATATTGGCGAGGAACTGGTTGCCGAGACCTTCACCCTTCGATGCGCCACGCACGAGGCCGGCAATATCGACGAAGTTGATGCGGGTCGGGATGATTTCCTTCGACTTGGCAATATTGGCAAGCTTCTGCATGCGGGCGTCGGGAACGGCCACTTCGCCGGTGTTCGGCTCGATCGTGCAGAAGGGATAGTTCGCCGCCTGCGCTGCCGCCGTCTTGGTGAGTGCGTTGAAGAGGGTCGACTTGCCGACATTCGGCAGACCGACGATACCGCATTTGAAGCCCATGGCTGAAACCTGCTGTTCTCAAGAAATCCTTGGCCGTGGCTATGGGATAAAGGAGGGGAGCGGTCAAGTCTTAGAGCGCTTTTCTCGCCGCTCCCTTGCCGTCGGGGCTTGGCAGCATTATTCTTACTCTCGCGGGATTTCCCCCGGCACCAGGTGTCGAAATTCTGCAATCTAAAAAGCTTAGTTAGATCCAAACCCCTTCCCATGTCATCAACGGGCGGATTTCCGATGGCTGACAACGACATTGCCTTAAAACCCAAGACCAGGGTGAAGCCGAAGCTGGACAAGCCGAAGCTCTACAAGGTCATTCTCGTCAATGACGATTATACGCCACGCGAATTTGTCACCGTGGTGCTGAAGGTCGTTTTTCGCATGAGCGAAGAGGCCGGTTACCGCGTGATGATGACGGCACACAAGCTCGGCTCCTGCGTGGTCGTGGTTTGTACGAAAGATATTGCGGAGACGAAGGCCAAAGAAGCCATCGACCTTGCCAAGGAGATGGGCTTTCCGCTGATGTTCACGACGGAGCCTGAGGAATAGTGGTCGGTGGAAAGGACGTGCGTCTCAAGACGGGCGGCGGATCTGGTAGCCGGTCTTGTCCTGCATGAAACCACAGTTTTCATAGAAGCGCAGGGTTGCCGGATTCTTGGATCCGGTGAGCAGCATGACCTTGTAGCAGCCGACGTTCCAGGCTTCTTCAATCGCATGCCGGATGAGTTTGCTGGCATAACCTTGCTTGCGGTGATCAGCGTGGGTGACGACGTTTTCGATCAGTGCGTAGGAGGCGCCATTGCGCGTCAGGTTGGGCACGATGACCAGCGTGACGGTCGCGGCAGCGATCTCGCCGGCAAAGCCGATCAAGACCGTCATGCCGGGCTGCGCCAGAATGGCGCAAAAACGTTCCGTTGCCATATGGGCAGAGAGGACCGGATCGGTCGGGTTGAGGTGCTGGTAGAGGGTGGTCAGGCCCTGTAAATCGCCGACGGCCGCGGGCCGGATGCTGAAGTCCCCGCCTGCCATCGCGTTCAGTCGCCCTTGTTGCCGAACATCTTTTTCAGCATCTCGGCCATGGGGCCAGTCGCCGGAAGCTTCTGCTGGCCGTGATTGCGGGCCTGGTGAATGTGGGACTTTCCTGCCGGCTTCTTCTCCGGCTTCGGCTTTTCCTCTTCCGCCTTGCCGCCGAGCGCGAGTGCAATCTTGTTCATCAGCTGGGAATCTTCATTGCGGACCAGCATGTCGGCGTTGTCGGCGAGCGTGTCGAGCAGCGGTTCCAGCCAATCCCGGTCGACCTTGGCGAAATCACCAAGTACATGGTTGTGCACGAGTTCCTTGGCGCCTGGATGACCGATGCCGAGGCGCAGGCGGCGGTATTCCTTGCCGCAATGGGCGTCGAGCGACTTGATGCCATTGTGGCCGCCATGACCTCCGCCGGTCTTCAGCCGCGCCTTGCCGGCCGGGAGATCGAGCTCGTCATAGATCGCCACGAGATCGGAAGGCTGCAGTTTGTAGAAGCGCATGGCTTCGCCGACCGCTTCGCCCGACAGGTTCATGAAGGTCTGCGGCTTGATCAGCAGCACCTTCTCACCCGCCAGCTCACCTTCTGATATCTCGGCCTTGAATTTCCTCGACCAGGGCGAAAAGCTGTGGCGGCGATAGATGGCATCCACCGCCATGAAGCCGATATTATGCCGGTTGCCGGCATATTTCGCGCCGGGATTGCCGAGACCCGCGATGATCAGCATGGCCTGTCTTCCTTGCAAGAGCTGTTGGCGTTCACCACCGCGAAACGGCGGCAAAGTCAAGTGGCAAAGGCGGGCGTGAACGGTGGGCGGCCGATCAATTCAGCAGATGCAGGCCATATTTCGTGAAGATCTGCTTCTGTTCGCCGCTGGCAATCAGCTTGTCCAGCGAGGCCTGCATGCGGGCCAGGAGATCGTCCGGGAAGTTCTTCTCGCAGGCAATTCCCATCGGCTGGGAAGACAGCACCGTCACCATTTCCAGCGGCTGGTCAGCCTTCAGCTTGTCGAAATAGAGTTCGGAGATCGGCATCATGTCGATACGGCCGCCGAGCAGCTTGCGCAGCGTCGCGTTGAAATCGCTGGCGACGTCGAGCTTGGTGAAGCCCTTCTCCTTGAGTGTCACTTCGGTGTAGTCGTCACGCTGTGTGCCGATGACGTATTTCTTCGCCGCCTCGAGGTTGGCGGCAGAGACGCCTGAACCCTGGCGGGTAATCAGGATGTTGCGGTCGACGAGAAGCGGCTCGACCCATTTGAACAGGCCGTCGCGCGAGGCATTGTGGGCGGTCGCGAAGACGCAGGTCATCGATGTCGTGCGTGCGAGACTGAAGGCACGGGCCCAGGGCATGACGTCGAGCGTATAATCGACGCCGATATCGGCCATCACCTTCTGAACCTGTTCCACGGTCGCGCCCTTGATAACCTTTCCGTCGCGGTAGTTGAAAGGGGCGTATTCCTCGGTCACGAAGGCTACCGTCTGGGCTGACGCCGACGCGGAAAAGCAGGGCAGGGCAAGAAGTGCAAGAAGCAGCAGCCTTTTCATCGCGATACCTCCCGTATCTCGTCAATTCATGAAGCGCGCGCCACATCCGAGAGCGAGCTGCTCAATTCCTCGATCAGCCTGGCGGCGTTCTGCGGACGGTGGAACAGATAGCCCTGACCATAATCGAGGCCCATCTGGTGCAGGGTGCCGCATTCCTCCTCGGTCTCGATGCCTTCGGCAATCACGGTGCAGTTCATCTTGTGCGACAGCGTCGTGATGCCCTCGATCAGCATGCGGCTCTTCTGGCGCACGTCATCGTCAGCGTCATTGATGGCGCGGGTGAAGGACTGGTCGATCTTGATGATGTCGACCGGAAAACGATTGAGATAACTCAGCGACGAGTACCCGGTACCAAAATCGTCAAGCGCGATGCGGCAACCGAAACGGCGCAGTTCCGTCACGATCATGCGGATCTGCGGGTTGTCGTGCATCAGCACCGCTTCCGTGATCTCGACGACGATACGATCCGGCAGGATGCCGTGGCGGCCGAGGATGGCGGCGAGGCGGGCGGCGAGCGCCGGCTCGAATTGCAGCGGCGAGAAATTGATGGCGAGATAGGTATTCTGCATGCCGGGCAGGCGAGAAATCTTCGCCAGATTGGCGATCGCCTTTTCCATGATGACATTGCCGACGCGAACGATCTTGGCAGTCTCTTCGGCCACGCTGATGATCTCGGCCGGTGGCATGAGACCCTTCTGCGGATGGTTGAGGCGCATCAGCGCCTCGAAGCCCGCGATGCCGCGGCCGTTCAGGTTCACGATCGGCTGGAGATAGGCCTCGAACCAGTCGTCGGCGAGGCCGGCTTCGATATGCGCTTCGATCTCGGCGCGCCGGCGGGCATGGTCGAGCATGCTGTTGTCGAAAATCCGTGCGCCGTTCTTGCCGTCGCGCTTCTTGGCATACATGGCCATGTCGGACTTCTGCAGCAGTTCGGCTGCCGTCGCAGCATGGCGCGGATAAATGGCGATGCCGACAGAGGCGCTGAGATGCATGTCCGGGCCGAAAGGGGTCTCGAAGATCGAAGCGATCTGGTCGCACATGGCGCGAGCGCGCTTCTCGGCATTCTTGGCGGGCAGCAGGATGGCGAATTCATCGCCGCCGAGACGGGCAGCTTCATCGGAGGGAGCAAGCAGCGTCTTCAGCCGCTCGACGAGTTCGATGAGGGCCGCGTCGCCTGCGGCGTGGCCCATATTGTCGTTGATCCACTTGAAGCGGTCGAGGTCGACGAAGAGGCAGGCGAGTTCCTGATCGGCGGCATCGGCGGCTGCGATCTTGCTGTCGAGTACGGCTTCGAAGCCCTGGCGGTTCAACAGACCTGTCAGATGGTCCGATATCGCCTGGCGATGATTGCGGTCTTCGGAGGCCTTCAGTTCCGTCACATCGGTCATGACGGAGAGCGACTGACCTTCCTGTCCCTGGGTCGTCAGCGCCGACTCCATGATCAGGGCGTCCATGATGCGGCCGTCCATGCAGATGAACTTGACGGTGACGTCACCGGTGCCGTTCTCACGCTGGCTCTTGCGATTGACGAACTTGTCGCGGGTGAAGGAGGTCACGAGATCGGAGAAATTCCGGCCGATGACGGCGGCGCGGTGATAACCGGTTGCAAGCAGCCAATAGTCGCTGACGGCGGTGATGCGATCTTCGTCGTCGAGCGAGAAGAGCATGGCGGGCGTCAGGTCATAGATGTCGGTGGTGCGGCGATGCGCGAGCTTCAGCTCGGTTTCCTCATTCTCGAGCTTCGTCTGCATTTCGTTGAAGCTCTGGGCGAGGCGGCCCATTTCGTCGTTCGACCGCCAGTCGACATGATGGCGGGAGCCGAGCTGGCGTGTCGCCTCGATTGCGGCCGTCAGGCGCATCAGGGGCTGGATGACGAAGATGCGGTTGCCGATAAGCGCGGTCGCGAAAACGGCCAGCACCGCGAAAATGAAGATCGAGACGAAAACGACCTCTTCCTGCTTCAGGCCGGAAAACAAGCCGAGTGCCGGATAGAAGACGGAAATGCTGCCGAGGTTCTTCGGGCCGTCGACGGTGTTGTAGATGATGGCGCGTGATACCTGAACGAGCTTGCCGTCGAATGACCTCGGAATGGTCGACTGGCTGACGTCGAGCTGGCCGGATTGATCGCGCACTTCCACCTTCACGATGGCGCCCTGCGAAACGACCGTCGCGCTGATCTGGGTTACGCTGTCGGCATCAAGATCCCAAAGCGGCTTGGCAAGCGCCTGGGCATTGGCAACAAGAAGAACGGAAATATGGTCGCGTATTTCCTTGTCGGCGCGTTCGGAGGAAAGGAAAAGAAAAAGAACAAAAAGGGGGGCTACAAAAACAAGCAGCGCGCCGCAAACAATCGCAAAAAATCTGTTCTCAACGGAATTATTCATGGTTCCGTTTGCTCCACGGGGTCGGAATATTCTGCGGTCACGCAGCAGGGCGGGGACTTCGCAACCAGCCGGAACATGCTTCCATGAATGTGTTAAATGTTGCTGAAATGGGCCTTTTCTGGAAATGAAAAAGCCCGCTTTCCTCAGGGAAAACGGGCTTATGCTTTACAAATTGGTAGAAGCGATCAGGCTTCTGCTTCGCCTTCGGCAGCGGACTCGTCGATGCCTGCAGCCGGAGCAACGATCGTTGCGATCGTGAAGTCGCGATCGGCGATAGTGGGCGTAACACCCTTCGGCAGCGTGACTTCCGAAATGTGGATGCTGTCGCCGATCTTGTGGCCGGAGAGGTCAACCGTGAAGAATTCCGGGATCGCGTTTGCCGGGCACTGAACTTCGACTTCGTGACGAACGATGTTCAGAACGCCGCCGACCTTGAGGCCCGGGGACTTGTCTTCGTTGACGAAGTGAACCGGGATTTCAACGGTAACCTGGGTGTTGCCAGATACGCGCAGGAAGTCGACGTGCATCGTGAAGTCGCGGACCGGATCGAGCTGGTAGTCCTTCGGCAGAACTTGGTACTTCTTGCCGTCGACGTCGATGGTCGCAACGGTGGTCATGAAGCCACCGGCATGAATGCGCTTCGTCACCTCATTGGTGTTGATAGCGATGGAAATCGGGGCCTGCTTGTCACCATAGATGACAGCGGGAATAAAGCCGTTGCGGCGGAGTTCACGGGCGGACCCCTTACCAACCCGTTCGCGCGCCTCGGCCTTGAGCTCGTAAGTTTCGTGGCTCATGGCTAGTCCTTTCGAGGTTATTTGGAGAGTCCGCAGCGGGCTCGAAGCCTTGTGCCGTCGGACCGGAGGCGGGCGAGCCCGTCCTCATCCGCGTTGCCTCCAAGGGTGTCTACGCGGACGCGTGGCCTATAATATAAGTGTCACGGAAACGCAAGCGGTGACAGGCTCTGTCGAGAGGAGCATGTCGTCGGTCATATCCTGCAGATCGCGTCTTGCCGTAATACACCCGAAAAATCGCGCAATGCAATCTTTGGTATTGCGGGGGTGACTCCAAAACCACTGATAAGCTTTCGTTGTCCGGGCGTTAATCACAAAGTCGAACAGAAGGTTCCACTTTGCCTGCAAAGGCGCCGGATTATCCCTTCTTTAACGCGGTCAGATCGATGTCAGGCTTGAAAAGAATGGGTTTTCTCATGTTTGCGATCGCATACTGCCTGACCTACCAACATGACCTGACGCTGGTTCTCCTGGCTGCCGCACTATGCCTCGTGTCCAATCTGGGAACGATCCTGTTCTTGAGAAGCGCTGGCAGGTCAAAAGGCGTGCCGCGCTGGATCTGGCTTTCCGTGGCCGGGGCAGCGGGCGGCTTCGGTATCTGGTCGACGCATTTCGTCGCAATGCTCGCCTATGATCCGGGCATCGTCGTCGGTTATGATCGCGATCTGACGCTTATTTCACTTGGCGCGGCCTTTGCTTCCACTTTTGTGGCCGGCCTTGCTGCCGTGTCACTTGCAGGCTCCCAGGCCAATATTGCCGCGGGCCTGGCTTTTGGCGTCGGCGTCGCAGCCATGCATTTCATCGGCATGGCCGGACTGCAGGTTCCAGGGACCATCGTCTGGGATCGGTATCTCGTTGTCGTTGCGCTGATCATATCGGCGGCCATGGCGACCTGGGGATTTACGCTCACAAAGAACTGGAAGGGCTCGAACTGGAGCATTCTCGCTGCAGCGTCCGCGCTGTCACTCGGCATCGTCCTCATGCATTTCACCGCGATGGGGGCGCTGACGATTATCGAAGGAGGCGCAAACGCGATCGAGCCGCAGGCGCTTTCGAAGCCGTTTCTTCTGGCGACCATTCTTGCCGTATCGATCTCAATGCTCGCCTCGGGCATTTCGGCATCGATCATTGCGTTTCGCGCCGCCAGGCAGGCGAGTGCAAGCGAAACCAGGTTCGAGCTGCTCCTGCAGGGCGTGACGGACTACGCAATCTACATGCTCGACCCTTCAGGCATCGTGACGAACTGGAATACCGGGGCGGAACGCGCCAAGGGCTATAGCGCCGCCGAAATCGTCGGCCAGAGCTTCGCACGGTTCTACTCCGAAGAGGATCAGAGGAATGGTCTTCCGCAGCGCGCGCTCCAATCCGCTCTCGCCAACGGCAGATTTGAAGCGGAAGGGCTGCGTTTTCGCAAGGATGGATCCTCGTTCTGGGCACATGTCGTCATCCAACCCGTGTATGATGATGACCATCATCTCATCGGATACGTGAAGATTACCCGCGATATCACGCAGGCAAAGATCGACGGGGATCGGATCAGGGAAGTATCGAGGAACCTCGATCTGGCACTCGAGAACATGAGCCAGGGCATCTCGATGTTCGACCGCAATGAGCGGCTGATTCTCGCAAACGCCAGATATAGCCAGCTCTTCGGGTTTCCCGAGAATTTCATTCGCCCCGGCCTTGCCTATTCCGAAATCGTTCGCAGCGGCTATCAGATCGTCTTTGGCGATGGTGACGCCGCAGATACAAGGGCGACCGATCATTATCGCCGGCATATGGCGACCATGCGCTCCGGCCAGAAAACCCTGGTGCATCAGACGACGAGCGGTCGCTCAATTCTTGCGACATTCAACGTTCTGGCGGATGGCGGCTGGGTTACGACATTCGAAGACATTACCGAGCGACTGGCACGCGAAGAGAAAATCGCGTTCATGGCCAAGCACGATGCGTTGACCGGCCTTCCTAACCGTCCCACGTTCAACGACTATCTCTCACATCAGCTGACAATCGCCAAAAGGCTGTCGAGCAAGGTTGCGGTGATTGGCATCGACCTGGACAAGTTCAAAGAAATCAATGACCAGATGGGTCATGTCGCAGGTGATTTCGTGTTGAGCACATTGGCTGCCCGCTTGAACGGAATCCTGCGCGACGAGGAGCTCGTCGCCCGGCTTGGCGGCGATGAGTTCGCAGCCGTGAAGCGCTTCAACGACATGGCAGAGCTTGACGACTTCGTTGCGCGGCTGGAAGCCACGCTCATGGAGAAGATGGATTTCGAGGGACACCATATCGTCCCGGGGGCCAGCGTTGGCGTCGCACTTTACCCCGAGGCCGGCGAAAATACCGAAACGCTTCTCGCAAACGCAGATTTGGCCATGTATCGTGCAAAGCATGAGGTCGGGCGCAATGTCTGCTTCTATGAAGAATCCATGGATGAAGCGTCTCGTGACAGACGAAGGCTGGCGCGTGACCTCTGGACCGCGATCGAGCGTGACCAGATGTACCTTCACTATCAGGTGCAGAAATCGGTCGCGACCGGCAAGACGACCGGCTACGAGGTGCTGCTCAGATGGAACCATCCTGAGCGCGGAAACATCTCGCCCGTCGATTTCATTCCGATTGCCGAAGAATGCGGCGCGATCGTGCCCATCGGCGAATGGGTCCTTCGCGAGGCATGCAGGGAAGCGGTCAGCTGGAAGGACGACATCAAGATCGCCGTCAATATTTCGCCCATCCAGATCGCCCATGCAAACATAGCCGAGCTCGTTCGCGCCGTGCTCCAGGAAACCGGCCTGCCGGCATCGCGGCTCGAACTTGAAATAACGGAGTCGTCGATCATCGTCGACAAGAGCAAGGCGCTGGTTGCAATGCGCGCGCTCAAGCAGCAGGGCGTCGCTATCGCCATCGACGATTTTGGAACAGGCTATTCGTCACTCGAGACCCTTCGCTCATTCCCCTTCGACAAGATCAAGCTCGATCGCAGCTTCATGAACGAAGTCGAGACGAGCCAGGAGGCGAAAGCGGTCATTCGGTCCATCCTGGCCCTCGGACGCGGGCTGTCGATTCCGGTGCTGGCGGAAGGCGTGGAAACGCTGAGCCAGCTCGAGCTGCTGACGTCGGAAGGATGCGATGAGGCTCAGGGCTACTACTTTGGCCGCCCGGCACGAATGGAAAAACAAGCCGCTGCACTCAACACTGCGGCTTGACACCGGAAGATATCCGATCTTCCTATGCCGCATTCAAAGCGGCTGAGGAGAGTACGGATGCGTCTCAAACTTGTCACCACGACGAGCATTATTGCCCTATCGCTGTTCGGGGCAGCGAATGCGGCTGAGATCAATCAGGATGGAGC
>Ga0102593_1003436_pt1 | contig 10244 bp, 10 predicted proteins | sample AraplaCol_mMS_r2_2_FD_76862 | JGI IMG/M metagenome (GOLD analysis project Ga0102593, IMG submission 76862) | Arabidopsis root microbial communities from North Carolina, USA - plate scrape MF_Col_mMS_r2 (SPADES assembly) (version 2) | ecosystem: Host-associated > Plants > Roots > Endosphere...
TTCGCGAATCGCGACAACAACAGCCATGCTGGCCTTTGCCAAGTTGGCCGCGGCCAACTTCTCGCCTTGCCCCTTGCGGAGACAGGCTGGCTGCGCCAGAAACGGACAGAACGGAAGAGGAAGAGGCGTGCGTCATATCCACATCATCGGCATCGGGACAGGAAATCCCGAGCATCTGACCGTCCAGGCGATCAACGCGATGAATGCCGTCGATACGATCTTCATTCCGACGAAAGGCGCTGAAAAGGAAGGACTTGCGGCCGTACGCCGGGAAATCTGCAGCCGATACGTTACAAACAGCCGCACCGCGATCATTGAATTTGCCGTACCGAAACGCGCCACCACCGACCGGACTTATCTTAAGAGTGTGGATGAGTGGCATGCCGCCATTGCCGAGACCTATGTGCGCCTCATCGGAGAGCTACCGGAAGCCGGCGAGGGTGCATTCCTCGTCTGGGGCGACCCCAGCCTCTATGACAGCACTATCCGCATCCTCGAGCGCGCCCGACAAGCGAGCACCCTCGCCTTTGAGTTCAGTGTCATTCCGGGTATTACGAGCGTCCAGGCACTCGCCGCAAGCCACCGCATACCCATCAACCTTGTTGGAAAACCGCTCGAAATCACCACGGGCCGACGTCTCCTCGAACAGGGCAGTCAGGCCGAGAGCACAGTCGTGATGCTCGATGGCGAAACCGCCTTTTCGAAGATCGATGACCCCGACGCGGAAATCTTCTGGGGCGCCTACCTCGGAACTCCGGACGAGATTACCCGGGCCGGCCGATTGGCTGACGTTGCAGAGGAGATCGTCCGGCTCCGGGCTGAAGCGCGGGCGCGTCACGGCTGGATCATGGATATCTATCTGCTTCGCAAGGGACATGATTTCGACGATCTTTGACACGGATCAGGTTTTGCGATGATCACGCCCGCTATATAAGGACATGATCCAAGGAACTGGCAGTGATGACATTGGGCGAACAGACGGCGCATAGCGGCCGGGAAGAGGCACTCTCGACCTGGCAGCGCCGTGGCGCCTGCCCGACGCTGCTGGAACCGATGCGAACCGGCGACGGCCTCCTGGCGCGGCTGCGCCCCACCGGCGGCATTCTGACTGCCCGGCAATTCATCCGGTTGGCCGAGGCCGCAAAAAGTCACGGAAACGGGATCGTCGAGATCACGGCACGCGGCAGCCTGCAGATCCGCGGCCTTCGATCAGGCTCGGTCCAGCCACTCGCAGCCGATCTCGCGGCATCAGGTATCTCGGTTCCCGCCGGCCCGGTCATCGAGCTCTCGCCGCTGCATGGAATCGCGCCCGACGAGATCGGAAATCCAGGCGAGATCGAGGCACGGCTTCGCGAGGAACTCGCTGTCGAACTGCTCTCGCCGCTGCTGGCCCCGAAGCTGTCGATTGTGATCGATGGCGGCGGCATCGGTGGCCTTGCTGCAGTCACCGGCGACATTCGCGTGAGCGCGGTTTCTGTTGGTGTCTGGCACGTTGCCATCAACGGCGACGAACGAACGGCGCTGCCGTTGCTGACGGGGAATGCCGATGAAGCAGTTCGGGCGGTCGGTGAGCTACTTCGCCAGCTTGTTCTGCTCGGCCGGCACAAACGGTGCCGGGATATCGAGCGTGAGCGGCTGCTGTTGGCCTTTCCTTCGATGGAGGCGATGACGCTCGCAAGAGCGCCCATACGCAAAGATCCTCTGATCGGCACCATCGCCCTGCCCGACAGTTCGGCAATCCTTGGTCTCAGGTCGCGCTTCGGCCAGATGCATGCCAGCGAGCTTATTTCATTTCTTGAACAAGCCGAAGCGCTGGGCGCAACAGAAGTCCGGCCTGGCCCTGGGCGCATTTTCTTCCTGGTGGGGCTCGACGGCCAGTCAGCCGTAACCGTTGCCGAGATGGCGCCCCGGTACGGACTGTCAGTCGACTGCGACGATCCGTCGATGCACATCGCCACTTGTGCCGGCGCCGGCGCCTGTGCTTCCGGCCGCTTTCAGACCAGGGCCTGTGCGGAGAGATTGGTCGCCAGAGCACCGGAACTGCTGGACGGCTCGATGACTGTTCACCTCTCCGGCTGCGCCAAGGGCTGTGCCCATCCGCGACCCGCTCTTTGCGTTGTCGGCGCGGACGATGGTTATCATCTCATGCTGGACGGCGTCGCATCGGACATTCCCGATGCACAGATTGCTGGCGGCGATATCGATTCCGCTATAGAGAAACTCGCTCGCCTCATCAAAAACGAGAGACAAGCTGGCGAATCGGCTGCCGCCTGCCTTAGACGGATCGGCAAACACGACGCCATAAAGGCGCTGCGACAGGAATAGGAATGCCTGACTACGACTACATTCACAGCGGGGACGCCATCTACCAGCGGTCCTTTGCGATCATCCGCAGCGAAGCCGACCTTTCACGGTTTTCTGTCGAGGAAGCCGATATTGCCGTGCGCATGATTCACGCATGCGGGCTCGTTGAGGCGGCAGAGCATTTTGTGTTCTCGCCAGGCTTCGTTAGCGCCGCACGCGCGGCCTTGCATGATGGCGCACCGATCTTCTGCGATGCGGAAATGGTGGCGCACGGTGTCACCCGGACACGCTTGCCCGCCCACAACGACGTGCTTTGCACGCTGCACGATCCGCGCACCGCGGAGCTTGCGAAACAGAACGGCAATACCCGCTCGGCGGCGGCGCTCCATCTTTGGCTGGAGCGGCTGGCCGGCAGCGTCGTCGCGATCGGGAATGCTCCGACAGCCCTGTTCCATCTGCTTGAATTGCTTCGAGATGGCGCACCGAAACCGGCTGCGATCATCGGCATGCCGGTCGGCTTCGTTGGTGCGGCCGAATCGAAGGATGCGCTGGCTGAAAACTCCTACGGCGTGCCGTTCGCGATCGTGCGTGGCCGTCTCGGCGGCAGCGCCATGACGGCCGCCGCCCTGAATGCCCTTGCGAGGCCCGGCCTATGACGAATCCTGGCCGTCTTATTGGCGTCGGCACCGGTCCCGGGGACCCGGAACTCCTGACGGTCAAGGCCGTCAAGGCGGTCGAGGCCGCACATGTCGTTGCGTATTTTGCCAAGCGGGGCAGGGGCGGCAACGGAAAGGCGATCGTCGAGCATCTCCTGACCGCGGAAAAGACGCTGCTGCCGCTCTATTATCCGGTGACAACAGAGGTCGAAAAGACGGACGAGGCCTATCGAAACCAGATTACCGCCTTCTACGATCAATCGGCCGCCGCAGTGGCGGCTCACCTGGAGGAAGGCCGCACCGTTGCCGTGTTGAGTGAAGGTGACCCGCTGTTCTACGGCTCCTACATGCATCTGCATGTACGCCTGGCGAACCGTTATCCAACCGAGGTGATCCCGGGGATCAGCGCGATGTCCGGATGCTGGTCGCTCGCCGGCCTCCCGATCGTTCAGGGAGATGACGTGCTTTCCGTACTGCCGGGTACGATGGCTGAAGCCGAGCTGCAGCGCCGACTGTCAGACACACAGGCCGCGGTGATCATGAAGGTCGGACGCAACCTTCCGAAGATCCGCCGCGCGCTGGAGGCATCCGGACGCCTTGCCGAGGCCGTCTATGTCGAGCGAGGCACCATGGTCAATGCGGCGATGACGAAACTCGCCGACCGGCCCGACGGCGACGCACCCTACTTTTCACTGGTGCTCGTGCCCGGCTGGGAGTCTCGCCGATGACCGGCAGGCTCTTCGTGATCGGGACCGGTCCCGGCAATCCGGATCAAATGACACCGGAGGCGGCTGCGGCGGTTTCCAAGGCAACCGAGTTCTATGGATACGGACCCTATCTCGACCGGCTGAACCTCAGATCCGATCAGCGGCGACAGGCCTCCGATAACCGGGAAGAGCTGGATCGGGCATCGACCGCATTGCGGGCGGCGGCAACCGGCGCAACCGTCTGTGTCGTGTCCGGCGGAGACCCGGGAGTCTTTGCGATGGCGGCCGCAGTATGCGAGGCCATAGACAACGGTCCGAAAGAATGGCGCACGATCGACCTCGTGGTGCTGCCGGGGATTACCGCCATGCTTGCGGTTGCCGCTCGAATTGGTGCGCCGCTTGGCCACGACTTCTGCGCCATTTCGCTGTCAGACAATCTAAAGCCTTGGAATATAATAGAAAACCGTCTCTCGATGGCGGCAAAAGCGGGCTTTGTCATTGCGCTCTACAATCCGATCAGCAAGGCACGGCCCTGGCAATTGGGCAAGGCGTTTGACTTGCTGCGCTCGGACCTGCCGGCAACGACTCCAGTGATTTTCGGTAGGGCTGCAGGACGTCCCGACGAACGCATCACGGTCCAGTCGCTTGCGGAAGCCGACGCGGCGACCGCGGATATGGCAACCTGTGTCATCATCGGTTCACCCGAGACAAAGGTGGTTGCCCGAGACGGAAAGCCGGACCTCGTCTACACTCCGCGGTTCATCGCAGGGGGAAACAGGTGATCGATCGCCGCCAGCATCGCTTCAACAGTGGCAACCGTCTCCATGGTGGCGGCTGGCGCCCGCGCGACCATGAATACGTCGATGCCGAGCTGGCGTGCAGCCTGGATCTTCGCATAAGTCGCCGAACCGCCGCTGTTTTTGGTCACAAGGGCATCGATGCGATGCGTACGGAGCAGCGAAACTTCGCTTTCGACACAGTAGGGGCCGCGATCGAGAACGAGCTGGACGTCGGGAAGAACAAGCGGCGGCTCGACAGGATCGACGCTTCGCACAAGGTAAGAGTGCTGGGGGGCGGCTTCGGCGCGATGGGCTTCCTGGCGCCCGATTGCCAGGAAGACCCGGCGAGGGGAGGGGCCAAGCCGCTCTATCGCTTCCACGATGGTCGCGACCGGCGTCCACCGATCACCCGGCTCAGCCATCCATTCCGGCCGGCGCAAGGCCAGTGCGGGAATGCCCGCTGCAGCTGTGGCCTCACTGGCGCTTCTGGAGATGCGAGCCGCGAACGGGTGCGTTGCATCGATCAAAAGGTCGAAACCACCATCACGCAGAAAGGCGGCCAGACCTTCGGCACCACCAAAACCGCCTATGCGCAGCGGAACTGGCTGATCGGAGGGTTTCTCCGTTCGGCCAGCAAGCGAGAGCAAAATATCGTACCGGGCAGTGCGATCAAGCGCTTCAGCGAGAGCTCGCGCTTCGCCGGTGCCTCCGAGCATCAGGATGCGGATTTTGCCCATGTCTGATATGCCTTCCGCTCCCGGCCAACGCTGGCTGACTATTATCGGCATCGGCGAAGATGGTCCAGCCGGACTGGGTGACGAGGCGAAGCGGCTGATCGCTGCCGCACCCATCGTCTTCGGTGGCAAGCGGCATCACGAATTGGCGGCCGGGCTCATTACCGGCAAGAGGCTCGCCTGGGAAAGCCCTTTCGAGACGTCCATTGAAGCGGTCGTCGCACTCCGGGGCTCACCGGTCGTCGTCCTCGGCTCCGGCGATCCGTTTCTCTACGGTATTGGCGCGACGCTGTCGCGCCGCGTTGGGGCGGAGGAGATGCGCGTCATCCCGGCGCCTTCCTCCTTCAGTCTGGCTGCAGCGCGCCTTGGCTGGCCACTGCAAGAGACGGCGACAATTTCGCTGCATGGCCGACCGCTGGATTTGATCCGGCCACACCTGCACCACGGCAGGCGGATCATCGCACTGACCTCCGATGGCGAGACGCCGTCCCAACTTGCGGAGCTGCTCCGCGTCTCCGGCTTCGGCGAATCCCGCCTGCATGTCCTCGAGGCACTTGGCGGGGATCGCGATCGGCAGCGCTCAGAGCGTGCCGATCGCTTCGACCTCCGAGAGATTGACCCGCTCAACGTTTGCGCAATCGAGATCGTGGCAGAGGAGGGGGCGCGAACGCTCGCCTATACACCGGGGCTGGACGACGCGCTTTTTGAACACGACGGCCAGATCACCAAACAGGAGATCCGTGCAATCACGCTTGCAGCCTTGGGTCCGCGCCATGGTGAACTGCTTTGGGATATCGGCGCCGGCTCCGGCTCGATCGGGATCGAATGGGTGCTCGCCGACCCGTCACTGCGCACAATCGCCATCGAGCAATCGAGTGAGCGGGCCGCGCGCATCGCAAGAAATGCGGTTTCCTTCGGCGCTCCAGGGCTGGCGATCGTGGAAGGAACCGCCCCCGAGGCGCTTGCGAACCTGCCCGAGCCCGACGCGGTCTTCGTCGGCGGCGGCGGCAGCGAGGAAGGTGTGCTCGAGGCCGCGCTTCACGCGTTGAAGAGGGGAGGGCGTCTCGTTGCCAATGCCGTGACCCTTGAAATGGAATCCCTGCTGTTTTCGTCGCAGCGGCAGCATGGCGGCACATTGACACGTATCGAAATAGCGCGCGCGGCGCCCCTTGGCGGTATGACGGGTTGGCGTCCGGCCATGCCCGTCACGCAATGGCGCTATATAAAGAAGTGAGAGAAAGCAGATGACGACAGTGCATTTTATCGGCGCGGGGCCGGGGGCAGCGGACCTGATTACGGTGCGCGGCCGTGACCTCATCGCCAAATGCCCCGTTTGTCTCTATGCGGGTTCGATCGTCTCCCCGGAACTATTGCAATATTGCCAACCCGGCGCACGCGTCATCGATACGGCACCGATGTCGCTTGATGAAATCGAGGCCGAGTACCTGCGGGCCGCCGCAGCCGGGGCGGACGTTGCGCGATTGCATTCGGGCGACCTTTCCGTCTGGAGCGCCGTTGCCGAACAGATCCGCCGGCTGGAAAAGCACGGCATCGGCTATACGATGACGCCTGGTGTGCCTGCCTTTGCGGCGGCAGCGGCAAGCCTTGGCAGGGAACTGACCATTCCGGCCGTAGCGCAGAGCCTCGTGCTTACGCGTGTCTCCGGCCGCGCATCGCCGATGCCGAACGAGGAAACTCTGGCGAAATTCGGAGCGACGGGCTCGACGCTGGCCATCCACCTGGCCATTCATGCCCTGGAGCAGGTTGTTGCCGAACTGACACCGCTCTACGGCGCTGACTGCCCGGTTGCGATCGTCGCCAAGGCGTCCTGGCCAGATGAGCGGGTCGTCCGGGGAACGCTCCGTGACATTGAGGAAAAGCTGGCCGCCGCGCCCATCGAGCGGACGGCGATCATCTTCGTCGGCCAGACGCTTGCTGCCAGCGGCTTTCGCGAGAGCTCGCTCTATGATGCGTCCTACCAGCGACGCTTTCGCGGCCGGGAGTAGGGGAGGGGAGCCTCAGACCTCAGCCGAAAGGTAGTCCATGCTCGCCCGCAGCGCCTTTGCCGGATCGTTGAGGTCATGTACCGTAGCCGCGAACGGCTCGAACGAAAACGGGCCGGTATATCCCGCCTTTATGAGGGCACGCATTTGCCCGGCATTGTCCAGGCGATCATCTGCCGCCACCAGAACACGGTGGGGATCGCGCATATCCGCGATCGAGACGGCAGGATCGCTGACACCGGAAATATGAACCAGCCCGGTCAAGTCAGCGAAGAGTTGTTCTTCGCCGGCAAGGTGATGATGGAAGGTGTCATGCACCAGCTTGAACGTGGATCGTCCAGCCACAGCGTCGATTGCCGCAACAGCCTCCGCCTTTGAGCGGAGCGAACAAATCTCGAAGCCGAGGGGTTCGACAAGTCCTATGATCCCGGCGGTATCGAGCATCGGCCTCAATGCAGCCAGCGACTGGCGGAGATTTTCCTGCCGCTCGCCATCCGCACGACCAGTGCCATCGTTTTTCGGAACAAGAACAAGTGCTCTCGCGCCACAAGCCTTCGCATAGTCGATCAGTTCTCGGGCTTCGCCCGCACAGGTGGCGTTCCACTCATTGAAGCGCTGAAGCGCATTGATCGAGAGGATAGTCAGCCCGTGACGCTCTGCGGCCTGGGCAACGGTCTCGGGCGAGGTTCCATCGAGGATCGCATTGCCCGCAAGATCGTTGCGGACCTCAACCGCATTAATGCCAAGCGACGTGGCCAACGCAAAGAAATCTCCAATCGGCAATGACGGCGCTGCCATATGGTTGAGGGCAAAACGAACGAACGGCATTCTTGGTCTCCTCCTAAAGCCTGGTATTCACGGAAGGCGTTAAAGCAGTTTTCTACCCCAATCGGCTGCCCGATCCATCCACTCCGTGCAGCGAGGCTCTTTCATTCGTGACAGAAAATAGCCCGGCCATGAGGGATGCGCCTCATGCGAGGCACCCGCGGCAGCACCGGAATAATGTGGGTCGGGAGCACACAACGGACGTCATAGTAGAATAGTAAGGCTCGGAATATTCCGCTAATTTGGAAAACTAAACAGTTACCTCGTCGCAACTTACGGCGTTAACCCTATAAATAATGCCCTTTTCGGGCGTATTTTTGCTCCAGAGGGAGCCCGTCTGTAACATAATTCAGGATTTTTATTCCAACACCACTCAGTAGGACTGGTCGTTTAATACTGCGTTTTTATTTTAACGAAACTACATTTCAAGATTTACAAAAGACAGGTACAATTTTGTATTTCTGCGTTTTCTACATTAACCTTTGGAAATATTTTTGTATTGCTTATTAGCACCTATGTATGTAGTTTCTTAATAAAGTAGAAATCGGCAACCACAAAATAGTTGTTGGGCACAAGTTGGATATCTACTTTGTTTGCATACTAAGGGGATCATCACAGCGTTCAGGGGACCGTCGCAAAGTATTGCGTATACTTGATGCGAACCATTCCCCCAGCACTAAAGGGTATGAGGGCTAGTATGAATTACGTACCTTCGGAATTTGAAAATGGCAAAATCGCATTGAACAGGCTCCGGCCTGTAACGACACTCTCCAAGGCAAGCACGGAATTCGAGGATATTGAAAGGGAGCAAGGCGATGATCAGTGCCTGCTGATTATCGACGCCAGAACGCTCGAACGCGAATGCCTTGCGGCGACCTTGAAAGCGAACGGCCTTAGCATGACGGCTATTGCCGTCGGCTCGATAGCAGAATGGCAGCGAAAGAAGGATACTAACCGACCCGTTGGCGCGGTCCTTCTAAACATTGCCGGCCGGAGGGCTGAGGATGCCAGCCTGTCCGAAGAAATCGCGACGATCACCTCAGAGCTTGCACCGGCTCCGGTCGTCATTCTGGCCGATGGCGATGACCTCAACCAAACCTTGAAGATGCTCCAATGCGGCGCGCGCGGTTTCATACCGACGTCCGTCGGAATTGAAGTATGCGTCGAGGCACTTGCTCTTGCGGTTGCAGGCGGCACCTTCATCCTGGCGGGCAACAGCTTTTCTCGGTCTGCAGGAGAAACTGCCTCGATCGACATGAGCCAGAAGCCGCAGCGACCGAACGAGCTCACGCGCATATTTACGCTGAGGCAAGCCGAGGTCGTACAAGCACTTCGCAAGGGAAAGGCGAACAAGATCATCGCCTATGAACTCAATCTGCGCGAAAGCACTGTGAAGGTTCACATCCGGAACATCATGAAGAAGCTGAAGGCAACGAACCGAACGGAAGTTGCTTATAAGCTGAATGATATGTTTCAGTAGCGATAGAGGCTGGGCGACCTCGACCGAGCAATTCTTGCCGCTCGTATCTCCCAGTACATAGACTCTACGTCTCGACAGATGGCGCTCAGCAAATGGCTGAGCGCCTCTGCAAATACCTTGTCCCACCTCATTCATAGCAAAAGCCGGAAATGCCGGCACTTGCCGGAGGATATCAGGCTTCAGCCCGTTCCTTTTCAGGCGTGGCGCTCATCTGTGGCTCTACACGACGCCCCAGAATCTGCCTGAATCCCTTTGCCGAAAACGGCTGCACAAGCTGAGCCAGGAAACCCTCGGCGACCCTTCCACTGATTCCGATCTCTGCAGGCGGCCTGCGCGCGGGATTGAAATAAGTGCCGAATATCTGATCCCACAGTACAAGGTTTTCGCCGTAGTTGGTGTTGCCCTCAGCCAACACCCTGGAGTGATGCCATCGATGCAATCGGGGTGTGCTGAAAATCCGGTCGAGCGGACCTGTCCTGACATCGATGTTGCAGTGGGTGAGAAGACCGATGAAGGCCGTGACGGCACTTGTCCAGAGAAAGACGGGCAAGGGCGCGCCCAAGAGATAGAGGGGGATCTGGCTAAGCGCGATCTTGAAGAGCGAATCGACGACGTGAAAGCGGCCGGTGTTGACGACCCACAGGCGCTCGACGCTGTGATGCAGGGCATGAAACCGCCACAGCGAAAGAAACTCGTGCGCGGCGCGGTGCGCAACGTAGAGACCGAACTCAGCGATGATCAACCCCAGCACGACCT
>Ga0102593_1003437_pt1 | contig 10243 bp, 9 predicted proteins | sample AraplaCol_mMS_r2_2_FD_76862 | JGI IMG/M metagenome (GOLD analysis project Ga0102593, IMG submission 76862) | Arabidopsis root microbial communities from North Carolina, USA - plate scrape MF_Col_mMS_r2 (SPADES assembly) (version 2) | ecosystem: Host-associated > Plants > Roots > Endosphere...
TTGGTGTGCATCACGACGCTCGCGATGCCGATCACGCCCGCGGCCAGCATCGCCTCGCGCAGCAGCGCATACACCTTCTCGCCCTTGGCCAGCGGTTCCAGGTAGTACGGCCGGTCGAGCAGCGTGAAGGGGATCTCGTCGGCATGCGCGAACGATTCGATCTCGATCGTCTGCGTGGTTTTCGGGTACGCAGCCTTGATCTCGTCGTCGCTCAGCACGACGTAGTCGCCGCCGTCGACCTTCACGCCCTTCACGATGTGCGACTTGTCGATCTCGCGGCCGGTGCGCTTGTTGACACGCTTGTAGCCGACCGGGTCCATCGAGCGCTTGTCGAGCCAGTCGAAGTCGACACCCGATTCCGATGACGCCGGGTACAGCGCGACCGGCACGTGCACCAGGCCGAAGCTGATGGCGCCTTTCCAGATGGCGTGGGGCATGGCGGAACTCCTTGAACGGCATCGACGACGGCTCCAAGCCTAGGGTCGTGCGACGCCGTGTCGCCAGCAGCAGATCGCGCACGCTGATGTAGGAAGACGCCGGCTTGCAAAAATTTTCTATCCGACTGGACGACCCGTGCACTTCGGGAGTTCAATGGCGTCGCTGTACTTGGAACCGGTTCCAATGACCGCAGTACCGAGGGACCGTTTCTGCCATCCACACGAGGAGACGACATGAAACAGGTCCCATCACGCGGGTCGGGCCGCGCTTTGGCTTCGCGCATCGGGAGGTTGGCATGGTTGCCGGCCCTGCTGCTCGCGGGCTGCGGCGGCAACGACGCTTCCGCCCCTTCTTCCGACACCGCCGGCAGCACCGCCAAGGAGCAGGCGATGGCCGTCACGGCCGGTCGCTACGCGCTGCAGAGCGTGTCGACCGGGCAATGCATCGGCATCAACGGCGGCGGCAACGCCAGCGGCACGGCGCTGCAACTGCAGGCCTGCAGCAGCGCCGCCACCCAGCAGTTCGACCTGGCGCAGGTGACGACCGGCGTCTACAGGCTGACGGTCGCGGCGAGCGGCCTGGCGGTCGACGTGCAGAACGCATCCGCCAGCGACGGCGCACCGCTGCAGCAGTGGACCGACAACGGCACCAACGCGCAGCGTTTCCAGCTGACCGAGCTCGGCGCCGGCGTCATCGCGCTGGTCAACGTCAACAGCGGCAAGTGCGTGCAGGCGGCCGATGCGGCCACCGTGCGCCAGTACGGCTGCGCCGCCGGCAGCGCGCCGCAGCAGTTCAAGCTGGTCGGCGGCAGCATCAACCCGCCCGACCCGGCCGGCCTGGTGCCGCTGTTCCCGCAGGGCACGCCGATCACCGAGCCGATCCAGACCGTCGAGGCCGACGGCACGCTGGTCACCTACATGGGCATGCGGCCGACCGAGCGCCACGCGCGCGAACGCGGCGAGGCCTGGGACGCGCCCGACCAGGGTCCGGGCCGCTACCTGACCTTCCCCTCGTTCTACTTCCAGAACCGGACCTTCGGGCTGGTGATCCGCGACGAGGTGCCGGCCGGCCGCTCGAAGATCACCTTCACGCTGCGCGTCAACGACGGCACCTTCGACGGCACCACCTTCAGCCTGTTCCGCAACGCCGGCGACCCGAACGTGCGCGACTACGGCTGGGCGCTGAACTACGGCTTCGGCAACCCGAAGTTCCTGAACCAGGACAACTACCCGCTGCCGATCTGCATCGCCGGCCAGCCGGATGCCGACTGCCAGTTCTCGGTCGACACCAACTGGCGCACCGATCCGCACAGCACGCTGAAGGTCGGCGACCCGGTCGAGCTCGCACCGGCCCCGCGGCTGAAGTACAACGCCGACGGCAGCGCGGTGATCGACGGCGGCGGCGCGCGCTACTACTCGTTCGAGCAGCTGTACGTGGCCGGCGTCGGGCTGCGGCCGTGGTACGGCATCGCGCCGAACCTCGACTCCGCGGCGCTGCCGGCCGAGACGCTGTCCGGCGGGCAGACCAGCCTGTCGTACAACTATTCCGAAGAGCCGATGCGCGTGTTCCAGCAGATGGCCAACAACATCGGCATCCAGAACACCAGGCGCTTCGTCGAGGGGCGGCGGCTGTTCCACACCTCGTTCGTCGACGGCCGGCATTCGGAGCACCCGGAGACCAACCCGGTGTTCAGCGCGCATGCCGGGCAGCTGGGGCCGCGCTACAACCAGGTCAGCTGCATCGCCTGCCATGCGCTGAACGGGCGCACGGCGGCCCCGGTCGCCGGCACGCTGTTCGCCGGCACGGTGCTGACCGGCAGCGCGGGCAGCGACGGCAAGCGCGTGCCCGATGCGACCTACGGGCTGAACGTGCTGCAGAAGGCCAGCGCCGCCGGCGCGGCGGACTACGGCGTCAACGTCCAGGCCTACACGACGACGGTGCGCACGCTGGCCGATGGCGAAAAGGTCGAGCTGCAGAAGCCGGTGTATGCGTTCAAGGGCCCGGTGCCGGCGCAGTTCTCGGCACGCCAGGCGCCGCAGGTGATCGGCGTCGGGCTGCTGGAGGCCTTGCCCGAGAGCACCGTGCTGGCGCTGGCCGACCCCGGCGATGCGAACGGCGACGGCATCCGCGGCGTCGCCAACCTGGTGACCGATCCGGAAACCGGCCAGACGCGGCTCGGCCGCTTCGGCTGGAAGGCCGCGAAGGCGAGCGTGCGCCACCAGGCCGCCGAGGCGCTGGTCAACGACATGGGCGTGGTGTCGCCGGTGTACCCGTCGCGCAGCTGCCAGCGGGCGGCCGCCGACTGCCGCAGCAACCCGCAGGGCAGCGGCGTCAACGAGCAGGAGCTGCAACGCGTCGTGCAGTACCTGGAGCTGCTCGCGGTGCCGGCCCAGCGCAGCCTGCGCAGCGCCTTCCCGGCGGGCGTGCGGGTGTCGCCGGAGCACGAGGTGAACCCGGCCCAGGTGGCGCGCGGCGCGCAGCTGTTCGCGCAGGTCAACTGCGTCGGCTGCCACACCGCGACGCTGAAGACCGGCACCACGCACCCGTTCGCCGAGCTGCGCGACCAGACCATCCATCCGTACACCAACCTGCTGCTGCACGACATGGGCGCGGGGCTGGCGGACACGGTGGCCGAAGGCAAGGCGCAGCCGTCGATGTGGCGCACCGCGCCGCTGTGGGGCATCGGCTCGCTGCCGTTCGTGCAAGGCGCCGCGCAGAACGTGCGCTACCTGCACGACGGCCGGGCCCGCACGCTGATGGAGGCGATCGGCTGGCACGGCGGCGAGGCCGACAACAGCCGCCAGCGCTTCGAGGCCTTGTCGAAGGACGACCGCGCGGCGGTGCTGGCCTTCCTCGGCACGCTGTAGCGCCGGGGCTGTGCGAAGCCTCCTACAGGCGGTCGCGCCGGTGGACGATGGCAGCGGCGCGGCGCCTGGGTACGCTCGACGGCGATGGACACCGCCGCCCCGCTCCCCTCCCGCTGGCCGGGCCTGCGCGCCTGGTGGTCGCTCGTGAAGCAGGCCGGCAATGCGTGGATCGACGACTACGCGCCCAGCATGGGCGCGGCGCTGTCGTACTACAGCATGTTCTCGCTGGCGCCGCTGCTGCTGATCGTGATCGCGATCGCCGGGCTGGTGTTCGGCGAGGACGCCGCGCGCGGCGAGGTGTTCGGCCAGATCCGCGGCCTGCTCGGCACCGAGTCGGCGCAGGCGGTGGAAGCGGTGCTGGCCAGCTTGCACAAGCCGGCCGAAGGCACCGCGTCGGCGGTGCTCGGCGTCGTCGTGCTGCTGGTCGGCGCCACCTCGGTGTTCGGCGAATTGCAGGACGCGCTCGACCGCATCTGGCGCGCACCGGCCCGCGTGCGCGCGAGCGGCTGGTGGAACCTGCTGCGCGCGCGGCTGCTGTCGTTCGGCATGATCCTCGGCATCGCGTTCCTGCTGATGATCTCGCTGGTGCTCAGCGCCGCGATCTCGGCGCTCGGCAAGTGGTGGGGCGGCGCGTTCGGCAACTGGGCCACGTTGGCCCAGGGCGTGAACCTGGCGGTCGGCCTGCTGATGACGACCGGCGTGTTCGCGATGATCTACAAGCTGATGCCGCGGGTGGATGTGCGCTGGCACGACGTGTGGCTGGGCGCGCTGCTGACGGCTGTGCTGTTCACCGTCGGCCGCTACCTGATCGGCGCCTACATCGGCCGCAGCGGCGTGGCCTCCGGCTTCGGCGCCGCCGGCTCGCTGATCGTGATCTTCGTGTGGGTCTACTACTCGGCGCAGATCTTCCTGATGGGGGCCGAGCTGACCTGGGTCTATGCGCGCAGCTTCGGTTCGATGCGGCAGCTGCCGCACCCGCCCGCGCCGACGCAGTCGGGCAGCGCGGGCGGAATTCCTACAGTGGGTTCTTGAGCGCACCTACACCAGGGAGATCGGGTCGTCCTTACAGTCTCTCCATCGCCAGGGAGAAAACACCATGCGTTCGCTGCACCTCGCCGACCTGTCGCACCGCTCGTTGCCGGCGGCCCGCAAGCTGCTCCCCGGCGTCGGCGTGGCCGTGCCGGTGGCGGTGGCCCTGGCGGCGCTGGCGATCGGCCTGCCGGTGACCGAGCGGGCCGACCGCAACGCGTTCGCCGCCGACGTGCTGCTGATGGCCGCCGCGGTGCCGGCGGCGGCCGCAAGCGCGGTGCCGGTCATCAAGCGCGAAGTCAGCCGGGTGCGCGAATCGGCGCGGGGTCTGGGGCCTTCGTCGCTGGGGTCGCCATCCGGTCGATGACCCAGTCGACGAACACCCGCACCCGCGGCGACAGCTGCCGGCTGTGCGGGTACAGCAAGGACACCGGCATCGGCGCCGGACGCCACGCCGCCAGCACCTCCTGCAAGCGCCCGTCGACCAGCTCGGCCTGCACGTGGTAGCGCGGCACCTGGACCAGGCCCTGGCCGGCGAGGCAGCAGGCCAGGTACGCATCGGCATGGCGCACTGACACGCTGCCCTTCATCGACACCGACTGCGGCTGGCCGTCGACGATGAAATCGAACGGGACGCGCCGGCCGCTCGCACTCGACACGAAGTTCACCGCCCGGTGCTGCGGCAGCTCGGCCAGCGAGTTCGGCGCGCCGTACTTCGCGAGGTAGGCCGGGCTCGCGCAGGTGAGCTGCGGGTTGTCGGCCACATGCCGCTGCACCATCGACGAATCGCGCGGGCTGCCGGCGCGCAGCACGCAATCCACGCCCTCGCGCACCAGGTCGACCAGCCGGTCGCCCATGCCGATCTCCAGCTCGATGTCGGGGTAGCGGGCGCAGAACTCGCCCAGGTGCGGCAGCAGGAAGTGGCGCGCGAGCGTCTCCTGCAGGTCGACGCGCAGCTTGCCCTTCGGGCTGGCCAGCGACTGGCCGAATGCCGATTCGGTCTCGTCCAGGTCGGCCAGCAGCCGCACGCAGCGCTGGTGGTAGGCCTCGCCGTCGGGCGTCGGCTTCACCTGGCGGGTCGTGCGCTGCAGCAACCGGGTGCCCAGGCGCTTCTCCAGCGCCTGGATCGCATGCGTCGCAGTGGCGCGCGGCAGCTCCAGGTCTTCGGCGCCCTTCGTGAAGCTGCCCAGCTCGACGATGCGCACGAACAGCTGCATGGTCTGGAAACGGTCCATCGGGGAGCCCCTTTTTTGTTGTTTTTGGTTGAACAGTGATGGCAATTCTTGCTCATTTATTGATTTCCATCGAGCAACGAGACTTCACTCCATCGCAACTCACTCCCCAGGAGCTCACCATGACCCAGCCAGTCGCCATCGTCACCGGCGCGTCCCGCGGCATCGGCGCCACCGTCGCCCGCCGCCTCGCATCCGACGGCTTCGCCGTCATCGTCAACTACGCCGGCAACGCCGCCGCGGCCGCCGAAGTGGTCGCTGAAATCGCCGCCGCCGGCGGGCAGGCCACCGCGGTCCAGGCCGACGTGGCGGACCCGGCCGCCGCCCGCACGCTGTTCGACGAGGCAGCGCGCGCCTACGGCCGCGTCGACGTGCTGGTCAACAACGCCGGCGTGATGCCGACGAACATGCCGGCGCTCGTCGACACCGACGACGCGACCTTCGACCGCCTGTTCCACATCAACGTCAAGGGCAGCTTCAACACGATGCGCGAAGCCGTGAAGCGCCTGCAGGCGGGCGGGCGCATCGTCAATTTCTCGAGCAGCGTGGTCGGGCTCGCGACGCCGGGCTACGCGGCCTATGCGGCCGGCAAGTCGGCGATCGAGACGATGACCCACATCCTCGCGAAAGAGCTGCGGGGTCGCCGGATCACCGTCAACGCCGTCGCGCCGGGACCGACCGCGACCGACCTGTTCCTGAACGGCAAGAGCCCCGAGCTGATCGAGCGCCTGGCCCAGGCCTCGCCGCTGGAGCGGCTGGGCACCCCGCAGGACATCGCGGGCGTCGTGGCCTTCCTTGCCGGTCCCGACAGCGCGTGGGTCAACGGCCAGACCCTGCGCGCCAATGGCGGCATTGTCTGACCCACTGGATCCATTCTTTCCACCCCGGAGAACTCTCATGAACAAAGTGATCGTCATCACCGGTGCGTCGAGCGGTTTCGGCGCCCTCACCGCCCGCGCCCTCGCCGACGCCGGCCACACCGTCTACGCCGGCATGCGGGCCATCGCGACGCGCAATGCGAAGGCGGCACAGGACGCCGCAGACTACGCGACGGAACGCCTCGTCGACCTGCGCAGCATCGAGCTCGATGTCGGCTCGCAGGCATCGGTCGACGCCGCGGTGGCCCGCATCGTCGAGGCCCACCAGCGGCTCGACGTCATCGTGCACAACGCCGGCCACCTGGTGACCGGCCCGGCCGAGGCCTTCACGCCGGAGCAGATCGCGCAGGTCTTCGACGTCAACACGCTGGGCACGCAGCGCCTGAACCGCGCCGCGCTGCCGCAGCTGCGCCGCCAGCGGCATGGGCTGGTCGTGTGGGTGTCGAGCTCCAGCGTCAAGGGCGGCACGCCGCCCTTCCTCGGGCCATACTTCGCGGCCAAGGCGGCGATGGATGCGCTGGCGGTCAGCTACGCCGGCGAGCTGGCGCGCTTCGGCGTCGAGACCAGCATCGTCGTGCCCGGCGCGTTCACGTCGGGCACCAACCACTTCGCGCACGCCACGCACGCGGCCGACGCCGACGTGGCCCGGGCCTACGACGCGCTGTACGCCGGGCTGCCCGAGCAGGTCGGCGAGGCGCTCGCGAAGCTGGAGCCGGCCGATGCCGACGTGGCCGATGTCGCGCGGGCGATCGTCGCCGCCGTCGACGCGCCGTACGGCCAGCGGCCGTACCGCGTGCATGTCGATCCGAGCGACGACGGCTCGGGAATCGTCAGCGCGGTGGCCGACCGGATGCGCGCGCAGTTGTTCGAACGAGCCGGGCTGTCGGACCTGCTGAAGGCGGTGCCGACGGTCGCTTGAAACCGTTGCGCAGGGCCATCTTGGAAGCCGCCGTCACCATCTTCATTTGCGATGGCGACCTCCGCATTCGCTGCACATTCGCGGCAGCCAATGGCCGGGGTTTCACCGGATCCGCCGGTGGACGGCAACCACGGACACAGGCATGACGACGAAGGGATCGAACGAAGAACATGGCACGCCGCAGGCGCCGTTGACGCAGCTGCTGCTCGCGCTACGAGACGCCTGCGCGCTGTGCAGCGACGAAGCGCAGTTCGCCGCGATGGTGCGACAGCAGGTGCAACCGGTGCTGCCGCACGGCTCGCTGGTGGCGGCGATCGTGCGCATCGGGCCGCAGCAGCTGCGGCTGGTGCATGCGATCGGCGTGGACCACCCGGCCGCCGCGATGGCGAAGCTGCCGCGGCAGCTCGACCTGGACGACCGGCCGGCACTGAAACGCTGGCTCGACACCCGCGAGCCGCAGGTGCTGCAGATGCCCCGCGATGCCGAGCGGGTGTCGGCGCGGGAGCGCCGCGAAATCGATGCGCTGGGCATCCGCCGGCTGGCGTTGCACGGCCGCATCGACCTCGGCGGCATCGTCGGCAGCTGCTTCAGCTTCTGCCACCTGAACGAAGACATCAGCCCCTCGCAGACGCTGGAGATCCTGCGCCTGGTGATCCCGCCGCTGCACGAGGCGCTGATGCACGCATGGCGGCACGAGCGGCAGGTGCTGCGCCGCCCGCTCGCGCGCTGACCGGCCTGCCGACGCGCGTCGCTTCTGCGCGTCGCGTCAGCTCAGCGCAAGCGCTCCAGCGCGTTCGCCAGCTGCTGCACCGTGCGGTCGACATGCCCCAGCTTGTCGAGCCCGAACAGCCCGATGCGCCAGCTGCGGAAATCCGCCGGCTCGTCGCATTGCAGCGGCACGCCCGCGGCGGTCTGCAGGCCGAGCCCGGCGAACTTGCGGGCCGACTGGATCTCGGGGTCGTCGGTGTAGCTGACCACGACGCCCGGCGCCTCGAAGCCGGTCGCCGCGACGCTCTTGAAGCCCTTCTGCGCCAGCAACGCGCGCACCTTGGTGCCGAGCTGCTGCTGCGCGTTGCGCGCCGCGTCGAAGCCGAAGCGGTTCGTTTCCTGCATCACCTCCCAGGTCTTCGTCAGCGCATCGGTCGGCATCGTCGTGTGGTAGCCGAACGCGCCGGCCTCGTAGGTCTCGGCGATCTGCAGCCACTTGCGCAGGTCGCAGGCGAAGCTGGTGCTCTGCGTCTGCGCCATGCGGTCGCGCGCGGCCGCGCTCAGCATCACGAAGGCGCTGCCCGGCGAGCCGCTCCAGCCCTTCTGCGGCGCGCTGATCAGGATGTCGACGCCGGACGCCTCCATGTCGACCCACATCGCGCCCGACGCGATGCAGTCGAGCACGAACAGGCCGCCCGCCGCATGCACCGCATCGGCCACCGCCTTCAGGTAGTTGTCGGGCAGGATGATCCCGGACGCGGTCTCGACGTGCGCCGCGAACACCAGCGCCGGCGACTCGCGCTGGATCGTCTGCACCACCTCGTCGATCGGCGGCGGCGCGTACGGCGCCTGGTAGCCCGAGCCGGTGGGCCGCGCCTTCAGCACGGTGGCGGCCGACGGGATCGAGCCCATCTCGAAGATCTGCGTCCAGCGGTAGCTGAACCAGCCGTTGCGAATCACCAGCACGCGCTGGCCGGTCGCGAACTGGCGGGCCACCGCCTCCATGCCGAAGCTGCCGCTGCCGGGCATCACGATCGCGGTGGGCGCGCGGTAGGTGCGCTTCAGCGTGTCGGTGATGCCGCGCAGCACGCCCTGGAACTTCTTCGACATGTGGTTCAGCGCGCGGTCGGTGTAGACCACCGAGAACTCGAGCAGGCCATCGGGATCGACCTGGGGCAGCAGTCCGGGCATGGGTGTCTCCATCAGTGGGTGTCGTCGTGGCGCAGCGTAGCACCGGACGTCGGCGGATACCTGCCATCATGCGGCGGATGCGATTCGCCCTGATCCTGTGCTGCGCCGCCACCGTGCTGCTGGTCGCCTGCGCACATTCCTCCGCACCGCCGTCCATCGTGCTGCTCGGCGAGGTGCACGACAACGCCGCACAGCATGCGCTGCGGCTCGCCGAGTTCAGGACACTGCTCGACAGCGGCGCGCGGCCGGCGCTGCTGATGGAGCAGTTCGACCGCGACCGCCAGCCCGACATCGACCGGGTGCGCGCGGCCACGCCGGCCCCGACCGCCGCCGCGCTGGTCGCCGCGGCCGGCGGTGGCCCGGGCTGGGACTGGGCCTTCTACACGCCGTTCGTGCAGCTCGCGCTCGACCGAGGCCTGCCGATCGTCGCGGTCAACGTGTCGCGCGCCGAGAGCCGGCAGGTGATGAGCCAGGGCCTGGCCGACACCGGTTTCTCGGCCGACGTGCCGGACGCGGTCTGGACCGCCCACACCGCCGACATCGAAGACAGCCACTGCGGGATGATCGACGCGGCCACCGCCCGCCGCATGGCCGGCGCCCAGGTGGCACGGGACCAGTTCATGGCACGCATGGTCGAGACGCAGGCCGCGCGCGGCGTGGTGCTTCTGGCCGGCAACGGGCACGTGCGGCGCGACGTCGGCGTGCCCCGCTGGCTGGGGCCGGCGGCACGCTCGCGCAGCGTCAGCGTCGGCTACCTCGAGGCCGGCGACACGCCGCCCCCCGGCGCCTACGACCGCATCGTCACCACGCCGGCCCAGCCCCGCGAGGATCCCTGCACCGCGATGCGCAAGCCGTGAGCAAGCCGTAGCCCGGATGCAGCGCAGCGGAACCCGGGAGCGGCCGTCGAAGTGACCGACGCCCCCCGGATTCGCATCCGGGCTACCAGGAGTCTCGCACCGCGTCGCGGACGGCCAGCGTCGC
>Ga0102593_1003438_pt1 | contig 10243 bp, 9 predicted proteins | sample AraplaCol_mMS_r2_2_FD_76862 | JGI IMG/M metagenome (GOLD analysis project Ga0102593, IMG submission 76862) | Arabidopsis root microbial communities from North Carolina, USA - plate scrape MF_Col_mMS_r2 (SPADES assembly) (version 2) | ecosystem: Host-associated > Plants > Roots > Endosphere...
CGAGCTCGACTCGCACGCGCACAGCAAGGCCATCGACTCGCTGCTGAACTACGAGACGGTGAAGTACTTCAACAACGAGGACTTCGAGGCCGCCCGCTACGACCAGAGCCTGGAGCGGCTGCGCCGCGCGCAGCTCAAGTCGCAGACCACGCTGTCGCTGCTCAACAGCGGCCAGCAGGTGATCATCGCGGTGGCGCTCGTGGCGATGCTCTGGCGCGCGACGCAGGGCGTGGTCAACGGCCACATGAGCCTGGGCGACCTGGTCATGATCAACGCGTTCATGATCCAGCTCTACATCCCGCTGAACTTCCTCGGCGTGATCTACCGCGAGATCAAGCAGAGCCTGACCGACCTCGACAAGATGTTCGCGCTGCTCGAGCGCGAGCGCGAGATCGCCGACACGCCCGGCGCATTGCCGCTGCAGGTGGCGCACGGGCAGGTGCGCTTCGACCACGTCGACTTCTCGTACGAGCCGAACCGGCAGATCCTGCACGACGTCAGCTTCGAGATCCCGGCCGGCAAGACGGTCGCGGTGGTCGGGCCGTCGGGCTCGGGCAAGAGCACGCTCGCGCGGCTGCTGTACCGCTTCTACGACGTGCAGGCCGGCGTGATCACGATCGACGACCAGGACCTGCGCTCGGTCACGCAGGGCAGCGTGCGCCAGCGCATCGGCATCGTCCCGCAGGACACCGTGCTGTTCAACGACAGCGTGGCCTACAACATCGCCTACGGCCGGCCCGGCGCGAGTGCGGCCGAGGTCGAGGCGGCGGCGCGCGCGGCCCGCATCCACGACTTCATCGTGTCGACGCCGAAGGGCTACGAGACGACGGTCGGCGAACGCGGGCTGAAGCTCAGCGGCGGCGAGAAGCAGCGCGTCGCGATCGCGCGCACGCTGCTGAAGGACCCGCCGATCATGATCTTCGACGAGGCCACCTCGGCGCTCGACTCGGCCAACGAGCGGGCCATCCAGGCCGAGCTGCAGGGCGTCGCGCGCAACAAGACCGCGCTGGTCATCGCGCACCGGTTGTCGACCGTCGTCGATGCGCACCAGATCCTGGTGATGGAGCAGGGCCGCATCGTCGAGCGCGGCACCCATGCGCAGTTGCTGGCACTCGACGGCCGCTACGCCGACATGTGGCGCCTGCAGCAGAGCAGCACCGACGACGCGCTGGCGTGACATCGTTCCGGTCCGGACGCGCTGCCTGTAGGACAGGCTTTCAGAATCCCGCCCGTTTCGTGAAAAACGAGCGTGAAGTCTCCGTCAATTGTGAACAATCGTTACCGAGCCGGCGAGCACACATCTTGTTGCACTTCTAGAGTCGCGGCACCGATTCACCCACAGAGGACGGATGCGATGACTGCTCAGAAACTCCCGATGACTTTGAAGACGATGGCTCTGTTTTCGCTGCTGGCGGCGGCCGGCGCGATCTCGATGTCGGCGAAGGCGGCGACACCCGATGCCGTGTCCTCCGCCAGCCTGCGGCTGCCCGACGCCAAGGTGGTGTGGGTCGACAACGAGAGCTTTGCATTCGACACCTGCTCCGCTGCCGGCAGCGAGCATGTGGCGGCGGTGATGGGCGCATTGCGCGAGCGCTTGATGAGCGACCTCGGCCCGATGATGCTGAATAACGGCGTGACGCCGGCGAGCCAGCAGTTCGTCACGCTGACGCCGGTGGAAGGCGGCCAGAACTGCAACACGCTGGCCAGCCGCGTGGTGTTCCGCGTCTCAGGCATCAGCGCGAAGTCCGGCGGCGCATGGAATGCCGACGTCGTCGCGCAGACCCACGGCCCCACCGCCGATTCGCGCCAGGCGTCGACGCAGCTGGTGAACGACCTGGTGCACGAACTCGACGTGACGCTCAGCCGCAAATAGGGATCGACCTCGTCGTTACACTTCAAGCGGTGGAAACCAAGTGGCTTGAAGACTTCGTGAGCCTGGCCGAGACGCGAAGCTTTTCGCGCTCGGCGCAGATGCGGCACGTGACGCAGCCGGCGTTCTCGCGCCGCATCCAGGCGCTGGAGGCCTGGGCTGGGCTGGACCTGGTCGACCGCTCGTCGTACCCGACCCGCCTGACGCCCGCCGGCGAGACCTTCCATGCGCAGGCGCTCGACATCCTCGGCGCGCTGCAGACGACCCGCAACATGATGCGCGGCCATCAGGTCGCCTCGCAGGACATGATCGAGTTCGCGGTGCCGCACTCGCTCGCGTTCACCTTCTTCCCGCATTGGGTGATGGACCTGCGCAAGCGCTTCGGCGCGCTGAAGAGCCGCCTGATCGCGCTCAACGTGCACGACGCGGTGATGCAGCTGACCGAAGGCAGCTGCGACCTGCTGATCGCTTACCACCACCCGTCGCAGCCCTTGCAGCTGAGCCCGGAACGCTACGAGATGCTGAGCCTCGGCCACGAGACGCTCGCGGTGTACGCCAAGGCCGACCCGAAGGGCGAGCCGCTGTTCCGCCTGCCCGGCTCGCCGGGCGAGCGCGTGCCCTTCCTCAGCTACGGCACCGGCGCCTACCTGGGCCGGCTGGTCGAGCAGATCGTCAAGCTCTCGCCGGCGCCGCTCAACCTCGACCCGATCTACGAGACCGACATGGCCGAAGGCCTGAAGGCGATGGCGCTCGAAGGCCACGGGCTGGCCTTCCTGCCGGTCAGCTCGGTGAAGAAGGAGCTGAAGAGCCGGCGCCTGGTGCGCGCCTCGGCACCCGGCACGCTCGAGCTGACGATGGAAGTGCGCATGTACCGCGAGCTGCCCGAGCTGTCGCGTCACAGCGGCAAGCCCGGTGCACGCGCGCTGTGGAACTTCCTGAGTCCCGCGGCCTGACGCGAAGCCAGAGGGTTTTCCCTTGCGCGGCATGCATTCGATGCATGGCTTGCCCGCGATTCCGCATTGGATTTCCAACCGGCGGGCGCATACAGTCCGCGCCCATCGCCTCTCGAACCTCCACCCACCGCCATGCCCCGCCGAACCTGCGCCAGCGTGAACGATCTCACGCCCCCATGCAGGCACACTGGCGTGCGGCCGCGCGTGCCACGTGCCGGCCTCCCACCCCTCCCGCCGTCCCGGCTCGTGGCACGAAGGTTGCGAGAATCACCCCATGAAGTACGCCTCGTTCAGCTCATCGGCTTTCGCGTCCGCAGTCCTCGTGGCGCTCGCTGCGCTGACCCTCGCGATGCCGGCCGGCGCGGCGACTCCGGCGGCTGCACCGGTCCCCACCGGCCCGGTGCTCGACCGCATCAGGCAGACCGGCAAGATCCTGATCGCGCACCGCGAATCGTCGCTGCCGTTCTCGTACCTCGATGCCGACAAGAAGCCGGTCGGCTATGCGGTCGACCTGTGCCTGAAGCTGGCCGAAGCGGTGCGCAAGCGGCTCGAGATCAAGACCATTGCGCCGGAGTACGTGCTCGTCACCGCCGGCAACCGCATCCAGATGGTGGTCGACGGGAAGGCCGACCTGGAGTGCGGCTCGACGACCAACAACGCCGAGCGCCGCCAGAAGGTGGCCTTCACGATCCCGCACTACATCACCGGGGCCCGCTACATGGTGCTGGCCGACAGCCCGATCGCCGAGCTGCCGATGTTCGAGGGCAAGAAGCTGGTGTCGACCAAGGGCACGACGCCGCTGAAGGAGGTGGACCGCGCGAACCGCGAACGCCTGCTGCGCATCACCATCCTCGAGGCGCCCGAGCATGCCAAGGCGATGCAGATGGTGCTGGCCGGCGAGGCCGACGGCTTCGTGATGGACGACGTGCTGCTCTATGGCCTGATCTCGTCGAGTGCCGACCCGGGCAAGCTGAAGGTGGTGGGCAAGTTCCTGACCATCGAGCCGCTCGCCATCATGATGCGCAAGGACGATCCCGAGTTCAAGAAGATCTGCGACGAAGAAATGAAGCGCCTGATCCTCAGCCGCGAGGCCTATGCGATCTACGATCACTGGTTCAACAAGCCGATCCCGCCGAAGAACCTGCCGCTGAACCTGCCGATGAACTACCTGCTGCGCGACTTCTGGAAGTACCCGTCGGACCAGGTGCCCGGCTGACGCCGCCACGGCCGGCCCGTCTACGTGGAAGTGCGTAGACCCCGTGTCCCTAGAATTTCGTTGTAGGGGGGTTCCCCCACCCCCTCTTTTCCACCCTGAAGGAGATCGTATGAAAAAGGCATGGCTGAGCGTTGCCGTCCTGCTGGTCGTCACGGGCGTTGCCCAGGCGCAGCAGAGCGACACGCTGAAGAAGATCAAGGACAGCGGCACCGTCACGATGGGCGTGCGCGAATCGTCCGGCGCGCTGGCCTACACGCTCGGCGACGGCAAGTACGCCGGCTTCCATTACGACGTCTGCCAGAAGGTGCTGGCCGATGTGCAGAAGCAACTGGGCCTGGCCAAGCTGGACATCAAGTACCAGCCGGTGACCTCGCAGAACCGCATCCCGCTGGTGCAGAACGGCACCGTCGACATCGAGTGCGGCTCGACCACCAACAACGCGACGCGCCAGAAGGACGTGGCCTTCGCCGTCACGACCTACGTCGAGGAAGTGCGCATCGCCACCAAGGTGAACTCGGGCATCAACTCGGTGAAGGACCTGGCCGGCAAGACGGTGGCGACCACCACCGGCACCACGTCCGTCCAGACGCTGCGCAAGCACGAGCGCGCCACCGGCGTCGACTTCAAGGAAGTGTTCGGCAAGGACCACGCCGACAGCTTCCTGCTGCTCGAATCCGGCCGTGCCGACGCCTTCGTGATGGACGGCCAGATCCTGGCCGGCAACATCTCGCGCTCGAAGAACCCGGCCGACTACAAGATCGTCGGCGAGGTGCTGAGCGTCGAGCCGATCGCGATCATGCTGCGCAAGGACGACCCGGCCTTCAAGAAGGCGGTGGACGACAGCATCAAGGCTCAGATCAAGTCCGGCGAGCTGGCCAAGACCTACGACAAGTGGTTCAACCAGCCGATCCCCCCGAGCAACACCAAGGTCGGCCTGCCGCTGTCCGACGCCACCAAGGCGGCCTGGGCGGCGCCGAACGACAAGCCGATGGAAGACTACGCGAAGAAGTAAGCCGACGGCGTCGAGCCGGAACTTCGGCGATGGACCGGGACTGAGGTAAGCCCTGACGCCATTTGGCGCGGGGCTTGCTTACAGTCCCCCCAGCGCGGCGCCGGGTGATCCGCGTCGCGCTTTTTCTTGGGGCGGCGCAGCGTCGTGGGGCCCTGGAACAAGAATTGGAGCAAGCCTTGGGCAAGTGGGACTGGCAGGTATTCCTGCAAGACACGGGGGGCGGGCAGACCTACCTCGAATGGTTGATGTCTGCCTGGGGCTGGACGCTGTCGGTGGCCTTGCTGTCGCTGGTGGTCGCGCTGGTCGTGGGTTCGCTGATCGGCATCCTGCGCACGGTGCCGAACAAGGGGGTGGCGTTCTTCGCTGAATGCTGGGTCGAGCTGTTCCGCAACATTCCGCTGCTGGTGCAGATCTTCCTCTGGTACCACGTGATCCCGTCGCTGTTCCTGAGCTTGCGGGCGGTGCCCAGTTTCCTGCTGGTGGTGTTCGCGCTCGGTTTCTTCACGTCGGCACGTGTGGCCGAGCAGGTCAAGGCGGGCATCAACGCGCTGCCGAAGGGCCAGCGCTACGCCGGCCTCGCGATGGGGCTGACGCTGCCGCAGACCTACCGCTACGTGCTGCTGCCGATGGCGTTCCGCATCGTCATCCCGCCGCTGACCAGCGAGTCGATGAACATCATCAAGAACTCGTCGGTGGCGTTCGCGGTCAGCATCTCCGAAATGACGATGTTCGCGATGCAGGCGCAGGAAGAAACCTCGCGCGGCATCGAGGTCTACCTCGCCGTGACCGGGCTGTACTTCATCTCCGCGTTCGCGATCAACCGCCTGGCCTTGCTCATCGAGCACAAGGTGCAGGTGCCCGGTACGCTCGGAGGTGGCAAATGAACCTCGACTTCGCCTTCCTGAACTGGAACGTCGTCTCGGCGTTCGTCGCCAAGGGCCTGATCTTCTCGGTGCAGCTGACGCTGGTCGCGATGCTCGGCGGCATCGCGCTGGGCACGCTGCTCGCGCTGATGCGGCTGTCGGGCAAGAAGTGGCTGGTGATGCCGGCGGCGTTCTACGTGAACACGCTGCGCTCGATCCCGCTGGTGATGGTGATCCTGTGGTTCTTCCTGCTGATCCCGCTGCTGATCGGCCGCCCGATGGGCGCCGAGCTGTCGGCCATCGTCACCTTCACGGTGTTCGAGGCGGCGTACTACTCGGAGATCATGCGGGCCGGCATCCAGAGCGTGTCGCGCGGGCAGGTGTACGCCGGCTACGCGGTCGGCATGACCTACCGCCAGACGATGCAGCTGATCGTGCTGCCGCAGGCCTTCCGCAACATGCTGCCGGTGCTGCTGACGCAGACCATCATCCTGTTCCAGGACACCTCGCTGGTCTACGCAATCGGCGCCTACGACCTGCTGAAGGGCTTCGAGGTGGCGGGCAAGAACTTCAACCGCCCGGTCGAGACCTACCTGGTCGCTGCCGTCGTCTACTTCGTGATCTGCTTCAGCCTGTCGATGCTCGTGCGTCGCCTGCAAAAGAAGATCGCCATCATCCGCTGAGTCCGGAGATTCCCATGATCAAGATCAACAACGTTTCGAAGTGGTACGGCAGCTTCCAGGTGCTGACCGACTGCACCACCAGCATCGCGAAGGGCGAGGTCGTCGTCGTCTGCGGCCCGTCGGGCTCGGGCAAGTCGACGCTGATCAAGACGGTGAACGCGCTGGAGCCGATCCAGAAGGGCGACATCGTCGTCGACGGCATCTCGATCTCCGACCCGAAGACCAACCTGCCGAAGCTGCGCAGCCGCGTCGGCATGGTGTTCCAGCACTTCGAGCTGTTCCCGCACCTCACGGTCACCGAGAACCTGACGCTTGCGCAGATCAAGGTGCTGAACCGCAAGCCCGACGAGGCCAAGCAGCGCGGCATGAAGATGCTCGACCGCGTCGGCCTGAGCGCGCACAAGGACAAGTACCCCGGCCAGTTGTCGGGCGGCCAGCAGCAGCGCGTGGCCATCGCCCGCGCGCTCAGCATGGACCCGATCGTGATGCTGTTCGACGAACCCACCTCGGCGCTCGACCCGGAGATGGTCGGCGAGGTGCTGGACGTGATGGTGCAGCTGGCCAACGAAGGCATGACGATGATGTGCGTCACGCACGAGATGGGCTTCGCGAAGAAGGTCAGCAACCGCGTGATCTTCATGGACGCCGGCAAGATCGTCGAGGACTGCAGCAAGGACAGCTTCTTCGGCAAGCCGGAAGAGCGCACGCCGCGCGCGAAGGATTTCCTCTCGAAGATCCTTCAACATTGAACTGATGGCGCGGGTGCGAAAATCGGCCGATGACGACCGATTCACTCACCCTGACCACGCCCGACGACTGGCACCTTCACCTGCGTGACGGCGCCGCGCTTGCCGCGGTGCTGCCCGACACCGCGCGCCAGTTCGCCCGCGCGATCGTGATGCCCAACCTGCGCCCGCCGGTCACCACCGCGGCGCAGGCCGTCGCGTACCGCGAACGCATCCTCGCGGCGCGCCCCGCGGGCTCGGCCTTCGAGCCGCTGATGACGCTGTACCTGACCGACCGCACGCCGCCCGACGAGATCCGCCGTGCGAAGGACGCGGGCATCGTCGCGCTGAAGCTCTACCCGGCCGGTGCCACCACCAACAGCGATGCCGGCGTCACCGACCTGCGCAAGACCTACGCCACGCTCGAGGCGATGCAGCGCGAAGGCGTGCTGCTGCTGGTGCACGGCGAGGTCACCGACCCGGCGGTCGACGTGTTCGACCGCGAGGCCGTCTTCATCGACAGCGTGATGCAGCCGCTGCGCCGCGACTTCCCTGAGCTGAAGGTGGTGTTCGAGCACATCACCACGCGCGAAGCCGCGCAGTACGTCGCGCAGGCCGATGCGTACACCGCCGCCACCGTCACCGCGCACCATCTGCTCTACAACCGCAACGCGATCTTCCAGGGCGGCTTGCGGCCGCACTACTACTGCTTGCCGGTGCTCAAGCGCGAGCTGCATCGTCAGGCGCTGGTGCAGGCGGCGACCTCGGGCAGCACGAAGTTCTTCCTCGGCACCGACAGCGCGCCGCATGCGTCGCACCTGAAGGAGCAGTCGGTGTGCGGCGCCGGCTGCTACACCGCGCTGTCGGCGCTGGAGCTGTATGCCGAGGCCTTCGACGCGGCCGGCGCGCTCGACAAGCTGGAGGCCTTCGCGAGCTTCAACGGCGCCGATTTCTACGGCCTGCCGCGCAACAGCGGCCGCGTGACGCTGCGCCGCGAAACATGGACACTCCCCGAAGCCCTGCCATTCGGCGAGGCCACGCTGAAGCCGCTGCGCGGCGGCGAGACCCTTGGCTGGAAATTGGAGACCGCATGACCCTGCTCGACAAGCCCGCCCGCATCGCGCTGCTGATCGATGCCGACAACTCGCCGGCCAGCAAGATCGACGTGATCCTCGCGGAGCTGGCCAAGGTCGGCGTCGCGAACATCCGTCGCGCCTACGGCAACTGGAAGAAGGACGGGCTGAAGGGCTGGGAGGCGGTGCTGCACGAATACGCGATCCGGCCGGTGCAGCAGTTCGACTACAGCAAGGGCAAGAACGCGACCGACATGGGCATGGTCATCGAGGCGATGGACCTGCTCTACACCGACCAGCCCGACGCGTTCGGCATCGTCTCGTCCGACAGCGACTTCACGCCGCTGGTGATGCACCTGAAGGCCAAGGGTGCGCTGGTCTACGGCTTCGGCGCGAAGAAGACGCCGATGCCCTTCGTCAACGCCTGCTCGCGCTTCCTGTACCTCGAGAACCTGGGCCAGCCGGTCGACGTGGCCGAGGCCGACAGCGCGCCGAAGCCCGCGAAGGCGAAGCCGGCGGCCGGTCGCAAGACGCGCAGCGGCGCGAAGGCGGCGCCGGAACCCGCGCCGGCGGCGGCCGAGCCGGCCGCGCCGCTGCGCCAGGACACCGCGGCGCTGAAGCAGGACGCGCGGCTGGTGTCGCTGCTGCGCAATGCGGCGGAATCGGCGGCCGGCGAAGACGGCTGGTCGGCGCTCGGCGCGGTCGGCCAGCAGATCGGCAACCAGGCCTCGTTCGACCCGCGCAATTACGGCTACCGCAAGCTGATCGACCTGATCGAGGCGACGCAGCTGTTCGAGCTCGACCGGCGCGGCAGCCAGGTGGTGCTGCGCGACAAGCGCCTGGCGAAGACCAGGGGATAATGCGCCCCGTGAAGCGGACCAGACCGCCGCTGGTGCAAGGCTCGAAAGGGCGCACTGGAGGAAGGTCCGGACTGCACAGGGCAGCGTAGCAGCCAACGGCTGTCCACCGCGAGGTGAGGATCAGAGCAACAGAGACGAGTCGCCGCATCGGCCGCAAGGCCGGCGCGGCGGGTGAAACGGGCAATCTCTACGCGCAGCAATACCAAATAGGCACACGTTGACTTGGCCCGAGGAGTGTGCGGGTAGGTAGCACCGAGCCGGACAGTGATGTCCGGCCCAGAGGAATGGCGGTCACGGTGGGCCTTCGAAAGAAGGGTCACTGCACAGAATCCGGCCTATCGGTCCGCTTCACACTTTTCCTCGGCCGCTCCCGGATTGCGCTGCGCTCCATCCGGGCTACGCGCGATGGGGCGGCGCGGCCGCTACACTCGGGGCCTCCCGATGAATCCCGACGCACACCTACTCTGGCGGGCGCCCCGATGGGCCTTGGCCGCGCTGCTCGCCTGCCTGGGCATGCTCGGGCCCTTCTCGATCGACACCTACCTGCCGGCCTTCACCGGCATCGCGCAGTCGATCGGCGCCACGCCGGTCGAGATGCAGCAGACGCTGTCGGCCTACCTGTTCGGCTTCGCGGTGATGAACCTGTTCCACGGCGCACTGTCCGACAGCTTCGGCCGCCGGCCGGTCGTGCTCTGGGGCATCGTCGTCTTCACGCTCGCCTCGGCCGGCTGCGCGCTGTCGCAGCACATCGGCGCGCTCGTCTTCTTCCGCGCCCTGCAGGGCATGTCGGCCGGGGCCGGCATCGTCGTCTCGCGCGCCGTCATCCGCGACATGTTCCCGCCCGCCGACGCCCAGCGCGTGATGTCGCAGGTGACGATCTACTTCGGCATCGCCCCCGCCATTGCGCCGATGGTCGGCGGCTTCCTGTTCGTCAACGTCGGCTGGCACGCGATCTTCTGGTTCCTCACCGCGGTCGGCATCGCGCTGT
>Ga0102593_1003439_pt1 | contig 10242 bp, 10 predicted proteins | sample AraplaCol_mMS_r2_2_FD_76862 | JGI IMG/M metagenome (GOLD analysis project Ga0102593, IMG submission 76862) | Arabidopsis root microbial communities from North Carolina, USA - plate scrape MF_Col_mMS_r2 (SPADES assembly) (version 2) | ecosystem: Host-associated > Plants > Roots > Endosphere...
CTCATTCCACCCACGCGGAAGAGCCAGCTCGACATCATGGGTCTTCTCGGCTCGGTCTTTCTAGGCCTGATTACGGTACTTGTAGCTCTGCTTGCTCCTACTGTGATTCACTGGGGAACCATTGCAGGACCATTTCTCACGCCTAAACCGACTGTCTTGGGCGAAGGTCAAGGCCCTATCTACATTGATGATACCGTCCACTGCGAAGATGTCCACCATTACACACCGGCCAATCTACTATTTACTGCTTGTGAAGATTTGATCACGACTCGATTCGACTGGTTTCCTGGATTGGGTCACCTTGAGGCTGAAGCTGCGGGTCGAGGATCGATTCATGTTATAGATCCTACGGTGAGTAGAGCGCTCCTCTATCTAGCAATTACTCTACACTAGAGTTTTATAATTACCAGCTCTAGTAGTAGTTGATTGTTAGGATTCCTAGAATAAAGCATATACTAAAAGATACTAGACCATGAAATCCAGCCGCCTCGCCTTTGAGAATTTCCAGAGCAACTTCGTCACACACGGTATCGACGTCATCGCAGACCCGAAACATGCCGACTCGGTCTATATCTTTGCTATCAACCATCTGCCTAACCCGGACTTCCTTGCTGCGTCCGCGGAAGAAAGACAGGATATCCCTGCAGCTCGATCCCAGATTGAATTGTTCCACCATGTCCTGCATTCCAAGACGGTGCGACATGTACGATCTATTCGGCATCCGCTCGTATATACACCAAACGATATATCGGCCGTGAGCCCGAGCGAACTGTACGTGACGAACGATCATTATTATCGGGATGGTATCAAACGGGCAATTGAAGATCTGTGGCCATTCGCCAAATGGTCGTATACCGTTAACATCCAGATTGATGACCTTGATCTCGACAGCGGCAGTGCATCGGCAATTAGTCAGCTTGATCCGGAGTCGGAATTGCGAGCTGATATCGCGCTTTCTGGGATGTGGAATAACAATGGTCTTGGTCATGGTAGGAATGTTGATGAAGTTGTTATTTCTAGTGCTATTGGTGCGGAATTGTATCTTGCGAAGATCCATTCTACTAACCACACACTTTCAATTCATACAACTATTCCTTTTGATACGGTTACGGATAATCCTAGTTATTATGTGGATCCGTATGCGTCGGAGGGAAATGATGCGAGTGGATTCGTTGTTGCGGGTATTTCGCAGGGAATTTATTTGGCGAAGACTGGACATGATATTCATGGAAAGGATCCGATGCAGGTTTGGTATACGAGACAAAATGGTTCTGGGAAGTGGGAGAATAAGTTGTTGTTTGAGGATGATAGTGAGAGGATTCGTACGGCTAGTGCTGCTGTTCTTGTGCCTATCAAACCCGAAGGTGATGCCCGTCAGAAGCAGGCTTGGTTGTTTGTGACTGGGTTTTTGTCGGAGAGTATGATTGCTGTTAAGGTGGATTTATAGATTGTCACTATCTGAGTTGCGAGTGTAGGTATATGATCTGAATGAACAATGAACAATTATCAGATATCTTTCCTCATTTAAATGCATTCTAAGTATATTCGATATATTCGATACTCAATAGTTTATACACCGAGGTATATAACCAATTTCCGCCTGAGGCATCAACATCGACTCTTTTCCTCCGCCTCAACTCCGACTTCAACATCCATCCATCTCCAATTCAATCCATCTCCGGGGGGGAAAAAACAAACAATGCCTCCTCCACCCAGGGCAATGTCCCTCAATCCAATCCGACTAAAAGTCCACGCAAACCACACCCCCTTCAACCCCCTCTGTACCTCAATCACAACCAACAACTTTTCCACCTCCGCAACCCACCGCAACAAATCCAATACCTCACCAGCAACAGCAACAACAACAACAGTCTCAACACCAACGAAGTCCGAAATAAATGCACCACTGAGTACATTCCCCGCAGAAATCGAAACACCACCCCAACTACCCCAGAATGCCCCCGCAGCAGATAAAATAAAACGTCTCGTCGCGACGGGTCGTGCATACGTGACATTCTACAAAACAGGACTGAAAAACGTTTTCCGCAATTATCGCGCTTCACTTCCTCTTCGGAAATCACTGGGTTTACCTACTTACCTGCCTGTCTCGCCACCTCGCGCTAGCGGTGCAGCAGCAGCAGGTACCGGGGAACTTGGACTCGGAAGAGGACAGTATCAATTAGTTCGACGATCTGCGAGGGATGTTAGGAGGATGATTCCATTTACACTTATTTTATTGATTTGTGGGGAATTTACACCGTTGATTATTCCTATTTTTGGATCTGCGATTACACCTGCGACGTGTAGGGTTCCAGGACAAATTAATAAAGAGCGCGAAACTGCTTCGAAGAGGAAAGTTCTGGCTCTTACTGGGTATCAACAGCAGCAGCAGCAGAAGGGCGTGACTGGTAGTCAGGCTCATCAGGAGATTGAAGTACTGGTCAAATTTGCGGAGAAGGACTTTGTTGAAAGTGCGAATATGCAGGAAATTCTGAGGGCTAGTGCTGTTTTTGGACTTGTGAAGAATCATACCAGACCCCTTGCTGGAGTTCCGGGGTTTGCGGGTATTTATCGAAGGAGGTTGAGGAGGCATGTTGAGTATTTGGGGATTGATGATGGGATGATTCGGAAGGGTGGTGTTAGAGGGTTGAGTTCTAAGGAGGTTAGGTTTGCTTTGGAGGAGCGTGGACTTGGGGATGTTGGTTCTTTTGCGCCGAGTGGGAAAGTTGAGGGTGTTGAGAGGGAGACTTTGGAGAAATGGTTGGATTTGAGGAAGTAATCGCAGTCTGTCTTTCTGGTACCTAAGCTTAGGTATTCGTGGAGATGAGGGTGTGGATTTTGAGTGAGAGGTGAAGGTGTGTTTGTATAGAATTTTATGTACGATATACTAGTGGATATAGGACTTCGCTTAAGACTTATAGAAATAGCATCATTCGTTTCTGATGATGCCGTGACACTGATTTAAATGCATGGGAATCATCAACAGAGAACAGAATTGAAATTATAAACATCGTTAGAACCAAGTGTTCATTTCAAAGCACGCTGGTTAGCCATCGAATCGGCATGCAATCCTCAATTCCCGCTATAAATAATAAATACAATTTCACTCGCTCAAGAAACCACGCTTCGATGCTTGTTTTGAACAGAATCGCTTTGAAAACTGCTCAGCTGCTAGTCAAAGACCCATATGAAATATTCACTCTCGAGAAATTAAGCAACAGTCGTCGCAGGTATTGTCACCGACTGTGACTGAGATTGACTGCGAACTTGTTTCGCCCAGCGTAATCCACAACTATTGCAAAGATCACGATTACCACTTGGACCACGTCTCCATTCGGGTGTATTCTTAGTTTTGCACATGACGCATGCTTTTTCCATAGAGATAGCGCTTTGTTTGCGCTTACGCTTTTTGCGTCGGTTAATCAACCGTTGAAGTTCATCTGATAAGGTACGGTTTTGCTTTTCCAGTTCGCGGAGCTCGATTTGCCAACTTGAGCCTCGGGTTGGATTGAGTTCTGTGAATAACGTTGCTGGTGCGTCTGATGGTGAAAGGCTTCGATTACCGGATGGGAGTCCGTTTAGACCGATTATGGATGATAGATCTGGCATTCGTTGGCCTAGGGCGCCGTATTGACGGGGTGGGTTTGTGTCTTTGAAGCTGAGAGTTGTTGTTTTGGAGGTGCCTGGTACATTGGCGATGTCCTCGTCTGCGGCTGCTTCTGTGGCTGCTGCGGATGGAGGGAAAGCTCGTGCGAAGCGAATTTGAATGACTAGGAATGTGGGTCGGGCTTTGTGTGTATCTCCTGAGTAGATGGTGGTATGTGCTGAAAGTGAGTGGCCCTTCTTATGGCGCATTTGGTGTCTGAAAGAAGGAGGTTCGGGGGCACTGGTGCTGCTGTTGTCCTCTGTTCCGTAGATCGATCCATTGGCTGCTGCTTCTAGTGCATCTGAAATCGCACTGGGACCACCCTCCGGTTCCATAAGCTCATGTAAGCCTTTGCCAATAAAATCGTCAGGTGGACGTCCGAGTACAGGCTTTGACTTTGATGTCATGAACAGGATAACACCTGATAAGGAGACTTTTGCCCACACATCATTCTCGGCCAGCGCGGCAGAAGATCCGAGTAGAGCAATCTGGTCTAACGAGTAAACAGGTCGCGGGCGACCAGTCATGACTAGGTATTTGCGTCCTTGCTGGGGATCAATGTGCCAGGCGCCATGACTTTCGAACCACATATAGCCTCGGTACTTTTGACGAATGCGGTATACAACGCTGATTGGGGCTGGAGTAGTGCTGGCGCGAAAGTCACGGATTACAGGTCCAATATCACTCGGGTGGCAAATGGTCGATAGAGTCTTGCCGACCAATTCGACTGGGTCGTATTCGAGAATTCGAGTGCAGGACGGGGAGAGATAGAGAAATTCGCCATTGAATGATAGCACATGTATCACATCATCTGTATTTTCGACGAGTATACGATCCAAGTAGTTCTGTGAGACTCCAGACCCGGGAACACCTACTGCGTTGAGGATGGCAGTTACCTGATCATGTCCGAACTGAGTCATCAGATCTGGTCGAAGTCTGTATACATCTGGCGGGGGTACGATATATTGAGGCAGTTGATCCCGCTGGTAGTTGATCGAGTAGCTCCCGTCTGGGAAAATCAGGTTAGTAACACATTTCCTGGCATATCAAACGGATGAAGGATTGAGAATAAGGGACTCACCAGGGTTCCTTCTTGTGACGGCATCAGGTTTCTCTACCAAATCAACCTGGAATCCCACATAGAACCGAAAGTCGTCTGAATCCCAGCGAATAGGGATCATGGTGATCAAGTTCATGAATGGCTGTCCACCCTTGCGATAGTTAATTATACTAGCTTGAATCTCTGTCCGATCTTGAATGGTAGACCGTAGACGATGAACAGTCTGTCCATCGACAAATGTCCGCTTAGCACCCGCGTCAATCTTGCCATCAGGTGCTTGCAAGAATCTGCAATTTCGATCCACGATTTCATCTCTCGTGTAGCCAGTAAGTCGTTCGAAGGCGTCCGACACGTAAACAATCGGGTGATCATCTCGAGTGATATCGCAAAGTGCAAAGGCGCAGGATAAATCAACTGCGCCAATGTTGATTTTGGGGTTCGGACGTTGAGAAACCCGGCTCTGTGAACAGTGTTAAGACTTGAGTCTCAATTTGGTACGCATCAGTGCACAATGCATGTTGAAGACGCTTACTAGAACTCCTAGAACATCAAAGCCGCTGCTCGAATATATACCGGTATGCTCGTTTGAAGCCGCGTCGGGCGTTACCAGTCCTGTTGAGTGGCGGTCTCCTTGGGTTCGAAATATCGTTTTAGCCTGATATCCATGACGGCTTCGGGTCGATTCGCAACTCACCTCTGTTTAACGCAGGCTGCTTAGGCTGAATAGCCACCGGTGGCGGTACACGATAAGGAGTAGGTTGATTGTATTGTGGAACTCGCTGGCGCTCCTGGATAGGTCGTGATGGACGCGTCTCTGTCTGCTGCTGGGCTGTGTCACTGGCACGCGAATAGTCCGAGTCCTCGAAATTGCCATTGGAATTGGGATTTGAAGCCGGGGGCGGCTGCTGAAGAAATTGATTTGTTTGCGGCAGGGATTGGGCGAACGTGGGGAAATCCTGCTGGAGGGTTCGATTGTCCATCGAAGGGGCAAGGCCCATCGTCGTCGCGGGGTAGGATGTCGGGATATCGTAGGCGAACGCGCCACTCGCGTCGAGGTTGAGAGGCATCGACACTGGGTTAGGAACCGAATCGTAGGCTAACATGACATTCGACATCCGTCCTTCCAAGTCAGGACCAGCCGAAGCACGGTTAAAGGACTGGAGAGATAAATCACCATCCTCTTGTGCTAGCATGGGGTTGAAACCATAATTGCCTGAATTGGCAAACGCCATCAAGGAAGGATCTTGCGAGGCAAGAGACGGATGTATATTCCCCGAGATAGTATCTCGTGGATCTTCTGAATCATCTCGAGCAGTTGAGTAATTCAAAGCATAGTTATTCATAGGGTTCGCCATGGCCAAAAGGGAGAGACACCATTAGGCCTCGGCCTGCGTGGGGTCCAGAATGCAGAGCCCGGACGAGTTCCAGAGCCCCGGGAATAAAAGAGAGGGGACCAACGGCTTGGGAATCCAGTAAGATAGTTTCAGACGGATAGGACTCCACTTGGAATCAGATATTGCAGGCCCAAAGGATGATGTAAGAATGAAAACCTTCCTGGTAACTGGGGTTTATTGAAAGGTTTGTTTGGAAGAAGCACCTTCAGGGTATATGAAGGACTTTTGGGGGGGAAAGTCGTAAAGGAGAAAATGAAAGTGTCAACTTCCTCTGACTCTCTCCTCTTTTTTCTCAAAAGTACAAACAGCCCGTCATTGTGGACCCACCTCGGGGTCATCACCAGCCAATAACCACAATTGTCTGGTGAACGCAGTGGTTGTCCCAGTTGAAGATGTTCCAAGGGAGGATGGTTGATAGATGATGGACAATGGATAGTGGACAGATAGACAGATAGAGAGATAGGGATGGAATGTTATGCACGACGATCTATCATACAGTATATACTAGACGATAATGTGTATGATGATATGAATATGTCTGTAGATGGTGTTTTGGATGCTGTTCTTGGAGTACTTAAGGGCGGTTGAAGAGATTGACGCTCAGTGGTTGAATGTAGTCGAGCGGGACGCGAGGCGGTTGAGTAGTCGATCTATCACAAATTAGTTCTTGGACACAGCCAGAATCTTCCATATACAGTAATAGGAGAGAGGGAGGAGATGCGCATGGACTTACATTTTGACTGATGTGGGATGATGCAGAGAGGTGGGGGGTGGAGAGTTGAAGTTGGATCAGAATGAAATAGAGCAGTCCAATGTGGTGCAGAGTATACTTTGTAGAGTATACAGCACAGTAGTTATTGTATAGAGATGAAGTACAGAGTTCAATCCAGTAAGGGATACACTTTAATCAGAGTCTCGTAGAATGAGTAGAATAGAGTAGAATCAATATATTAAATAATTGCAAAGCTGATAAGATGAGGATGTCTTCATCTCCTCAATTTCTCTCAACTCCATCTTTTTCTCTTTTTCTCCACGTACTTTTGTCTTCCCCCTCTGCCACCCCCTCTCCTTTTCCCATCAACTGCCACTACTCTAGTGTACATACTACTATACGCACTGTTGAGTGATTCTGGGCCGCACATCGGTGGGTGGCCACGCGATGGCGGACAAGATCTCAATTACAATCTGCGGCGACGGTGGATGCGGTATGTCTTCTACAATCTTTATTTTGTTTCTCGGGTTTCCAGACTCGCCCTGATTCGGTGCCATTATAATGGGATTTCTTTGCGATCGAGATCTGATCAGATCGGGCAGGCAAATCTTCGATTACTCTGCGGCTGGTCCGCAGTCAATGGATTCATGAGTACTTCTCCCCCTGAACAGCCCTGACCAGCCAGACATGCTGCATGCTGCATGCTGCAGATGGAATAAAGATGGCTAACTTAATGACAGATATGATCCTACTATAGGTATTTCAATCCCACGCGATCGCATCTATCCCAGTCCCTCTCCTTCTTCCTCGATCTCCCCGATTAACTTGTACCTGCGCGTCTAGAGGACTCCTACTCCGTCACCCGAACAGTCGATGGACTCCCTTACTTCCTATCCATCACCGATACAGCAGGACAAGAAGAATACCGTGGATTATGGACTGAATCGACGATGAAATCAGACGCTTTCTTACTCGTCTATGATATTACGAATCCCTCAAGCCTGGCGACGTTGGACTACTTCATGGACATGATCAAGATGGAAACTGAGCAACGCGTGGAGGATTATGATCGTCTACGTAAGGAATTAGGTCCCACTAGTACAGACACTCAGGTTGGCATGCCTCCCCCGGTAAAAATAGTCGCGGGTAATAAGTGCGATCTGAAAGATGGACGCGCTGTTACATCGCGCGAGGGACTGGAATATGCCCGTCGACATGGCTGTGGTTTTATGGAGACGAGTGCACGCGAGATGGTCAACATTGAAGAAACCTTCGCTTGTAGGTCATCACTGACTTTCATGACTTTCATCATTCACGGGAATCAGAGTGGACTTAAAAACTGACTGGTTCAAATAGTACTCGTTCGTCGCGTCGTTCAAGCTCGTCGCCAACATCAATTCGGTACCGCGTCTCCTCGACCTCCCTCGCGTACTGGACAATCAGTACATACTACGGCTCTACCACCAACTTTGAATGACGCCAGCACTAGTGGCGGTCCAAATCAATCCCGGCGAAGTCGACTCTTTAAGTTTCGAAACAAGAAGGCCGAGATGAAGCAGGTGGCTGAGCATGGTGCCATGGATAACGCCAAGCGCGGGGCATCAGTCGACAAGGAGAATGAGGACGCCGTAAAGGCCGAGCCCCGGGGAAGTTGGCTCCGCCGATTAAGCTGTATGAGTTGTCGGGGTTGTGGCTGTTCTTAGGGTGTCTTTATTCTTCGTCTTAGTATTGTTTTATACCCAACTCATTTGTACAAGTTAGTATAGTATAGTGAAGTGATGATGACCAGCCCGACCACTCTACAATACACTGATTGAACTAAGGAACACCAACTCGAAACATGGACAATCGAGATACACTCACCTGGACAGATTCGACCGGAATGGCCGTCCGCGATTGCACCCGACTATGGGCCATGGTTCAGATCAGTCAGTATCGGCCTTTGCTACTGTATCAGTTAGTAATAGGGGCAGATTACTAGTGTAGAAGGGGGGGTCTGGATGAAGTCTGGATTCTGTCTTGGAAGAATCAAGAGTCCACTTAGGCAGGGCAATATGGGGTATGCGCCAATATTCAAATTGTTAACATCTCCACTTGCCCAGGATTGCCTGATACGGTAATTCGTGAAGATGAGGTCATACTTGAAGTACAATATATTAGACTATAGCTCAGCTAGTAAATTGTACTAGCTTGGTGTATAGCTCATCTATTTTACATTTACTCGTGAATATATAGCAGTAAAGGGGGACTCCGTACTACCACGTACATATGTCTATGCTTGAAAGGATCGGATTGGCAGATGCCTGGAACACGAATACGACGTGACTATTAAACGCAGGCTTCGTACTCGTTCCGATGCACAGCCATCTCGTGAGATTCTACTATACATAGTACATTACAGTTGTACTATTTAGTGAGATGGTCTGTTCTCTTTACAAGCCGATGCTCCTGCTGTGAACTTCTGAAGCCGAGAAAGATGCTTTGAAGCTGAACGCAGATGTATACGGTGGTAACCTGGTAATGATCCAAACAGGATGATTGCGCACAAAAGCTTGTTGGATCTAGCGCCACTGTTTTAGTACTGTAGTCTTCACGACTAGTGTATATAAGTAACTAGTTAGTTAGTTAATACTACGTAGATACACACTCGTGGAGTCCGTTACAACATCTGCAAGTACTAACTTAGTTGAGTTGTGTGTAGAAACAAGAAATGGTCACGTCATGGACTGCTGGTCGGTTCTATCGATGATTGGCCGAGACGGGCTAATGAATCACTTCGACAGTACAGTTCAGTATGTACAATAATGTTCACTAATCAGGGTGGATGGAGTCAATGATACTGGGAATATTCAATAATTCAATCAAAGCGTGAATATTATGCTATCTGCTATTTCTTCATAAATCGATCAGGCCTGAAAAAGAACAAGAAAAAGAAATGGAAATGGACCGAAAGCGCTGAATCATCTCGGCTGGGCGTTGCCGAGCAGTGCACCCGTTTTACGCATATCTTATGCACTGCCAAGATTTACTGCAGTTACAATTACTAGCAATTAGAAGTTGCAACTATTGAGTATTGAATATTTAAAACTTTAGTATTTAGTATTTAAATCTAAATGACGAAACCTCCGCTGCAAATTGTACATCCTATAATAACTAATGATCCCAGGAAGATCTCCTATCATTATGATCCAATATTGTCTGTCACGAAATACAGCCGGAAGTACTGTCCACCACCGGATATACGCCAGTCAAAGTCTCCGAGCGCCGAAGGAAGCTCCGTCCTCCGAGCGCGAACTCTTTCAATGCCGAGTCTTCCTGGTCCACTCCCGATAGAGTAATCATAAATTACAACGGGGTTTTTTTTTCTAGGCAATTTTGGTTTCAATATTACTGTACGGGGTAAGTAACTACTTCATAAAAAATAATTCTA
>Ga0102593_1003464_pt1 | contig 10162 bp, 7 predicted proteins | sample AraplaCol_mMS_r2_2_FD_76862 | JGI IMG/M metagenome (GOLD analysis project Ga0102593, IMG submission 76862) | Arabidopsis root microbial communities from North Carolina, USA - plate scrape MF_Col_mMS_r2 (SPADES assembly) (version 2) | ecosystem: Host-associated > Plants > Roots > Endosphere...
TCATGCGGCAGCAGCGCATAGTCGATCTGGCCGCGATGGCCGGGTTCGAGGTAGCGGAACTGCGTGTCCACGCCAGGACCGCGGCGCGTCATCACGTAGGGCGTGATCGTCGCGTCGCGGTTGGGCGCGATGCTCCAGTAGAAGGGCTGCCCGTATTCGAAGCCGCTGCGGTTGTCGATGTTGACGTTGGGCGGCAGCAGGCCGGACTTGGGCTGGTCGCCCAGCGGGAAGCTCAGCGACGGCGCCGCCAGGATCGGCACGCCGAGGAAACGCACGACGGCGTTCTTGGCCACGCCCTCGCCGGCATCGAAGTCCAGGTTCAGGCTGCTGGTGACCAGCTCCCAATCCCGTTGACCCTTGCGGCCGTCCTTGGCGTCCTTGGCGTCCTGCTCGCCCTTCTCGGAGACCGGGCAGGTCGAGTAGGTCGCCTCATCGGCACGCATGCGCTGGTCGCCGAGGAAGTGCAGCGCCTTGGCGCTGCCGCTCCCGCCGGTGGCGGCGAAGAAATAGGTCGGACTCTGGAGCTCACCCTCGAACTTGTCGACGAACAGCTCCAGCTTCGGTCCGCGCAGCACCGCGCCGTTCTGGCTGAGCTCGACGTCACCCTCGGCGGTGGCCAGGTCCTGCGGATAGTCGTAACGCAGGGTCTTGGACTTCAGCAGCATGCCGCCGTAGCGCAGCTGGACGTCGCCCTCGGCGGTGGACGTCTGGTCCATCTCGCTGGTGATGCGGTCGGCGCTGAGCGCCATCGCGGGGCGGGCGTCCTTGCGTTTGGTCTGGTGCAGCTGCTTGACCGACTTGAGGATCAGCGGCTGGCCGGCCGATTCCTGGGCGTGCGCGGACAGCGCGGGCAGCGCCACCGCCAGTGCGGCGGCCAGGGAGATCGGGCGGGGTCGGGAAACCGAAGGGCGCATCGGGCGGGCAGCGTCTTGCAGAGGTCAGGCGGCCGCGCGTTGGTCGCGCCGCGCTGCCCGGGGTTTGTAGAATCATTATCCACGAGGCTCGCCGGCCGGCTGGACCGCCCCGGCACCTTGTCACCGACCCCGGGGCCGCTCGCGCAGCGGCCCTTTCGCTTCCTCATCCCGGGCGCGGCCCGCGCGGCCCGCCCGCGATCCCTGCCCGAGCCTTCGCCGATGACCGCTCCCGCTTCCCCCGCCGCGCTCCCCCCGACCTGGCCCGACGCCGACCGGGCCGCGCGCTTCCAAGCCTGGATCGCGCCGCTGGTCGAGCCGCTGGCGCTGCGGCTCGAGACGCTCGCCGCCGCCAGCAGCGATGCGGGCTTTCGCCGCTACCTGCGCCTGGAGACGGAGGACGGCGACTCGCTGATCGTCATGGACGATCCGGCGATGCCCAATCAGCTGGCCGCCTTCCTGCACGTGGGCGCGCTGATGGCCGAGCGCGGTCTGCATGTGCCGCGGGTGATCGCCCATGACGTCGGTCTGGGATTCGCGCTGATGGAGGATCTCGGCCAGCAGTCCTACCTGGCGGCGCTGCAGGACGCGCAGCGCGCGGGCGACGAGGCCCTGCCGCGCTTGCTGATGCGCGACGCCACCGCCGCGCTGTTGCGCTGGCAGACCTGCGAGGCTGCGCGCGCCGAAGGCGCCCTGCCCGTCTTCGACGAAGCCTTCGTGCGGCGCGAGCTGCAGATCTTCGTGGACTGGTGCGTGCAGGCCCACCACGGCAAGCAGTGGAACGACAAGCAGCGCGGCTACTGGGATCGCACGGTGGCGCTGCTCGCGACCAACATCGCGGCGCAGCCGCGGGTGCCGATGCACCGCGATTTCATGCCACGCAACCTGCTGATCTGCGGACAACCCTGGGGCCGGGACACCGATTGGAACGGCGGCGCGGAACACCCCCTGCCGTCGCCCGGCGTCATCGACTTCCAGGACGCGGTGATGGGCCCCATCACCTACGACATCGCCTCGCTGCTGCGCGACGCGTTCATCTCCTGGGAGGAAGCCGAGGAGCTGGACTGGGCGGTGCGCTATTGGGAAGGCGCCAAGCGGGCCGGCCTCTTCGGCATGGATCCCAACGGCGAGGATCCGCACGAGATGGCGTTGGACTTCGGCCTGTTCTGGCGCCGGCTCGAATGGACGGTGCTGCAGCGCCATCTGAAGATCCTGGGGATCTTCTGCCGGCTCAAGCACCGCGACGGCAAGCCGCAGTACGTGCAGGACCTGCCCCGCTTCTACGCCTACGTGGTCAAGACGGCCACGCGTTACGTGGAACTCGCCCCGCTGCTGCGCCTCATCGAGGATCTGCAACCGCAGTTCACGCAGACGGGCTTCACGCTGCGTTGAGCGGGTCCGTCAATCGCCGGCCGCGGCGGCTTTCGCCGCCTGCGCGGCGAGCAGCTCCTGCGCCGCGCGGTACGACGGGCAACCCGCGGCGGCCAGCCACGGATCCTCGTCCCGGCCGCCGAAGATCTCGATCAGGAAGTCCATGAACGCGCGAGTGCGCGCCGGGACGAACTTGCGCGTGGGCATCGCCGCCCACAGCTGGTAGTTGTAGATGCGCCATTGCGAGAGCACGCGCTCCAGCGCCCCCTCCATCAGCGCGTCGCCGACGACGAAGGACGGCAGCCCCGCCACGCCCAGCCCGTGCAGCGCGCAGGCGTACTTGGTGTCGACCGAGGAGGTCGTCATCACCGGCCGCGACGGGATCGCGAAATAGCTCTCGGCGGTCAGTCCGTCGGCGCCGCAGCGCTCGAAGGTCACGCCACGCGCCAGCTCGTGGATCGGCGGCAGCAGCACGTCGTGCTGCTTGAGCTCGGAGGGATGCTGCGGCCGGCCGCGCCGCCCGAGGTATTCGGGCGAGGCGCACATGATGACCTCGGTGTTGGCCAGCTTGCGGGCGATGAAGTCGCCCTGCAGCGGGCTGCGCGTCGAGATGATGGTGACGTCGAAGCTCTCGTCGATCGTGTCCACCGGCCCCGGCGCGACCAGTTCGACGCTGACCAGCGGATACAGCGCATGGAAGCGGGCCATGTGCCGCGCCAGCTGGTGGATCGCGATCGCCGGCGGCATCAGCACGCGCAGGTTGCCGCGCGGCTCGTTGACGGCGGCGGAGGCCAGCGCCTCGGCTTCCTCGATGTCGCTGAGGATGCGGCGGCAGCGTTCGAGGTAGCCCTCGCCGACGTCGGTCAGCGACAGCCGCCGCGTCGTGCGGTTGAGCAGCCGCGCGCCGAGGTGCTCCTCAAGATCCGCCACCAGCCGCGTGACCACGGCGGGTGCCAGGTCCATGGCCCGCGCGGCGCCGGCGAGGCTGCCTTCGTCGATCACGCGGGTGAAGACCCGCATCGCCTTGACCTGATCCATCCCGTCTCCTCCGGGCGGGCGCCGCGTCGCCGCGGGCCGCCTCGCTGTGCGTCGATCAGCGGACCTTGACGACCTGCCGGCCGTCCACCGGGTCCGCGGCGGTCAGGGGTGCGCGGCGATCACCTGCGCCACGGCGGCGGTGAGGCGCTTGCCGTAGGGCACGTGCAGGAACTCGTTGGGGCCGTGGGCGTTGCTCTTGGGGCCCAGCACGCCGCAGACCATCATCTGCGCGGCGGGGAAGCCCTTCTGCAGCATGCTCATCAGCGGGATGGTGCCGCCCTGGCCGATATAGCCGACCGGCTGGCCGAAGTGGGCCTGGCTGGCGTCGTCCAGCACCTGGCTCAGCCACGGCGACAGCTCCGGCGTGTTCCAGCCGGTGGCGCCGTAGGCGCCGGCGCGGCCGTCCGGCACGAAGCTGACCTTGGCGTTGTAGGGCGCGTTGTCCTCGAGCAGCGCCTTGAGCTTGAGCGCGGCCTCGTTGCCGTCGATCAGCGGCGGCAGGCGCAGCGACAGCTTGAACGCGGTGTACGGGCGCAGCACGTTGCCGGCGCTCTTGAGTTCGGGGAAGCCGTCCACGCCTGTCACCGACAGCGTCGGCCGCCAGGTGCGGTTGAGCAGCACCTCGACCGGGTCGGAGGTCACCGGCAGCACCGGTGCGCCGTCCGCGCCGCAGGCCCAGGGCAGGCGCTTGTACACCTCTTCCTTCAGGATCGCGGCGGTGGCCTGCGCCTGCTCGAAGCGCACGCCGGGGATGTCGCAATGGAAGGATTCGGGCAGCAGGCGTCCGGTCTTGGAATCCTCCAGCCGGTCCAGCACCTGGCGCAGGATGCGGAAGGACGAGGGCACCACGCCCGACGCATCGCCGGAGTGGATGCCTTCGGTCAGCACCTCGACCTTGAGCACGCCCGAGACCATGCCGCGCAGCGAGGTGGTCATCCAGAGGCGGTCGTAGTCACCGGCGCCCGAATCCAGGCAGACGACCAGCGACACGTTGCCCAGCCGCGGCTTGAGCAGGTCGATGTAGACGGGCAGGTCGTAGGAGCCGGACTCCTCGCAGGCCTCGATCAGGCCGACGCAGCGCGGGCGGGGGATGCCCTGCTGGTCCAGCGCCATCAGCGCGGTGATCGAGGCGTAGATCGCGTAGCCGTCGTCCGCGCCGCCGCGGCCGTAGAGCTTGCCGTCCTCGTACTTGGGCGTCCAGGGGCCGAGGTCGGCGCGCCAGCCGTTGAACTCGGGCTGCTTGTCCAGGTGGCCGTAGAGGACGACGGTGTCGGTACTCTCGGGCTTGGTCGACGGCAGCTCGAAGAAGATGACCGGCGTGCGGCCGTCCTGGCGGATGACCTCCAGCGTCAGGCCGGGGATCTTCTTGCCCTCCACCCACTGGGCGGCGTCGCGGACGACGCGCTCGATGTAGCCGTTGGCCTGCCAGTCGGCGTCGAACATCGGGCTCTTGGCGGGAATGGCGATGTAGTCGCTGAGCGCGGGGACGATCTCCTGGTCCCACACCTTTTCGGCGAAGGCGCCCAGGGCGCTGATTTCATCGGCTTGCAGCGGCAACGACGGGTCACGTGCGTTCATGCGGATCTCCTGCGCGGCCGGTCGGCCGCCTGGCGGGCCCGGGCGCCGCGCGGAATCGCGCCGGCGACTCCGGACGGGTTGGGGGTGGATCGGGCGATTCTAGGAGCGTGCGTCCAGCCAGGCGCGCAGCCGGGCGAAGACCTGCTCGCGCTCAGGCTCGTTGAAGATCTCGTGTGCCAGGCCCGGGAAGGGCACCGCCTGCACCCGGCCCGTGGCGGCGGCCGCCGCGGCGAACGCGGCGCTGCCGGCCGGGGCGACGCAGCGGTCGGCGCCGGCCCACATCAGCAGCGTGCGCGTGGCCCAGCGCGGGGCCAGCGGCAGCGTCTCGGGGCCGAAGGACGCGATCATCTTCGCCAGCGTCGGCGTGATGCGGTCATGGACCAGCGGATCGTCCTTGTAGGCCTGGACGACGTCGGCGCTGCGCGAGACCCAGCCCGGGTTGAGCCCGTTGCCCACCGCCAGGTGCGGCACCAGCGGCAGCGTGGCGCCGAGCAGGCCGCGCTGGAAGGCGGACAGGCCGGCGTCCAGCGCCGGGGAGCTCAGGACCAGGCCGTCGACGGGGCGTGACCAGGGCGCCTGCTCGAGCGCGCCCGCGACGAAGCGCGCCGCCACCGCGCCGCCCATGCTGTGGCCCAGCAGGATCAGCGGACCGCGGCCCTTGCGCTGGTCGGCGCGCAGGCTGTCGATGGCGGCGGCGAGGTCGAGCAGCAGGCTGTCGTGGCGGGGAACGTCGCCGCGCGGGCCGCCGGAAGCGCCATGACCGCGCTGGTCGAAGCCGGCGGCATGCCAGCCCCAGTCATTGAGCCGCTGGGCGAGGGCTTCGTAGCGGCCGATGTGCTCGCCGAGCCCGTGGACGATCAGCACGGAGCCGCGGGTGGGGAGCGACAGGTCGGCGCCCCATTCCCGCCAGTGCAGCGGGAGGCCGTCATGGCCGGTCAAGGTCTTCATGGGCCCGGAGTGTAGGATCGCCCGCCATGCCTGATCGCCGTGGACACCCCCACGTTTCGACGCCGATGACGCCTGCCCTGCCCGAGCCCTTCCCGCCCTTCCACCCGGAGGTCCGGCTGCAGCCGCCGCCGATCGAGCGCTGGCGGCGCGGCACGGGGACGGACGCCGAGTTCGTGCACGTGCTCGACTCGGGGCGGCCGGGGCCGTCGGCGATGGTGGTGGCGCTGACGCATGGCAACGAGCTGTGCGGCGCGATCGCGCTGGATGGCCTGCTGCGCGAGGCGTTCAGGCCCGCGCGCGGCCGGCTGGTGCTGGCGTTCGCGAACGTCGAGGCTTTCGGACGCTTCGATCCGCTGGAGCCCTTCGCCTCGCGCTGCGTCGACGAGGACATGAACCGCGTCTGGGACGACGCGGTGCTGCGCGGATCGCGCGACTCGGCGGAGCTGCGGCGGGCTCGCGAGCTCGCGCCCTTCGTCGACGCGGCGGACGTGCTGCTGGACCTGCACTCGATGCAGGAGCCCGGCGCGCCGGCGCTGACGATCTGCGGCATGACGGACAAGAGCGTGCCGCTGGCGCGGGCGCTGGGCCAGCCGCAGACGCTGCTGGTGGACACGGGCCATGCGGCCGGACTGCGGATGATCGACCGGGGCGGCTTCGCCGATCCGGCGAGCGGGCGGCAGGCGGTGCTGGTCGAATGCGGCGCCCACTGGGAGCCGGCGAGCGCGGACCTGGCGATCGACGTGACGGCGCGCTTCCTGCGCCATCTGGGGATGGCCGATGAGGCCTGGACGCGCGGGCGGCTGCGCGCGCCGGCGCCGGCGCGGCAGCGGCTGGTGCGTGTCGGCGAGGCCGTGACGGCGGCGAGCGCGGACTTCCGCTTCCTGATGCCGACGCATCACCTGATGGTGATCCCGGAGGCGGGGACGCCGCTGGCCGAGGACGGCGCGCGGCGCTGGATCACGCCGCACGACGCGTGCGTGCTGATCATGCCGTCGCGGCGCGCCGGCCAGGCGGGGCAGACGATGGTGAGGCTGGGGCGCTACGAGGAGTAACGCGAGAGAGGCGCTCGGCCCTGCCCCTCAATCCCGATCGAACTTGAACACCGCCATGCTGGCCATCAGGTTGGGCAGCATGCGCACCTGGCGGCCCGCCTGCACGCCGAAACTGTCCAGCACCCGCAGCCCGCACTTGCGCGCCAGGATCTGGAAGTCGGCGTAGGTGCCGACGCGGATGTTGGGCGTGTCGTACCACTGGTACGGCAGCACCCGCGTGACCGGCATCCGGCCTTGCAGCACCTGCAGCCGGTTGGGCCAGTGCGCGAAGTTCGGGAAGCTCACCACGCCGATGCGCCCGACCCGCGCGGTCTCGCGCAGCATCGCCTCGGTGTTGCGCAGGTTCTGCAGCGTCTCCAGCTGCAGCACGACGTCGAAGCTCTGCTCCTCGAAGATCGCCAGGCCCTCTTCGAGGTTGAGCTGGATCACGTTGACGCCGCGCTGCGCGCAGGCGAGCACGTTCGCATCGTCCAGCTCGACGCCATAACCGGTGCAGCCCTTCGTCGCCTGCAGATGCGCCAGCAGTTCGCCGGTGCCGCAGCCGAGGTCGAGCACGCGCGAGCCGGTCGGGACCAGCTCGGCAATCATGTCCATCACCGCACGATCGCTCATACCGACACTCCCTGCAGACGGTGGGAGACCGGCGCGGACGCGCCGCCCGGCATCGGCTTCTCATGCTCCTTCGCGATACGGTCGAAGTAGGCGCGCAGCACGCCGTGATACCGCGGGTCCTCGAGCAGGAAGGCGTCGTGGCCGTGCGGCGCGTCGATCTCGGCGTAGGACACCTCGCGCTTGTTGTCGAGCAGCGCCTTGACGATCTCGCGCGAGCGCGCCGGAGAGAAGCGCCAGTCCGTCGTGAAGCTCACCACCAGGAACTTGCACAGCGCGCTGGCGAAGGTGCGGCTCAGGTCGCCGCCGTGCTCGCGCGCCGGGTCGAAGTAGTCCAGCGCCCGCGTGATCAGCAGGTAGGTGTTGGCGTCGAAGTACTCGCTGAACTTGTCGCCCTGGTAGCGCAGGTAGCTCTCGATCTGGAACTCGATGTCCGAGGTCGAATACCCCAGTTCCGCCGAACGCATCTGCCGGCCGAACTTCTCCTCCATCACGTCGTCGCTCAGGTAGGTGATGTGGCCGATCATCCGCGCCACCCGCAGCCCGCGGCGCGGCACCACGCCGTGCTCGTAGAAGAAGCCGTCGTGGAACTCGGGGTCGGTGATGATGGCCCGCCGGGCGACCTCGTTGAACGCGATGTTCTGCGCCGACAGGTTGGGCGCGGTCGCCACCGCGATGCAGTGACGCATGCGCTCCGGATACCGCAGCGACCAGTCCAGCGCCTGCATCCCGCCCAGCGAGCCGCCCAGCACCGCCGCCAGCTTCTGGATGCCGAAGCGGTCCAGCACGCGCGCCTGCGCGTCCACCCAGTCCTGCACGGTGACGACGGGGAAGTCCTTGCCGTACACGCGGCCGGTGTCCGGATTCAGGTGCATCGGCCCCGTGGAGCCGAAGCACGAGCCCAGGTTGTTGATGCCGATGACGAAGAACCGGTCCGTGTCCAGCGGCTTGCCGGGACCGATCAGGTTGTCCCACCAGCCCTCGCTCTTCTCGACGCCGGCATGCGTGCCCGCCACATGGTGGCTGGCGTTGAGCGCATGGCACACGAGGACCGCGTTGGACTTGTCCTCGTTGAGCCGGCCGTAGGTCTCGACCATCAATTCGTACCCGCCGATGCGGGCGCCGCTGCGCAAGCTCAGCGGCTCGTCGAACAACAGCCGCTGCGGTGTGACGTCACCGACAGATCCCATGGAACACCCCAAAAAACAAAACCCGGCGCCGCTGCTTGAAGCGGAACACCGGGTCTCGATCCGTGGATCGGGTGTCCCTCTTTAGCTGCATTTCTTGGGCGCCCGCAAGCCGGACAAATCGGCGCCATCGGGGAGAAGTATAGCTATGGCGCCGTGCAGAGGCAGTGGACGATCGCGCGCACCGGCGGCTTCGAGCCTGCCGGACCCGCCTCGGCCTGTTCGGCCAGCCAGGTGATGTCGACCTGCGCGTCGCGCAGGGGCGCCGGCAATGCCGGCATCGCGGGGATACCGCCCAGCGCGTGCATGACCATGCCGCGCAGCGACGGCGCCGCCGCGTCGCCCATGCTCGACAGCAGACGGTCGACGGTGCTGCGGTCGGGTTCGACGTAGCGCACGGTCGGCTCGTCGCCCAGCTTGGCGCGCTTGGCGGCGCTGGCGATCGCGTCGGCCAGCAGACCGTTTCTGTCGACCAGCCCGCGCTCCAGCGCCTGCGAGCCCGTCCACACGCGACCCTGACCGACGGCGTCGATCTGTTGCGAGGACTTCTTGCGCGCCTGCGCCGCCTTGCCCGTGAAGTCGGCGTAAATGTGCTCGATGGAGGACTGCACCACCTGCGCCATGCGCGGATCCAGCGGACGGCGCGGGTCATAGCCGTTGGCCAGCCAGGTGGTCGTGTAGCCGCCGGTGTGGATGGACAGCTTGTCCAGCAGCTTCTCGCCGGTGGGCAGCATGCCGAACACGCCGATCGAACCGGTGATCGTCGACGCGTCGGCGATCACCTCGTCGGACGACATCGAGATCCAGTACCCGCCCGAGGCCGCCACGCCGCCCATGGACACGACGACCGGCTTGCCGACCGCGCGCGTCAGTTCCAGCTCGCGGCGCACCAGCTCGGAGGCGAACGCGCTGCCGCCCGGCGAGTTCACGCGCAGCACGACGGCCTTGATCTTCTCGTCCTCGCGCGCCTGGCGGATCAGCTTGGACATCGACTCGCCGCCGATCTTGCCGGGTCCGGCGCTGCCGTCGACGATCTCGCCTTCGGCCACGATCACGCCGACCTGGCCTTCAGGCTTGGGCAGCGTGGGCGGCAGTTGCGCGACATAGGCGCCCAGGCCGATCTGGCGCAGGCGCTTCTCATCCTTGGCGCCGCGCTTTTCCAGCAGCGCCTCGACCTCGTCCTCGGTCTTCAGGCCGTCGACCAGCTTCTCGGCCAGCACGAACTTGCCGGGATCGCCGCCCACGGCCTTCAGGCGCTCCGGCAGCTCGTCGATCGCGCGCTGGAGGGACCCCTTGGGCAGCTTGCGCGCCGTCTCGACGCCGGTCTGGTATCGGGCCCAGAGCTCGTCGTACAGATAGGCGTCGGCTTCCATCGTCGCGGGCGACGGGCCGTTGGCGAAGTAGGGCTCGACCGCGTTCTTGTACGTGCCGACACGCAGCACGTTGGGCGAGATGCCCACGCGGTCCA
>Ga0102593_1003467_pt1 | contig 10157 bp, 9 predicted proteins | sample AraplaCol_mMS_r2_2_FD_76862 | JGI IMG/M metagenome (GOLD analysis project Ga0102593, IMG submission 76862) | Arabidopsis root microbial communities from North Carolina, USA - plate scrape MF_Col_mMS_r2 (SPADES assembly) (version 2) | ecosystem: Host-associated > Plants > Roots > Endosphere...
AGAAGGGCGTCCTTGAGTTTCCGGTTCTTGCGGAAGCCGGCATCCGGTGCAAATTCTGACATGAGTCTGTCACCTTTTTAGCGTTCAGGGCGTGTAGCGCGCCACTGCTACAGTTTGATGACGTGGGCTGTGGGGCACCGTTCTCGGAAGGCTCCGGCATCAATGAAGAGTGATCGGAATGGTGCGCCTACTTCGCACCGGCCCCTTTCCGATAGGCGCGATTCCTGCTTCTCTCCCGGCATGGAGGAATGCCATGCGATTTGTGCTGCGTGTCCTGAAGGCGCTTGCTCTCCTTGTGGCTCTCATCATCGCTGCCGGGATCGGCTGGCTCTTCGCCTGGCCGCCGGAGCTCTTGCGCGTCGGGGACGGCTACGCCGCCAAGATCGTCTGCTCCAATGTCTTCGTCGCCAGCCGGGATGCCGACGATGTGTTGCATGACGACGTCCAGGCGCCGGGAAATCCGCTGCTGAGGCTGGTTCGCGTCGGTGTCGAGCGTGACAGCGGCCGGGTGACGGCGCGCTTCATGGGGCTGTTCGCATCGAGTTATGCGCTCTATCGCGGCGCTCTCGGATGCACCAGCGTGCCGGACGGCAATTTCGAGGCGGCGATTAACGCGGTGCCGTTCGATCCGCCGGCCAAGATGCAGGCGAATGACGCGGTGTGGCCGCAAGGCGAGGGCACTGGCAATCAGCCGGACGCGAAGATCGCCGCGGTGCTGGCCGATGCCCGATTTGCCGGTCCGGCCATGCGGGCGATCGTGGTGGTGCGCGGCGGCCGTATCGTCGCCGAAGCCTATGGTCCCGGATTTTCGTCGAAGACGCCACTGATCGGCTGGTCGATGACGAAGACGGTGAACGCGGCCATCTTCGGCCGGCTGATGCTCGACGGCAAGGTCTCGTTCGACGACGATCACTTGATGGCACAGTGGAAGGACGATCAGCGTGCGAGGATCAAGGTTTCCGACCTGCTCGGCATGGAGAGCGGGCTTGCCTTCAATGAGGATTACGGCAGCGTTGCCGATGTGACGCGCATGCTCTATCTCGATCCAGACATGGTCTCGCTGCCGGCCAATGCGCCGATGGAGGCAGCACCCGGGCAGCGGTTCCGCTATTCGAGCGGCACGGCGGCGCTCTTGTCACGCATCTGGATGGACAGGGTGGGCAATGCGCAGGCAGCCTTTTCCTATCCGCATGATGCGCTCTTCTCCCCGCTCGGCATGACCAGCGCCGTCTTCGAACTCGACGCGCGCGGCACCTTTGCCGGAAGCTCCTATCTCTATGCGACTGCGCATGACTGGGCGCGTTTCGGACAGTTTCTGCTGCAGGATGGCGTCTGGAATGGCCGGCGGCTGTTGCCGGAGGGGTTCGTCGGCGCCATGCGCACGCCGACGGCAGCATCGAACGGCCGGTATACGCAAGGCCAGGCGTGGCTCGCGCCCGGCGGCTCGAGTGCCAAGTTCGGGCTGCCCGAGGATACGTTCTGGCTGACGGGGCATGACGGGCAGAGCATGGCGATCGTACCGTCCGCCGATCTGGTTGTTATCAGGCTCGGCCTGACGCCGAGCTGGCTCGGCTATCAGCCACAGACGCTCCTCAAGGCTGTTCTGTCCGCCTTGCCGCAAACGGGTGCGCCGCAACAGCAAGCCGGCTCGCAACAGCGAGCGCAGCCGCAGCCATAGGTGGCTTTCGTCGTTCCAGTCGTTTAGAGTTTAATAGTTGCCCTGGGCGATATCGGTCATGCCCTTACGCTTGGCATCGTAATAATAACCGCGCGCATAGAGACGCACGGCATCGTCTTCCTTGCTGTCGGAGACGAGCCAGGCGCCGCGCAGATATTTCGCGGCATATTTGATGTTGGTCTCGGCATCGAAGAGACCGCCCGGGGCGCCGTCATAACCCATTGATTTGGCAGTGTTGTACTTGATCTGCATGAGGCCGAAATAGCCGCGATTGTTGTAGGCCTTCGGATTGTAGCGGCTCTCGCGATGGACTATGCGGTGGAGCAGCGTCTCGGGAATTTCGTAGAGTTTCGAATATTTCTGAATGAGCTTGGTGACGAAGCTCTTTTCGACGGTCGGCGCATCGTCCTTGTCGTCGTCGCTGAACATCGGCGGTGCCGTCGGCGGATCGATCGGCCCGGATTCATCGAAACCGTAGTCCATGCTGGCGCGCGGCGTCGTGTCGACTGCGGCAAGTGCCGCAAGCGCGCCGTTCTGCGGTGTCGCGGCAAAGGCAAGCTGCGTTGCCGGTTGTGCCGGCGCTCCCGGACGCGGCGTCGGTACCACGGACTGGATCGCCGTCATCTCGGGTGTCAGCGGGATCTGCGCGTAGGCTGCCGGCTCCATGGTGAGATCGGCAGGCTGGGAGGCGGTCACGGTCGGCATCGCCGTTGCGGTCAGGGCAGGGGATGCCGGGGAAAGGGTGGCACCGGCGACCGCCTGAGCGGCCGTGCCTTCGGCTGTCGGGATTGCGGCAAGCGTGGCGTCTTCACCGGGCTTCGGCATCGGCACCACGGTCTGCGCAGCTGTCAGTTCGGCCTGGGAGGTGTATTCGACACTCGCGCAGCCGGTCATCACGCCACAGCAGAGCACCGTAGAAAGGACAAGACTGCGTTTCAGCCCGGACAATCCGATCGCTACCATTCCGTCACTTTCGTGAAATCGCGCCGCCCCGGCAGCGTTATAAAAGTTACTAAAAAGCTTAAATCCGACGACCCCATTAACCTATTCGTGGCATTCCGGCAACCACGGATTATTTCTAAGCTGCAATACGGCGATACCCGGCGGTTACGGCGCCTGCAGCGATCAGCAGAGTGCCGCCTGTGCGGTTTACGGCGCGCTGGACGCTCGCCTTGCGAATCAGTCCGCGCGCGGTATGGGCGAGAAACGCATAAGCGGAAGCGTTGAGGATCGCCAGCGCGAGGAAGGTTGCTTCCATGATCGCCATCTGGCCGACGAAGGGCAGGGCCGGATTGAGGAACTGCGGCACGAAGGCGACGAAGAAGATAATGCTCTTCGGATTAAGGGCGGTGACGACATAGGCGTGGAGGAAGATCTTGAGCGATTTCTCTTCCGGCAGATTGTCGTTGTCGGCAACCGGTTCGCCGATGACCGGGGCCCGCCAGAGCTTGATTCCCAGCCAGATCAGGTAGGCGCCGCCGATCCACTTCAGGACGGTGAAGAGGGTGGCGGAGGTGGCGAGGACGGCGCCGAGACCGAAGAGAGACGCCGTCATCGCGGTGAAGTCACCAAGCGCCACACCGCTCACCGTCGCAAACGTCGTCCTGCGTCCATGACCGAGCGCATAGGAAACGACGAGCAGTATCGTCGGTCCCGGTATGGCCAGCATGATGGCGGATGCGGCCGCAAAAGCGAGCCAAGCTTCAAGTGACATGGTGTCTCCTCCTATTCCTCAGGAACAAGCAAAGACATCATATTAACCATCCGTCAATCACGCTTCTTTGTATTTCTGGCCTATATTGTCCATGACTTCGGCAAACCATGCCGTCGACAGGTCAAAAGCCTTGCCGCCCTTGATGCGCGGGAATTCTATAGTGCGCAATTTACCGTTTTGCGCTTCATCGTGGCCGGTGACGCCGGAGACTCTGTTGAGCGCACTCTCGACTGCAAGATCGACCATGCTCTGGATCAGCCGGAGGTCGTCGCTGTTGGCCGGCGCCGAGCGGGCGAAGTAGCCCGATTTCTGCACGAGCGAACGTTCGGCGTTCAAAAGGCTGGCGAACTGCTTCTGGAACCAAGCGCCGACATTGATCGTATCGATTTTCACATGGCCGAAGGCGTCGCGCTTGACCGTCTCGCCGGCGGCTTCGCGCTCCGCGACGATGGCGTCGAGGCAGGCGCCTTCGGAGACGAAGACCGTGGCGTGGCCGTTGCGGTCCATGCTCTCCTTCAGGCGGGCGGCCTCAGCGTCGAGGTCGAAGGCCATTTCAGGCAGGTAGACGGCGTCGATACTCTTCAGATGCGCGTCCATCATCAGGCCGTCGACATATTGGTTGCGGCTGGTGCGCTGGAGATAGGCGCGGGCGGTCGCGGCGGTCAGCCAGCCGCAATGGCGGCCCATGACCTCGTGGATGACGAGGGTGCGGGGGGCGGCCGTCTGTTCGTTGCCGACATTGTCGAAGAAATGTGCGCCGACTTCGGCAGCCGTCCAGGCGCCGAGCGACTGGCGGATCGGCACGACGTCGTTGTCGACGGTCTTCGGCAGGCCGACGACGGTGAGGTTGTAACCGTTGGCGGCGAGATAGGCGGCAAGGTCGGCGGCGGTGGTGTTGGTGTCGTCGCCGCCGATCGTGTGGAGGATGGTGATGCCGTCATTGGCGAGGCGTTCGGCGGCAACCCGCAGCGGGTTGTCCCCTTCCTTGACCAGACCGCGCTTGACACAGTCGGCGGCATTGGTGAGCTTGACGCGGCTGTTGCCGATCGGCGAGCCGCCATAACGATGTAGCAGCGGCGCCTTTTCGCGCATCTCGCGGGTGATCTCGATGCTGTCGCCGAGCAATACGCCCTGGTAGCCGGACTTGTAGGCGACGAGATCGAGGTCGGGGGCGATGTCGCTGTAGCGTTCGATCAGTCCGCCGACGGCGGAGGAAAGACAGGGCGCCAGGCCTCCGGCGGTCAGCATTGCAACTTTCTGCTTGGCCATGATCCCTCCTATGGCGTTTCGGTGCGGCGGCTTCAGCTACAGGCGTCGCCTCGAATTCGATTCAAGCGACGCGCCTTAGCGCATTGTTTTCATGGATGTCGTTATCCCGGATTCGCTGCACACCTCCGGGCGACATGCATGAGCGCATGGATGCGGCAGGGAAGGGAGCCTGTAAAGTAAAGAATTTACGAAAAAGCGCCTTTCTGTCGCGTTGCGGCCGGAAGAGTTGATATAATCGTTTCAAGCCGGTTCTGACTGCGGAGAACTCTTGTGGAAATTGCCGGCGTGGCGCGCCGCGAAGCGGAGGTGCCGAGCGCAGGAGGAACCTTTGCTGCGGTGCGACAATTACCAAATCGTGAAAACTGTGTTCGGCCCTACGACCAATAGTCGCCTTGCAAAGGCTACGATTCTTTGGTCAAGCTATCTGCATATAAGTTGACAAGCGTGCGAGAGATTTCGATGTCCTTCTGGGAAAAACTGTTGAATGCCATTGGCAATACCGCGGGCAATGCGCTGTCGGCGGTGGTCGAGGCTATCCGAACGGTTTTTGAAGGTGATCCCGAGACCCGGCGCAAGGTGGCTTTCTCCGTGGCGATCATCGCGCTGTCGGCCAAGATGGCCAAGGCCGACGGCATCGTCAGCGAGAAGGAGGTCGAAGCCTTCCGCGAAATCTTCGAATTCCCGCAGGACCAGGCAAAGAACGTCGCCAGGCTTTACAACCTCGCACGCCAGGACGTGGCCGGCTACGAAGCCTATGCCGAACGGCTCTCGACGCTTTGCGTTACCTGCGCGGCCAATTGCACCGTGCTGGAAGACGTGCTCGACGGTCTCTTCCATATCGCCAAGGCCGATGGGCTGATCCACGAGAAGGAACTGAATTTCCTCAGCCATATCGGCGAGATCTTTCAGATGAGCGAGACGCGCTTCGAGCAGATCGCCGCCCGCCACGTCTCCACAGGCGGCGATCCCTACAAGGTGCTCGGTGTGTTGCCCTCGGACGATTTCCCGACCATCCGCCGCCGCTATCACGGTCTCGTCAGCGAACATCATCCCGACCGGCTGATCTCGCGCGGCGTGCCGAAGGAGTTCCATGTCATCGCCAATGAGCGCATGGCGGCGCTGAATGCGGCCTATGCGGCGATCGAGAAGGAACGCCGCGCCGCATGACCTCTTTCGAGGCCGACTGCGGGAGCGCCCGCGTGCAGCCTTCGCCGAACCACGGCGAGCGCGCGGACGGGCGCCGTCCGGACATGATCCTGCTGCACTATACCGGCATGCCGACGGCGGATGGCGCGCTCGACTGGCTCTGTCGCGCCGAGAGCCAGGTCTCCAGCCATTATTTCGTGCATGAGAACGGCGAGGTGGTGCAGCTAGTGCCGGAGGTGCGGCGGGCCTGGCACGCGGGAAAGAGCAGCTGGCACGGCGAGACGGATATCAATTCGCTGTCGATCGGCATCGAGATCGCCAATGCCGGCCATCCCGGCGGACTTCCCGATTACCCGAAAGAGCAGATCGCCGCGGTGATCGAATTGTGTCGTGACTGTGTCGAACGTTGGTCAATCGCGCCGGAGCGGGTCCTCGGGCACTCCGATGTCGCCCCGATCCGCAAGGTCGATCCGGGTGAGAAATTCCCCTGGGGCGAGCTCCACAGGGCGGGCGTCGGTCACTGGGTCGAGCCGGCAACGATCACCGGCGGGCGCTTCTTCCAGCAGGGTGATGCCGGCCAGCCTGTCGAAGCGCTACAGTCGATGCTGTCTCTATATGGCTATGGCACTGAAATCACAGGACAATTTTCCGAGAAGACGGCGGGAGACGTGGAAGCTTTCCAGCGCCATTTCCGGCCTGAACGGGTGGACGGCATCGCCGATTTCTCGACGATCGACACGCTGCACCGGCTGCTGTCGGCGCTGCCGCGTTTTTCCTGAGCGGAAGAGGCCGATTTCCGGCCGGTATTTCTGCGGCTAGCGAGAAAACCGCCTCGCCACATCATTTCCCTATTATCTCCTCATTGCGATGGTCTAAGAACGCCCGCTGAACAGCGCTCACGGCTTTTTCAAGTGTAACCACGAGCGCCAAATGAAACGATAAGAATTGCTACGGAACACGATCAGTCCTTGATCGCGTATGACCGGATGACGGCGAGGCGCGCAGTCCTGCAATTCTATGGGTCGGAGTGAATAGACTACATGAAGAATATGATTGTTGGTGCTGCGGCATGCGTTGGCATGCTGCTGGCGGGATATAGTTTTGCCTTGGCTGGTGATGACTGGGGTGCCAGGGCTGAAACCATCCCGCTGAAAACCGTCGATCGCCAGAGCGGCTATGCCATGCCCGATTTTTCCGCCAGCGTTCCCTATGCCGCGCTGATCAATAAATATGCCGCTGAATACGACGTGCCGGTCGCGCTTGCCCAGGCCGTCGTGCGTGTCGAGAGCAACTTCAATCCGAAGGCACGCGGCAGCGCCGGCGAAATCGGCCTGATGCAGATCAAGCCGGCGACGGCACGGATGATGGGCTATTCCGGCACGAAGAAGGGCCTGTTCGATCCGGAGACCAACATCAAATACGGGATGAAATACCTGGCGGCCGCCCATCAGCTCGGCGGCGGGCAGACCTGCAACACGATCCTGAAATACAATGCCGGCCATGCCGCCACGCGCATGAACCCGGTGTCTAAGACCTATTGCGGCAAGGTCCTGGCGATGCTCGACTGAGCTTCGCCGGACGCGTCGGCCGAGAATTTTTCCGGCATTTGCGATATGAATCAGGATGCTTGCCGTGATATCCCCACCTGAAACGAGGTGGGCTACCTCGAGATGAGATTAGGCCACCTCGCGATGAGGTTAGGCCACCTCGACGCGAGGTTAGATATGGCAGTCGATTTCAGGTTTATCATCATCGGGCGGGGCATGATGGGGGCGGCTGCCGCACGGCATCTCGCCTCGATGGCCGACGGCATTGCGCTGATCGGCCCGCGCGAGCCGGAGCAACGCAAGGCCCATCACGGGATATTCGCCAGCCATTACGACGAAGCGCGCATCACCCGCACGTTCGACGGCAATCTGACCTGGGGAAGTTTCGCCGCCCGTGCGCTCGACCGCTACCGCGAGATCGAGGCAAGGAGCGGCATTTCCTTCTATTCCGAAGTCGGTTGCCTCTTTGCCGGTCCGCCGCCAAAGGACGAGCAGGACTATATCAACCGGGCGCTCACCGTCAGCCGGACACTCGGCAGCGATATCGAGACCGTCGCGCCGTCGGACCTTCGCCAACGTTTTTCCTATCTTGCCGTCGATCCTGATTTCACCGGATATTTCGAGCGCAAGCGCGCCGGGCACATCAACCCGCGGGCGTTGGTGCGGGCGCAGGCGAGGCTTGCCGAACAGGGCGGTGTCTCGCTGATCGAAGCAACCGCGACATCCGTGCGCGACGCCGGTTCCCATGTCGAGGTGATGGCCGGTGGCAGAACCTACAGTGCCGAGCGCGTGCTGGTCGCTGCCGGCGGTTTCAGCAATTTCAATGCCTTGCTGCCGCGTCCCGTCGATACCAGGGTCATGGCGCGCACGGTCGCCTTCTACGAGATCAGTGAGAACGAGATGGCGATCTTCGGCGACATGCCGTCGACGATCGTGCTCGGTGACCGGGAGGAGGACCACATCTATATCCTGCCGCCGGTGCGTTATCCCGACGGCAAGACCTACCTGAAACTCGGTGGCGACACCGAGATGCTGTCTTTCAGAGAGCTGGAGAATGTCGGCGCGTGGTTCCGTTCGGATGGCAGCGTAGCTGAACGCGAGCATCTCGCAAGCATCGCCCTCACGTTGATGCCGGCGCTTGCCGGCTGCCCGGTCACCTCGGGGCCTTGCGTGGCGAATTTCACGCCGACCGGTTATCCTTATGCTGGATTTACGCAGTCGCCACGCATCGCGGTGCTCACCGGCGGCAATTTCGTCGCAGCCAAATCCTCCGACGAACTCGGACGGCTGGGCGCCGTGCTTCTGACCGAAGGTGCGCTCCGCGACAGTGATTTCGGCGGCGAGCTGACGCCGGTCTTTGCCTGAAAGGGAGCATCATGGCAGTCGATTTCAAATATATCGTCGTCGGCCGCGGGCTGATGGGATCTGCGGCGGCGCGGCATCTGGCGCGCCAGGTGGATGGCGTGGGAGTGATCGGCCCGGACGAGCCTGATGATCGCAAGGCGCATCAGGGCGTCTTCGCCAGCCATTACGACGAGGGGCGCATCACCCGCACCATCGATCCCGATCGCAACTGGGCGCTGCTCGCCAACCGCGCGATCGGCCGTTACCGCGAGATTTCCCGCGACAGCGGCATCGACTTCTATCGCGAGGTCGGCTGCGTGGTCGTCGCGCCTGATGGAAGCGATTATCTCGAGAGGACCCGGCAGGCGGCCGTTTCGCTCGGCGTCGAGACCCGCTTTCTCGATGAGGCTGGGCTGAGGGCCGCCTTTCCGTTTTTCGCCTTTCCCAGTGCCGCTGCCGGCGTCTTCGAGGCAAGGGGGGCCGGCCACATCAGCCCGCGCCGCCTGGTCAAGGCACAGTCGCTGCTGGCGGAAAAGGCAGGTGCTGCCGTCATTCGCGACCATGTCGTCTCGATCCGCAGCGTGGGCGGATCGGCTGTCGTCGAGACTGCCGGCGGCCGGAGCTATCGCGGTGAGAAGGTATTGCTGGCGGCGGGCGGATTTTCCATTGCAGAGAATCTGTTGCCGAAGCCGGTTGCCATGACGGTTTATGGTCGGACGGTAACGCTTTTCGAGGTGAGCGAGACCGATGCGGTGCGCCTTGCGGCCATGCCGTCGCTCATTCTCGATGTGCCCGGCACGCATATCTATCTGCTGCCGCCGATCCGTTATCCCGACGGCAAATTCTACCTGAAGATCGGCGGCGATCCCGACGATCTGGCGCTCGGTGACGAGGTCGCGATGCGCGCCTGGTTCAAAACCGAGGGGCGCGAGACCGTGCGCGCCTATCACGAACGCATCGTCGAAGGTCTCGTGCCCGACTTGGCGCCGCTCTCGATTTCGACGGCGGCCTGCGTCGTCTCGCAGACGGAGAGCGGCTACCCGATGATCGGCTACACCTCATCGCCTGAAATCGCGGTGCTGACGGGCTGCGCCGGCACCTCGGCCAAGAGTTCGGACGAAATCGGCCGGCTTGGGGCTGACCTGCTTTTGTCAGGCAGAATCAGCGAACATGGCTACTCCACGGATTTCACACCGGAATTTCGCTAAATAAATTTTGATTTCGGTGGCAATTGCCATCTCTCTCGTTTATGGGACCCCTGCCAGTTGGCTGGGCAGCCGCGCTCTATCAATGCCGAAAGGCGGTAGGGTGAGGAAAGTCCGGGCTCCACGGAAACACGGTGCCGGATAACGTCCGGCGAGGGCGACCTCAGGGAAAGTGCCACAGAAAGCAAACCGCCTGTCATGACAGGTAAGGGTGAAAGGGTGGGGTAAGAGCCCACCGCATCTCCGGCAACGGA
>Ga0102593_1003471_pt1 | contig 10153 bp, 10 predicted proteins | sample AraplaCol_mMS_r2_2_FD_76862 | JGI IMG/M metagenome (GOLD analysis project Ga0102593, IMG submission 76862) | Arabidopsis root microbial communities from North Carolina, USA - plate scrape MF_Col_mMS_r2 (SPADES assembly) (version 2) | ecosystem: Host-associated > Plants > Roots > Endosphere...
TGCGACGCCCCCATCCGCCACACCGACCACGCGGTCGACCACGCCGCCGGCGGAGCGACCACCGCGCTCAACGGTCGAGGCACGTGCGCGGCATGCAACTACGCCAAACAAGCACCCGGCTGGCGGATCTCGAACCACCGCGACCGCGACGGCACCCACCGCAGCGACGTCACCACCCCCCATGGAGCCCGCCACCAGTCCAAGGCACCACCACTACCCGGTCCACGCCGACGTGCCAGTGACATCGAACTCGCCTTCGCCGACCACCTCGCGTGGCCCGACGCCGCCTGAGGACGCCTCATACTGATCGGGTGACGGTAGAGAAGACCTGTGTGGGCAGCGGCAAGCCGTGGACGGTCGACATCGCGGGCAAGCCCATCTGTCCTCGCTGCCGGCGCTCGCTCGCGACCGTCGCCGGCAAGGGTAGGACCGTCACGAATACGCCGAAGGTGCCCCGCCACGATCGGCCGGGCCGCTACCAGCGCTAGATCCAGACGCCCTTGCCGACTGCCACGACGCCGCCGGCACTGATCGCAAACCGTTCCCGATCGCGCTCGAGGTCGACCCCGACGTGCTCGCCCGGCCCGACCACGACGTTCTTGTCGAGGATCGCGTGCCGCACCACCGCGCCGCGCCCGATGCGGACGCCGGGCATGATCACACTGCCCTCCACGATCGCCCCGTCGTTGATCACCACGTTCGACGACAACACCGAATTGCGCACCGAGGCGGCCGAGACGATGCTGCCTGCCCCGACGACCGACTCCTGCGCCGAGCCGCCGTTGACGAACTTGGCGGGCGCGAGGTTCTCCGGTTCGCCCCGGATCGGCCAGCGGCGGTTGTAGAGATTGAAGATGGGGTGCACCGACACCAGGTCCATGTGCGCGTCGTAGAAGGCGTCCAGCGTCCCGACGTCGCGCCAGTACCCGTGGTCGCGCTCCGTCGACCCCGGCACTTCGTTGTCGTTGAAGTCGTAGACCGCGGCCATGCCGTCGGCCACCAGACGCGGGATGATGTCGCCGCCCATGTCGTGGTCGGAATCGTCGTCGTCGGCGTCCGCGCGGATCGCGTCGACCAGGACCTTGGTGGTGAAGATGTAGTTGCCCATCGACGCGAACGTCTGCTCGGGATCGTCGGGCGTGCCGGGGGGATCGGCCGGCTTCTCCACGAAGGCGCGGATCATTCCGGATTCGTCGGCGTCGATGCACCCGAACGCCGTCGCCTCTGCGCGCGGAACCCTGATCCCCGCGACCGTCGCACCCGCTCCACTCTCGATGTGGAACTGCAGCATCTGTTCGGGATCCATCCGATAGATGTGGTCGGCGCCGAACACGACGACGTAATCGGGGTCCTCGTCGTAGATGAGGTTGAGTGACTGCAGGATCGCGTCACCGGAGCCGGTGTACCAGCGCGGGCCGAGGCGCTGCTGCGCGGGAACGGGGGTGATGTACTCCCCGGCAAGCCCCGATAACCGCCAGTTCTGCGAGATGTGGCGGTCCAGCGAATGAGACTTGTATTGCGTCAGAACACAGATCTTGAGGTAGCGAGCATTCACCAGGTTGGACAACACGAAGTCGATGAGCCGGTAGGCACCGCCGAAGGGAACCGCGGGCTTTGCCCGGTCCGCCGTCAGCGGGTACAGCCGCTTGCCTTCACCGCCTGCCAGGACGATGCCCAACACGGTTGGCAGTTCCCTCATACGTCAAACCTATCGGCCCTCAGGGGCCGCGGCTAGCCATTCACGCTATTCCGACACGATTGACCGATGTGGTGTCGGGCTGTCGGTCAAGACAATTGGGTCCGAGTCGCTCACGGCACGGTGACGGTGAACTACCGTCGAGCACATGCGAGTGGCGATGATGACGCGGGAGTATCCACCGGAGGTCTACGGCGGTGCGGGGGTGCACGTCACGGAATTGGTCGCCCAGCTCAAGACGATGTGCGACGTGGACGTCCACTGCATGGGTGCACCGCGGCCCGGTGAACCCGACGTTCACGTCGCGGCGCCCGACCCGGCACTCGACGGCGCCAACGCCGCCCTGACGACGCTGTCCGCCGACCTGGTGATGGTCAACGCCGCTGCAGGGGCGACCGTTGCGCACTCGCACACCTGGTATGCCGGGCTCGCCGGTCACCTCGCGGCGATGCTGTACGGCATCCCCCACGTCTTGACGGCGCACTCCCTGGAACCGATGCGCCCGTGGAAGGCCGAACAACTCGGTGGCGGCTACCAGATCTCGTCGTGGGTGGAGCGCACCGCCGTCGAGTCGGCCGCCGCGGTGATCGCGGTCAGCTCAGGCATGCGCAAGGACGTGCTGGCCAGCTATCCGGCGCTGAATCCCGATCGGGTGCACGTGGTGCGCAACGGCATCGACACCGAGAAGTGGTACCCCGACACCGACGGTGCGACGGGCACACTCGCCCGCATCGGAGTCGACCCGGCGCGGCCCATCGTGGCGTTCGTCGGGCGCATCACGCGGCAGAAGGGGGTCGCCCACCTGGTCGCCGCCGCGCACCATTTCGCGCCGGACGTGCAGCTGGTGTTGTGTGCGGGCGCACCGGACACCCCGGAGATCGCCGCAGAGGTCGGGGGCGCGGTCGAGAAGCTCGCCGCGTCACGCGACGGCATCTTCTGGGTCCAGGAGATGTTGCCCACCGACCAGATCCGCGAGATCTTGTCCGCGGCAACGGTCTTCGTGTGCCCGTCGGTATACGAGCCGCTGGGCATCGTGAACCTCGAGGCGATGGCGTGCTCGACGGCCGTCGTCGCCTCCGACGTCGGCGGCATTCCCGAGGTCGTCGACGACGGCGAGACCGGCCTGCTGGTCCACTACGACGCGGCTGACGCCTCGGGTTTCGAGACCAGCCTCGCCGACGCGGTCAACTCCTTGGTCGCCGACCCCGACCGGGCAGCCCGGTTCGGCCGTACCGGCCGTCAGCGTTGCATCGACGAGTTCTCCTGGGAGCGCATCGCCGAGCAGACGCTCGAGATCTACCGGAAGGTCTCCGGCTAGCGGAGCCTCCGACGACGATTACGCGGTGACGTTCTTCAGCTCGTCGCCGAGTGCGGCGGCTTCGTCGGGAGTCAGTTCGACGACGAGGCGCCCACCACCTTCCAGTGGTACTCGCATCACGATGCCCCGCCCCTCCTTGGTTGCTTCCAGAGGACCGTCGCCGGTCCGGGGCTTCATCGCCGCCATCGAGTGCTCCCTTCCGCGTGCTCCGTTCCGCGTGCGCGAAACGGGTCGGGGCCGAGACTGCCCACTCGGCGACAGCACTCGGCACTGAACTGATCTTTGGACCATTGTTCCCTATCCAGGGCGGTCGGTGTGCAAAGACCCGGGTTAGGCGCCGAGTTGAGCGCTTCTCGCTGCGGTTTCCACCCAGCAGGACGCCAGGTGGTCGTCGACCATTCCGGTCGCCTGCATCAGGGCATAGGCGGTCGTCGGACCCACGAACTTGAAGCCGCGGCGCTTGAGTTCCTTGGCCATCGCCGTGGACTCGGGCGTGACCGCGGGCACCCCGGACATCGAGGTCGGGCGCGGCCGCGGCGGCGGGGCGAACGACCACAGCAACTCGTCGAGCCCGACGTCGAGGTCGGCGATGGCCCGCGCGTTGGCGATGGTCGCCTCGATCTTGGCGCGGTTGCGCACGATCCCGGCATCGGCCATCAACCGTTCGACGTCACCGTCGCCGAAACGGGCGATCTTCGCGGCCTCGAAGCGCCGAAACGCCCGGCGAAACGCCTCGCGCTTGCGCAGGATGATGAGCCACGACAGGCCGCTCTGGAAGGCCTCGAGCGTCACCCGTTCGAACAGTTCGCGGTCCCCGTGCAGGGGCTGACCCCACTCGGTGTCGTGGTACTCGCGGTAGAGCACCGAATCGTCGGTCGCCCAGCGCTCCCCGGTGAAATCGGCCCAGCCGCAACGCGTTCGACCGTCGTCGACGACGATCTCGGTCATGACTCGTCGCGCCCCTCGGCCGCCACCGCGTGCTCCTCGACAAGTACGTCGTCGGACTCCGGGGCGAACTCGTCGACCCCGTAGGCAGCCCGAAGCGCGGCCACCTGACCGCGCAGCTGGTCGACTTCTTGGCCCAGCCGGTCGAGCGCCCAATCCACCTCGGCGACCTTGTAGCCGCGCAGCGTCTGGGTGAACTTCAGCGCCTCGACGTCGGCGCCGGTGATCTCCGAGGCCGGCAACATGGTGGCGGTGGTCGCCCGGGGCAGCGGTGGCAACCTTTCGCCACGACCGAACAGCACACTGCCGACACCGAACAACACGACGGCGACCAGGATGAGGACCACCAGGTACAGGAGGATCAACGTCACGACGTCGATACTGCCTGACCGCTACGACACGTGCCGTGACGGCCCGCGGGCTCAGCGCGGCCGCAGGGTGGCCATCGGCGGGCGGTCGGCCAGTGACACCGTCGAGGTGCGGGCGGTGTAGTCCTCGCCGTCGGCGAAGAACTGGGTCAGGCCCACTCCGGAGTCGGGCACCCCGCACCGGGACAGCAGCGTCGCGATCACCTGACGGCTCATCGCGGCCAGCTCGGTCAGGGGGCGGTTGCGATGCGTGCGTACGCCGAGGTTGACCTGGGCGATGGCGTCCAGACCCAACCGGTCGTAGGTGTCGATCAACAGCCCGATCTCGACGCCGTAGGCCGGCGCGAACGGCAACGCCGTCAACAGTTCGCGGGTGCCGGCATACTCGCCCCCCAGGGGCTGCAGCAGGCACGTGAGCTCGGGGCGCAGCGCTGCCAGCAGCGGCCGCGCGACCAGTTCGGTGACGCGGCCGCCGCCGTTGGCGTCCTCGCTGCCGCTGACCTTGAGCGGTCGACGGTAGAACCCCTTGACCAGGTGCACGCCGTCGGCGGTCAGCAGCGGGCCCAGCAGCTTGGGCACGAACATCGGGTCCGGGTCGATCAGGTCGGAGTCGACGAAGACCACCAGGTCACCCGTCGTCGCCGCCAGCGACCGCCACAGCACCTCACCCTTGCCGGGCTGCGGTGCCACCTCGGGCAGCGCCGCCTCGCGGCTGACCACCCTGGCTCCCGCGGCGACCGCGCGGATCTCGGTGTCGTCGGTGGAGCCGGAGTCCAGGACCACGATCTCGTCGACGAGCCCGCCGAGCAGCGGGGTGATGGTGTCGACCACCGAGGCGACGGTCTCCTCCTCGTTCAGTGCGGGCAGCACCACCGAGACGGTCCGGCCCGCCTTGGCGGCCTCCAACTCGGCAACGGTCCACTGCGGCCGGCGCCAGGTGTGGTCGGACAGCCAGCGGTGTTCCGCGATGGCCTCCACGGCGTCGAGTTCAGGTGTCAGACTCATGCCAGTCCCCTTACGGTCCGCGTCGGTGGACGCTTGCCCTGGATCGACGCGACCATTTCCAGGACGCGTCGCGTGGACCCCACCTCGTGAACCCGGAACATGGCAGCACCCGCCTGCGCGGCGAGCGCGGTCGCGGCCAGAGTTCCCTCGAGGCGTTCGGTCAAGCCCACTCCCAGAGTCTCCCCGACGAAATCCTTGTTGCTCAGGGCCATCAGGACGGGCCATCCAGTGTTTACAAGGTCTTTTACGTGGCGCAACAAACTAAGACCATGGTGAGTGTTCTTACCGAAGTCATGCGTCGGGTCGATCAAGATCGCCTCCCGGGCGACGCCCGCGGCGACCGCCCGCTCGGCAGCCGAGGTGACCTCGGCGACGACGTCGTCGACCACACCCCGCTCGGACAACCCGTAGTTGACGCGGAACGGCCGCGTGCGCGGGACGGCGCCGCCGGTGTGCGAGCACACCAACCCGGCGCCGAACTCGGCGGCGACGCCGGCGAGATCCGGATCGGACCCGCCCCAGGTGTCGTTGATGATGTCGGCGCCCGCCGCACAGGCTTGTTTGGCGACGGTGGCGCGCCACGTGTCGACGCTGATCAACTGATCGGGATACGCACCGCGCAGCCACTCGATGAACGGGACGACGCGCGCAATCTCCTCGTCGGCGTCGACGGCGTCCCCGGGACCGGCCTTCACGCCGCCCACGTCGACGACGTCGGCACCCTCGGCCACGACCCGGTGCACGGCCGACTTGGCAGCCTCGTCGGTGAAGTTCGCACCGCGGTCGTAGAACGAGTCCGGCGTGCGGTTCACGATCGCCATGATCATGGCGCGATCGCCCGCCACCGGGCGGCCGAGGAACGTCGACTGCATGCTTCCCAGGCTAACCGCGCCTGACGTCGGCGTGATCAGTCGCGCTGAGCGCAGCCGATCACGCCCAACCCGCTAGGACTTGGGGCGTTTGCCGTCCACGACCTCGGCCGGGTACTCGTCGTAGAACTCGACGTAGCCCTCCTCGCGGCCGGCCAGCACGTAGATCGGATCGTCCAGATCGCCGGTCTCGCCGGCGTCCTCGTCACCCTCGCCGCTGGTGCCGCCGTACCCCTGCTTGCGCAGGTCACCCTTCTGGCTCTTGAAGGTCGAGGTGTGGGCCAGCTCGGAGGTGATGCGGACGAACAGCGGGACGGCGTAGCCGGGCAGGTGCTCGTAGACCGCCTTGGCCAGCGCCTTGCCGTCGAACTCCTTGCCCTCCTTGAGCTGGATGGCCGCCATGCCGGCCTTGCCGCCCGCACCCTCGACCTCGACGCCGAACACCGTGGCCTCCTCGACCTGCGGGTCGGTGGACACCGCGGCCTCGACCTCGGTGGTGGCGACGTTCTCGCCCTTCCACCGGAACGTGTCGCCGAGCCGGTCGGTGAAGGCGGCGTGACCAAAGCCCTGCGACCGCATGAGGTCACCGGTGTTGAACCAGACGTCGCCGTCCTTGAAGGCGTTGCGCACCAACTTCTTCTCGGTGGCCTCCTTGTCGGTGTAGCCGTCGAACGGCTGGAAGCTGCTCACCTTGGACAGCAGCAGCCCTGGCTGCCCGGTCTTGACCTTGTGCACCCGGCCGTCGTCACCCCGGGCCGGCTCACCGGTCTCCTCGTCGTACTCGACGAACGCGATCGGTGACGGGCAGATGCCCGTGGTCTTGTCGACGTTGAACACGTTGAGGAAGGCGGTGTTGCCCTCACTGGCGGCGTAGAACTCGCAGACCCTGGCGATGCCGAAGCGCTTGGTGAAGTCGTCCCAGATGGTCGGGCGCAGGCCGTTGCCGGCGATCACCCGCACGCGGTGCTTGCGGTCGGTGGGCTTCTCCGGCTGGTTGAGCAGGTAGGCGCACACCTCCCCGATGTAGACGAACGCGGTCGCGTCGTGGCGGATGACCTCGTCCCAGAACTTCGACGCCGAGAACGACTTGCCAAGAGCGAGCGTCGAGCCGGAGTTCAGCACCGACGACAGCGCCACCGTCAGCGCGTTGTTGTGATAGAGCGGCAAGCAGCAGTACAGGGTGTCGTCGCTGGTCAACCGCATGCCCAGCCCGCCGAAACCGGCCAGGGCGCGCAGCCAGCGGTAGTGGGTCATGACGCTGGCCTTCGGCATCCCGGTGGTGCCCGAGGTGAAGATGTAGAACGCCTTGTCCTTGGCCTGGACCGCGCTGGTCGTGGCCGGGTTGGTGGCGGGCGCCGAGGTGGCCTGCTGAATCAGCTCGTCGAGCGTCATCAGCCCGTCGGTGTCGGCCTCGCTCTCGCCGATCGGATCGATGAAGTCGTTCTCCGCGACCACGACCTTGGCCTTGAGCAAGCCGATGCTGTGCGCCAGGACCTTGCCCCGCTGGTGGTAGTTGAGCATGCCGGCGACGGCCCCGCATTTGACGATGGCCAGCATCAGCAACACCGAGTGCGGCGAGTTTCGCAACATCGCGCCGACCACGTCGCCGGGGCCGACGCCGCGGGATGCCAGCACCGCCGCGTAGCGGTTGACGGTCTCGTTGGCCTCGCGGTAGGTCAACCGCTCGTCCTCGAACGCGATGAAGGTCTTGTCGGCGTAGCGCGCGGCGCGATCCTGGAACACCTTGCCGATGGAGGTCTTGGCGGTGGGTCGGGCCAGGAAGCCGGTGACGACGCCACGAGCGATGACCGGCGCGTCCTTGATCAGACCGGGCAACCTCGGGGCGATGTCGAGGAGGCCGACGTTACTGCGGGTACCGGATTTCTCGTCGCTCACGCCGCAACCATAACTGCGCCGTGGCAACCGTCACACAGGTGGTGCGTCGTGGCCGGTCACCGGCGCGCATGCGTCGAGTGCCTCGTCGACCTCGGTCGCGACGATCAACCGGTCGAGCGCGCCCGCGCCGACGTAGCCCGTGCCGACCAAACTCCTCAGCCACGCCAGCAGTCCGTCGTAGTGACCGAAGGGGTCGAGCATGACCAACGGCTTGTCGTGCATGCCCAGGTAGCCCGCCGTCCAGGCCTCGAAGAACTCCTCCAGCGTGCCGATACCGCCAGGCAGCACCAAGAACGCGTCGGCCCGGTCCTCCATGACCTGTTTGCGCTGGCGCATGGTGTCGGTGACGACGAGTTCCTCGGCGTCGACGTCGGCCAGCTCGCGGTGCACCAGGGCCTTGGGGATCACGCCGACGGTGCGCCCGCTGTGCGCCCGCGCGGCACTTGCCACCGCGCCCATCGCCGAGACGTTGCCGCCGCCCGACACCAGCGTCCAGCCCCGGTCGGCGATCGCCTCGCCGACGCCGGAGGCCAACGACAGCAACTCCCGGTGGGTGGGACCAGAGGCGCAGTAGACGCAGACCGCCCACGGGTCGCGAGGTTCTGGGGCATCTGAGGATTGCGCGGACACCGGAGCAAGGTACCCCGCGACTCTGGTCGCCGATTCGGCCGATGACGGCGGCGCGAACCGCCATACTGCGGCGGTGTCCGATGGACCAGACGGAGCCGACGCAGCCGAGGAGGCGCTGGCGCGTGGCGACCTCGCCGCCGCCGAGGAGCTGGCCCGTCGTGCGTTGCGCGAGGACGAGTCGTTGGCGGCCCGGTTGACCCTTGCCCAGGCGCTCGCGTGGCAGGGCCGGGGACGCGACGCCGATGCGGTGATGTCCGAGGTCGACGGATCCGCATTCGACGACGCCGATCTGGTGGCATGGGCGCTGCCGCGAGCGGCCAACCAATTTTGGATGCTGGACGAGCCGGAGCGGGCCACCGCGTTCCTGAAGACCGTCCGTGGGCGGGTGCGGACCGCGAGCGCCGGGGTGACGCTGGACGCGCTGCTCGGCACCTTCACGATGAACGCCGGCAGCCCCGTCCGGGCGGTCGCACTGGCGCGCGAGGTGCTGGATTCGCCGATCGCAGACGACCAGGCCGTCGGGTGGGCCGCGGCAGCGGCGGCGCTGTGCCACGCCAGGATGGGCGACCTCGACGACGTCGACGCGCTCGCCGAACGCGCGATCGCCGCAGGCCACCCCGGGCTGCTGCGCTTCACGAGCGCCTTCGGCCAGACGACGGCGCTGGTGCTGTCCGGGCGCCTCGACCGCGCGCTCGAGCTGGCCAAGGGGTTACTCGACTCGTCGCCCTCGCAGCCGAGCCGAGCGATCGCGCAAGTCCTGGTGGCCGACGTCCTGATCGCCGCGGGCGACGCCGACGCCGCGGTGCCGTTGCTCGAGGAGGCCGCGGCGAGGCTGGCCCCGACGGGTTACTCGTGGGGGCCGTTGGCGTGGATGCTGTTGGCACGGGCGTTCGGTCAGCTCGGACGGGCCGCGGACGCCGGCCGTTCGCTGACCAAGGCCGAGGCACGCCACGGTCTCAAGTCCATGCTGTTCGCTCCCGAACTGTCACTGGCGCAGGCGTGGACGGCGGCCGCGCAGGGCGACGGGCCCGGCGCGATCGGCGCGGCGCGGGAGGCGGCCCGCGCGGCCGAACGCGGCGGACAGTCCGCGGTTGCCCTGCGCGCGTCGATCGACGCGGTCCGACTGGGTGACGCCCGGGCGGGCGACGCGATCGAGCGGCTCGAGGTGAGCTGCGCCGTCGGCCCCCTGGCACTGCGCTATGCGAAAGCGTTCACGGCCGCCGACGCCGACGCAGTGGAGTCGGCAGCACGGGAATTCGAGACGATCGGCATGCGGGGGGTAGCCGCAGATGCGCTGCGGCAGGCGCAGAGTTGCCGCGCTGGCAGGTAGCCGGGCCGACTTAGAATTGGGCGTCGACCTTGAAGGGGGCAGTCGGTGAGTGTGCTGGACGGTTTCCTCGCGACGTGGTCCAACGCGCGGGACACG
>Ga0102593_1003482_pt1 | contig 10135 bp, 10 predicted proteins | sample AraplaCol_mMS_r2_2_FD_76862 | JGI IMG/M metagenome (GOLD analysis project Ga0102593, IMG submission 76862) | Arabidopsis root microbial communities from North Carolina, USA - plate scrape MF_Col_mMS_r2 (SPADES assembly) (version 2) | ecosystem: Host-associated > Plants > Roots > Endosphere...
TCCCACGCCATCCTGGTCTCCGCCGACGGCCTACTGATGGCCTCCAGCGAGCACATGCCCGTCGAGCGTGCCGACCAGCTCGCGGCCGTCACCTCGGGGCTCGCCAGCCTCTCGACCGGCGCGGCCCAGCTGTTCGACGGTGGGCACGTGCTGCAGTCGGTCGTCGAGATGGAGAACGGCTACCTGCTGCTGATGCGGGTGGGCGACGGCTCCAACCTGGCGACGCTGGCCACCAGGTCCTGTGACATCGGTCAGGTGGGTTACGAAATGGCGGTCCTGGTCGAGCGCGTTGGCACCGTCATCCAATCGGCGCGTCGCGCAGCCCGTCGGTCGTGAGTGACGATGACCCTGCCACCCCGCGAGGCCCGGGAGCCCAGTGAACCGCTGATCGAGGTCAGCCTGGTGCGGCCCTACACGCTGACCGGTGGGCGCACGGCCTCATCGGTGGACCTGCCCCTGGAGGCGCCGATTCGCACGTCGACGCCCCGCCCGGCGCCCACCTGGCCGAGCAGCGACGTGCGGGCCAAGATCCTCGAGGTCGGGGAGGACGGCCCGTCGGTGGCCGAGGTCGCGGCTCGTCTCGCATTACCGCTCGGCGTCGCGCGTGTGCTGATCGGTGATCTGGTCACGCAGGACTATCTTCGAGTGGACGCCTACTTGGGCGAGTCGGCGACCACCGACGAAAGACGTGAGCTGATCGGGAGGACACTGCGTGGCCTACGGGCACTCTGAGCGCTCGCGTTCATCGGATTCACGCTCTTCGCGCAGGCGCTCATCGGATTCACGCTCTTCGCGCAAGCGCTCATCGTCCACCAAGATCGTCATCTCCGGCGGCTTCGGCGCCGGCAAGACCACCTTCGTCGGTGCCGTCTCGGAGATCATGCCGCTGCGCACCGAGGCCATCGTGACCAACGCCTCCCAGGGCGTCGACCTCCTGGGTGCCACCCCGGACAAGAACACGACCACCGTGGCCATGGACTTCGGCCGCATCACCCTGGCCGAGGACCTGGTGCTCTACCTCTTCGGCACCCCGGGGCAGCGCCGATTCTGGTTCATGTGGGACGACCTGGTCCGCGGCGCGATCGGGGCGATCATCCTGGTCGACCTGCGTCGCCTGGAGGACAGCTTCGCCGCGGTGGACTTCTTCGAGGCCCGCCAACTGCCGTTCCTGATCGCGGTGAACGTCTTCGACGGCGGACCGCGATACCCGGCCGAGACCGTCCGGCAAGCCCTGGCGCTGCGCGAGTCGATCCCCGTGCTCGACGTCGACGCGCGGGACCGCAACTCGGCGAAGGCGGCGCTGATCGCCCTCACCGAGTACGCCCTGATGAACCTCGGCTCGGTTCCCCGCTGACGGTGGGTGGCCTCGACCCGCAGTGGGAGGACCGGGAATTCACCGGCACGGACTTCCGTGACGAGGACCTGAGCCGGTTGCGCACCGAACGCGTCGTGTTCACCGAGTGCGACTTCAGCGGCGTCGACCTCACCGAATCCGAGCATCAGGGATCGGCCTTCCGCAACTGCACCTTCCGGCGCACGTCGTTGATGCACACCGTGTTCCGTCAGTGCACGCTGCTGGGTTCGGTCTTCACCGAATGTCGGCTGCGGCCGGTGACGATGGTCGAGGTGGATCTGACCCTCGCCGTGCTGGGCGGGTGCGATCTGCGCAGCATCGACCTGACCGACTGCCGGCTGCGGGAAGCCAATCTGGTGGGCACCGACCTGCGCAAGGCGATCCTGCGCGGCGCCGACCTGCGAGGGGCACGCACGCAGAACCTCCGCCTGGAGGAAGCCGATCTGCGCGGTGCGCTCACCGATCCCACGTTCTGGACGACGGCGTCGGTGCGCGGCGCGAAGATCGACGTCGCCCAGGCCCTGGGGTACGCCGCGGCGCACGGCCTCGACGTTCACGGCGGCTGAGAGGCTAGCCCGCCTTCAGCCGAATCTTGTAGCGCACGAAGCACAGATAGAACAACGACAGCGCGCCGAGCATGGCCATGTCGAAGATCCAGGTGCCCGCGTCGTGCTTCCAATGCGCATCGGCCGGCATGATCGGCGGCTTCACCATCTCGGTGACGCCCACCGTGGACGCCGTCGCCGCGAACCCCCAGCGGGCCGGGGTCACCCACGACAGCTGATCCAGCGGGGCCCGGTCGGTGACCGGGATCAGACCGCCGGAGAACACCAGCTGTGACATGACCGCCACGACGAGCAGGGGCATGATCTGGTCGCTGGTCTTCGCCATGGCCGAGAGCGCGAGGCCGACGGTGGCCGCGCAGATGGTCGCGGCGGCCATGCCGAAGAACAGCTCGAGCGCGGCGGACGCCTCGCCCCCGCCGAGCACCAGGGGGCCGTTCTTGGGCAGCCCGACGCCGACCAGCGTGATCGCCGTGACGATTCCGGACTGCACGATCGCGAACACCGAGTAGATGCACACCTTGGCCAGCAGGTAGGCGGTGGTGGACAACCCAACCGCCTGTTCCCGCAGGAAGATCGCGCGTTCACCGATCAGGTCGCGCACGGTCAGTGCGGTGCCCATGAAGATGGCGCCGACGTTGAGCAGCACCAAGACCTGCCCGGGCTGGTTGGGGGCGTCACCAAGGGGATTGGGCTGCCCGAAGCCGGTCGAGCCGGGCACCGACAGTGACAGCACGCCCATGATGAACGGCAGGATCGCCAGGAACGCGAAGTATCCGCGGTCGGAGACGATGAGCCGCATCTGCCGACGCGCGATCGTCGAGAACTGCTTGATCGTGCTGGTGTGCACGGGCTTGCCGAGCTCGGCGGCTTCCTGCTTCGGCGGTGCCGGCGGCGGCGGGCCGTGACGCTCGAGGTACTTGCGCTTGGCGCCCTCGGGATCCCCGGCCACCGAGGAGAAGATGTCGGCCCAGTTGGTGGTGCCGAGCTCCGGGCCGATCTGGCTCGGCGGTCCGCGGAAGGCCGTCTTGCCGCCGGGGGCCAGCAGCAGCACCTGGTCGCACACGTCGAGGTAGGTCAGCGAGTGCGTCACCACCAGCACGACGCGGCCGGCGTCGGCGAGCTGGCGCAGCATCGTCATCACCTGACGGTCCAGCGCCGGGTCCAGCCCGGAGGTGGGCTCGTCGAGGATCAGCAGCGACGGGCCGGTCAGCAGTTCCAGCGCCACCGACGCGCGCTTGCGCTGACCGCCGGAGAGCTTGTCGACGCGGGTGTCGAGGTGCTTGGTCATCTCCAGCTCCTCGAGCACCTCCATGACGACGCGCTCGCGGTCGTCCTTGTCGGTGTCGGGCGGCAATCGGAGCTCGGCGGCGTACATCAACGCCTGCCGGACGGTCAGCTGCCCGTGGACGACGTCGTCCTGGGGCACCATCCCGATGCGGGAGCGCAGCGAGGCGTACTCGGCGTGCACGTCGTGACCTTCGAAGGTCACCGTGCCCGACGTCGGATGGGTGTAGCCGGCGATGAGCCGGGCGAAGGTCGACTTGCCGGCGCCCGACGGACCGATCAGCGCGGTCAGGGTGCCCGGGCGGGCGGCCAGCGAGATGTTGTCGAGCAGGGTCTTGTTGCCCTCGATGGTCCAGGTGACGCCGTGCACGTCCAGGCCGCCGGTGCGGGTGGCGACGTCGGTCTCGTTGCGGCGCGCGAGGGTGCCGCCGCCGAAGACGAGGTCGATGTTGCCGATGGTGACGACGTCGCCGTCGTGCAGCACCTCGGAGTCGACGCGCTGACCGTTGACGAACGTGCCGTTGATGCTGCGGTTGTCGAGGATCTGGGTGCCACCGGGACCGGTGACCAGGGTGGCGTGGTGCCGCGAGGCGAGCACGTCGGGGATGACGATGTCGTTGTCGGTGGCGCGGCCGATCTTGATGCCGCCGGGCGGCACGTCGGGTGCCTTGCCCGGCCGCAGGATCTTCAGCATGCTCGTCGCGAGGTTGCCCTCGGGTGCGCGTGGCGCCGCGGCAGGCCCCATCTGGGTGGCGCTCGGGTCGAGGGTCGGACTGGACAGCGGTCGCTGCACCGGGTGCGGAGCACTCGGCGGGCGATAGGCCTGGGGTCCGCTGGCGGGCGGCGGTCCCGCGGGGTACATCGGCTGCGATCGCGACTGCGTCTGCGAGTGCGCCGAGGGTGTCCGCGGCGGTGGAGGCTGCGTGCGGGGATAGCCCGTCGAGGGCTGACTCGGCCACGACCCGCTTGGGCGCGCCGCCACCGGGACCTGCGTGGTCTGTGGCGGGGTGCCCGCCGACCCCTGATGGCGGCCGACCTCGAAGGTCAGGCGCGGACCGTCCGGGTTGCCCACGTTGACGCCCATGCCGTCGACGATGTCGACCATCGGGACCCGGTGGCCGTTGACGTACAACCCGTTGAGGCTGCCGTTGTCCACGGCGATCCACCGGCCCTGCTCGAAGCGCAGCAGCAGGTGCGCGCGCGAAATCAGGGGGTGGGCGATGCGGACGTCGGCGCGCAGATCACGCCCGACGACGACGTCGTTGCCGGGGGAGAAGGTGCGGGGTGACCCGTCGTACCGAACGGTCAGCGCGGGTGGGGCAGATCGCGTCATCGAGACCAACTGTATCGGTATCGACGTCACACGCGAGGTTGGTCCCGGCCGCTCCGCGCGCCGCCGTTGCGTGGCTAATGCGCACGCGTCGACCGGCGCGGCGCGGCATTGGTTGCCCCTCGAGGTCTCGGACGGATGACGGTTCGGCGGAGGATCGTCCCAAGCTCTGGGATCAGACCACGTCCCGTGGTGTCGTGGAGGCATGTCGGCGAATGGTGGTGCCTCGGAGCGGGTGGCGGCCTCGAGGGCGGCGATCGTTGCCGCGCGTGGTGTCGTGGCGACCATGGTGCTGGCGACAGCTACGGGGATGACGTTGCCGAGCGCCGCCGCCGCGCCGCCGACGGCGCCGGTCGACAGTCAGGGGCAACCCGATCCTCAGGGCCGTTGCGGCCCGGGGCGGACGGCCGTCGTGGCGGGCCGCACCGCGCTGTCCACCGTCGCGATCTGCACCGACGGCCGCGGACTCTACGAGTACCGGGGCATGCGGATCAGCGACCGGGCCGTGCTCGTCCTGCCCGCCAGGCCGATGGCCAACGGCTGCTTCGGCGCGCGGTCGCAGGACGTCGACTACACGGTCTCGGCCCGCAAACTCCTTCTGACGGCCGGACTTCGGGTGCTTCGCGACGAGCCGATGACCGACTTCGTGGACTACCGCGCCCCGGCGCCGGTGATCCGGCAGGCAGGCGACGGCCGCGCGGGGTGATCTGGCGACGCGCTCCCGTCGTGCCGCCACGACGACCGACATCGGTGCGACGATGGGACGGGTGAGGCGAACGCAGCGGCAGGACGAGCTAGTGACCCGGCACCGGAGACCTCGGCAAGGGCTGGCTCGGGCGGCGCTGGGCGTCGCGCTCGGCGCGGTCGCACTCGGGGTGGTCGGCACCACGGCGATCAGTGACGCGGCGCCGCCGCCGTCGGACCCCCGGGGTTTCGTCGACTCGACCGCTCGGTGCGAGGCGCCGAGCACCGCGGTCGCCTACGGCTACACCGCGATGTCGCGGGTCGCGATCTGCAAGGACGAATCCTCCGGACAGCTCCAGTACCGCGGCGTGCGGGTCGCCGACGGAGCGCGTCTCATCCTCGAGGCCACCTCCACCGACCGCGGGTACGTCGCCGAGAACGACGGCATCACCTACACCGTGACGTCGAACGCGCTGATCATCAGCAGCGGCGGCCGGGAGATTCGCGGCGAGGCGATGGTCGACTTCCACGGGTCGGCCCCGAGTTCGTCGGGATCCCCCTCGACCGCGACGTCGTCGGCGACCCCGACGACCACCCGGGCGCAGTCGAGTGCCATCCCCGAGACCACGACGCCGTCGACCCCGCTACCGCCTCCGTTGCCCGCGGAGGTCGGCGCTCGCTAGACCACCGTGGTCGGCGCGCCGGTCACGACGCAGTGGGTTTGGCTGTAGATGGTCGCCATGCACTTGTTGCAGTGCGTGCACAGTGACCGCACGGAGCGCGCGGCGCCGTCGGCCTTGATGCGGTTCACCAGGTCGGGTTCGGCGAGGACCGCGCGGCCCATCGCCACGAAGTCGAAGCCTGCGGCCATCGCCTCGTCCATGGTCTCGCGGTTGGTGATCCCGCCCAACAGGATCAGCGGCATGGTCAGCTCGGCCCGGAACTGCTTGGCCTGGTCCATCAGATAGGCCTCGCGGTAGGGGTATTCGCGGAGGAACTTCGTGCCCGACATGCGAATGCCCCACCGCAGCGGAGGCTTGAACGCGTTGGCGAACTCCTTGATGGGGGCGTCGCCACGAAAGAGGTACAGCGGGTTGAGCAGCGAGCTGCCCGCGGTGAGTTCCAGGGCGTCGAGCCCGCCGTCCTCCTCGAGCCACTTCGCGGTCTGCAGGGATTCCTCGACCGAGATACCACCGCGCACGCCGTCGGACATGTTGAGCTTGGCCGTGACCGCGATCTGATCGCCGACGGCTTCCCGGACGGCGCGGACGAGGCGGCGCGCCACCTTGGCTCGGTTGGCCAGCGATCCACCGAACTCGTCGGTCCGGCGGTTGATCAGCGGGCTGAGGAACGAGCTGGCCAGGTAATTGTGGCCGAGGTGCACCTCGACGGCGTCGAAACCGGATTCCACCGCCAGCCGTGCGGCGTTGGCGTGAGCGGCGGTGATGTCGTCGATGTCGTCGGCGGTGGCCTTCTTGGCGAACCGCATCGACAGGGGGTTGAAGAAGCGCACGGGGGCGTAGGCCGGGGCGCCGTTGGTGCGCGCGTTGGCGACGGGGCCGGCGTGGCCGATCTGAGCACTGATGGCCGCGCCCTCGGCGTGGATCGCGTCGGTCAGGCGACGGAGTCCGGGCACGGCTTCGGGCCGCATCCACAGCTGCCAGCCGTCTGTCCTGCCACCGGGCGTCACCGCGCAGTACGCGACGGTCGTCATGCCGATTCCGCCTGCCGCGGGTAGCCGGTGATAGCGGATGAGGTCGTCGGTGACCAGTGCGTCGGGGGTGGACGCCTCGAACGTTGCGGCCTTGATGATGCGGTTGCGCAAGGTCACCGGTCCGAGCTTGGCCTCACCAAACACGTCGGTGAACACATTTGCCGGAGTGTCCATTTTCGAAGCTGACCATGCCGCGCGGCGAGATGTCAACGAACGGTGATGACAGAATGATCGCGTGGCAGCGATGACGTTGGACGGCAAGGCGACCCGCGACGAGATCTTCGTCGACCTCAAGCAGCGGGTGGCCTCCCTGACCGCCGCGGGCCGCACGCCGGGGCTGGGCACCGTCCTCGTCGGCGACGATCCCGGGTCCCAGGCCTATGTCCGCGGCAAGCACGCCGACTGCGCGAAGGTCGGCATCCAGTCGATCCGGCGGGATCTGCCCGCCGACGTCAGCCAGGCCACGCTCGACGCCACCATCGACGAACTGAACGCCAACCCGGACTGCACCGGGTACATCGTGCAGTTGCCGCTGCCCAAGCACCTCGACGAGAACGCGGCCCTGGAGCGCATCGACCCGGCCAAGGACGCCGACGGTCTGCATCCGACGAACCTGGGCCGGCTGGTGCTCAACGAGGCGGCGCCCCTGCCGTGCACCCCGCGCGGCATCGTGCATCTGTTGCGCCGCTTCGAGGTCCCGATCGCGGGAGCGCACGTGGTGGTGATCGGGCGTGGGGTGACGGTGGGCCGGCCCATGGGTCTGCTGCTGACGCGCCGGTCCGAGAACGCCACGGTCACGTTGTGCCACACGGGAACCCGCGACCTGGCGGCTCTGACGCGCCAAGCCGACGTGATCATCGCCGCGGTGGGCGTGCCGCACATGGTGACTCCGGACATGGTCAAGCCGGGTGCCGCGGTGGTCGACGTCGGGGTCAGTCGTGACGCCGAGGGCGCCCTCGTCGGCGACGTGCACCCGGGCGTGTGGGAGGTGGCGGGGCACGTGTCGCCGAACCCCGGGGGCGTCGGCCCCCTGACACGGGCGTTTCTGCTGACGAACGTCGTCGAGCTCGACGAGGCGAAAGTCGGGTGACCGCTCGGGGTCTCGCCCACCGGGTCGTCGCGGCGCAGTGGCCGATCCTGACGGTCGCCGCGTTCCTGCTGGCCGCCTTCGGTCTGGTGGTGGGGGGCTACTGGCGCCGCGGGGCGCTTGTCCTGGCGATCGGCGTCGGCATCGCGGCGGCCATGCGGTTGGCGTTGACCGACGAGCGGGCCGGGCTGCTGGTGGTGCGCTCGCGCACGGTCGACATCGCCACCACGGCGACGGTGAGCGCGGCGCTGGCGTACATCGCGTTGACCATCGACCCGCTGGGGACCAGCTAGATCAGCTGTCCGAGGCGATCGAGAAGCGGCTCCGCAGTGGCAATGTCACCTCGAAGGTCGCGATCGCGGTCGTCGCTGGGAAGGGTCGACGCGAGGTCGACCGCGTCGCCGAGCACCCCGGTCAATCCCGTGACGATGCCGCGTTGGCGGAGCAGCCGGACGGCCCCGACCAACTCGCAGCACAGCAGCACCCGGTAGGCCGCGGCCGACCGCTCGAGCTGGTGGATGCCCTGCGAGGCGAAGGTGGCGTCCTCCTCCGCGCCGCGGGAGAGCACCAGGGTGCCGACCGAGGCCGGCTGGGCCGCATTGCGAATCTCCGCGATGGCCCCCGCCGCGACGTACTCGACCATCATCAGGCCCGACGACCCGTGCGCATCGGCGGCGAGGAAGGGGTTGCCGCCGTTGGTGTCCGGGTCGTTGAGCATCCTGATTCGAGAATGCGTGATGGGTGCGGTCAGGGCCAACGCCAAGGTGGCGCCGTCGAGTTCCAGTGACAGGGACGCCTGGTAGAACGCGCCGTGGTGGACCACCTGATCACCGTCGGCGTCGAAGAGCGGGTTCTCCTGTGCCGCGTTGAGGGTTCGCTCCAACTGCCTGACCAGTGACCACAGCGACGCGACGACGCTGCCGTGGGCGACGGGGTAGACCCGCAGGCCGTAGGGGTCCTGGATGCGGGCCGGGGGGCGGTCGGGGTCGGCACGGTCGGCGTAGAGGGCGCGCAGTCTTCTGGCGACGGTCTCCACCTGCGTCGCCGCCGCCGCGCGCGCGGCAGCGGGCGAGAACGCCGACGGATTGCCTTCCAGTGCTAGGAAACTCAACATGTAGATGACGCTGGACGCGCGCTCGAGCCGCAACAGCTCGTCGACTGCCAGGCAGCTGCGCCCCACCGTCAGCGCACTGCTGCTCATGAAGGGCAACGCGCTGTCGGCGCCCCAGGGTGCCATCGGCGCCAGCGCCGCCGAGGCGGGGCGTTCGCCGATCAGGGTGAGTGCCGTCCCCGCCAGCGCGGCCAGGTCGCCGGTGCCGATCGAGGCGTACTGCAGCACCTGTGGAAGCGCGTCGTCGTTGATCATGCGTTGGAGCCCGAGCAGGATCGCGGGATCCAGACCTGCACCGGGAACGCACAATTGGATGAGTCGGACCGCGAGCATGGAACGAACGGTTCTGGGGGGCAACGGATCACCCGCGTCGACGGCGTGGCTGCGCAGCAGGCGCATTCCGTAGTCCACGTCGTCGGGTGCGATGCTCGCGCTGCGGTTGGCGCCGACGCCCGTGGTGCGGCCGTAGGTGGCGTATCGCGTGCTGAGGTCGGCGGCGTGGTCGTACAACCGGGCGACCGCGTCGACGACGGTGGCGGGGATCTCGACCCGGTCGCGACGGTCGGCCAGGGCCACGACGTCGTCGATCGTCATCGAACCGCTCAGCTCGATCATCGGGGATCTCCTCGTTCTCCATCACGGATGCGCGACGGGCCCTATCATCGCCGAAGGTTTTGGTTTCCACCAGGTGAAATTGAGATTTTACCTAGTAGCAACGAAAGTGCGGTCGGACGAAACAGCCCCGCCCTACCCTTCGTGCCGAGAGGAGGTCACCGTGGCCGATCAGGCAACCCGAACGGTGGAGCGAGCCCTGGCCCTGTTGGCCAGCGTCTGCGACCGGGGCGGGGCGAATCTCGCGGACACCGCCCGCGACTGCGAACTGGCCCCCAGCACGGCGCTTCGCCTTCTGCGCACGCTGGAGACCACGGGGTTCCTCCGCCGCGACGAGAGCGGCACCTACCGGCCCGGCAGCCGGATCATCCAGCTCGGCGCGCAGGCGCTCAG
>Ga0102593_1003485_pt1 | contig 10128 bp, 10 predicted proteins | sample AraplaCol_mMS_r2_2_FD_76862 | JGI IMG/M metagenome (GOLD analysis project Ga0102593, IMG submission 76862) | Arabidopsis root microbial communities from North Carolina, USA - plate scrape MF_Col_mMS_r2 (SPADES assembly) (version 2) | ecosystem: Host-associated > Plants > Roots > Endosphere...
CGCCGTCGACCGAGACCGTCACCGTGGAACGGCCCGTCACCACCACCACGACGCAGCCGACGACGCCCACCACCACCACCACGACCACGACGACCACGACGACCACGACACCGACGATGACGACCAGCTACATCACCGTGCCGTTCGTCCCGGTGCCGATCCCGATTCAGGTTCCGGCCACCCCGACCCCCACACCCGCCCCCTACGCGCCCAACCCCTACGCGCCCAATCCCTACTCGCCGTACGCGCCGCCGGTGTATCAGCAGCCACAGCAACTGCCGTACTGACGTCCGGGGTCGTCGACTCGCCAAGTAATCTCACAGTGGGGTTCCAGGCTCCCCGTGGGTCGGCGGTTCACGATCTGTCCATGACCGAGAAGACAATGCAGACCGAAGGCCTGCGCGTGAAAGTGCTAGGACTGGCCGGAGCCGCCGCGTTCGTCACGCTGGGGATCCTCAGCCTCGGAGGCGGCCACTCCTCCATCAGTGGCGTTGACCTGGCTGGTTCGGGTGATGCGCCCGCCAGCACCACCTACGTCCAGCCGACGGAGAACGCCATGACCATGGGCGCCACCGCGACGTGGACCACCCCGACCACCGTGGAGCCGATCGCCAAGGCTTCTCCTGCGAAGACGGGTTAGTCGACATGCGCAAACTGGTGAGTGGCTCGGTACTCGCGGCGTCGGCCGTGCTGTGCTTCGGAGCAGGCGTGGCACACGCCGGGTCGACGCCCGACGTCGTGGGCAAGAAGTACAGCGACGCCCAGACCGACATCAGTGGCGCCGGCCTCACGGCCGTGGTCTCCACGACCGTCGGCGACCAAAAGGCATGGCCCGACTGCCTGGTGACCAACACGGTGGCCCGCACCGTGCCGCCGCCGGAGAACAGTGGCGGGTCCGCGGTCAACCAGCTGTTGGTCTCGCTGAACTGCGACGACGGCGAAGCCTCCAACAAGGGGCCTGGTTTCTCGGCGGCCAGCCCCGAGGGCAAGGCGGCCGCGGCGGCCGCCTCGTCCTCGGCAGCCGCCGCCTCGTCGTCAGCCGCCGCGGCGCCCGCGGCCTGATTTCAGCTCTGCGGCACCAAGTTTCGCGGGTGGTGGCACGCCGCGACGTGAGCGACCTCCAGCTCTTCGAGCTGGGGGTCGTCCACGGTGCAGACCTCCGTCGCCCACGGGCAACGGGTGTGGAAGTGGCAGCCCGACGGTGGATCGATGGGGCTCGGCACATCGCCCTCGAGCACCAGTCGCTCGCGGGCGACGTTGAGCTTGGGGTCGGGAATCGGCACCGCGGAGAGCAGCGCGGTCGAGTACGGATGTAGCGGCTGGTCGTACAGCTTGGCCGACGGCGCGCTCTCCACGATCCGGCCGAGGTACATCACCGCCACCCGATCCGAGACGTGCCGCACCACACCCAGGTCGTGGGCGACGAACAGATACGACAGGCCCAGCTCGGACTGAAGATCCTTGAGCAGGTTCACGATCTGCGCCTGAACCGAGACGTCCAAGGCGGAGACGGGCTCGTCGGCGATGATGAGCTTGGGCTCCAGCGCCAAGGCCCGGGCGATGCCGATCCGCTGCCGCTGACCACCGCTGAACTCGTGCGGGTAGCGGCTGGCGTGCTCCGCGCTGAGGCCCACGCGGTCGAGCAACTCGTGCACCCGCCGGTCGACGTCGCGACCGGTGGCCAGCCCGTGCAACTCCATCGGTTCACCGATGATCTGCCCGACGCGCTTGCGTGGGTTCAGCGACGCGTAGGGGTCCTGGAAGATCATCTGCATCTGACGCCGGATCGGGCGCAGGCTGCGGCGCGACCGACCCACCAGCTCCTCGCCGAGGAACCGCACCGAGCCCGAGGTCGGGGTGGTCAACTGGAGGATGGTTCGGCTCAACGTCGACTTCCCGCAACCGGATTCGCCTACCAGGCCTAGGGTTTCGCCCTCGTTGATGGTCAGGCTGACGCCGTCGACCGCCTTCACGTGGGCCACCACGCGGTCGACGATCACCCCGGACTTGACGGGGAAGTGCTTGACCAGATCGGTCACCTCGAGCAGGGGTTCACCGCTCATGACGCCACGTCCTTCCGAAGACCGATGTGCCCGTCGACGTCGCGGAGTCGGCGCTTGTCGGCTGGGTCGAGCCAGCAGCGGTCACCGTCGAGCGGCGGCGGTTGCGAGCACTTGTCGAACTCGTGTGGGCAGCGCGCCGCGAAGCGGCAGCCCGCCGGCGGATTCAGCAGCGAGGGCGGCGAACCCGCGATCTGTGCCAGCCGGGCCGGCCGAGGTTGGTCGAGTCGCGGCAGCGAGCCCAGCAGGCCCCACGTGTAGGGGTGCTGCGGATCGTAGAAGATGTCCTCGAGCGTGGCGTCCTCGACGATTTGGCCGGCGTACATCACCGCGACCCGGTCGGCGATCTCGGCGACCACACCGAGATCGTGGGTGATGAGGACGACGGCGAGCCCGCGTTCCCGGTTGAGCTGGTCGAGCAGGCGGAGGATCTGTGCCTGCACGGTCACGTCGAGCGCGGTGGTCGGCTCGTCGGCGATGAGCACGTCGGGGTCGAGCGCCAGGGCCATGGCGATCATGACGCGCTGGCGCATGCCACCGGAGAACTCGTGCGGGTAATCCTGAACGCGCCGTTCGGGATTCGGGATGCCCACCGACCTCAGGAGCTCGACGGCCTTGTCCTGGGCGTCCTTCTTGGAGACCTTCCCGTGGGCGCGGATCATCTCCACGATCTGGTGGCCCACCCGGTACACCGGGTTCAACGAGGTCATCGGGTCCTGGAAGATCATCGCGATGCGCTTGCCGCGGATCTCCCGGAACCGCTCGTCGTCGAGTTCGATGAGGTCCTGTCCGTCGAACTCCACCGACCCCGTGATCGTGGCGTTCGGCGCCCTGGTGAGGCCCAGCAGCGTCTGCGCGGTGACACTCTTGCCGGAACCGGATTCCCCGACGATGGCCAGGATCTCGCCCTCGTCGAGGTCGAAGGAGACCCCGTCGACCGCGCGCACCACACCGCCGTCGGTGGCGAATCGGACGGCGAGGTCGCGTACCGAGAGAATCATGCGGCTGCTGCCTCTCCGAGTCGGATTCGTGGGTCGAGGAACGCGTAGAGGATGTCGACGACGGTGTTGAAGAACACGATGAAGAATGCGCCGAAGATCGTCACGCCCACCAGAGGCGGCAGGTCCAAGCTGCCGATGGCACGCCCGGCGTAGAGCCCGACACCGTTGATGTTGAACACCGTCTCGGTGAGGATGGCACCGCCGCCGACCACGGCGCCGAAGTCCAAGCCGAACAGCGTGACGATGGGAATCATCGAGTTGCGCAACACGTGTCGGATGCGCACCTGGCGCTCCGGCAGCCCCTTGGCCCGGGCCGTGCGGACGTAGTCCTCGTTCATCACGTCGAGCATGTTGGAGCGCAGCACCCGGCTGTAGAAGCCGACGTAGAGCACCGCCAGGGTCAGCCACGGCAGGATCAGATGCGACGCCCATCTCAGCGGATCCGTGGTCAGCGGAACATAACTGCTGGTGGGGAACAACTGCACCTTGAAGGTGAAGAAGTACAGCAGGATCGCCGCCAACCAGAAGACCGGCATCGAGATGCCCACCAGCGACAGGATGGTCAGGGCCCGGTCGGTGAACCGGCCCGAGTGGATGGCGCTGAGGTAGCCGAACACCACCGCCAGCACCATCCACAGCACTGCGGCGCCGATGGTGAGCGACAGCGTCGCGGGCAGTCCGCGCCAAATCTGGTCGGTGACGTTCTGGGCGCTGGCATAGGACGTCAGCGTCCCGGTGAAGATCTTCTTCATCAACGTCAGGTACTGCACCCACAGGGGTTGATCCAAGCCAAGATCCGCGCTCACCCTGGCGATGAGCTCGGGATTGGCGTTCTTTCCGGCAATGCGGATGGCCGGATTGGAGTTGGGGATGACGTTGAAGATGAGGAAGACGATCACCGAGATTGCGAAGAGCACGGCGATCATCCCGGTCAGTCGCCGGGCGACGAAACGAAGCATGGGGCTAGTGCTCCAGTCGGATCTTGGCGCGAGGATCGAGTGCGTCGCGGAGTCCGTCACCAAAGACGTTGAGCGACAACACCGTGAGCACGATCATGAGGCCAGGGATGATGGTCAGGTGCGGTGCGGTGTAGATGGTCTGATAACCGTCGGCGATCATGGTGCCCCATGACGCGCTCGGCGGCCGAACACCTGCCCCGAGGAAGGACAGCGCCGACTCGAGAAGCATGTCGTTGGCGATGTTCAACGTGAAGAACACGATGATGGTCGACACCACGTTGGGCAGCAGCTCGGTGATCATGATGCGCACCGAGCCCTTGCCCTGGGCGACCGCGGCCTCCACGAACTCCTTCTCCCGCAGGGCCAGGACTTCACCACGGATCGGTCTGGCCATGTACGGCACGTACACCAGACCGATGATCAGGATCGGGATCCACACCGAGTCGCCGGCCAGGGTGGTGAAACCGAGGCTCAGACCGCCCACCGCCAGCGCCGTACCCAGGGCGATGCCCAGGAGCAGCACGGGGAAGGCCCAGACGACGTCCATGACCCGCGAGAGGATCGCGTCGATCCAGCCCCGGTAGTAGCCGCACAGCAGGCCCACCACGACCGCCACGATCGTGGTGATCGCGGCAGAGACGACACCGATGAACAGCGACGTGCGACCGCCGTAGAGCAGCCGCACCATCACGTCGCGACCGTTCTGGTCGGCGCCGAGCAGGTACTGACCGCGCAAGCCAGGACCGATCGGCGTGCCGTCGGGGGAGACGATGTCGACCTGGGTGCCGCCCACGTCGATCGTGTCGGTGATGTGGTTGGCGTCGGGGGTGGTGTGGGCGACGTGATCCGCCCACAGCGGTGCGGCCAGACACAACAGCACGATCACGATGAACAATCCGCCGAAGGCGAGCGCGACCTTGTTGCGGCGCAGTCGAAGTCCCGCCAGATACCAGGGGCTACGCCCCTGGATCGTGGCGAGCGGAACTCCGGTGGGAAGTGGCGGCTCGTCCGCCACTTCCACCTCAGAGAAGGGGGCAGCCATTACTTGATGGCGAAGGACGAGAAGTCCTGGCTGAACAGCAGATGACGGTAGCTCTTGTCGAAGTCCATGCGCTCGGACAAGAACGTCGTGTACTGCTCGTTGCCGTAGGGCGCCCACGCCGCCTGCTCCATGTACGCCTTGTCGAGCGCCGCGTACTGGTCCTTCACGCCCGGATCCTCGAGCTGCTTGGTGCGCAGCTCGTTCATCTTGGCGTCCAGCTCGGGGTAGTTGGCCCTCGAGTAGTTGTTGCCGTTGGTGGGCAGGATGCTGGCGCCGTTGAGCAGCGGGCGGAAGAAGTCGTCGGGGTGCGGGAAGTCCTGGAACCAGTCACCGAAGCCGGTGTCGAGGTCCGGGGTGGACTGGTTGCCGATGGTGGCCCAGTAGACGTCACCGGAGATCACCTTCAGCGTGGCGTTGAAGCCCAGCTGGGACAGCACGTCGTGGTAGTACTCGCCGATCCGCTTGCGGTCGGGCTCGTCGTCGGTCCAGACCGTGATGTCCCTGTCGGCCGGGTTGGCCTCGGCGATGAGCTGCTTGGCCTTGTTCATGTCTTGACCCGGGTACAGCTTGAACTCCTGGTAGCCCGGCATTCCCGGCGGAAGGATCTGCTGGGACGGGTGCAGGCGGCCGCCGAAGACGCGGTTGAGTGCCTCGGGGTCGATGGCGTAGTTCACGGCCTGGCGCACGCGCAGATCGTTGAACGGCGCCTTCTGGTTGTTCATCCAGAAGTAGTAGGTGTTGATCGACTCCTCCATGCGGAAGCGATCCGCGAAGCGCGACTTGACCTCGGCGAGCCGGTCGGCGTCCGGCGGATCGGACATGTAGTCGACCCGGTTCTGCTCGATGTCGGTGACCTGGGCGGTGTTGCTCTTGTTCTGCGTGATGGTGATCTTGTCGACGTTCGCGTCGGCGACTTCCGTTGCGCCGGCGTCCTTCACGGTCTTGAAGTTCGGGTTGCGCTCCAAGGTCATGGTCTGCGGGGCCTGAACGTTGGAGATCATGAACGGGCCGCTCGACGGCGGCGGGTTGTTGGTGGCGTCCTTGTCCAACGGAGTGCTCGGCGGCACGGGTGCGGCGAAGGTCAGGCCGAGGATGCTGTCGAAGGTGCCGTTGGGCTCGGTCAGCGTGATGGTGATGTCCCCGGTGGCGTCGTCGGTGACGATGCCGCTGATGGTGTTGGCCGTGCCACCGGCGTACTCCTTGGCGCCGGCGATGGTCTCGTAGAAGACCGACCCGCCGGAATTGGCCTTGAACAGGCGCTGAATGGCGTAGGTGAAGTCCGAGGCCTTGATCGGGGTGCCGTCGGAGTACTTCATGTTCGACCGCAGCTTGAGCTTGTAGGTCTTGCCGTCGGGGGAGACCGTCGGCATCGCCTCGGCCAGACCGGGAACGACCTTGGTGCCGTCCTCGCCCTTGGCGTGCTTGTAGGTGAGCAGCGGGGTGTAGACGTTGTAGAGGGTCTCCCACCCTTCCACGGTGTAGGACAGCTGAGGGTCGACGTAGTCGGGGAAGGACGTCATCGTGACATTGACGTCGCCGCCGCCGGTGCCCCCGCCGCTGCTGGCACTGTCACCGGTGTCACCCCCGCACGCGGCGACACCGAAAGCCGTCAGCGCCGCGACGACGCTCGCGGTCACCGCCTTGTGAAACTTGCTCATGTGAGATCCCTTGGTCATGTGTCCCGACGGTGTCCACTACGTGTACGCCTCCCGTCGAGGTGCCATTGCATCTTTTACGAAAAATGACGAATGGCAACTCGGGCTGCCAGGAATGGGCTCCGTACCCCACCGCCCTGGCCTGCGAAATCCCAGGATGCGGCGCGCCCGTGCCGGCAACCGTCGCGGCCTTCGGCAGTTGCTGCACCTGCGCGCAGCGGCCTCCGATGGTCCCGCTGCGGCCGGAATAATTACCGTTATCGTGCCGTTTGACCGGAAAATTAACGAGAGTGTGGGAAGCCTCGCGAAGGTAGCCGACCACGGCGCGCCTCCCAGTGGTAGAGGCGTTCTGAAAAAAAGCTCCAAGAAATCTGAACGCACCGGCGCGTCGGCCGGTCGGCGCGCCGGTCCCGGTGTCTCCAGCGGCGGTACCCGACTGGGTACATTCGACCCGTGGCGCGCAACGACGGTCCCCGCGGACCCCAAGACGATCCGTACTACTCCGAGGGCGAGCCGACTCAGTACGGCGCCTATCCGCGCGGTGACTCGCAGGCCTACGGCGATCCGACGACGGCGGCGAACTACGGCGCCCAGAATCCCTACGGTCAGCAGCCGCAGTACGGGCAGCCCGACTACGGTCAGCCCGACTACGGTCAACCCGACTATGGCCAGCAGCCCCCGCCGGAACCGCCCAGGCCCTGGTACCGGACCGCACCCGGGCTGGTGAGCCTCGGCGCGATCGGCGTCATCGTCCTCGCGGCGATCGTCTACGCCATCGTCTCGCTCACCGGCGGCGACGACTCCGGCACCACCTCCACCACGTCGAGCACGACGAGTTCCAGCGTGGCGACCACCACCTCGGGTGCGGAATCCGTCGCGCCAGCTCCCACCGGCGGCACCGAGACGGTCACCCAAACCGAGACGCCCAGCTCGACGACCGACCCGTCGACCACGACGACGACCGATCCGACCACGACGACCACCACCACGACCACCACGACGACGACGCCGAGCACGAGCACGACGGTCTCGACGAGCACGAGTACGAGCACCGTGACCCAGACGGTGACCGTGGCCCCGACGGGCGCACCGCCGGCGCCCGGTGGCGGTGGGGCAGGCACCGGCTAGACGTACTGCTGTCCTGCGGCTACCGGGCGCCGCGCCTGTCCTAGGGTGCTTGCATGCGCGGAATCATCCTGGCCGGAGGCACGGGGACGCGGCTCTATCCGATCACCATGGGCGTGTGCAAGCAGTTGCTGCCGGTGTACGACAAGCCGCTGATCTACTACTCGCTCTCGACCCTGATCCTGGCAGGTATCCGCGACATTCAGGTCGTCACCACCGCCGGTGACGTGGAGGCCTTCACCCGACTGCTCGGGGACGGTTCGACGTTCGGCACCAACATCACCTACGCGGTGCAGGAGCGACCCGAGGGCGTTGCCCAGGCCTTCGTCGTCGGCGCCGACCACATTGGCGACGACTCGGTCGCCTTGATCCTGGGCGACAACATCTTCTACGGTCCGGGTCTGGGTACCAGTCTCGCCCGATTCTCCGAGGTCGACGGCGGTGCGATCTTCGCCTACTGGGTGGCCAACCCGTCGGCCTACGGCGTCGTCGAGTTCAGTGACGAGGGCAGGGCATTGTCCTTGGAGGAGAAGCCGGCCGCGCCGAAGTCGCATTACGCGGTGCCGGGGTTGTACTTCTACGACAACGACGTCGTCGAGATCGCCAAGTCTCTACGTCCTTCTGGCCGTGGTGAATACGAGATCACCGACGTCAACCGCACCTACCTCGAACAGGGCAAGCTGGGGGTGGAGGTCCTGGCCCGCGGCACGGCGTGGTTGGACACCGGAACGTTCGACTCCCTGCTCGACGCCAGCGATTACGTGCGAACCATCGAGCGCAGGCAAGGGTTGAAGATCGGCGTGCCCGAGGAGGTCGCCTGGCGGCTGGGCTTCATCGACGACGAGCAGTTGGCTCGGCGAGCGCACTCCGTGCTCGAGTCAGGATACGGCGCGTACCTCTTGCAGCTGCTCGAACCCTAGCCACTTGATCCGAAAGCCGTTCTCCGTGAACCGATTCGGCAGCGCCAGGACGAAGATGGTCCGCACCGTCATCAGGTACTGCTTGACCAGGTGACCCGTCGTGTAGGGCAGGCCGTAGGCGGTGCACAGGGCGCGCACGCGGACGGCGATCTCGGCGTAGCGGTTGCTGGGGAGATCGGGAAACAGATGGTGCTCGATCTGGTAGCAGAGGTTGCCGCTCATGAACGCCATCACCGCTCCGGCGTCGAAGTTGGCGCTGCCCAACATTTGTCGCAGATACCACTCGGGCTTGGTTTCGTTCTCGAGTGTCTCCGGTTCGAACTTCTCTGCGCCGTCGGCGAAGTGGCCGCAACAGATGACCACGTACGCCCAGACGTTGCGCAGCACGTTGGCCGTGACGTTCGCACCGAGGGTACGGCGCCAGCGCCGCAGGCTCAACGCCGGGTACAGGGCGTAGTCCTTGACCGTTTGGCGCCCGATCTTGCGCCGCAGTGCCTTGCCGTGGGCCGCCCTCTCCACGTCGGTGGTGGCCCGCTCCTGCTCGGAATACAGGTCGTGCAAGGCGATGCCCCACTCAAACCCCAACGCCAGCAACACACTTCGCAGCGGTGCGAAGAGGTAGCTCGGATTCCACTCCTGGTCCCGGCTGACCCGCAGCACGCCGTAGCCCAGATCGTCGTCGACGCCCACGACGTTGGTGTTCACGTGGTGGCGGTAGTTGTGGGAGTAGCGCCACTGCGACGACAGCCCGGCCATGTCCCACTCCCAGGTGGTGGAGTGGATCTCGGGATCGTTCATCCAGTCCCACTGCCCGTGGCCGACGTTGTGCGCGATCTCCATGTTCTCGATGCTCTTCGCGGCCGCCAGGCCGAGGGTGCCAAGCCACCAGCCGCGGCGGCTGGAACTGGCGGCGATGGTCAATCGAGAGGCGATCTCGAGTATCCGCTGACACGCGATGGTCCTGCGGATGTAGTTGCGGTCCCTGGTGCCCCTGCTGGCTTCGACGTCGCGACGGATTTCGTCGAGCTCCGCGGCGAGCGCGGTGAGGTCTGATGGGGTCAGGTGTGCGTACTCGGCAACGTCGGCAATGGCCATCTGTTCGTCGTCTCTGCTCGGTTCGGCGGCCCTCGGCAGAGGATCGCGAATCAGCCTAGACGTCCCAGGGGGCGGGCGGGGGAGCCGTGTGGCTCCGAGGTGTGCCAGCAAAATACCCTTCGTCTGATTTGATCGGCGCGCGCGAAATGAGCTAACGGGATACGATTCGTGCGGCTTCATTCCGTGACGGGATCGCTAACAACTGCGGATGTTGGACATGTCGCAAAAGCGCACATCACGGTTGCTGAATTGTGAATTAAGTGGCCGAGTG
>Ga0102593_1003486_pt1 | contig 10127 bp, 10 predicted proteins | sample AraplaCol_mMS_r2_2_FD_76862 | JGI IMG/M metagenome (GOLD analysis project Ga0102593, IMG submission 76862) | Arabidopsis root microbial communities from North Carolina, USA - plate scrape MF_Col_mMS_r2 (SPADES assembly) (version 2) | ecosystem: Host-associated > Plants > Roots > Endosphere...
TCTAAAAAACTCCCCCAACCCCCTCACTTTTTGAGGGGGCTCCCTCGCCGGTTGGCGTCAAACAAACGCGTTTGTTTGAGTGCCAAGAGGGTCTTGGTATAGTGACATTGTCAATTCCTTAATGCTCCCTACGGTCCGCTTACCATTGACAATGGCCAAACATTGCTCACTTCTTTTTATTTTTATTTACCTGATCAATTAAAGAAATAAGAGATATGCTTAGTAAAATTAAGCCTATAAAGGTACCATAAGAATTGGGAGTTTCATTGAAAAACATAGGTGATACTACAAAGTTTATTATAAATATAATCATAGCAAGAACAACTAATAATCTATTTGACATTTAAAACACCTCCTATTATTTATTTCTTATCGGCACGATAACAGTCGGTGAAAGAATGGTTATAAATTTTATACCATAATTTATATTCATAACAAAGGCCGCCCATTATGTATCATTATGCGGCGGCCTTTAGTAGTTTCCATTCATTAACTTATTGTTATGGCTCATGGTATGCCACCGTTTTTTGTGTGTCATGCTCTGACACGTCATCTTCAAAAATCCTTGCTATTACTGCATTTACGGCGCGACTTGGTGACATACCAACATACTTAATTCTTTCCCTTAAGTCTAATACCGTTAGCAGATGTGAAGTTTTCTTTAATAAATTGAAAACCGTATAAAAGTAGTGATTTTACAAAAAATATGATCATCACTTGAGGACGACTTAATCTTACATATGAAAAGACTCCCAACTTTTTCAGGAAACTTGAAAAAGGAAAAATAAAAAACAAATCTGTAAAGAAATTTACAACTAAATATTTTAAAAAGTGGCCATACGTATATTTTAGAATCCACATAGATCCGATTAAATATTGGCCCCATAATAGTGGCGTTTCTCCTCTTGCTTTTGGAAACAATCGTTCATAAAACCACCACCATTTTCTGTTTTCTGCTATATAACTTTCTAATCGAATTGATAAAGTTATCAATAAACTAGCTGCAAAAAAACGCCGAATCGATTTTTTGCCTAGAAAGGGTAGACTAAGCCAAGGTACAAGCATGATACTCCATAACCAAATTCTTGGATGTTTTGTCACTCTAAGATGCCTCCTATTTAATAAATCATACTTAATGTCTCCTTAGAAAATACAAAATATTAATAGTCAGTTATAATTCTGTTCTGTCATTAGCTTGTGGCGGCTTTTCGAGCCATCCTTTTTTAATCATGAGATTTCCCCAAATTGTAGAGACTTTTATATCTCCAAGAATAGCTTCTTCACAACGGCCTATTATATCTATTCTCATGCTTGTTGCCATAGCGTTTGAATAATAGGTCATACCTAAGTTAAACATAAAACCTGCGTGAAATAGTAGTAAGCGATTAGAAAAAGGCAACGTCTTAGAATTAGTGACTTCTTTATCTAGCAAGCTTGGCGTATGTAGATTTTCTCCATGTAAGATCGATGAGAAGATATCAATGTGCTTGTTTAGCACTTTTAGCCCCTTTTCCATGAAGCTTCTGACAGGTTTATCCGTAGCTACTTGTTGGAAACCAAGAAGTAAACCTTTGGCTACAATACTTTTTCTTAAATTACTATAAATATTTCCAGCTTCCATCGAGTTCAACGGCCTTGTTTTCCCTATGATATCCATTGCATACTCTACACTATCGATTAGTTCACTTTGTTTAGATACAAAGAAATAAGGATCTTTTTCATAAAGTCCCTTGGCCGTCAAAGCATCGACAGATTTGTTATAAACGTTCATCGCATCATTGATACATTGAACGTAAAAATTTCTAATATCTCTCCTACCTGCTCCACTAAGAGATAACGTGTGGCCGGAGAGGCCATGGATAGTCATATCGTGTATGTAATGCAACCAGAATGTATCTGTAAATAACGCTTGAGCTTTGGAATTTACGTCTTTATCAGTAAATCCTGTAGGTAAAGGAACTTTCTCTTGTTTTAAAATTTGCTTTGTAAACTTCAAATGTTGAGTAGATAGATCTAGACAATAATTAAAAAGAGAAGCAACGTCCGGATCATTTGTCGTTTTAACTACGTACTTGCTAATACAAATGGCCATAGTCTCTCTAATATATTGAACCCACAGACTTGTGACTTCCGAAGAGGTCAATCTATTATCTTTTTGCTTGTTCATATTTCTTACCTCCGTAACAACTAAACCATATAGCTTAGTTTGTCCGGGAAGCATCTATTTATGAAAAGCAGCGTATCGCCTGTCGCTTCGCACCCAATATGCTGACTTAGAAAGAAGTCAAAACAGCTTGGCCTCCATAATAAATAAAGCAAAAGGATATCCTTTTGCTTTTAAAATAAACATTATTCATTTACATATAGTAGGTTGATCAATAGATAGAATGGGCTGTTCCACTTTGGCATTTGTCATTTGTTCCTGAACAAAAATCCATATAGAAATATTAATTACGACGGCCACCAATAGAAAACTTTTATTTTTACTAATAAAGTTTCCTCCTTTGAGTCATAGTCGCAACAAAGGCCACCCATTATGTATCATCCTATAAGGCGGCCTTCATTGTATGTATGCTACATGTATATTCCCATATTCATGACAATATTTTTAAAATCTCAATTCCTGTGGCCGCCTAAAAATAAATCAAAACAGGAGAATAAGAGAAGAAACTTCTTTATAGCCACATGATTACTAACGTAATCAAATGTATCTATAAAAAGTATCTTGAAAAACCACACTAGATTATGATTGTTTTCTAAAGAAACCGACAACGGCCACCGTAATAAGCTTAAGAAGTACATATCATATGCGATATACCATGCTACATAAAAGAAGACACCTTAAAGGTGCCATTTTTTAATAAAGCTTTTTTATATCTTTTGAAAAACATAGTACATGCTGTTCATCATACAGAAACTTATATTTTAGTAAAATCCTTAATTCGGCATCAATCGTATATTACATTCTTGCCTTCTTCACTTAACTTTTTTAAAGCTGTAAGCATATGATTTATTTCTTCATCAGAGTGTCTTTCCCATGAACTTAATTCAGCCACTATTTTCAACGGAGATTTAGATCTATAAGAACGTGTTGGATTTCCAGGGAACTTTTTGTCAGTTAAATTTGGATCATTTTCAAAATCTCCTAATGGTTCTACAACGTAAATTCTCTCTTTTGAATTAGATCTTGCTAACTCAGCACCCCATTTAGCAGCGTTTAATGTTCCAGTAAAATAGATATGGTTAGATTTTTTATCCTGATAATTAGATAAATACAACGGCTCAAGCAGATCTCCAATCTTTAGTTCTGCTTTAGTACCATGAAAAAACGGACCAGGATCTAAGACATTTTTCTTGTCATTCATATAGCCACACCCTTTATACTTTTTGACTTGCGTATAACAGTATAAGGCCGGACATGAGTGAAAAAACAGTCTATAAATAATTTTCAAATAGGGTTATAATTAAAGTAGAGAGTAAGATGTGATCGGAAACAGATCATTTAAATAAAAAAAGACTGCTAAATAATCAGCAGTCTTTTTTTATTTCCAAAATTCCCACCACTTCTTTTTTTCTTGAGCAGCAGCAAGTTGCTTTCTTGTTTCTTGAATTTCACGTATATGACTCATGCTTTGCTGATCCATACGTTCTACTAGCTTTTTATTGAATTCCATCTGTTCTTGTAATTGCTTTTTTATTTCTTCAATACTTTGAGCCATATCATCAATTTTATCTTTGAATTCATGGGCCTGAACGGCCATCTGTGCAGGTTGCATGGGGGGCGTTCCTTGCCGTGCACCATAGCGCTCAACAACTTCTAAAGATGCTACTTCTTTGGTTTTTCTTTGAACTTTTACTATCTGTTTAAATAGTTGTAAAGCGTTTAAGTCATGTTTAGTGAAAGCCCGACTATCGTTCTCGCCTTTAACAAACTTATAACCTGTGGTCTCTAATTGAATACACCACTTTCTTAAAGTACTATCTGACACCTCTAGTTTCTTTGCAACTTCACTAGTCCAATAAGCTGGCTCTTGGCCAAGCTTTGCATCTGACATGCCGTTCCCTCCCGTGCACGCATAGTTATATAAATAGTTATACTTTTCATCTAAAATGTCCTTTAAAGAATAACAAAGAACGCCCCCCATGCACATCATTTTTCTGCTTGCACGGGGGGCGTTCAACCCCATGCAAGCACTGATATATCAGCATTTATAGACTGTTCTATTTTATTAAATCATATCTATATTAAAAACAGATGCATGCCCCCCGTGCATGCCAATGACTCTAATTTCGAGTTATAACTTTACCCGTGCAACCCCCGTTCGTTTTGGGGTGGCGTGCTGGCTAGGGGTTCGGGGACTAGTCCCCGTTTGTGTAATCTATTTTCAGTAAAATTACCAACTATGGCCGTCTGATCTGGCGGTTCGGCAGATATAATGGCCGTCACAAGCCGATCATCTTAAACTTCGTTTTGGGTATGTTCGGCTTGGCGATATAACCAACCCTGCCGAAATTTGAAATGCAAGGAGAAAAGAGTGGAGATTTTTTAAGCGTTTTTCTTAAAAAATACTACTCGAACCTTGTATGGAAAATAGCCATTCTGATTTGTTTTTTCTAACGAAAAAAATATAAAAAGACCCTTGCAATTCTATCAGCGAATTGCTATTTATATAGAGTGAGAAGAGAGAAGTACAAGAATGTTGTTATATCAATGTTTATAGAAGATTAGGTGTTAAAAAAATTTAACACCTGTGTTAAATTTTTTTAACACCTAATTTTATCCAAAACACAAACAAAAAAAAACTGCAAGAGTATTCTTGCAGTTAAAATAGATAAATAGGTAATTTATGTTTCTTTTTTTCCCCAACTTTTATATTTCTAAGAGCTTTTGAAAATATTTGCTGTGTTGCTCTATCCACTTCATCTTTAGGTGCATTACATAAAATATTTGGATTAACAAACCAAGTTCTTGAACTACAAATTCGTCCTTCTTCAGTTGTTACTCCCGTCTCTGCTACCCCCAAGATACCTTTATCTAATAACTCATTCATCATTTTTGATACTGAAGTTCTGGTTTTATTTAATTTTTTTGCTAAATAACTTGGTGAAGCTGCTGATGGTTTACCTTCATCTTCAACGTTCTTCTCAACTATTACATTTGATTTGAACTCGAGAAATCTAGATATCTCAAACAAAAAAGCTTTTTCAGCTTGGGTCAGATAGCCAATTTCACATAAATAATCGATATTCTCAGTGATCATCTGCACAAACTTCACCCCATCAGTTTTTTTCTTGCGTTTACCAATAAAATAATCTTCTCCGGTAGTCTTATGTAAAATCTGTAATAACATTTTCTGTTGATCTGCTGACAAACCAACATCCGCCTGACCAATTAATTCTTCAATCCTTGAATCTCGTATTCTTGCTTTTTTCTCTGCTTGGTCTAAAGCTTTTTTCACTTAGTATTCCTCCAATTTTCACTGGAAAGAATATAACCCCTTGTGATAGAATGTATCTATAATGAATTCAAAAAAGAAGGTTAATTCCTTCCTAAATAATTTGTAAGAAGAAGTCCTCGGAGTCCGCGAAAACTTGAGGGCTTTTTCTTATGTCTAATTTTCTACCAAATCCTACATTTTTGCAAACCCTATTTGTAAAATGAGCAAGAAAACTCAGATTGCATGTCGTATAGTTTTTTAATCTAATAAACCCTTTTCTTTAAATACTTTTCTTAACGCTTCATTCACCAATTCAGATTTATAACTCTTTGGAACACGATCAATAATACTTAACACATCATCATCAAAATAAAATCCTCGATACACTCGTTTTGAACGTTCTTTTGGATGCTGCAGCAAGATATCAATTGCATCTACTTTGCTAGTAGTTGTACTAGCTTTTGAAGAACTAGCACTAGTGCTTTCACTTTCATTTAAATAGCTAATACTAGCTGCTACTTCGCTGTTAGCTTGCTTTTGTTCTGCCGGCACTTTACTGTTTTTAGAAATAAGAGTACTAAAATCAACATCTACAGGTTCTGATTCTTCTCCAACATAGCGATAAATACTTTCCTTACTGTCCCATTCATAACCTAATTTCTTAATCTTTGATTGAATGGTACGAGTACTTACATCATATCGATCAGCTAATTCTTTAATCGTGATTTCTTTCATCATAATTCCATTTAACATCTTTTTTACCAGCATCATACTAGCCTCCACTTTCGTTTTAGAATTATAGTAATAGTATTCAAATGCAAAGTAATATTTCCTGCTATTACTTCGCTATAAAACGAATAATGCAAGTCAACATGAGCAAACTATCCAAGATGCCGTGAGGCATCTACCACTACAAATTCATATTCATATTCCCAAAAGAACAACCTACTGTACAGGAGCAGTAGGTTGTTCTTCGTTATGACGTTTAGTTAACATAAAACCTTTTATCAGAAGTAACAACCTTAGCTTAAAGCAAAATTGATCCTATTTTTTAATAAACAATGTTTCAACAATGCTACAAGATGTTTCATTTTCTATACATAAATGTATCAACTCTTATAGAAGCTATTTCGCATGGTATACTATCGAACAACGACAAAACATTGTATATGCAATATGTTTTGTTCATTTTCTGCATTGAACGAACAAAAAGCCACTGTTTAGGTCCAGTGGCTTTTTTGCTTTCAAAATCGAATATGTTTTTATAATTTGAGCAAACTACTCAAGATGCCAATAGGTGTCATTGGATAAAGTCGTGCAATAAGAAAAAACCACCTTGGAGAGAAGGTGGTTTTTTCTGTTTTAAGCTGTATACGCTATACATCTTTAGTTAACATAATGTCTCTTTCCGGAACACATGACAAAAAGAATCCCTTGCGCTGCAAGGGATTTAAAACAGCCACCTCTTACAAAGTATGCAGCTTTTTATACATCGTTGATAGAATAGGCATTCTATTGATCAAATCAATTAAAACAATGTATAAGAAGTGCACGTTTTATACATATGTACACCTACCAACACATATTTCATTTACCAATAATTACATACGCTTTTAAAATGAATCATCAAATAAAATTTGTTAATATTGATATTGAGATGATGATCTATTAACGGATTAATCTGTTAAAGAATCAGCAAAAAAACTAACTCTGATTTGCCCATTAGAGTTGGTTTTTTTTTATTATTAAACCTACCCTCTCAAAAAATAGCCTACATACGAAAAGTATGATAAAATTAATATCAGACTATTCTTACAAATTTCAACGTAGCAAAAAAGCAACCTCGATTTCCTATGACGAAGATGAGGTTGCTTCTTTTGTTTTGAAATTTGTATGACAAGTTCTATTTTATTATGTTACACTAGAATAGCTAACGACCTAATCTAACCTTTTCTTTTACTTTTGCAAAGTAAAATTCCTAAATAAAAGAGAGCAACCTTCTCCAATGCCATGTGAGATACGGTTGCTCTTTTTTATTCTTACATATATCAACACATTAAAAATAGTATCCAATTATATAAAATGATAATATTGGCATGTTTCATACTTCGGATACGTATGGACAAACCCTTACAAAAAGCCACCTCGCTTGCCAATGCCGAGGTGGCTTTTTGTTTATTTAACTTTTACTACCGAAATTTTGAGCAATTGAAACAAAACCTATAGTAATACATGGCCCTATAACAATAGCAGTTTGAAACCATGAAATACCTAAATATCTATACAACACTCCTACTGCAATAGCAACAATGAAGAATACTGGAATAAATTTTTTTGATAAAAGTAATTCACTCAAATCAAACAACTCCTATTATTTAAAACATGATGCAGCAGCACCTGTCATTCCACCAAAAGCTCCTCCGAAAACTCCTCCACCAAGAACAGTAAATGGTGAAGCTGCTACAGCACCAACAGTCATTCCTGTCATAGCTCCAGCTCCAGCTGCGCCTGCTGTACCTAAAGTACATTTCCAAAAGCCCATTGTTTGAACAGTATTATTATTAATTTCATGTAATTCAACAATTAAATTTTTACCATCTTGCTTATAAACTAGATTAACTTTCTCATCATTTTTATCTAATGTCTGTTTAGGCAACTCTACTACGGTACCTGTAACATCATCCTTGATAAAAGCAGTACCGTCTTCTTCAATGTAACCTTCTGCATTTTCAAGTTCAAGTTCTAGCATACTTTCATTTAGTTGAACAGCATTGATATAACCCTCTTCGTGAGTAGTCTCACTAGCACTAGCTTGCATTCCGAAAGATAATACTCCAACTAATAAGCAAGCAGATAAAATAAGCCTAAAAACATTTCTCATATAAAACCTCTCCTACAAAAATACTCAATATTTTCCACGTTTTGTATACTATCATTCTCGAAATATAATTGATATATATTTAACAAAAAAGTAATAATTTGAGATAAATGGTTTAGTTTAATAATCACCGTTTATACTTAAAAATTTCAATTTCATTGAAAAAAATGTAAATAACGGTGATAAAAGAATCTTATGCTTATTTTATCTTTCAAACTCTTGTTCCTGTTGCTTGTTTTTTCTCTTAATTCCACCAACATATTGGAAAAACGACATTTGCTTCATCTTCTCCACGTTCTGATCAATCCAACTTAACGCTTTTTCCTTCCAGGCTTTCAATGTTTTATTCTCTTCTCGTAATTCCTGAACCTGCTCTTTCGCCTTATCTAGCTCTTCTTTTGGCACATAATCCTTTATATAACCAAGATTCATCTTCGTTAAGCTATCATTCACTTCATTTACTTCTACAAGCTCTTTTTTCGTTTTCTCATGTTTCTGCTTCTCAATTATTAAATCATCGCTGAGAGAGCTTATATGAGCTTTATATTGCGTATCTAGTTCTCTCTTAACCTCATCCTTAACATTTTCCTTCTGTTCAGCTGAAAAATTACGGACAAGCTTCTGACGCATTTGTTTTTTAGCTTTCTCAACTTCGCCATCTTGATGGGCCACGTATATCTCTAATGCTTGCTTTGTATCACTTAAATCATGTTTTAATGCCTTATTCTCTTTTTCATAACGATCAAGCTCATAACTCAATGCATGCGTACGCTCATGCTCGGCCGCCAATGTTTGTTGCAGCACTTTTGTGAGACTCATAAGTTCATGAAAATCTGCTTCTTCCACTTTCACTTTGGAACCCATGACACTCTTGGCCGCCTCTACTTCAAAAGGTTGGCTACATAACTCTTCAATCCGTCTCTCGCTACGTATCTCCACGGGTGGTGCTGCTTTTAACTCCACTAAATTGTCCATCTGTTGAAGCTCTTTTTCCTTGTGAGCCACTAGTTGTTGCAGATGCTTTAGCTCTTTTTCACGTTCTTGTTTCTTAAACTCATGAACACTCTTGTGCTGTAGCTCGCTCGGCTCGCCACGCTCAATATCGTAACCACGTTTGTTCATGTAGTTGTGAAAGTCATCTTGGATTCTACGAATTTTCGTTTTGCCATGGAAGTATTCTTTCGCCGCCAAGCGTCGGTCATCTGTGATCGGAACAAAACCCACGTGCATATGTGGCGTTGCTTCATCGTTATGTACCACCGCATATAACATGTTCTGTTGACCATACTTACCAGAAATATGATCCAGTGATGCTTCAAAATATTTACGCTGCTCGTCTGGCGACATCGCATGCATATACTCTGGACTGGCCGACACAAAGAACTCTGCCACAAGGACCGCATCATTCCGAATTTTTCGTTTCACACGGGTGGCCGTCATCTTCTTAATTTCTTCATGGTACTTAATTTTGTCCTCGTTCACTAAGTCATAGTTGAGCATCGTTTTGGTTGAATCGATGTCTTTATTTTTACTGTTCTCGCCTTCTCGTTGGTTGTGTTTCTGGATCCCCAATATTGCGTCTTTGTGAAACTTTTGCATGCGGATAATCCCATATTTGGCCATCGCTCAATCCCCCATTTCGACCACTGTACTTGGGTCTAGCATACCACAACTTTAGATTTGGTGTAACGCACTACACCAATTTTTCATCTTCGATCAAATTGGGAGCGCGCTCTACGAGGTGGGCGGTCGGAATTCCTCCCTGTGTTTGGCTCCGCCAAAAAGAAAAAAGACATCCTTAACGGATGCCC
>Ga0102593_1003487_pt1 | contig 10113 bp, 9 predicted proteins | sample AraplaCol_mMS_r2_2_FD_76862 | JGI IMG/M metagenome (GOLD analysis project Ga0102593, IMG submission 76862) | Arabidopsis root microbial communities from North Carolina, USA - plate scrape MF_Col_mMS_r2 (SPADES assembly) (version 2) | ecosystem: Host-associated > Plants > Roots > Endosphere...
GTTCGGCCGCGAGCGCACCGGCCTGACCAACGACGAACTCCAGCTGTGCCACGTCGCCGTGCACATCCCGGCCAACCCGGACTACAGCTCGCTGAACCTCGCCGCCGCCGTGCAGGTGCTCAGCTACGAGCTGCGCCTGGCCCTGCTGGAAGCCGCACCCGCGCAGGCCGAAGCCAGCGAACCGGCCAGCGAGGAGCCCCGCGACCAGCCGGCCTCGCATGCCGAAATGGAAGGCTTCTTCGCCCAGTTGGCCGAAACGCTCGACGCCATCGACTTCCACAAGGGCCGCGCCCCCGAGTCGGCCATGCGCAAGCTGCGCCGGCTGTACCTGCGCGCCGGGCTGGACGTGCGGGAAGTGCGGATCCTGCGCGGCATCCTGGCCGACGCCCAGCGCATGGCCATGCTCGCCGGGTCAAAACGCTGAACTGCTGACGGCGCGGCGATTTGCCGTTTCGGGCCGGTCGCCTTTCGATTACGCTGCCCTCGGCATTCCGAGGGGTCGAACGTTCTTGATCGCCAGCCTGCGTCGTACCGCCCTGCTGACCCTGTGCTTGCTGGCCACGGCCGCCGCTCCGCTTATCGCGCTGGCGGGGAACGACTCGGGCGTGCTCGTGCTCGGCCGCATCAGCGACGATCCCAAGAAGCATTACGAGCAGCTCAAGCCGCTGCTTGACTACGTGATTCCGCGACTGGCCGACGTGGGCATCCACGAGGGCCGCATCCTGATGGCCAAGGACACGCAGCAGATGGCGAGCTACCTGCGCCGCGGCCGCGTCGACTGGGTCACCGAAACCACCGGCACCGCGATGCTGCTGCACCAGCGCGCCGGCGCGCGTCCGCTGCTGCTGACCGAGCGCGACGGCGTGAGCCACTACCACAGCATCTTTTTCGCGCGGCGCGACAGCGGACTGTCGTCGCTGGACGACCTGCGCGGCCACAGCATCGCCTTCCAGCGTCCGAACTCGACCAGCGCCTACTTCGTGCCGGCCGCCGAACTGCTGCGACGCGGATTCTCGCTGGAGATCCTGCTCTCGCCGGAAGACCGGATCGAGCGCGATGAAGTCGGCTACATGTTCGCGTGGTCGGAACTGAACATCTCGACCTGGGTGCACAAGGGCCTGGCCGATGTCGGCGTGATGAGCAACCTGGACTGGGCCAATCCGCACCGCATGCCGCCGTCGTTCCGCAACGACCTCATGGTGATCGGCGAAACCGTCGATTACCCGCGCGCGGTGGAGATGGTGCGCGACGGCCTGGACCCGCGCGTGGAAGCGCGGTTGCGCGAGGTGCTGATCGACGCGGCGGGCGATCCCGATGCCGGCGACGCGCTGCTGCGTTTCTTCAACACCACGCGCTTCATGCCGATGGATCCGGAATCGCAGAAGGCGCTCGACCGCATCTCCGAGGGCGTCGCCCGCGTGCGCGCGGAGGTCGAATGAAGCTGCGCATGGGGTTGCAGGCGCGCTTCCTGGTGCTGATGGGCGTGGCGATGCTCGTCGTGCTCGCGCTGGTGGCGCTGCTGCTCAACCGGCAGGAGCGCATGCGCAACGAGGTCGAAGGCGTCAGCCGCCAGGCCATGCGCACGATGGTCGGCCAGAGCCTGCGCCGGCAGGGCGAAGTGGCGGTGACGCAGCTCGCCGCCGCGCTGACCAATCCGCTGTATTACTCCGACCTCGATGCCGTCGGCGCGCTCGCGCGCTCCGCGCTGGCCGCGCCCGACGTGCGCTACGTGATCGTGTTCGACGAGGAAGGCAAGGTCGTCCACGACGGCAGCGAGGACATCGCGCACTACGGCCGCCACATGGACGACGCGATGGCGAAGCAGGTCATCGCGGCGACGGCGTTGCACACGCAGTTCGACGACCGCGTCATGGACGTGTCGATGCCGATCCTCATCGGCCAGGAACGCGTCGGCGGCGTGCGCATCGGCTACGACATGCAGGCGATGCGGCGTTTCCAGGATCAGTCGGTCGACAAGCTGCGCTCGCGGCTGGACACGCTCGGCCAGCGCCATGTGATCTGGATCGGTCTGCTCGGCGCGGGCCTGCTGGTGTTCGGCGCGCTGTCGCTGTGGCTGATCCAGCGCCTGCTGGTGCGGCCGATCCGCCGGCTGGCCGAATCCGCGCAGGAAATCGAGGCCGGCCACTTCGACACCACCACGCCGGCCGACGGGCGCAACGACGAAGTCGGCGACCTGATGCGCGCGTTCGATCGCATGAGCCGCAGCCTCGCGCGGCACGATCGCGAAATCCGCCGCATGGCCTACACCGATGCGCTGACGGGCCTGGCGAATCGTCTTGCTTTCCGCGAGGCACTGGATGAGCGCCTGGACCAGAGCAGCGGCCGCCAGCTCGCGTTGCTGTTCGCCGACATCGACGACTTCAAGCGCGTCAACGACACGCTCGGCCACGACGCGGGCGACGACGTGCTGCTGGAATGCGCGCACCGCATCGAAAGCGCCGTGGCGCGCGTGGGCGGCGAGGACGCGCTGCTGGCGCGCTTCGGCGGCGACGAGTTCGTGATTCTCGTGCAGGGCAAGGACGATCCGCTGGACGAAGTGCGCACGCTGGCGACGAAGCTCGCGGAAACGCTGGTGGTGGACCTGGGCAAGCCGGTGGAAGTGCAGGGCAGGCAGGTGTTCCTCGGCACGTCGATCGGCATCACGCTGTTCCCCGAGGATGCCGCCAGCGGCACCACGCTGATGAAGAACGGCGACATCGCGATGTACCAGGCGAAGGTCGCCGGCAAGAACTGCTTCCGTTTCTACAGCCGCGCGATGAATCAGGCCGTGGAACGTCGCGTGCATCTGGAACAGGAACTGCGCGGCGCGTGGGATCGTGGCGAACTGAGCCTGGTGTACCAGCCGGTGTTCCGCCTGGTCGATGGCGCGATGATCGGCGCCGAGGCGCTGCTGCGCTGGCGCCATCCGGAACTGGGTTTCGTCGCGCCGTCGGTGTTCATCGACGTGGCCGAGCAGAGCGGCCTGATCGAAGTGCTGGGCCCGCAGGTGCTGCATGCGGCGTGTTCGGATGCGGTGGCGTGGCAGAAGACGCGCAAGGATCCGGAGCCGCTGTTCGTCGCGGTGAACGTCTCGCCGCGACAGCTGCGCAACGGCGACCTGCCGAACGTGGTGTCGGCGTGCCTGCGCGACACCGGATTGTCGGCGGATCTGTTGCACCTGGAACTCACCGAGACGGCGGTGATCGGCGATGAGCTGCACGCCAGCGCGCTGCTGTCGGAACTGCGCGGCATGGGCGTGCGCGTGTGGCTGGACGATTTCGGCACCGGCTTCTCGGGCCTGAGCCACCTGCGACGCGTGCCGGTGGATGGCGTGAAGATCGACCGGAGCTTCGTCGCCGACGTGCTGCGCGATCCTGACGACCTGGCGCTCACCACCGCGATCATCGCGATGGCGCATTCGCTGGGCATCCTCGTCGTCGCCGAGGGCGTGGAGAAGGAAGGCCAGTACTCGATCCTGCGCGAACGCGGCTGCGATTTCGCGCAGGGCTACTGGCTGGGGCATCCGGTGACGGTGGACGAGTTCCTGCAGCTGCAGCGGTGAGAAGCGCGACCGCATCGGCGGTGAAAACCGAAACCGCACCGTAGGATGGGTTTCGCAAGGCGAAACCCATCATTCAGGCGCAAGGGCGATGGGTTTCGCTTCGCGAAACCCATCCTACGGTGCTCACCGTCACCCGGACCCGCACCGGCGATCAGGCCGCCGGCGTTTCCTTCCCGGCATGCTTCCCGATGAAATCACGCACCTGCGGATACACCTGCGTGCGCCAGCGGCGGCCGCTGAAGATGCCGTAATGGCCGGCGCCATCGACGGTGAGGTGCTCGCGATCGGCTTCGGCGATGCCCGTGCACAGCGTATGCGCCGCGCGCGTCTGGCCCTGGCCGGAGATGTCGTCCAGCTCGCCTTCGATGGTGAGCAGCGCCGTGCGGTGGATCTTCGACGGGTCCACGCGTTCGCCGCGCACGTCCCACTCGCCGCGCGGCAGCAGGTGGTCCTGGAAGACGATGCGTACCGTCTGCAGGTAGTACTCGGCCGGCATGTCGAGCACGGCGTTGTATTCGTCGTAGAAACGGCGGTGCGCGGCGGCGTCGTCGAGGTCGCCCTTCACCAGGTGCATGTAGAAGTCCCAGTGCGACTGGAAATGCCGCTCCGGATTCATCGCGACGAAACCGCCGTGCTGCAGGAAGCCCGGATACACGCGGCGACCGTGGCCGGGGTAGTTCGGCGGTACGTGCTGGATCAGGTTGTCCTCGAACCACGACAGCGGTTCGTGCGTGGCCAGGTCGTTGACCTTGGTCGGATTCTCGCGCGTGTCGATCGGCCCGCCCATCATCACCATCGAACGCGGCGTGGTTTCGCCGCGTGCGGCCATCAGCGAGATCGCGGCGAGCACCGGCACCGTCGGCTGGCAGACGCTGACGACGTGCAGCGTGTCGGCGCCGATCTGGCGGATGAAGTCCTGCACGTATTCGATGTAGTCGTCGAGCGAGAACGCGCCTTCTTCCAGCGGCACCATGCGCGCGTCGACCCAGTCGGTGATGTAGACCTTGTGGTCGCGCAGCAGCGTGCGCACGGTGTCGCGCAGCAGCGTCGCGTGGTGGCCCGACAGCGGCGCGACGACCAGCACCGGCGGCTGGCCCTTGAGGTCGCTCAGGTTGCCGGCGTCGTCGGCGTAGCGCTTGAAGCGCAGCAGGCGGCAGAACGGCTTGCGCGCCATCTCGCGTTCGATCACCGGATAGACGGTGCCGTCGATGTCGATGGAATGGATGCCGAACTCGGGCTTCTCGTAATCCTTGCCGATGCGGTACAGCAGTTCGCAGCCGGCCGCGGTCTGCGCGGCGCCCGGCAGCGAGGACATCCAGCCGCCCTGCGAGCCGAACATCTTGGCGCAGGCTTCGGCCCAATACGTCATTGGGGCCATCCACGCGCGGCCCAGCTCGTGCATCTGATAAAGCATCGGTTTCGATCCCGTGGCGGGCCCGGGGCCGGGCCGCATGCTGCGTCGCAGCATAACGGATCGGCCCGGGCGCGAAGTTAATGGGCGGCCAGGCGGTTCAGACGGGGCGTTCCAGGGCCACCAGGCGGTCCGACAGCGCCGGCGAGAGCCACAGGTGCGACCCGAGCGGGACGAATCCGGCCTTCGCGAACCGCTGGCGGTAGAAGCGGGCGGGGCGCGGGTGGAAGCCGACGTTGTCGCCGTCGGTTTCATCCTCGCCGGTGAAGGTTTCCAGGAACGCAACGCCGCCGCACAGCTCGGCGAGGCCGGGCAGGCCGCGATCGAGTTCGCGCGTTTCCAGGTAATGCATGACGTCGCTGCACACCAGCAGGTCGACCGGGGGGCAGGGACGCAGCTGGGCGAAGTCGGCGAAGCGCGCGAAGTGCACGTTGCGGCGAGCACCGTAGCGGTGCACGGCGTACTCGCTGCTGTCGAAGCCGAGGTAGGACGCCTTCGGCCGCAGCTTCAGCAACGGCGCGCGCCACGCGCCTTCGCCGCAACCGATGTCGAGCACGGTGCGGATGGGCCGTTCGAGGTGGTATTCGGCGGTGGCCACCGCAAGCGCCACCTTGCGCGTCAGCCGCGCGGCGCTGCCGACGGCATGGTCCTTCTTCGAGGATTCGCGGTACCAGCGTTCGAAGTAGGCCTGGTCGTAGTGTTTGGTCATGGGCCGATTGTACGGGGCGAGCCCGGCAACCCCGTCGGCGGCGAACCCCATGTCACCGTCATCCCGGCCTTCGCCGGCATGACGGTGATGGATGGCAACGGCTCGAGGAGGCTTCGCAGGCGAACGCGATGAAGGGGCGCATGCCCCATGTGCAATCCTATGCGCCATTCGCAACGCCTTCCCTCGGGGACGACATGGCCTATTTCTGGATCAAGACCGCCCACCTCGTGTTCGTGATGGCCTGGATGGGCGGCGTGTTCTACCTGCCGCGCATCCTGGTGAACATCGCCGAAGCGGGGAACGAACCCGCCGTGCGCGCGCGCCTGGTGCTGATGGGACGCCGGCTGTATCGCTTCGGGCACATGATGTTCGGCATGGCGTTCGCGTTCGGGCTGGTGCTGTGGCTGGGTTACAAGGTCATCCCGGGCTTCCCGACGATGGTCGGCCCCGGCGCCGGCTGGCTGCACGCGAAACTCGCGCTGGTGGTGCTGATGCTCGTCCACTTCACCGTCGCAGGCCGCTGGCTGAAGGGCGTGGACGCCGGTCGCACGCTGCCTTCGTCCAAGGCGCTGCGCTGGTTCAATGAACTCCCGGTGCTGCTGCTGGTGGCGATCGTCTTCCTGGTGCTCGCCAAGCCGTTCTGACGCATAGCGGGCGCTCCCCGGGAGCGCTTCGCTTACCCGGACTAAAACGCCCGCACGTGAAGCGCATCGCGGCGGGACGTTCACCCGCGCGTGCTAACGTCGCCGCAATCCCATGGGGGTGCGAACGCGATGGACGAGCGTTACTCGCTGATGCGGGGTGGTCTCCTGTACCGCCTCTCGCATGCCGGCGGTGCGGCGTGGACCGAGCGCCCCTACGCGCCGTGGGTCGCCTTCGCGCTGCTGATGGTGGTGCTGGTGCCGGTCATCGTCCTGTGCGCGATGGATCGCCGACTGCTCGGCGACGGTGTTGCGGTGCCGCTGGTGCGCGACTACACGGTGTGGGCGCGCTTCCTGGTCGCGATGCCCGCGCTGGTGCTGGCCGCGCCGCTCGGGGACGAACGCATGTGGCGTTCGCTCAGCCACCTTCGCAATCTCGTGCAGCCCGACGACGAGGCGAACTTCGAACGCGCGCTGGCGAAGCTGCGTCGCTGGCGCGATTCACCGTGGCCGGAACTGGTGTTGTTCGCGATCGCCATCGGCGGCGTGTTCGCCGCGCCGACCTTGCCGCTCTACGACCACGCCACCAGCTGGCGCAACGAGGGTGCACAGCTCACGCCCGCGGGCCTGTGGCTGTCGTGGGTCGGTTTCCCCGTGTTCCGCTTCCTCGTGCTGCTGTGGCTGTGGCGCTTCCTGCTGTGGGTGTGCCTGATCGCGCGCTTCTCGCGGCTGGATCTTGCGCTGCACGCGGCGCACCCCGACGGCTGCGGCGGCGTGGGCTTCCTCGGCTATGCGCACGCGTCGTTCCTGGTGATGCCGTTCGTGGGCGGATTGCTGGTCGCGGGCAGCTGCGCGGTGGAAGTGGAGCACCTCGGTGTCCGCCTGAGCAGCCTGCACCTGCTGCTGGGCGGTTACGCGGTGTTCGCGATCGGCATCATGCTCGCGCCGCTGCTGCTGCTCACGCCGAAGCTGGCCGCTCTCAAGCGCAACAGCCTGCTCGCCTACGGCGCGCTGGGGACCGATACGTCGGAGGAATTCGAGAACCGCTGGCTCGGCCGCGCACGTCGCGCCGCGGCGCCGATCCTCGACGGCGGCGATCCGTCGGCGCTGGCCGATCTCACCGCCGTCTACGCCACCGCCAGCCGCATGGGCACGGTGCCGGTGCAGCGCTGGATCCTGCTGCAGTTCATCGGTGCGACACTGCTGCCGCTATCGCCGCTGCTGTTGCTGGTGATGCCGCTGGACGAGCTGTTGCAGAAGCTGTTTTCGATGCTCGTGTAACTTCAGACCGCGCGCACGCGGATCTCGTAATCGTCCAGGACCACCGTCTGGCCTGCGCGGATCTTGCACGTCTTGCGCAGTTCGACTTCGCCGTCCACCGTCACCGCACCGCTGGCGACGATCGCCTTGCCCGCGCCGCCGCTGTCGCACAGGCCGACCAGCTTGAGCAGCTGGTTGAGTTCGACGTGGTCGCGGTCGAGTTCGAAATCGATGTGCTGCATGGAATGGACCGGCGGGCGAGGGCGCTCAGGATACGACGCTCATGCGCCTGCGCACAGCGCACGTTTCTGTTCGGGCTTCAGTTGCTTGATGGCATGTTCGGCGCGACTGGCCGATGCGCGATCCGGATGCGGGAACTGCCCCAGCAGGCGCACCGGCGGACGCGAGCGCGTGTAGCGCGCGCCCTTGCCGGCGACGTGCTGCGCGTAGCGTCGCGCGACGTCGGTGGTGATGCCGGTGTAGAGGCTGCCGTCGCGGCATTCCAGCAGGTAGACGTACCAGCTTGCGGTGGGGGCGACGGCACTCATGGGAGGTAATCGTACAGCCGGTAGATCCACGAAAGCTCGTACAGGATCGCGAAGGTCACGAACGCGCGATGGAACTTCTCGTTCGACACTTTGATCGCCACCAGGCACAGCACCACCATGAGCGCGTTGCGGATCGGGTATTCGATGCCGAAATGCTCGTAGTAGGGTTTTCCCTTGATCAGCGTGTCGACGAAGTCGATCGCGTACGACGCGGCCATGATCGAGAAGAACCACGCGCGCCGGGACTGGAAGTAATCGCGCCAGCCGCTGTAGTCGGCCAGGTCGTCCGGGAACAGCAGCGTGCACAGCAGGAACAGCACGACCACGTAGAGGATCAGGAACGCGTAGGACGTGAAACTCCACGGATGCACGCGCACCAGGCCGAATTCCCACCACCAGAAGTGCACCAGCAGGATGAACATCGACAGCGCCCAGCCCAGGTGCACGCCGTAGATGCGTTCGCGTCCGGGATGCTGGACGAACTTCGCCAGCCCCTTCAGCAGCGTGGTGAGCGCCAGGCCCAGCACGATGCCCAGCACGATGCGGATGTGCGCGAATTGCGGATCGCTGGCGACGGCGGTCGTGTCCATGGGCGCGCCCGGAGGCCTTGTAGCCGATGCCGCGAGCATAGACAGGGTCGCGACATGGCGCATTCACGCCGCCAGCTGCGATCATGGCGGGATGAACGAATCCCCCGTTTCCACGGCCCCGGACCCCGCCGGCGCCGCCTTCGACCGCCTCCCGCTCACGCCCGCGCTGCTGCAGGGCGTGCAGGCGCTGGGCTATACGCAGATGACGCCGGTGCAGGCGCATGCGCTGCCGGCGATACTCGACGGACGCGACCTCATCGCCCAGGCGCCGACCGGCAGCGGCAAGACCGCGGCCTTCGGGCTGGGATTGCTGCACCGTCTGGATCCCGCGTCGAACGCGACCCAGGCGCTGGTGCTGTGCCCCACGCGCGAACTGGCCGACCAGGTCGGCCGGCAGCTGCGCAAGCTGGCCTTCGCGATCCCGAACCTGAAACTGTCGATCCTGTGCGGCGGCATGGCGCTGCAACCGCAGCTGGATTCGCTGGCGCAGCACGCGCCGCAGATCGTCGTCGGCACGCCCGGCCGCCTGCAAGAACTGCTGCGCAAGCGCGCGCTGGACCTGAAGAACGTGCGCACGCTGGTGTTCGACGAAGCCGACCGCATGCTCGACATGGGCTTCGAGGAACCGATCCGCGAGATCGTCCGCGCGACGCCGTCGTCGCGCCAAAGCCTGCTGTTTTCCGCGACGTTCCCCGACGCCGTGCGCGAAATCAGCCGCGCGATGCTGCGCGATCCGGCGGAGGTGACGGTCGAGGGCGGGCAAACGCATGCCGCGATCGAGCAGCGTTTCTTTGAAGTCGACCCCACGCGGAAGGTGCAGCTTCTGGCCGCGCTGCTGCTGCAGGAAAAGCCCGAGTCGTGCGTGGTGTTCTGCAACATGCGCCGCGACGTGGACGAGGTCGCCGGTTCGCTTTCGCACTACGGCTTCACCGCGCTCGCGTTGCATGGCGACATGGAACAGCGCGATCGCGATGAAGTGTTCGTGCAGTTCGCCAACCGCAGCTGCAACGTGCTGGTCGCCAGCGACGTCGCCGCGCGCGGTCTGGACGTGAAGGAACTGGCGATGGTGGTGAACTTCGACGTGCCCAACGACGCGGACACGTACGTGCACCGCATCGGCCGCACCGGCCGCGCGGGCAGCGACGGCCTCGCGCTGACGCTGTGCGGGCCGCGCGAACAGGGGCGCGTTTCCGCGATCGAGGAACGCCAGGGCGCGCCGCTGGCGTGGTTCAAGGCGAACCCGTTGTCGGGCAAGCCGAGCAACGTGCCGCCGGCCGCGATGGTCACGCTGCGCATCGATGCCGGGCGCACCGACAAGCTGCGGCCGGGGGACATCCTCGGTGCGCTCACGGGCGATGCGGGGCTGAAGGCGGGCGCGGTCGGCAAGATCGA
>Ga0102593_1003493_pt1 | contig 10086 bp, 10 predicted proteins | sample AraplaCol_mMS_r2_2_FD_76862 | JGI IMG/M metagenome (GOLD analysis project Ga0102593, IMG submission 76862) | Arabidopsis root microbial communities from North Carolina, USA - plate scrape MF_Col_mMS_r2 (SPADES assembly) (version 2) | ecosystem: Host-associated > Plants > Roots > Endosphere...
GGCATGAAGGACAGCAAGGTGATCGTCGCCATCAACAAGGACGAGGAGGCGCCGATCTTCCAGGTCGCCGACTACGGCCTCGTCGCCGATCTGTTCGAAGCCCTGCCGGAACTGGAAAAGGCGCTCTAATGCAGGTCGCGCAAAGACCGAAAGCGCGAGAAGCGAATCCGAAAGATCACGACGCGCTTCAAACGCCTCAAATGCTTTTCTTTCGCACTTGCGAATGACTGGAAAATTATCTTTTATCGGGCTACTACTGCTGCCGGGCGATCCTTCGTCCGGCAGCATTGCTAAAAAATGCGGCAGCGCGGGGGCAGATGCCGTGCGGGGGTTTGGAGATGAATGCGGTGTTGAAGAATATTGGTATTATCGGTGCCGGCCAGATGGGCTGCGGCATCGCGCATGTTTCGGCCGCCGCAGGTTACAGGGTTCACATCTACGATCTCTCACAGGATCGCATCGAGTCTGGCCTTGCCACCATCAACGGCAACCTGGCTCGTCTGGTGACGAACAGCAAGATGACCGAAGAGGAGCGCAAGTCGACCCTGTCGCTCATCACGGGCTCGTCCGATGTCAATGATCTCGCACCCTCCGATCTCGTCATCGAGGCCGCCACCGAGGATGAAACGGTCAAGCGCAAGATCTATGCGCAGGTTTGTCCAGTCCTGAAGCCGGAAGCGCTGCTTGCCACCAACACCTCTTCCCTTTCCATCACCCGGCTTGCTGCCGCCACCGACCGCCCCGAACGCTTCATGGGCATTCATTTCATGAACCCGGTGCCGGTGATGAAGCTGGTCGAACTGGTGCGCGGCATCGCCACCGATGAGAAGACCTTCTCGGCCGCCAAGGAATTCGTCGGCACGCTGGAAAAGACCATCACTGTCGCCGAGGATTTCCCGGCCTTCATCGTCAACCGCATCCTGCTGCCGATGATCAACGAGGCGATCTACACGCTCTATGAAGGCGTCGGCACGGTCGACGCCATCGACACGGCGATGAAACTCGGCGCCAACCATCCGATGGGACCGCTGCAGCTTGCCGATTTCATCGGCCTCGACACCTGCCTTTCGATTATGCAGGTGCTGCATGACGGCCTGGCGGACTCGAAATACCGCCCCTGCCCGCTGCTGGTGAAATATGTCGAGGCCGGCTGGCTCGGGCGCAAGTCCGGCCGCGGCTTCTACGACTATCGCGGCGAAGTGCCGGTCCCGACACGGTAAGTAAGCAGGCATTATCAGAACGGGCGAATAGACCGGACGCCCGTGAAATGCTTTCCTTGCCGTGAATGGGAGGAAACGCCATGTCGACCGAAACACCGATGTTCCTGCTGCAATGCTGCGTCCTTATCGGAATTGCCGGCGTTTTCCTGATCAGAGGCGATGGCGACTCCTGACTGATATCCTTACGATCCGATCGCACCCTTGATGAGAGTCTTGGCGTCCTCGCTGTCCCAGGCGGCGGGTCCGTTCATGGCGGAGATCAGGCAGCCCTTGTCGTCGATCAGCAGCGTCACCGGCAGCCCCATGGCGAGCCCCTCTTTCTTCAGGCTGTTGAACACCGCAATCGTTTTGTCGCGATAGAGCTGCAGCGCATCGACGCCGGTCTCGGCCAGGAAGGTCTTCGGCTTGTCGTCGTCGCCGCTGTCGATATTGACGGGCACGACCTGGAACTTGTCGCTGCCCATCTCCTTTTCGAGCGCGTTCAGCGCCGGCATCTCCTCGCGGCAGGGAACGCACCATGTCGCCCAGAGATTGAGGAGCACGGTCTTGCCGGCAAAATGATCGAGCGTCAGCGGCTTGCCGTCCGGCCCGTTGAAGGAGACCGCCGTCAGCTTGCGCGGCTCATAGGCGGCGACCATGGCGGCCACCTGCCCCTTCATCAGCGGTGTAACGCTGGCGATGCGATCCCGGGCCAGCTTGCATTCGACAGACGCCGTCTCACCGCCGCCATTGCCAATCCCCGTCTCCTTCACGTATACCGCAGCCGCACCGGCAACGACGCCCGCGACGGCGGCTATCGCGATCCATTTCACGGATGGCAGCCCGAGGGATTTCTTTGTCGTCATTTCATTCTCCAGGACATGCATTCAAGGCGGGCACCTTCATGGCCGACACCACGGATACCAAATCTTCAAACCAGATGTGGGGCGGGCGTTTCGCCTCCGGCCCGGACGCGATCATGGAGGAGATAAATGCCTCGATCGGTTTCGACAAGAAGCTTTTCGCGCAGGACATCCGCGGTTCGATCGCCCACGCGACCATGCTCGCCCATCAGGGGATCATATCGGCCGAGGATAAGGACAAGATCGTTCACGGGCTAAACACGATCCTGTCAGAAATCGAGAGCGGCAATTTCGAATTTTCGCGCCGGCTCGAAGACATCCATATGAATATCGAAGCGCGTCTGGCGACGCTGATCGGACCGGCAGCCGGCCGGCTGCATACCGCCCGCTCGCGCAACGACCAGGTCGCGCTCGACTTCCGCCTCTGGGTGAAGGAAGAACTCGAGAAGACCGAGAAGATGCTGACCGGCCTGATCGCCGCCTTTCTCGACCGCGCCGAAGAGCATGCCGAAAGCGTCATGCCGGGCTTCACCCATCTGCAGACCGCCCAGCCCGTGACCTTCGGCCATCACTGCATGGCCTACGTCGAAATGTTCGGCCGCGACCGCTCACGCGTGCGCCACGCCATCGAGCATCTGGACGAAAGCCCGATCGGCGCGGCGGCCCTTGCAGGCACCGGTTATCCGATCGACCGCCATATGACTGCCAAGGCGCTGGGCTTCCGCGAGCCGACCCGCAACTCCATCGATACGGTCTCCGACCGCGACTTCGCCATCGAGTTCCTGTCGATCGCCGCGATATCCGGCATGCACCTGTCGCGTCTCGCCGAAGAGATCGTCATCTGGTCGACCCCGCAATTCGGTTTCGTGCGCCTCTCCGATGCCTTCTCGACTGGCTCCTCGATCATGCCGCAGAAGAAGAACCCGGATGCGGCTGAGCTGGTGCGCGCCAAGACCGGCCGCATCAACGGTTCGCTGGTGGCGCTGCTGACGATCATGAAGGGCCTGCCGCTCGCCTACTCCAAGGACATGCAGGAAGACAAGGAACAGGTCTTCGACGCGGCCGAGAGCTTGGAACTGGCGATCGCCGCCATGACCGGTATGGTGCGCGACATGACCGTCAACACCGCGCGCATGAAGGCTGCGGCCGGCTCAGGCTTCTCGACGGCAACCGACCTTGCCGACTGGCTGGTGCGCGAAGCGGGCCTACCCTTCCGCGATGCCCATCACGTCACCGGCCGGGCCGTGGCGCTTGCCGAAAGCAAGGGCTGCGATCTTGCCGAACTGCCGCTCGCCGACCTGCAGGCGATCCATTCCGCGATCACCGACAAGGTCTACGACGTGCTGACTGTCGAAGCCTCGGTCGCCAGCCGCAAGAGCTTCGGCGGTACCGCACCCTCTGAGGTGCGCAAGCAGATCGCTTTCTGGCGCGCCCGCAACTGAGGAATATCACGCGGCGCAAGCCGCCGCGGCCTTGGCGCACAGGCGGAAAGACCGTCCAACAATCAGGGTGCACAAGGCGGATAAACTTCGCTATGACAATGTCCATCAGAATGCCGCCGAAGAGGATATCCATGCAGAAGAGCTTGCCGCATCTCATCCGCCTGACGGCGGTTCTCGCCGTCATCGGCCTTGCCGTTGCCGGATGCGGGCGCAAGGGCGATCTCGATCCGCCGAGTGCTGCGGCAACCAAGGAAGGTGACGTTTCCAAGCCGACAAAACAGCCGGGAACCGTCGATAAGCCCTTCCTTCTCGATCCCCTTCTTTAAGGCATTAGACCGTGAACCATTTCGAGTACCGCGATGGCGTCCTGCATGCCGAAAACGTCCCCGTTCCCGAGATCGCCAAGGCGGTCGGCACGCCCTTCTACGTCTATTCCACCGCGACGCTGGAGCGCCATTACCGGGTCTTCTCCGAGGCCTTCGCCGATATGGACTCCATGGTCTGTTACGCGATGAAGGCGAATTCGAACCAGGCCGTGCTGAAGACACTTGGCCGCCTCGGCGCCGGCATCGACGTCGTCTCCGAAGGCGAGCTGCGCCGCGCGCTCGCCGCCGGCATCCCGGCCAGCCGCATCATGTTTTCAGGTGTCGGCAAGACGCCGCAGGAAATGGATTTCGCTCTCGAGGCAGGCATCTACTGCTTCAATGTCGAATCCGAGCCTGAGCTCGAAATCCTCAACCAGCGTGCCGTCAGCGCGGGCAAGAAAGCGCCGGTCTCCTTCCGCATCAATCCCGATGTCGATGCAAAAACACATTCGAAGATCTCGACCGGCAAGAAGGAAAACAAGTTCGGCATCTCCTGGGAGCGTGCCCGCGCCATCTATGCCCATGCCGCCAAGCTGCCGGGCATCGAGGTCACCGGCATCGACATGCATATCGGCAGCCAGATCACCGAGCTGCAGCCCTTCGACGACGCCTTCAAGCTGCTGCACGACCTTGTCGCGACGCTGCGCGCCGACGGCCACACGATCGACCATGTCGATATCGGCGGCGGCCTCGGAATTCCCTATAAGGACGACAACAATCCGCCGCCGCTGCCGGACGCTTATGCGGCGATCGTCAAGAACCAGCTGCGCGGCCTCAACTGCAAGATCATCACCGAGCCCGGCCGCCTGATCGTCGGCAATGCCGGCATCCTGGTGACCGAAGTCCTCTATGTGAAGGATGGCGGCGAGAAGACCTTCGTCATCGTCGACGGCGCGATGAACGATCTGATCCGCCCGACCCTCTACGAGGCCTATCATGAGATCCGCCCGGTGACGATTTCGGCGGCGAACGCCCCGCGCATCCGCGCCGACGTGGTCGGCCCCGTCTGCGAGACCGGCGATTACCTGGCACTCGACCGCGAGATGGCGATGCCGAAGCCCGGCGACCTGATCGCCGTCAGCACGGCCGGCGCCTATGGCGCGGTGCAGGCCGGCACCTATAACAGCCGGCTGCTGGTGCCCGAGGTTCTGGTCAAAGGCAGCGATTTCCATACGATTCGCCCGCGCAGAACCTATGCCGAACTGATCGGCCTCGACTCCGTTCCTGCCTGGCTCGACTGAAGCAGCCATCACTTTTTGGCGAATAAACGTGAAAAGCCGGTATTGCCGGCCGCTCGCCCTCGCCTTCGCCACAAAGAGTGTTATCCTTGTCAGTCATGAGCGTATTGCCCTGCAATCGCCGGAAGCGCCCTCTGTTCCAGAACGCCAGATCGCGGAGACCGGACCGATGACAAGCCCCTCAAGGCAGAGGAAAGGTGCGTTTGCGCTCCGCCCCTCGCTTGCCCGGCTGGTGACGACAAAACGCCTGCTGGCGCGCGTGGTGCTGTTTTTCGAGCAGTTGCTTCCGCCCTTGATGTCGGTCCTGGCAGTCATCGCCTTTTACCTCGCAGCCTCTTGGTTCGGCCTCTTCCGCAGTGTGCCGGACTGGCTGCGCATCCTGCTGCTGATCGCCTTTGCCGCTGCTTTTCTCGTCTCACTGCTGCCCTTGCGCAATCTGCGCTGGCCGAGGGTCGCCGAAGCCGACCGCATGCTGGAAGAGCGCAACGGCCTGCCGCACCAGCCGGTGACCGTCCAGGAAGACGAGCCGGCCTTCGATACGCCCTTCGCCCGCGCGCTCTGGCGCGAGCACCAGACCCGCATGGCCGAAAAGATCGCAGCCCTCGATGCTGGACTGCCGCGGCCGGATATCGCCGCGCATGACCGTTTTGCCCTGCGCGCCGTGCCTGCGCTGCTGCTGGTCACCGCTTTCGCCTATTCGCTGTCGATCAACGGCGGCTCGCTCGGCGACGCGTTTCAGGCCGCGCCCGAACAGGTGGTCGTCGATCCGGCGGTGCGCATCGACGCCTGGGTGACCCCGCCCTCCTATACCGGCCGCGCCCCGGTCTACTTGACCGCTGACGGCAGCGAGCAGGCGCCGATTGGCATTCCGCAGTTCTCAGGCCTCACCGTTCGTGTCAGCGGCGGAAAGACCACCGAAAAGGTCGTGTTCCGCAAGGCGAACGGCCAGGCGCAGGATATCGCCGTGCAGGCGGATACCAAGCCGCGGCAGGCGGCGGCAGGCAGCGAACCGCCGAAGACGACGCCGGCCGGTGAAGCGCTTACCAGCCAGGCACTGGTCGCTCAGACGCATGTGATGAAGCTGGAAGAAAATGGCGCCCTCGAAGTCAACGGCCGCCGCTGGAGCTTCGATGTCCTCCCCGACAAGGCGCCGGAGATCGCCTTCGACGGGCTGCCGAAGCCCAGCGTCAACGGCGCGCTTGAAATCGGCTTTACCGTCAAGGACGATTACGGCGTCCAGGAAGCGCATGCGGAGATCGTCCCGGTCGACACCGATCCGACGGCGACGCCGCTCTATCCGTTGCCGGAATACCGGCTGGATATTCCCCGCCGCAACGCCCGCGACGCCAAGGGCGTGACCAGCCGCAACCTGACCGAACATCCGCTCGCCGGCAAGCGCGTGCGCGTGACGCTCGTCGCCAAGGATGGCGCCGGCCAGACCGGCCGCAGCCCGCCGCATGAGATGGTCCTGCCGTCGCGGCCCTTCAACGAGCCGCTTGCTGCGGCCGTCGCCGAGGAGCGGCAGGTTTTCGCGCTCGACACCCGCAAGATGCCCCAGGCAATCGCGCTGAACGAGGCGCTGACCATCCGTCCCGAGGAGACCATCCCCAAGCTCACCAATTATCTGCTGCTGGAATCCGCCTTGACGCGCATGAAGCTTGCAAGGGGCGAGGAGGCGCTGAAGGATACGGCTCAGTATCTCTGGGAGATCGCTCTCGGCATGGAGGACGGCGATCTTTCGCTTGCCGAGCGCAAGCTGCGCGAGGCCCAACAGAAACTTGCCGACGCATTGGACCGCAACGCGCCGGACGAGGAAATCAAGAAGCTGATGGATGAGCTGCGCAAGGCAATGCAGGACTACATGACCGAGCTTGCCCAACGCATGCAGAACGCGCCGATGCAGCCGAACCAGAACGCCCAGAACATCCTGCGCCAGCAGGATCTGGAACGGATGATGGACCAGATCGAAAATCTCGCCCGCTCCGGCAATCGCGACGCAGCCCAGCAGATGCTGTCGGAATTGCAGCGCATGATGAACAATCTGCAGGCCGGCAGGCCGCAGCGCGGCCAGCAGAGCCAGGAAAACAGCGAAGCCCGCAAGCAGATCGACAAGCTCGGCGAGATCCTGCGCGACCAGCAGAAGCTGATGGAACAGACCTTCCGTCTCGATCAGCAGCTCCGGGACCGCATGCAGCGCGGCGAACCCGACATGGGCGAAAACGATCCGCTGCTCGATGAGATGAACCCCGGCGAGAACGGCGAGCCGCAGGATCAGCAACAGGGCCAGCAAGGCAAGGACGGCCAGCAGCCCTCCGACCAGATGACCGCCGAGCAGTTGCGTGAGGCGCTGAAACAGCTGCGCGCCCAACAGGATGCGCTCGGCAAGCAGCTCGGCGAATTGCAGAAGAGCCTCGGCGAGTTGGGCATGAAGCCCGGCCCCGGCTTCGGCCAGGCGCAACGCGAGATGGAGGGTGCAGGCCGCGAGCTTGGCCAGGGCCGTGGCCAGCCGGCCATCGAGGGCCAGGGCCGCGCGCTCGAAGCGCTTCGCCAGGGCGCCCGCGACATGATGAACCAGATGATGCAGGCCCAGCAGGGCCAGCAGGGCCAAGGTCCGAACGGTCAGGTCGGTCAGGGGGATCAGAACGGCCGTGATCCGCTCGGCCGTCCGCGCCGCGTCCAGGGGCCGGATTTCGGCGACGACGTGAAGGTGCCCGACGAGATCGACGTTCAGCGCGCCCGGGAAATCCTCGACGCGATCCGCGAAAAGCTCGGCAACAATCCGCCGCAGGAAATGGAACGGCGGTATCTCGAACGGTTGCTGGATATTCAGTAGGCCTTACGCCGCCGTATAATCGATCGGCGGCGTGTTAAACCTGTGTCACGTAAAACCATGCATGACGCCGCCCGAAACCCAGTCAGGCGTTTCGGCAGTATGCTTCTCAGGCGACGAGCGCCCGGGCGACTGCTTTGCGAATATCGGGAAGTGCGAAAGGTTTCGCGACGACGTCGATGATCTTTTCGGCAAGATCGTCGGCCCGTTCGCGCTGCTCGGCATAGCCGGTCATCAACAGGATCTTCAGGCCGGGAAAGGCGTCTTTTGCCTGGTGGGCGAGTTCGATGCCGTCCATTACGGGCATGCGGATATCTGAAAGCAGCAGATCGTAGGCCCCGTCCCTCAGCTTCTCCAGTCCCTCGGCGCCATCAGCCGCTTCATCGGTCTCGTGACCGTCTAGCCTGAGCGCCCGGGCTACGAAAGACCGCAGGGAGTCCTCGTCTTCCGTAATCAGAATTCTTGCCATATGTGCATTGCTCCGTCTTCAGCCCACGACGGAAATCACCAGACTTTCCTTTTCGATCGGTAAAGATGTCGAAGCGATGGATGGAATGGTTAACAACCCGTCTCGACAGCGCCAGCTCAGGCGTCGCCGGTGACCACGCCGACGAAGGGCAGTTCGCGAAAGGCGTAAGCCACATCCATGCCGTAGCCGACGACGAAATAGTCGGGGCATTCGAAACCGACATAATCGGCCTCCAGCTTTTCCTTGCGCTTGACACGCTTGTCGAGCAGCACGGCAATGGTGACGTTGCGCGCACCGCGCTCAAACAGCAGTTCCTTGGCAAAAAGCAGGGTGCGGCCGGATTCGAGGATATCGTCGATCAGCAGGACGTCGCGGCCATGGACGTCGCTGTCGATATCCTTGACGATGCGCACGCCCTGCGAGACCGTGCCGATGCCATAGCTCGACAGCGTGATGAACTCGACCTCCGGGGCAAGCCCGCTATCATGCAGGGCGCGGATCAGGTCGGCGGCGAAGATGAACGAACCCTTGAGCACGGCGATGACGAGCAGGTCCTTGGTCGGCCCGTTGGCGATCTCCCGCGCCATCGAATGATTGCGCTCGGCGATCTGCTCGGCAGTGAAGAGCGGCTCGATATTTTTTCCGCGCACGACAGGCATAAGGGCTTGCTCCATGAAAAGAAGGGTAAGCCGTTAGCACATATGCGAGCTTGAAACAGCCTCGTCAGCCATGAAATTAACGGTATTGGCGCGACTTGCGGGGGAAAGCCAGCCATTCCGTGTCAAGTCGCTCTCTACGGCAGGAACGACAGCCTGACTTCCGGCAGTTTTCCGCCGGCATGCTGGACGCGTGCCGAGAAGCCCCGGCTCTGGCCGCCATAGATGACATCGGAGGGCGGATTGATGACGATGCTTGCGGTCAGTCGCTCGTCGGTCACCAGATCGGCGCGGATCGGATGCACCGTCTGCGTCGTGCCGCTGTCGTTTTCGATGATGCCGTTGATCACGAGCACCCGCATGCCGTTCGCGTCACGCGGCGCCACCGTCACATGGGTGAAGTGTAGCGGCGCTCCGGAATAGGCCGGCTCGGCGGAAAAGCCGGAGAAGCCGCCCGCAAGCCCGAAGACGAGTACGGCGAGCGCCAGCACCAAGCCTGCGAAGCTCCGAATCGACGCCCGCTGCAGGAAAACTTCCACGTCGCGCAGAACAGTTGCCATCGCCGGTGTCTGCGGCGGCTGTGCTGCCTGTGCTTGCGCCGCGCGCCGGCGGTTGTCGTTATAGGTCCTTGCAGTGAATTCCTTCGGGCGGACTTTGCCGAGCGTGACGAATTCCGCGTCGGAAATATCGGCGGGACGCGCGGCCCGGTACTTTCGGGCTGCAGGTTCCGGCGGCAGGAAATCATAGGCCTGGCCTGGCGCCCGGCGGCTGAAGGAGGATGCTTCCATGGTGGCTGCCTCGCAGATGTCCACATGGTTTCGCTGCCGGGGACAATCTTGGCATTGAAACGAATCCTGCTCAGTCGTAAATTTTAAAGGTTAATGCTTCGCAAAGATCGCCATCAAACGGGCGTCTTTCCGGCAAAATTTACCGGCTGTTAACGGTGTTGGTTAACAAGTCACGCGGTGAAACCCACAACAGACTGAGCTGCCCGTTGATCCACTTCGAGAATGTCGGTTTGCGC
>Ga0102593_1003506_pt1 | contig 10071 bp, 5 predicted proteins | sample AraplaCol_mMS_r2_2_FD_76862 | JGI IMG/M metagenome (GOLD analysis project Ga0102593, IMG submission 76862) | Arabidopsis root microbial communities from North Carolina, USA - plate scrape MF_Col_mMS_r2 (SPADES assembly) (version 2) | ecosystem: Host-associated > Plants > Roots > Endosphere...
TCCCGGATCAGCTTCTTGATGGACTTCGCGACCGCGGTGGCCTCGGCGACCTCGTCGGGATGCTCGCCGAACGTCGGCGTCGGCCCGGGATCACGCTGGCCGATCAGGTGCAGCTTGCTGCCCGCCATCCGGCCGCGCGCCATCGAGATCACCCGGTTGGCCAGCGACACCACCTGGGGTGTCGACCGGTAGTCGCGCTCGAGGCGCACCACCGCGGCCTCGGGGAACCGGCGCGAGAAGTCCAGCAGGTAACCGGGGGTGGCACCGGTGAACGAGTAGATGGTCTGGTTGGCGTCACCCACGACGGTCAGGTCGTCGCGTTCGCCCAGCCAGGCGTTGAGCACCCGCTGCTGCAGCGGCGTGACGTCCTGATACTCGTCGACGACGAAGCAGCGGTACCGGTCGCGAAACTCCTGCGCCACGGCCGCGTCGTTCTCGATGGCCGCCGCGGTGTGCAGCAGCAGGTCGTCGAAGTCGAGGAGCAGACGATCGTCGTTACGGGCCTTCATCGCCTCGTACCCGGCGTAGACCTTGGCGACCTTCGCGGCGTCGAGCGGAATGTCGCGACTGACCTCGGCCACCGCCGCCGGGTAGGCCTCCGGGCTGATCAACGACGACTTGGCCCACTCGATCTCCCCGGCGAGATCGCGCACGTCGTCGGTGCTGGCCTGAATCGACGCGCGATTCGCCGCCTGCGCGACCACGCCGAACTTGCTGTCGAGCAGCTCCCACCCGGTGTCACCGACCACCCGCGGCCAGAAGTACTGCAGCTGGCGCCGAGCCGCCGCGTGAAACGTCATGGCCTGCACGGCACCCGTGCCCACGCCGTCTGCGCCCCGCTCGTCGAGCGACCGCAGCCGGCCCCGCATTTCGCCGGCGGCCCGCGAGGTGAACGTCACCGCCAGCACCTGGCTGGGCGCTACGTGACCGGCCGCCACCAGGTACGCGATGCGCCTGGTGATGGTGCGCGTCTTGCCGGTGCCCGCGCCCGCCAGCACGCATACCGGCCCACGCGGCGCCTGAACCGCCTCGCGCTGCTCGTCGTCGAGGTCTTCGATCAGACGATCGAGCAGTGTGGAGGAGGCCTCGGGAGCCTGGGACGGCATGGCCTCCATCCTGTCAGGCACCGGTGACACGCGCCGCTCCGACGCCCCCGTGTGGCGCCGCCCAGGTTGGTGCATCGAACGGTGCTTCCGTAACGTTGCACGGGCTATGACTGGTAAAGACACGCAGCTGACCATGTACTCGACGACGTGGTGCGGCTACTGCGCACGACTGAAGACCGCCCTGAAGTCGGCGGGCATCGGCTACACCGAAGTCGACATCGAAGCCGAGCCCAGCGCCGCCGAGTTCGTCGGCTCGGTCAACAACGGCAACCACGTCGTCCCGACGGTGAAGTTCGCCGACGGGTCCACGCTGACCAACCCCAGCCTCAAGCAGGTCCAGGCCAAGCTCGCCGGCTGAGTCAGTCCGCGAAGGCCCAGCTTTCGATGATCTCCCGGGCAATGGAGATCGACCCCGGCAACAGCAGCCGCGACTGCGACTCGCTGCTCCAGTCGCCGTCGGCCAGCGCCTCGCGGACCTCGGTGCGGGTGAACCACCCCGCCTCGGCGATCTCGCCGTCACTGAACACGAACTCCTGCTCCGGGTCGCCGATGGCGTGGAATCCGACCATGAGCGACCGCGGGAACGGCCACGGCTGACTGCCCAGGTAGGTCACGTGCGTGACGTCCAGACCGATCTCCTCGGCCACCTCGCGCGCCACGCACGACTCGAACGACTCGCCGGCCTCCACGAACCCCGCGATCAGCGAGAACAGCCGTTCCGGCCACACCGTCTGACGCGCCAGCACCGCACGGTCGTGCCCGTCGTGGATGAGGCAGATGACCGCCGGGTCCATCCGGGGGAACTCCTCGCGGCCCGACACCGGGTCGACCCGTGCCCACCCCGCCTTGTGACTCTTCGTCGGCGATCCGTCGGTCGCACTGAACCGCGCGCTGTCATGCCAGTTGAGGAGTGCCGTGGCGGTGGCGACCAGCTGCGCGCTGACGTCGTCGAAGATCGCGCCCGCGCGACGGAGGTCCAGGACCTCGGACTCGGCGTGCGGGTCCTCAGGTCCGTCCAAGGCCCCGCGGACCGCCCAGACGTGTCTGCCGTCGGGCATCCGACCGAGGAACACCGCGTGCTCGTCCGGCGACGGCGAATGCTTCGCCGCGCTGCCGAGGACCACCCGGCCGCCGGAGATCAGCACCTGGTTGCGGCGGTCGACCTTGAGCAGCAGGGCCTCGCCCCACCCAGCCACCGCGGCGTCGACGTCGGTGCGCAGTTCGTCGGCGCGGTCGGCACCGACCCGTGACAGCAGGGGGACGTTGCGCAGGCTGAAGGCGCCGGGGCCGTTGCCGATCATCGGTCGACGTCCGCGTTGCGGATGTAGAGCAGCCGGTCGCCGAGCTCCATGGCGTCGGCCTCGGGGGCGTCCACCCGTACCAGGCTGCCCTCGCGGACGACGCCGAGCACGATGTCGGGCAGGTGCCGCGCGGAGCCGCCGACCTCCTTGGTGGTCACGTCGCGCTCGGCGATGGCGAAGCCGGCGTCGGGGGTCAGCAGGTCCTCGATGAGCTCCACGACCGTGGGGGTGTTGGCCGCCATGCCGAGCAGCCGACCGGCGGTCTCGGATGACACCACCACCGAGTTCGCACCCGATTGCAGCAGCAGATGTTGATTCTCCGACTCCCGGATCGAGGCGATGATCTTGGCGTTCGGAGCGAGTTCCCGCGCGGTGAGGGTGACCAGGACGGCCGTCGGGTCGCTGTTGGTGGCGACGACGATCGCCTTGGCGTGCTGCGCCCCGGCGAGGCGGAGCACGTCGGCACGGTTGGCGTCACCGTGCACCGTCACCAACCCGGCGCGGTCGGCACGGTCCAGCGCGGCGCGGTCGGTGTCGACGACGACGATCTCACCGCTCTTGGCGCCGTCGCCGATCATGGCCGACACGGCGGTCTTGCCCTTCGTGCCGTACCCGATGACGACGATGTGGTCGCGCACTCTTCTCCTCCATTGCTGAATCTTGAGGGTCTGACGCGAGGCTTCCGTCAGGGTTTCCACGGTCGTACCGATCAGCACGATCAGGAAGGCCACGCGCAGTGGCGTGATGACCAGGACGTTGATCAACCGGGCCGACGGCGTGAACGGGGTGATGTCGCCATAGCCCGTCGTCGACAACGACACCGTGGCGTAGTACAGGCAGTCCAGGAACGACAGCTCGTTGTCTTGGACGTCGCGGTAACCGTCGCGGTCGAGGTAGACGATGAGCACCGCGGCGAACAGCGCCAGCAGCGCGTAGACCACCCGCATGCCGATCTTGCGCGCCGGGCTGACCGGAGTCTCGGGGATGCGCAAGGTGCCGACCAGCGCGTGGTCGGGCTGGGTGGTCAACGTCTGATCGAGCGCCTCCATCCGGCGCCGCAACCTACCCTTGGCCACGAGGGCCCGTCATCCGCCCAACTCGCCGCACAGCACAATGTAACCATGAGCTCCCTCACCGCATCATCCGAGAACGCAGCAAGCCAGGTCACGGCCCAACGAATGGGGGCGATGCTGATCGGCATGGGGGTGCTGCACTTCGTGGCGCCCAAGCCGTTCGACACCATCGTGCCGGCGGAATTGCCCGGTAGCGCACGGTTCTACACGCTGGCCTCCGGCGTCGCCGAGGCCGCCACGGGTGCGCTGCTCCTCGCCCCTCGCACCCGTCGCGTCGGCGCACTGGCCGCCGTCGCGCTCTACGTCGGCGTGTTCCCCGCCAACCTCAACTCCGTGCGGGTGTTGTGGAACAAGGGCTGGCCCGCGCGCGTCGGCACGATCGCCCGGCTGCCCCTGCAAATCCCCATGATCACCAAGGCCCTCGAGGTGTACCGCACCGCGCCTCGCTAAGACCGCCGAGCATCCCCGCCAGCTGCTCGGCGTCGGGCAACACGTCGGGGATCACCGTGGCACCGCTGCGCACGTAGTGGAATGCCGCCCGCACCCGCTCCGGTGCCACCCCGGCCGTCGCCGCCCAGGCCAGCCGGTAGACCGCCAGCTGAACGGCGTTCTGCTGCAACGCCTCCTCGCTCGCAGGCGGATCGCCGGTCTTCCAGTCCACCACCGTCACCCCGCCGTCGTCGTCGGCGAACACCGCGTCGATGCGACCCCTGACGACCGTGCCGCCGATGACCATGTCGAACGGCACTTCGACGTCGACCGGCGTCCTCGACGCCCACGGCGACAGGGCGAACGACTGCTGCAGTTCCGCGAGACGCTCCGCCTCCGCCAGACCCAGCTCACCGTCGACGGCTCCCGGCAGGTCGTCGAGGTCGAACAGCCGCTCGGCGTGGAAGAACCGTTGCACCCAGTCGTGAAAGGCCGTGCCGAGCAAGGCGTGTGGGTCGGGGCGGACCGGCACGCGCCGCTGCAGGCGGCCCAGTGCCGCCACGGGATCGCGGCCGACGTCGACCAGCGCGCTCACCGACAGCTGTGCCGGCAACACCGGCGCGGGCCGCACCGCGGCCATCTCACGCTCCGCGATCAAGGCGTCGACGTCGGCGACCCAGCCGTCGGGGTCCGCCACGGTGTCGGCGGCCCCCGACGGCGCGCGCGCCATCGCCCGGGTGACGAGTTCGACGCCGCGGTCGACGACACCGCGATTGGCACCCGCCGGATCGACGGGCCAGGATCGTTCCGTCACGATGTCTCGCAACGGATTCGACTCGCCGTCGGCCGGGGCAGGCGCCCACTGCTCGACGACACCGCACGGAGTCCCGGCCCCGGCCGCCTGGTCGATCACGTCCTTGATCTCGAGCAGGAAGTCCGACGGGCCACGGGGCGTGGATTCGGTGGCCCCCCAGTGGTGCCCCGAGAGCAGCAGGGTGTCCTCGGCCCTGGTGAGGGCCACGTACAGCAGGCGGCGCTCCTCGTCGACCCGACGCTGATCCAGCGTCTTGCGGTGCGCGGTGATCTTGTCCGACAACGCCTTTCGATCGTTGACGTCGGACGTGTCGAGCACCGGCACCCCGTGTTCGGACACCGAGGCGCGGTCACCTCGCAGCAGGGGTGGCAGGTCACCGGCGTCGCTGAGCCACGTCCGGGCCGATCCGGAGGACGGGAAGACCCGCGCACTGAGGTGGGGCACCGCGACGACTTCCCATTCCAGCCCCTTCGCGGCGTGCACGGTCAGGATCTGAACGCGGTCCCTGGACACCGTGATCTCCGCCGGGGCCAGGCCGTTCTCCACCTCCATCGCCGTGTCGAGGAAACCGAGCAGTCCGGCCACCGTGACACCGGGGCGTGCGGCGAACTCGGCGACGACGTCGGCGAACGCGTCGAGGTGTTCGGTACCGCACCAACCGGCCGAGACCGTTTGTGCGGCGCGCACTTCGGCGTCGACGCCGAGCATCCAGCGGATCTCGGCGACCAGGTCGGGCAGCGGGTGGTGCAGCTGCGCCCGCAACGCGGTCAGCTCGCGGCACAGCGCGACGATCCGGCCGTAACCGACGGGCGAGTAGCGGTCCGGGTGACCGGGATCGCAGATGGCGTCGGCCAGGCAGGCCGTGTCGGCGTCGGGGCTGGCGGAGGCGACGATGTGGGCCGGGGCGGACCGGTCGACGGCGCCCTTGGCCGCGGAGTCCAGCTCCACCGCCCGCCGCCACAGCGCGGCGACGTCGGCGGCGCCGAGGCGCCATCGCGGGCCGGTGACCACGCGGATCGCAGCCGAGCCCGCCGTCGGGTCGGCGGTCAGGCGCAGCATTGCGACCACGTCGGCGACCTCGGGGACCGACAGCAGGCCGGAGAGTCCGACCACCTCGACCGGCACGCCCCGTCCCGTCAGCGCGTCGGCGACCGGAGCCGCGTCCGCGTTGCGGCGCACCAGCACCGCCATGGTGGGAACGTCGGCGCCGGTGTCGACCGCCTGGTGGTAGGTGTGCGCCAATTGATCTGCCAGCCAATCCCTTTCGGCTACCACGTCGTTCAGCAGCGCGCAGCGGACGGTACCGGCCTGGGCGCCGGGGCGCGGGAGAAGCTCGCGGACGGCCACCGACCGGCGGCGCGCCTCCGTCGAGACCGCGTTGGCCAGGTGCAGGGCACTCGGCGGGTTGCGCCAGCTGGTCCGCAGCTCCAGGGTGGGCGCGGGCGTGCCGTCGGAGAGGCAGAAGTCGGTGGTGAACCGCGGAAGGTTGGTCGCCGACGCGCCACGCCAGCCGTAGATGGACTGAATCGGATCGCCCACCGCGGTCAGGGCGAGCTGGTCGTCGACGCCGCCGCCGAACAACGACGACAGCGCCACCCGCTGCGCGTGACCGGTGTCTTGATATTCGTCGAGCAGCACCACGCGGTAGCGCTGACGCAGCTGCTCGCCAACCCGGGGGAAGGTCGCCGCGAGCCGGGCCGCCGCGGCCATCTGCATGCCGAAGTCCATCACGTTCTCCGCACGCATCCGGTCATGCAGGGCGTCGATCATGGGCACCAGCTCGGTGCGCTCGGACTGCACCGTCAACATCTTCAGCAGGGATTGGGTGGGACCCGTGTCCCGCTGCCGCGGTCCGGCCGGCAGGGTGTGTACCAGCCTCTCCAATTCGAGGTGGGTGTCGCGCAACTGGTCGGTGTCGACGAGGTGTTCGGCCAGCTGACCGGCCAGCCGCAGCACCATCCCGGTGACGGTGGCCGGGGACTTCTCGGTGTCCAGCGACGGATGCTCGCACACGACGCGAAAGGCCAACTGCCACAACTCGGTCGCCCCGATCAGCCGGGCCGACGGCTCCACCGGCAGCAGTAACCCGTGCTCGCGAAGCAACGTCCCCGCGAAGGCGTGGTAGGTCCCGATCGACGGGTGCTCGTCGACCTCGGCGCGCTCCCCCGGCACGAGACCCGCCCCGGCCAGCCGGGCCAGCCGAGTGCGGACGCGGCGCAGCAGTTGTCCGGCGGCCTTGCGGGTGAAGGTCAACCCCAGTACCTCGCCGGGGCGGGCGTACCCGTTGGCCACCAGCCACACGACGCGGGCGGCCATCGTCTCGGTCTTGCCGGCACCGGCACCCGCGATCACCACCAGCGGGCCCGGTGGCGCCGCGATGACCGCGGCTTGTTCGTCGGTGGGCGCGAAGATGCCGAGCGCCTCGGCCAGTTCGGCCGGTGAGTAGCGATCGCTCACGCTTGCCCACCCCGAGCCGCCTGGGCCGGACACGTGGCACGCACCGGGCAGTGCACGCAGCCGTCGTTGACCCGAGCCGTGAACTCCGGACCCTTCGTCGCGCCGGCGGCCTGCCGGACCCGATCGCGCCATTCGGCACGGCCGTCACCGGTCATCGGGCTCTGGTCCCGCGCAGCGGCGCCCGCGGCGCCGATCTTGCCGAGGTAGACCAGCCGCCCGCCGCCGGCCTGATCACCCTGCGGCAGAACGCCTTCGGCGATGGCCAGCTGATACATCGCGAGCTGAGCGTGCTGCTGAGCGTCATCCTTGCTGACAGGGCTCTTGCCGGTCTTGACGTCGACGACGACGAGGCGGCCCTCGGCGTCGCGCTCCAACCTGTCGACGCGGCCGCGGACCCGGACGCCGGGCTGGTCGCCGTCGCCCTCGACGACGACACCCTCGACCTCCACCTCGGTGCCCACCTCGGTGAGCTCGTGGCGGGTCTGAGCCCGCCACTCGAGGAACGCCGACACCATCCCCCGGTGGCGCTCCAACTCGTTGGCGGCGAACCACCCGGCCTCGAAGGGCAGGTCCTCCCAGACCGATTCGAGCTCGGCCACCATCTGGCCCTCGGTCTTCTCGCCGTCGGAGACCAGCGCGTGCACCAGCGTGCCGAGCGCCGAGCGGACGTCACGCCCGTCGTCGCCGCCGTGCCGCTCGAGCAACCACCTCAGCGGGCAGTCCGAGAGCGTCTGCAGCGTCGACGGGGACAGCGTGACGACGTGCTCGTCACCGTCCCAGAGGGGTGCGTCGGTCGACGTCGTCGTGCCGGCATACCAGTGCTCCGGGTTCGCGCCGGGCACACCGGCGTGCGCCAGCCGGGCCAATTGCGCTGCGGCACAAGCGCGTACGTCGTCGGACACGGCGCCGTCGGCCGAGCACACGACGGCCCGCAACCTGCCGACCACGGCCGCGGGCGACAAGACCCGGGGGGCACGGACTGGTTCGGGGTCGGCGTCGGGTGACACGGTCGCCACGGCGGCGAGTTCGGCGACGAACGGGGACGGCATCGCCGCGTCGTCGCCCTGATCCCCGTCGACCGCGGTGACCAGCACGTGCGTTCGCGCCCGCCCGAGGGCGGCGACCAGGAGCCTGCGCTCCTCGGCCAGCAGCGGCGCGCGGGTGGACGTGCCGTCGGCGATCCCGTCGAGGACGTCGACGAGCTGCTGGGTGCCGAGCACTCCCCCGCGCGGGACGACGTTGGGCCACAAGCCTTCCTGCAGTCCCGCCACGACGACGAACTCCCACTCCCGGCCCAGCGACGCATGCGCCGACAGCACCGCCACCGCGTCACCGCCACCGTTGGGCTCGCCGCCGGTGGGCAGCACCATCGACCGCACGTGGTCGACGAATCCGGTCAGCGTGGCACCGGTGGTGTGGGTGACGTACTGCTCGGCGACGTCGAACAGCGCGGTCACCCCGTCGAGGTCACGGCCCGCCTGAACTCCGGCCGCACCGGCCCGCTCGGTGGCCGCCAGCCACCGCCGCTGAAGGCCGGTGTGATGCCAGGCCTGCCATAACGTGAACCGTGGGTCGAGACCGTCGGACTGGCTGCGGCCGGCCGCGGCCAGCACCTTGCGCACCCGCTTGAGCGCCCGTGCCAGCTGGTCGGGCACGTCGTGCGGCACGGGTCGCGCCGGGTCGAGCGCGTCGACGAGCAGGTCGGCGACGTCACGCGGAACCTCGCCGGCGTCGCCGCGTCGCAACGTGCGGCGCAACTGCCGCAACGACACCGGGTCCACCCTGCCGATCGGGCCGGTCAACAGCGCCAGCGCGCGGTCACCGTTCAGACCTTCGGAGACGGCGTCGAGGGCGACGAGCAGCGCCGCCACGGCGGGCTGTTCGGCGAGTGGGCCCGTCGCGGCATGTTGCAGCACGGGGACGCCCGCCCCCGTCAGGGCCCGCGCCAGGCCTGCGCCCACCCGGGGCATCGACCGCACGATCACCGCCATCTGCGACCACGGCACGCCGTCGACGAGGTGCGCCCGCCGCAGGGCGTCGGCGATCACGGCGGCCTCGGCACGCTCGGACGCGGCGACCCGCACCCTGACCGACCCCTGGCGGTCACCCGCCGCAGCCAGCTGCCGGGCGTCGTCGACGCCGGGCAACCGACTCGCGACGCCCGTCACCGCGCGGGCCACCGCGGCGGCACACCGGTGCGACTCGCCCAGCACGATCCTGCGCTGGTCGTCGGCACCCAGCAGGGCGGGGTCGGCGCCGCGGTATCCGAACACCGACTCGTTCGGATCGCCTGCGATAACGGCGAGTTCGGCACCGGCGGCCAGCACGCGCACCAGCAGGGCGGCCTGCGGGTCCAGGTTCTGAGCGTCGTCGACGAGCAGCAGGCGGATGCGGCTGCGCTCGGCCGCCAGCAGGTCCGGGTCGGTGGCGAAGGCCTCCAGGGCCGCTCCGACCAATTCGGCCGCGCCCAGCGCCGGCACCGTCGCCTGCGGCGCCGCCATGCCGACCGCGGACCGCAACGCCATCACCTGCTCGTAGACCTGCGCGAACTGACCGGCCGCCACCCACTCCTGGCGGCCGGCACGACGGCCGAGGCGTTGCAGCGCAGCCGGTTCCACACCCCGTTCGGTGCAGCGTGCAAGCAGATCCCGCAGTTCGTTGGCGAACCCGACGGTGCCCAGCGCGGGCAACAGATGCCTAGGCCACCTCACCGAGGCGTCGGGGCCGTCCTCGAGGTCACCGGCGAGCAGCTCTCGGATGACGCCGTCCTGTTCGGCGCTGGTGACCAGCCGTGGCGGCGGATCGCCGTTGCGCTGGGCCGCGAGGCGCAGGACGGCGAAGGCGTAGGAGTGCACGGTGCGCACCATCGGCTCGCGCACCGCCGCCGGACC
>Ga0102593_1003509_pt1 | contig 10055 bp, 8 predicted proteins | sample AraplaCol_mMS_r2_2_FD_76862 | JGI IMG/M metagenome (GOLD analysis project Ga0102593, IMG submission 76862) | Arabidopsis root microbial communities from North Carolina, USA - plate scrape MF_Col_mMS_r2 (SPADES assembly) (version 2) | ecosystem: Host-associated > Plants > Roots > Endosphere...
CCTCACGGCCCTCGAATTCCGGCATCCAGCGCAGGATCTTTTGGTAGGTGAACGCCCGCTGGTAGCTTGTCTCGTCGAAGTAGTTGAACGGCAGTTCAACGGCCGTGTGTGGCAGGCTGACGGTCGCCGAGCCATCGAAGCTCTCGAGCAGGCGTTGGCCGAAACCCTCGTGGAAACTCCAGCTCTCGTTGAAAGAGACGACGGAACGCATCTCAGGCTCCCATGCAAAAGGCGTTGCAAACAGATTGGCTCTGCTGAAGGGCGCGCGGAAACTCAAGCATCGATGGTTCTTTCTGGATTGGAGATGGCTGACTGGGTGGTCAGCGCTGACGTCCTGCTGGCGCGCGATGCTATCCTATGGATATTGGGCGCCGTTGGTCGTGGTGTAAATCGAATAGAGCGATTGGGTGGCGGTGATGAACAGTCGGTTCTTCTTTACGCCGCCGAAGGCGATATTCGAGACCGTCTGCGGTACCTTGATCTTGCCGAGGAGTGTGCCGTCGGGCGCGAAGCAGTGAATGCCATCGGCAGCACTGGTCCAGAGGTTGCCGCTGACATCGAAACGGAACCCATCTGGCACGCCGCTGTCTATCGAGCAGAAATACCGGCTGTTCGCGAGCCTTTTGCCGTCCACGATGTCGAAAACGCGGATGTGGCGGGGGACCTCATGGTTTCGGGAGCCGGAATCGGCGATGTAGAGCTGCTTCTCATCAGGCGAGAAGGCAAGGCCGTTGGGCTGAATGAAATCCGTGGCAACAGCTTCGATTTCGCCAGTCGATGCGTCGATACGGTAGACGTTGCGGGTTTCCTGTTCGGGCTCTGCCTTGTGACCTTCATAGTCGGACATGATGCCGTAGGTCGGATCGGTGAACCAGATCGAGCCGTCCGATTTGACGACGACGTCGTTCGGGGAGTTCAGGCGCTTGCCATTGTAGCTGTCAGCCAGCACCGTGATACGGCCATCGAACTCAGTACGGGTAACGCGCCGGCCGCCGTGCTCGCAGGAAATCAGCCGGCCCTGGCGGTCGCGGGTATTGCCGTTGACGTAGTTGGACGGTGAGCGGAAAACCGAGACACTGCCATCAGGCACCCAACGCATCATCCGCTCATTGGGGATGTCGCTCCAGAGCAGGCAATTGAGGTCCGAGAACCAGACAGGACCTTCGGCCCAGCGGCAGCCGCTATAGAGCTCTTCCAGCCGGGCGCTGCCGGCGATCAAGCCACTGAAACGGTCGTCACGAATGTCATAGAGCGCATCTTCTGACACGGGCCAGCTCCTCCCAAAGCGATGTGACGATCTTCGTAAACGTAAACGGTCATGTGTTCCAGAGCCCGGCGCCGGCAAAAGCGCCGGGCTCTGCATTTTTTTCAGAGGGCTGCCTCCGGATGCGGCGAGCCGTCATAGGCGCCCCAGATCGACTGGTCGAAGCAGATCACGGACCCGGTCATGAGGCCTGATTCCGGCGAGGAAAGATAGGCGCAGGCACGCGCCACTTCCGCGGGATCCACGAGGCGGCCGAACGGCTGGGCGGCGGCTGCCTTTTGCAGCCAATCAGCCGGCGCGTCGTGGTATTCCCGCTGAATGCGGTCCTCGCCCTCGGATGCCATCCAGCCGATGTTGAGGCCGTTGACGCGGATGCGGTTGCGTAGAAGCGCGTAGGCGGTGTTCTTCGTCAGGGTTTCGAGAGCACCTTTCGAGGCGCAATAGGCGGCAATGAAGGGCTGCCCTGCCTTGGCCGACATGGAGCCGATGTTGACGATGGTGCCTTCGATCTTCTCGCGGCGCATCACCTTCACAGTTTCCTGCATCAGGAAGAACGGGGCACGGACATTGACGGCGAACATGGCGTCGAAGAGTTCCGGGCTGGTATCCAGAATGGTGCCGCGGTCGGTGATGGCGGCCGCATTCACCAAGGCATCCACGCGGCCGAACGTCTGGTCGCAGACGTGAACGACGTTTCTCGCATCCTCGACCTGGCCGAGATCGGCCTTCACATAAACGACCTTGGCCCCTGTGGCGGCCGCGATCTCGTCGGCCTTCGCCTTCCCCTTCTGCTCGTTGCGGCCGCAGATCACGAGGCCCTTGGCGCCGCGCTCGGCAAAGAGGCGGGCGATCGTTGCCCCGAGTCCCTGTGTGCCGCCGGTTACGATGGCGATCTTGCCGTCGAGGTGGCTGTAATCCGTTGTCATGCGCTCCTCCTTTGAATGATGGCCTATATGCCGAAAGCTCCCGGCACCAAGGCGCCGGGAGCTGATTTCGTCAATGCGGATGCGTCAGCTTAGTCGCCGCTCGCTCTGTTGCGCCAGTGCCGAGAGGAACCGCGCGTCATCCCAATCCTCCCGCAGCGCCTCGTGCATCAGCTGCGCTTGCGTCTTCGGCGCGAGGCCACCAAGCGGTGGGTCGCGGTCGAGGTTGGTCGGGAACGAGTAGCCCTCGGCGCAGGCGGCAACGGCATAGCCGATCTCGATTTCGGACAGCTTGCCCCTCAGGGCCTTCAAAGCCGGGAACAGCTTGGCGCTCATGCGCTCGCGGTTCACGGTCTCCATTGCCCGCCCGAATGCCGAGGAGACCTGCAGCAGATTAGCGACGCGCTTGATGTCGGTCGAGCGGTTCGTACCAGCCGCGTGGAACAGCGCCGGATTGAAGAACACCACGTCGCCCTTTTCGAGCGGCAGCTGGACATGATGCGTCTCGAAATAGTCCTTGAACTCCTGGCGCTTGAGCGCGAGGTAGCCCGGCTCATAGGTCTGGCTGTGCGGCAGGAAGAGGGTTGGACCGCTTTCGAGCGGCATGTCGCAATGAGCGATCGCGCCCTGCAGGGTCAGCACCGGCGAGAGCCGGTGCACATGCGCCGGGAATTGCTCGATCACCTTGGAAGACTGGAAGCCGAGATGGTAGTCGCGGTGCGCGGACTGTGCCGCGCCACCCGGATTGACCCGGTTGACCTGGGCGGTCATTTGATAGCTTGGGCCCAGCCAGGCTTCGCTTGCGATCGCGACGATGGGGTTTGCGTAGTACTCGGCGAAGTTCTCGGGATCGGCGAGGCAGTGCTTTTCCAGCGAGTTCCAGATGCGGTCATTGGCACCCGGCTTAGCAAAGTGATCGCCGCCGCCGCTCGCGGTTCGGTGTTGCTCCTCGATGATCTCGCTGAATATTGCGCTGGCGCGGTCGATGACGCCGGGATCCCTGTAGGCGCGCTTGAAAACGACGACGCCCGGGCCGTCGCCAAAGGCTTCGCAGATCTCGGCGAGAACCGCTCTGCGGCCGCTGGCGATCGCTGCAGCGACCTTGGGGCTATCATAAATCAGAATGTTCTTTTCGACGGCGTCGGCCGTCGGATAGTCGGCGAGAGCCGTTGTCTTTTCGGCAAGCTTGCGGAAGTCGCCGAGATCGCAAGCATCCTCGGTCAGCCAGACGCGATCGGCGCGCAATTTCTGAAGGTTGTCGGTTTTCATCAGGTGCTCCTCCCTTTCCGATGAGGGCACTATACGCCGCCGACTGGTGTGTTATAGATCAGGAATCCATCAAAAAACCATCAAGACGGATTGTGTGGCACACCGGTTTCTCGTCAAGGATATCGCCTTCCAGGCCGGGCTGAGCACAGCGACGGTGGATCGCGTTCTCAATGGCAGGAGTGGCGTCAGGCATCAGACGATGATGCGGGTGCAGGCTGCGATCGCAGAGCTGGAAAAGCAGCAGATCGGCGGCGAGGTGAGCGGGCGGAAGCTCGCCATCGATGTCGTGATGGAAACGCCGGACCGCTTCAGCACCGCCGTTCGCGATGCCTTTGAGGCGGAGGTCGCCACCTTTCTGCCGACGGTGTTCCGGTGCCGCTTCCATTTCGCCGAGGTGATGAAGCAGGCAGAGCTGGTGCAGTTGCTCGACCGGGTCCGGCTGCGCGGCACGAACGGCATCGTCTTGAAAGCACCGGATGTTCCGGAGGTCACTGCTGCGGTTTCCCGCGCAACGGACGCCGGCATTCCGGTAGTCACTTTGGTGACGGACCTGCCGAATTCCTCCCGCAGTGCTTACGCGGGCGCTGATAATCGAGCGGCCGGTGAGACTGCAGCCTATCTTATTGGCGAGCATTTCGGCGACGCGCCCGGGCGGGTTCTCGTCACGCTCTCCAGCGGTCGATTTCGCGGTGAGGAGGAGCGCGAGATGGGCTTTCGCCGCGTGCTGCGCGAACGCTATCCCCAGATTGGGATGATCGAAATCAGCGAAGGCCACGGAACGGATGCAGCGACGGGCACGCTGGCCGCTCGTGCAATCGCGGCGGATCCGGCGATCAACGCGGTCTATTCCATCGGCGGCGGAAACCAGGCGGTGCTGGCCGCCTTCGAGGCGGCGAAGCGGCCGATCCGCGTGTTCGTCGCGCATGATCTCGATGCGGACAATCGCGCGCTGCTTGCCGACCGCAAGATCGGCTTCGTCTTGCACCACGATCTGCGCACGGATGCCCGCTCGGCCTTTCGCGCCGTCATGGGCCGTTCTGTCAGGGGCGGAATTGCGCCTCCGGCATTGTCGTCGCTGGAGATTGTTACACCTTACAACATGCCTGCTACGGATTGAGGTTTGCCTTTCCCTTAGCGGTAAAATCGCGATAGTGCTTTCGCAGGAGCGAGGGAAACGGTATGGAATACAGCGATATAGGGACAGTTGCGGCCTGGCTGACGGAGCAGGGGCTCAAGGGCGCGTCGGAGGCCGAACTGTTGACCGGCTTCTGCGACGCCTGCCGCGAACGTGGCTTGCCGCTCGATCGCGGCATGGCTCTGATGGACACACTGCATCCCGTACACGAAGGCCGGGCGTTCCGTTGGGACAGCCAGGAGGAGATCGAGACCGAATTCGAGTATGGCTCCACCAGCGAAGGACCGGCATTGGAGAGCTGGCAACGTTCCGCCTTCTACTATCTGTGGGCGGGAGAGGAGAACGAGGTCAGACGGCGCATCGGTTTTGGCGATCCGGCCGACTTCGCCATGCTCGACACGATGCAGGCGCAGGGCCACACCGATTTCGTCGCGATGGTCCACCGGTTTGCCAAGGCCGGCACGATCGGCGAGATGGATTGCTTCTTCTCTCATTTCGCGACCCGCCATCCCGAGGGATTTTCTGATCACGATCTCATCATTCTGCGGAAGCTGGTGCCGGTGTTGGCCCTTGCGATCAAGTGTATCGCGCTGGCGCGTATCGCGAGGACCATCGCGGAGGTTTATCTTGGCGATGACGCCGCGCGGCAGGTATTGGAAGGCAAAATCACCCGAGGCAAGTCGGAGCGGATCTCGGCGGCTCTCTGGTTCTCGGATCTTCTGAACTATACGAAAATATCCGACACCGCGCCGCCGGAAGAAATCCTGCCGATGCTGAACGCCTATAGCGATGTGGTCATTTCCGCGATCCATGAGGCCGGTGGCGATGTGTTGAAGCTGATCGGCGACGGTGTCCTGGCGATCTTCAAGGCGGACGAGCCTGCCGATGCCTGTGCTGCGTCGCTGCAAGCCGAGCGATTGCTGCGGCAGAAGCTGAAGGCGTTGAACGATGAGCGCGCGCTGGAAGAACGGCCGACGACCGAGGTCTATATCGGCCTGCACATCGGTGATGTCTTCTATGGCAATATCGGCAGCCGCGAGCGACTGGACTTTACCGTCATCGGCCCCGCCGTCAACGAAGTCAGCCGGATTGCCTCGATGTGCCGATCGGTCGATCTCAACGTGCTGATGTCGTCGGAGTTTGCGGCGACGATCCCGGAGAACGAACGCGGCGCGCTGGCCTGCATCGGCCGTTACGCGCTCCGTGGCGTCAAGCGCGCGCAGGAGCTTTATACGCTCGACACGGCGCGAATCGAGATCTGACGCCTTCTGTCCGTGCGCCGTCAGAAGAAATTTCACGGCGTTGTCGCCTTCTGCCGATAGAGGATTATATCGGTCGAAGAGGCGGGTTGCCTCGTAGATCGGGCGAAGCGGCGACAGCCCGCTTTCTCTCATCCAAACAGGAGGACGGCATGCAGATCAATCGTACAGGTTCAGCGCAGTGGTCCGGTGGACTGAAGGACGGCAAGGGGCAGATCTCCACGCAGAGTGGCGCGCTCAAACACTATCCCTACGGTTTTTCGAGCCGTTTCGAAGGCATCCCAGGGACAAATCCGGAGGAACTGATCGGGGCGGCGCATGCCGGCTGCTTCACGATGGCCTTGTCGCTGATCCTTGAGGAGGCGGGTCTCAAGGCGACCGATATGGAAACGACGGCAAAGGTGACGCTCGAGAGCGTAGAGAGCGGCTTTGCCATCACGGCGATCCATCTCACGCTGACCGGCACGGTTCCGAACGCCGATGAAAGGACATTCATCGAGCTCGCCAACAAGGCCAAGGCCGGATGCCCTGTCTCCAAGGCCCTTTCGGCTGTCCCGATCTCGCTCGACGTCAAGCTCGCCTGAGCCTTGAGGTGAGACCGAGTGCCGCACCGAGGTGTCGGCACTTCGTCACCTGTCCTTCTTTCCAAGCTTCGATCGACTGAATCTATTCGCCCTGCGGCCCAAGCCGTCGGGGCGATTTTCCGTGCTCGCCACGCGCGCAGATAAGCGGGAACGGCGAGAGTTGGCAGATGCCCATCCTATTTGCACCAGATCGGCCGCGAGTCTCAGATGCGGCCAAACCTTGACAAATTACGAATGATGTCTTACGACTGACGAAATTCAAAAATCGTCAGTCGTAAGTGAGTGCGCAAAATTGATTAACGATGCTGCGGAAAACACGATCGAAATAACCCGCCAGGAGAATGTGACCCGCATTCTCGACGCTGCCGAGCGGCTTTTCCGTCATTACGGGTATTCGAAGACGACGGTGGCAGACATCGCTCGTGATCTCGGCATGTCGCCGGCCAACGTCTATCGCTTCTTCGCCTCGAAGGTGGAGATCCACCAGGCGATCTGTGGCCGTATGCTGGTTCACAGCTACCAGATGGCGTACGACGTCTGCCACCTGCCGATCAGCGCTTCCGACCGGCTGCGACGTTTTGTGCAGGGCCAGTATCAGATTACGGTCGACACCATGCTCGATCAGGAAAAAGTGCATGAGATGGTCATCGTCGCCATCGAGCGCGACTGGCACGTCATCGAAAGGCATATCGACAGTATTCATGAATTGCTCGCCGATGTGATCCGTGAGGGGATCGCTGCCGGCGAGTTTGCCGAGCAGGACGCGGATGTCGCGTCCCGCTGCTTCGGGGCTGCAACAATCAGCCTCTGTCATCCGCAGATGGTGGCGCAATGTCTTGCCAAGACCAACCGCGCCACCGTCGACGAACTGGTCGAGTTCTCGATCAGGGCGCTAAAGAAATAATTCGCGGCAAGGGCCGCAAATCAACCGATAGCCGATTTCAGGAGTGCGAAAGATGATTTCGCTGAAGAGAGTTCAGTTGCCGTCCGTAGTCAGTCTCGCGCTCCTCGGCGCCGTCGCACTTGCCGTATCCGGATGCAGCGACGAGAAGAAAGCCGAGACGAAAGAGGTCATCCGGCCGGTAAAGGTCGTGGAGATTGCCGAGGCCGGCGATACCCGCGCGCTGGACTATTCCGGTGCAGTGAAGGCTCGTGTCGAGATGAACCTCGGCTTCCGGGTCGCCGGCAAGATCACCGACCGCCGTGTCAACATCGGCGATCGCGTCAAGCCGGGCGATCTGCTCGCCCAAATCGACCCGACGGACTATCAACTGGCGGTCAAGACCGCCGAGGCGAACCTCGCCGCCGCCGAAAAGGGCGTGGCAACCGCTGATCTCGCCAACAAACGCGCGCAGCAACTGTTCGACAAGAGTGTCACGGCGAAATCGCAGATGGAGCAGGCAGCCCTTAGCTATGATCAGGCCGTCTCGACGCGCGATGCCGCGGCGTCGTCGGTCGACCAGGCTAGGAACCAGGTCGCCTATACCGAATTGAAGGCCGACCGTAGTGGCATCGTTACCTCGATCAGCGCCGACACAGGCGCGGTCGTCGCGGCTGGCACGCCTGTCGCGACCGTCGCGCTTGATGGCGAGAAGGAAGTGCAGATCGCCGTTCCGGAGAACGACATCGCGCAGTTCAAACCCGGCAAGACCGTCAAGGCCAGCTTCTGGTCGGACAACAAGCTCGTGCTCGATGGCAATGTGCGTGAGGTTTCCGGCAGTGCCGATGCGCAGTCGCGCACCTTCTCGGTCCGCGTCAGCCTTCCGAACGACGATCGCGTGCTGCTCGGCATGACGGCGACGATCGAGGCCGCCGTTGGCAATGCCGAGACCAACGTCGCCATTCCGCTCAGCGCGCTCGCCGAGAAGGATGGAAAGAAGATCGTCTGGATCGTCGATCGCAATGCATCGACCGTCCATGCCCGCGAAATCAAGGTTGCGGACTTCACCGGCGCTGGCGTCCACGTCGCCGACGGCCTGAAAACCGGCGACCTCGTCGTCGCGGCCGGCACGCAGTTCATGGCCGAGAACCTGAAGGTCAAGCTGCCCGAACAGCAGTCGGCGCAGGCCGAAACCGGCGACGTCATCCGTTAAGGCCTGGTCAGGAGAGGATTATGACCATGGACAACTCCAACGCCGAAAAGCGCCCCTTCAACCTGTCACGCTGGGCGATCGGCCATCCGAGCATTGCACGCTTCCTGTTCGGCCTGATCCTGATCACCGGCGTCCTTGGCTTGATGCGCATGGGCCAGAAGGAAGACCCGGACTTCACCTTCCGCGTCATGGTCGTGCAGGCCATCTGGCCGGGCGCCTCCATCCAGGAGATGGAAGACCAGGTCGTCAACAAGATCGAGCGCAAGCTCCAGGAAACGCCGCATATCGATTGGGTGAAATCCTACACGCGGGCCGGCAGCGCCATCATCACCCTGCAGGTGAAGGGCGATACCAACAGCCAGCAGGTCGCTGACGCCTTCTACCAGGTGCGCAAGAAGGTCGGCGACATTTCCAGCGAGTTGCCCGAAGGGCTGCTTGGACCCTATTTCAACGATGAGTTCGGCGATACCTACATCACGCTGCATTCGATCAGCGGCGAAGGTTACAGCTATCCGGAGCTGAAGAAATTCGCCATCCAGGCGCGTGACATGCTTCTGACGACGCCGGGCGTTGAGAAGGCTGTCATCATCGGCGATCAGCCAGAGAAGATCTACATCGACGTATCCTCGAAGGCTCTGGCCGAACGCGGACTGACCGTGCTCGACCTGCAGAACGCGATCAAGGGACAGAACAGCGTCGATCCGGCCGGCTCCGTCGACACCGGCACACGTTCGGTGCGGATTTCCGTCGAAGGCGACGTAACGAAGGCCGAGGACATCCGCGAACTGCGGCTAAAGGCCGGCAATCAGGTCACGCGTCTTGGCGATATAGCTACCGTCTATTCGGGCCTCGAGGATCCCTATCAGCGCAAGTATCGCTTCAACGGGCATGAAAGCGTCCAGGTCGGCGTCGTCATGGCCAAGGGCTTCAAGGTCACCGATGTCGGTAAGGATGTCGAATCGACCTACGAGCGGTTCGCGGGATCACTGCCCTACGGTGTCGCCGTCGACCAGATCTCCAACCAGCCCGACGTCGTCACCGATGCGATCAGCGAGTTCATGCATGCGCTTGGCGAGGCCCTGATCATCGTGCTGATCGTCTCCTTCCTGTCGATCGGCTGGCGCTCGGGTCTCGTTATCGCCATCGCCATCCCGCTCGTGCTGGCAGCGACCTTCGCCATCATGTACGAGTTCGGCATCGATCTGCAGCGCATTTCGCTCGGCGCACTCATCATCGCGCTCGGCCTACTCGTGGACGATGCCATGATCGTCGTCGAGCTGATGGAGCGAAAGCTAGAGGAAGGCCTTGTAAAGATCGAAGCGGCCAGTTTTGCCTACTCCTCGACTGCCTTCCCGATGCTGACCGGCACGCTGATTACCACCGCGGGCTTCATCCCGGTCGGCTTTGCGGCGTCGACCGCCGGCGAATATGTGCGTACGCTGTTCTACGTGGTCGGCATTGCGCTGGTTGTCTCATGGTTCGTGGCGGTCTATTTCACGCCATGGCTCGGCTACATGATCCTGAAGCA